>Ga0315306_10000799_pt1 | contig 15158 bp, 12 predicted proteins | sample TDP1_MG_FD_203803 | JGI IMG/M metagenome (GOLD analysis project Ga0315306, IMG submission 203803) | Freshwater sediment microbial communities from Lake Towuti, South Sulawesi, Indonesia - TDP1 | ecosystem: Environmental > Aquatic > Freshwater > Lake > Sediment | place: Indonesia: South Sulawesi... | reverse complement strand
TCAATTCTAACTTGTCGACTGTCTTCTAGTTCTGCAAGTTTCCATCCAACAATCTTGAGAATGGCGCTCTTAGTTGCAGGGAATTTGATTCCTGCAATTACTTCTCTTATTGATTCAATTCCCACCGCCTTTGTGAGTCTATGGAATCTGCCACATTCGATGTATCGCTTAAACCTTAATGCGTCGTCAAACATTGTCAAATTGTTGAAAAGCACATAAACCTCCTTTCCCCTGTCCTTAAAAGATTTCGCGAATCCATACAGTCTCTTCAGTTCTTCGTTTGAATATTGATAATAGTACATTCTGTTTCCAAGCCCATGAAGTCGAAAATATGCTACATTGCTAGTGTAGGCTGGCATCACTTTGAACGGGTCAGTGACATGCACTACATTTCGCGTCTCCAAAATTTTGCTTATTCTCTGGTAAACAGTGCTTTGCTCCCACAAAGGACCTCGAGTCTCCCAAGCTATCGTTAGGTCGTTTCGGTTCACTTTCTTGAAGAATTCTTCTGCGTCTCCTAGGTTGTTTGGTCGAAAGGACGCTGGGGTTTGGATCAACAGTATTTTCGCCTCTAGTAGTTTGCATATTTGCTTCATCTGCCCAAATGCGGAAGCAGTAGATTCTGCCTTTAGCTTAAACTTGTGACTAATGTCTTGATGCGCTTTCACGGTGAACTCGAATCCCTTTGGTGCGTTTTCCTTCCATTTTACAATTGTCGAAATCTGTGGATAGTCATAGAATGTTTTGTTCAATTCTACCAAGTGGAAATTCTTTTGATACTTTTTCATTGCAGTGGGATAACCACAGCATCCGACCTTTATCATTCTATAATTCTCCCTTCTCCACCGCAGAAATGGGTGACGAACTCAATCGCTTCATATATTGCATTTCGCAATGATTCTTCGGGGATGCCTGGAACTCCGCAAGCCAAGAGAACAACGTTTCTAGTTTGTTCCATTACTTTTGTATTTTCCGCGTCTCGATGTGGATAGATGGCTACCAGTTTTTCTTTGTCAGAGACTACGACTTCGCCTCCTTGAAGAATCATTGGTTTGCTCATTCCGATTCCTGTAAACTCTTCGCCACTTTCTGCGATCCGCATTAGAAGATTTCCTTTTAGCTTATCTGCGTCGAAGGCTGCCAACGCGATTTCCGTGTTAATAGAGGCTAGGTTGTAGGCGTCGACAAGAGTGTTTATGCAAGGTAAGTTTTCTCCACGTAGAATTCTTCGGATCAACGCTTCGGTTGCGGGCCGATTTTTGGTTGGATCAATTCTGATTTTCCAGAAGAAGTCTCGGTATGCTCTAAAAGATGTTGCATCTTTTAAGGAGTCTAGGTTATATCGTTTCTTTATGCTTTCGCTTAGTTGGTTCTTGAATTTTTCTAGTTCTGCGTCTTGTTTTCTGACTTTTACGTTTGTTACCTTAGCAGTGAGGACTTTGAGTTTGGGGAAGCGTGACTTGGTCTCTGAGCTGATTGTAAGGATGGCTTGAGTCCCGGGCATTTTCTTGAGTCCTTTCTGTGATCGGTCATTCGGCGCTATATTTCCAATATAGGAATATGAGTTTAAAAATCTGTTCTGGAACAAAATAATAGAAGATAACTTCAGAACCCTTAATACATAAGCCTTGAAAAGATGAAGACATAAAAAGAGTCGGCTAGCCAGATTCAAGTTCATAGGTTGATAAGAGTTGAATAAGAAAAAAGGAACATATCTTCTGAAGACCGGCCCAATACTTTTGCTCATACTAGCCTATCAACTGCTCCTTTTCAGCATGATTGCAGTGCAAGCAAATGCGAATGTTATGCAGCCGCCAGGTATTAGAATGATTGACTTATTCACTCAGAAGGAGCCCTACAGCGGAAGAGGCCTCAACAATGCAAGCGATGCTTTCTCGCCTCGATTAGAGTCAAAGGTAGTTCTATACGCCTTGGTAACATACAACGAAGAGCCATTGGAAGGTTGGCAGGTAGGGTTTCAAGTCGATTCACCTAAGCCGCTTCCAGGATTCCCATTAGTCAATTCTTCCTTCACTAACGCAAGCGGAATAGCCTCAATTAGCTTTAGATTACAGCAAGTTGGCTATTCTGAGGAAAGCTTCTTTGGAAAATGGGTTGCAGTAGCTAACGTCGAAATCGCAGGGGCAATAGTAAGCGATACATTAACCTTTAAAGTTGGATACATCGTAGAAATAGTTTCAGTAGCCACAATAGATGAAAATCTCAACCCAAAATCTCGTTTTCCTGGGGCAACTTGCGTGGGCACAAAACTGCATATAAGGAATATTGCAATGTTGCCAAGAACCGCGACTATCGTAGTAACGGCATATGACAGATTGAGAAACGCTTTTGACAGCATCATACTGGATAACTTTACCGTAGAACCAGGTGAAAACTACATATTTACTCATTGTTTTCTGAATGTTTCAGAGCAAGCTGAAATTGGCAATGCTGTGATAAATGCGTCTGCTTATACGGCCTTCCCAATCATGGGAGGGGTCCCCTACTGTCCAGAAGTTTCCGCGGGTTTTGTGATTATTTCTCGCGATGTTGCGGTGGTTGAGGTTACTACCTCTGCGGTTGATGTTGTTGCGGGTGAAGTAGTTAATGTCACAGTAACTGTCAAGAATAAAGGTGGCGACACGGAAACTTTCTCTGTCAACGCTTATTATGGGGATTTTCTGATTGATACATTTTCTGTTGAGTCGCTTGCGCCTGACCAGAACAGAACGTTGACCTTTTTCTGGAACACCACTTACGTGCCTGCGGGCAGTTACACCATAAGCGCTGTTGCAGAGGCTTTGCGTGGGGAAACCGAAAGAGGGGACAACGCAAAGATTGACGGCGCCGTATTAGTTAGAGTGCCCAGAATTTTTCTGTTTCCCAGAGAACTCAGTATCGTAGCCTTGGTTGTTGCGGTTGCGCTTGCCCTTTTTGCCATGATAATACTCTTGACTAGGAGGAGAAGTAATCCCTATTCGGTAACGTTGAATGTTGATATTCTTTCTAGTTAGGGAGTATTTCGTTAGTTTATATTATACATGGGTGTTTTAGACATTCTATGGAGTTAGATTTGCGTATTAGAGCTATTGCCGAGAAGCTTACATGGACTGTTTTCTTGATTGTCGCGAACCTAGTAGTCTATATTTATACATCGATTAGAGGTGGAGATTTTCTGGTCACAAGCTTTGATGTTCTGCGATTATATGGGCAATATAATTGGGCCGTAATTATTCAAGGCTGGTATTGGCAGCTTTTCACCTCTATGTTTGTTCATGTTCATTTGCCTCATCTGGCTCTTAACATGTTCTTTCTCTTAATTTTCGGCTTGAGGGCGGAGGAACTTTTCAGAGGGGAGGAATTTCTCTTAATTTATTTTGTTTCTGGTTTTGCTGGTAACCTGTTAACCTTGCTTCTGCCCCTTTACACTGTTTCGGCGGGGGCTTCTGGAGCAATTTTTGGAGTATTTGGGGCAAGCGTCATTTACATAAGGAAATCGTTTGGTATGCCTGTTTTTACTGCAGTGGTTTATTCTTTATTGTTTTTGATATTGGGTGTTTCGGAGGGAGTAAATTTATTGGCTCATTTGGGCGGCTTGGCAATAGGGTTAGTGATTGGATATTTGCTTGCGAGAAGTCGAAAGAGCAGTTTCTAGAAAAAAATATTATTATGTTTACGCATTCCAGTATTCGTCAAGGTGTGAACTTGTCTTTCAAACTCAAAGTAAATCGCTCGGTAAGAGAACGGCATTCTAATCTGGTTTTGGCGTTAGACCTCCCTCCTGATAAACCAAGCCTTCTACTATCAAAAAGCATGAGAATCCTGAAGAAAGTGCACCCTCACGTTTGTGCAGTGAAAATTAATCATCATTTGGTTCTACCTTTAGGCTTGTTCAACGGAGTACAGAAAATACTCAAGTTTGCCAATGACCAAGAGTTGCCCACCATAATGGACTGCAAAATAAACGACATCGGCTCGACAAACCGTATAATAGCGGAACACTACTATAACGCTGGTTTCGACGCTGTCATTGCTAACCCCTTTGTAGGATGGGAAGAAGGGTTACAGCCAGTTTTTGAAGTTGCAAAACAGATGAATAAAGGAGTCATTCTTCTCGTCTACATGAGTCACAAAGGCGTGGAAGAAGGTTACGGTCAAACCATCCTTGACTTGGAGACAAAGAAACAACTTTCTCAATATCGTGTTTTTGCCCAGAAAGCCTTGTCTTGGAATGCAGACGGAGCAGTTGTGGGCGCCACATACCCCGACAAAATCAAAGAAGTATATGCAGTTTTAGGAAAGAATGTTCCGATATACTCGCCAGGCGTCGGAGCACAAGGCGGAGACATTGACTTGCCCATGAAAGCTGGAGCACGTTATCTCATTGTCGGAAGAACTGTGATGCTTGCCACAGATCCTGTGAAAACTTTGAAGAGCGTTAAGAAAGTTGCTGAACGGTATTTAGAAGAATAGACGCTTGCTTATTCTCGTTTCACCCATAACTCTTTTTTCAATAAATCTCTAACCGATGACCTTATGGCTGCACTTCGACTTGGATACATACCCGCTCTAACGAGTTCGTCAAGTCCTTCTAAATAGGCTTCGGGAAGTAAGACTGTTACAAGTTTCATCAAGGTATTTGCACCTCAGCGATTAGAGTAATACTGCTATGGGCTTAATAGGATTTACTAACCAAATCAACGTCTAGTCGTTTGTAAGTTCTTAATTATCTCCTGAAAAGTAGCTGGAACATCCTCCATATGTAACGACGAACGTTTAATCTTCTTTTGGACAAGTCCTGCAGAGATTAGAAACGTGCCTACGAGGTCACTTATCGTTGGGTCTGGGAAGGCTATCAATAGCAAGCCAACTTTGATTAGTAGAGAATTATCTTTCTTCTTCGACAAGCTATGGACCGAAGAGGATTCTTTGACTGCCTCACTTACAACCCCAATAGCCTCTGCACGACTCAAGCCAAACTCATGCAACGCAGTAGTCAAAGTCGTTATCTCTTCTTTCTTCTTCATGTTGACCACACAAAGCGCTTACTAATGTATTCTAAGTAAAGCATGCGTACAGCACAAAAATTTTAACACACAACAATGATGTGCAATAACCTATCTTTCCTCATTTAATCATCTAAAACTTTTTAGAAATTTTACAAAAACTCGCTTGAGGTTCTCTGTTTTTTGATGGAAAGATGACTAAATCTGCCGCTTCTGCTTAATAGACAAGAATCGAAAATGTTAACTATTCTATTAGAATAAGAGCCATACTTTGTTGATGTTGGGTGGTGCAAAGTCTGTCAGAAAAATATGCATATATTCTGTTGTCTGATGAAAAATGGTGGGTTCGACGTTGCAACAAAAACAAGACTGGCCAAATTACACAATCATTTGTGCGCAGAGGTTGTGTAGGCCCAAAGGAAGCAGAACTGATTCTGTTTTACGTTAAGCACCCGATTAGAGAGATTCGTGGCTCTGGCGAGTTCTTGGAACGAATTGTAGGTGACACCGACAAACTTTGGAATGCTCTCGGTCACGAAACCGTCTTCGACTCTTATGAGGAATATGTGGCTTTCATGGATGGAAGACCCCGTGCCACCTTCATAAGGTTTAGAAACCTCCAAGAATTTTCTACACCTGTTCCAGTCAAGACTATCTCTCAAGTCACTGGAGTAAGCCGAATGCCCAGAGGCGGCAAATACATAAGCAAAGAAATGGCAAACTCACTAATCTAACAAGGAGGCTAGAGATGTTGCAGGGATTCAATCCAAAACAGTTTGTAGAAAAGCAGATTGATGAGATAAGGGAAATTATTGGAAATGAGCGAGCTCTCATAGCAGTTTCAGGCGGAGTCGACAGCAGTACAAGTGCAGTTCTTGTTAATCAGGCGATAGGTGAAAACCTTCAATGCATAATGCTAGACGACGCCTTCATGCGAGAAAATGAACCCGAAAGAGTCGCCCACATTCTTTGCCAGCCCCCATTGAAATTGCCCATAAAAGTTGTAAACGTTCAGGAACGATTTCTGAAAGCATTAAAAGGACTAGTAGACGCTGAAGAGAAACGTAAGGCATTCAGAGAAACATTCTACAAGACTTTGGGCGAAACTGCAAAGAAAGAAGGCTGCCGATTTCTTGTGCAAGGAACGATTGCCGCAGACATTGTTGAAACAACTGAGGGCATAAAGACCCAGCACAACGTCTTAGCGCAGATAGGAATCAATCCCATGGAACGCTTTGGTTTCCGAGTCGTCGAGCCTCTCGCCTCTCTATACAAATGGCAAGTTAGAAAAGTAGCCAGATACTTGGGAGTTCCATCAGAGATTGCAGAGCGCCAACCATTTCCTGGACCAGGCTTGTCAGTACGCGTTGTGGGAGAAATCAAACCTGACAAGTTAGAATCGCTTAAGAGGGCTACAACCGTAACCGAGAGAAAATTGGCTAAACATAAGCCAAGCCAGTATTTTGCAGCCATCCTTGATAATGATGAACAGCCAAATCATCCTAGTCTTAAGGGTGTACAGAAAACTGCAGCTAAATTCCTCAACATTCCTTTAGCGTCTGTTTCTGTAAAGATTTTCAAAAACAAAGCCACTGGCATATTAGAGGGAAAGCGAAGTTACGGAGAAATTGCTGCACTCAAGGCTGAAACAGAGAGGGGCAAGATTCATGAAACAGCAATCAGCAATCTGGTCTCCCTTCAAGCAAGAATTATAAAGGAAAATCCAACCTTAACGAGAGTCTTCTACTGCATTCAAGAGGCTAAACGCGAGCAACCATATGTGGTTGTTATCCGTGCCATTGAGACAGCAGACTTCCTTACCGCCAAAGTTGCCGAGATTTCATGGGAAACCTCGACTGAAACAGCAGAAAAAGTCTTAGATAAGTGCAAAAACGTCTCAAGCATCTACTATGATGTGACCCCGAAGCCTCCAGCCACCGTCGAAATGGAATAAGTGACTTTTGAAGAAGAAATGTATAAAGCCTTGAACCATGCTTCTAAAAGGGTAGTGATAGCAATTGGTGCGGGTTAGAGTTCAAAGAATAGAGTCCATCCGCGACCCTGATGGAAACCTCGGCAAACGAATCGAACTAATTGAAGAGCGAGTTGTCCCAAAATTTGTTGTTCAGCCTTCTACGGAAGAGGCTAGGATGATTCAGGGCATGGTTCAAGCATTGCAACAGCAATTGCCTATCATGCCTCAGCATAGCCAATTTTTTCTCCCAAAGGTAATACTCTTTTTGACTGAGGAAGAGTATGAAGCGTTAGGCATCGATTTCGATGTCAATCAAACTTACGAACTTGAGTTGTCTGGAAAGGCTTTAAAGTTTAGGAAAACCCCGTAATAGATAGAACTTTCTTCTATAATTCGATGCAGAAAGCCTTAACTCATTTACCAGACCATATAATAATTGCAAAGGGAAGGGAGATGATGCTTTAGAAATGGAGTCCTGTTTCCCATAGATGCGTGTAGGAGTGTACGAATTTGTCGAACAAACTGTTCAAATGCATCGTATTAAATAAGGGCAAAGCAAAATCATAACTCAATAGACTTTAGTGATTAAGGAGAAGGGAGTGGGAGGGTGAGAAAAGCAGTTTCAGGAATAACGTTGTCACTGTTGTTAATAGGTATGTTCGCATTGTCATTTAGTACTCACCCCGTTAAGGCGGCAGCTGCAGAAGTTTACATTAGAGCCGATGGCTCGGTTGACCCTCCAACGGCTCCAATGCAACGAAACGGAAGCATCTATACATTGACTGGCAACATTACTACTAGTATTGACGGAATCTGGATTGAGAGAAGCAATGTAATATTGGACGGTGCAGGCTACACTGTTCAAGGAAGTGGCGGCACCGGGTCCATTGGAGTTTACTCGCGAGGAGAAAACTCACTAACAATAAAGAACTTTAAAATTAGTGGATTCTCTTCAGGCATAATGCTTGACGAGTCCTCAGACAACACTATTTCTGGGAACATTATAACAGCAAACCTTGATTATGGTATCTGGCTCATGGTGTCTTCAAATAACGTAATTAGGAACAATACAATATCAAACAACTACTACAGTAGCCTCTATATGTATTCTACTTCAAATACCAGCATAACAGAAAATAAGGTGACAGCAAACGATAATAATGGTATCAATATCGGTTCTTCTTCGTCAAATAGTATAATAGGAAACAACATAACGGGAAACAGTGGGAGTGGTATTTTCTTCTGGGGTTCATACTCTCACAATGTTTCTGGAAACCAAATAGCAAATAACGGAGATGGCATCCGGCTCGATTCTTCAAGATATAACGTTATTTCTGGAAACAATATAACAAATAATCTGAACGGAATCTCTGGCGAAAGTTGGTCAAACAACGAAATAGTAGGTAATGTTTTGACAAACAATCTCTTAGGGATATATATTGGATTCCAATCAAACTATAACACAATTGCCTTCAACAGTATAAAAAATCATTTTAGCGAAGGTATCTCGATGTGGTCTTGTTCCTATAATACCATTTTTGCAAATGACATAATAGATAACAACCAAGGAGGCTTTGGGGCTGGCATCGTAATTGGCTATGCGTCTGATAACAAGTTTTCTCATAATAACATCATAAACAATGGGAAACAGATAGTCATACAAGGAACACCAGCGAATACATGGGATGATGGTTATCCATCAGGGGGAAACTATTGGAGCGATTATTCGGGAGTAGACTTGAACAATGACGGCATAGGCGACACTCCCTATGTCATAGACGCAGACAATATAGATAGATACCCCCTAATGAACGCGGTGACATCAATAGTTAACTTATACCCATCAATTATCCTTACAGAAGAGGGTAAGATATTCAATGTCAGCATAATGGCTGCCCGTTTTCAGAACCTTTGGGCTTGGCAAGTAGGTATACAATGGGACCCGACATATCTTGAATATGTTTCTTACACATGGGGCGAATTCCAAACATTTGCAGGAGCAAGCAAGCTGAGCCCTCCAACAATTGACACCGTCATCGGAAAAACTTCTAAACCCGCCCTAGAAAGCGCATTAGGAAGTTTGGGTGCCCCAGTGTCGGCAACTGAAGTAAAGCTATTGACGATGACTTTCAAGGTCATTAGATCTGGAACCTGCTCCCTAAGACTTATCGATGTATTGTTAAGAAGCCAAAACTTGACCGATACAACCGCTTATCCAAGATGGTCGGACACAGATGGTGACGGAGTAGTCAATGATAAGGATGTCACACTCACATGCACATGCTGGGAAGGAGGCTATTATAACCCAACAGTTGATTTCAACGACGACGATGTTGTTGACATTACAGACATATCCATTGTTACAAGTGACTATAACAAAAACACCACAGACCCTGAATGGGGGGTCACGAACACTATACATGATGTTCCAACAGCTGTTGTTAGTGCTCAAGTGAAAGCGCAATCCTCCAAGGTCTATATTTCTGTGCCATATCACTCTCAACGAACAGGCTACTATTGTGGGCCAGCTGCACTTGAAATGGTATTTGATTATTATGGTCCTGACATCCCTCAAATTGAGATAGCCGATGTGGCAAGAACATCCTCTTCTTATGGGACTTTTACCTGCGACATGGTAAGAGCAGCACATTTCAGCAATCTTAGCACTTCAGTGGGTAAAGAGTCTCCGTTGAGTTTTACGGGCTACACCGCCCGCACGCTGGGCTATGCCGCTTTTGAACAGTCAGGAATTACTCTGGATGATCTCAAGGCTTTATTAGCCGCTGGTTATCCCATAGGAGTCTTGGGTCCTTGGCACTTCCGAGTTGCTGTAGGATACAATAGCACTCATTTTGTGTTTCAAGACCCCTATAGAGCATGGGGTCCAAACTATACTATGACATATGCTACCTTTCTTGACAATTGGGAAGGTGGTCATTGGGGACTATTTGTCAGCCCATGGAAAGTTGATGTTTCTAATGCTAGAAATGTTTCGCCAGGTGATATCTTCGAAGTCACAGCAACCATTACCTACACTTGGGCCCCTCCTTTCCCCAAGGAATTCCCAGCATCAATGGCAAGTGCCACAATTAATCTGCCAGAAGGATTAGCTCTAGTACCAGGTGAGACAGCAAAGAAAGTCATAGGCACAGGTGATTTCGCCGCTGGGCAATCAGCCACTGTGACATGGACTGTGCAGGCGCAGGGTCTTGGAGGCTATGTAATATCTGTGGAGGCTGAGGGCAGAATAAATGGGTTTCTTCCTCCTGTTCCACCTGATTATTCAGAGTATTATTACGAGGACAGAATCGGGGGAGTCGACCAGAGTATCGTAGTAGTCATTTCGGGTCTAGATGAAACTCCACCAACTACAGTTGACGATTACGATGGAGTGTGGCATAACCAGAGCGTTGAAATCAATTTGACTGCAATTGACGATTTGAGCGGCGTTATGGAAACCTACTATAGGATTAACGATGGCCCTACTAAAACCTTGAGCCTTGACGGCCAACCAATTATTACAATTGAGGGCGACAACAATACCCTAGAATACTGGAGTGAAGATTGGGTAGGCAACGTAGAGTTGCCGCACAAGCTTTTGTTTGAAATCAAGCTTGACAAGACGAGGCCTACGATAGGAGTCCCATCACGTACACCAAGCGGTGACGTTCAATCGGGTCAAGAAGTGAAAGTCACGGTTGCAGTTGCCGACACTTTAAGTGGGGTAAAAAACGTCACGCTATTCTACACGGTAGATCATGGAATTTCTTGGGAAAAGTTGAACATGAACTATAATGTTCACACAAGCCTCTACGAAACCACTATACCGGGTCAGCCAGTTGGAACATTAGTAATGTTCAAAATAGTCGCCCACGACCATGCTGGAAACATCGCTGTCAACGATAATCTTGGAAAATATCACACGTACACTGTGCGTCCACCGCCACTTTTTGTGTCAATACGTCCTCTTTCAGCATCAATAAATGTGGGCTACTCCATAAAATTCATCCCAACGGTCACGGGAGGAGTGCCGCTATATAGTTACCAATGGTATCTTAACGACAATCCAGTTCCAAATGCAACATCAAGCAGATGGACTTTCACACCAGACACAAGTGGAACCTACTATATACATCTTAGAGTAATGGACGCTGAGTATAGCACAACACAATCCGAAACTTCAATTGTCGTCGTGGCAGCCCCACCTGTCGGAGGCTACTCCCTTCTAATAGAAGGCCAGCCCACAGCAAATCCCTTAGCACTTTATTTAGCCGTAACGATAATCCTTGCGACGATTTATACAATGTTCAGACGTAAAAAGACTCAGAAAGAAACTGAGTCCTAACATTCCCAGCTTACTGAAGGATTACATTTATAACTTGCTTCCCACATGATTCTGTGCAAATCGAGTTTAGAGCAGTATGACTCAAGAACCAAACACTAACGACGTGACCGTGCCAAAACTGTCAATTGACAACCTATCTGATTTTAAGTTCCACGCAGCCTACCTCACCTACTCGCAAGCATGGGATAATGCCTCTTCTCCGGAAGCTAAAATAAAGCTGAACGAAATTATTACAGCTCTTTCCGAAAATAAAATGGACTACCAGAGTTTCTATGAACAAATCCGTCAGTATCGAGCCGATTTTAGCTCTGAACAATACGGTGGCGTTAGGAGATTACCATTTATAGAAACTCAGAGGAAGAAAGACTGGAGAAGGATGCAAGAGAAGAAAGCAAGAGATGAAAGACACAAAAGGTAAATCTGCACCGATATTTATTGAATTTCCTCTATTAAGGCTAACAATAGTTTCTCAATCTGAAGCATATCTTCTAAAGACACTGTTTCAACTGCACTGTGAGCGTAGCGAATGGGCAAACAGATGTCAAGAGTCGGAACCCCACCGTGTTTAGTTTCTTGAATCTTATGAGTCTCGGTCATTTCCCACTCCATGCTACAACACTGCGTAGGAATACCATGCTCAGCGGCAATTTCCAAAATTCTTCTATACAGTGGGATGTGTATGATGTCTTCTCCCTGCTTTATGAGAAATGTTGGTCCGCCTCCAAGCTTTACTGGAATCCTACTGTCCGTTAGGTCTGGGGTGTCGCCAGTTGGAGCAATATCCAATATGAATGCATAGTGCGGTTGCACGATGTTGGCGGCCAACTCGCACCCTAGCATGCTTAATTCTTCTCTTGTTGTGAATGCGAAGAAGACGTCTTCTGTCCTCCTCAACTCTTTAACTCTTTTGAGCACCCGGAATAGGATTGTGCAGCATGCTCTATTGTCGAATCCCACCCCAGCGACAGTGTTGTTTTGAAGAAAACTAATAGACGAACTAAAGGTCATTGGAGTTCCGATTTTGATTCCCAGTTTCTCAACTTCTTCTCGATTGTGGCAGCCAATGTCCACAAACAACTCGTCCATGGGAGTTACCCTATGCACCTCGTCTTCGGGTACAAGATGAAGAGACTTGGTTCCCACTACACCTGTAATAACTTTCTCTGGTGTGTAAAAGCTGACTTTCTGATTTGGGAGAGCTCTAGTATCTAATCCTCCAATGTAAGTGAACCGAATGTATCCTTCCTCGTCAATTGATGTGATGATGGCGCCTGGAATATCTATATGCGCAGTGATTAGAATTTTCTTCTTTCCTTCTCCCTCATGCGCGAAGATTAGGTCGCCATATTGTGTTTCCCTTGTTTTATCCGCGTAATCCTTGCATAACTCTTTGAGTCGCTTGGAAAAGTTTTCTTCGAAGCCAGATGTGCACAGTGTTTCTGTAAACCACGTGAGTTCTTTTTTCAGTTCGTTTATTTCCTCTTTGCTCATAGAAATCTATGCTACTATTTAGTTTACTCTTTATAAGGTTAAACCAACTGAACCAAACTTCGATATGAGGTTTGACTGTTTGAAGTGGTTGCAACGATGAAGCAATCCCTCCTAGACATTCTTTTATGCCCAGTTTGCCATTCTGGTCTATGGCCGTACAATCCGATGGGTCTTATACCAGTTGAAGACGATTGGTTTGTACATACTCTATTGATAGCACGTAAAATCTAGCCTTTTTTAACTGAATCACTTGTATAAAGTTTATAAGTAAACGTGCTGAGGTATAGGCATACAAGAATAAGATTCCTAACGAAAATCTGGTTCTTGTTTCAAACAAAAAGGAGTGCGATAAAGTGTCATATAGAAGAGGTAGAGAGTCCAGCAGACCCCCTAGAGAAATGTACAAAGCTGTTTGCGCGGATTGCGGCAACGAATGCGAAGTTCCATTCAAGCCTGATCCAAGCAGACCTGTGTACTGTAGGGAATGTTGGGCGAAGAAGAGACAATCAAGAAGATATTAACACGCAGTTTTTAGCTAGATAGCTCAACTCGCTTTCATAATCTTCATAATTTTTATTGAAATTAATTCAGAATTAGTCATAGGAGTTTGTTTTTCTTCAGTTTCTATTCTAATCTTGCCTTACTTCAGAAGTCACTTCTGAGCCCCTTTCTAGCCGTTTTTCACATGTGACAATTCAACGGAGCGAGCCCTAGACTTGTTTTCCATTATCGAGAAAAAACAGTGAGTGCTTTATCAAAAAGTTTTGAATTTTTGTCTATAAATGTAGATAAAAACCAAATTTTTCATTAATGGGCTTAATTGACTTTTTCCTCTGTTTATTGCGGAATATTAAGGCTTAATTGATTTGTCAGAATGCAAATTTCACTTAGTCAATTAGACGATTCAAAAGGAAGAAATGAACTGGAATGGTAACCCTCTTTTATGAAGAAGGGTATGGGGAGGTGACACAGATGGCAGAGCAGAAGGGGAAGAAGAAGAAGAAGAAATAGTTAGACTACTAATTTTCTGATGTGTCACCGAAAGTCTCCCTTTTTCCTTCTTTTTTCTCTAATCTTGTTCTATAATGTCTCTAGTTTTCTTGATTGCCCTGTAGGTTTTTAGCATGTTTCTTGAGAAATCCAGTTTTAACCACTTTTCATACGCCATTGCCACTTTCTTTAGTGCTAGGTATCTTTGCCTAAGATTTGCCAATCTTTCGGATGAGTTTGCCATGTTGTTTCCGTTTTCTTTAACTTTTGTGAAGAGTCTCCCGGATAAGTCTATGATGCCCAATGTTTCCTGTCTTATGCGTTCTTCAATCTCATTTACGATTTGTTGAATAGATGTTGAGTCTTCAATGACTATGCGTGAAATGACTTTTACATTTCCTTTATTTGTCTTTATGAGTTTCAGTAGTGTATCAACTGAATCGTTTTTGTCAAGAAGCGGATGCCTGTGCGGAAAAGCATAGACTGACCGACAGAGCGGTATACATGGTATTTTCCATAGAACTCTGTTTACGAGTTTTCTTTTCCCATTTGGAATATTGTAGGCAACGACTGAGAGGCTTCCGACACTTGTTATTTTGCCTTTTCTGTTCCATGTGGGTCTTCTGATGTCCCTTCCTCGCTTGAGAAGAATCGGCTCATGCTCTTGCAGAACTTGCAGTACCTTTTTTATTTTTTCTTCTTGAACTTCCCAAAGAGACTTGTGCAGTTGAATACAACTAAGGGAGCGAAGTTCTTTGGGAATAAGCCCTCTATTCTTGTTGTTTCTTGGAGCCCTATATACCACATAAAACGTCATAACTTACCTACTTGTATGTTGATAATCTTAAGGAGTAAATATAAAATTTTCCAAACAAAAAGCGACAGAAAATTTCGAGTTCAGCAGAGAATGGAAAACTTAAAATGGACACACAAGTTGTAGCGACATCCCCCAAATCTTCTTTTTCTCTATTTTATAAGTGTTAATTCAGGTCCCGTGTAAAATAATGATAGGGAGGTGTCTCTAGCTATTTCTTGGCAAGCCTTTAATCGCTTTTGACAAAGCCTGAACTCCTATGGCTTTATACTTTGGATCAAAGTCTATCCAGTGCGTACGCCAATCAGATTGCAAGCTTTCTTCTTGCAGACTATCACAGCCAGCAGCGTGGTCATCATGAATAACACTGCCATGAGAAGTGATGGGAACTCTGGAACAACCATGTAGGCATCGAGGGTTTTGTTTGCGCCCGAAATGGTCACACTCTTGGTCTGGTCTACATAGCCCGCTGCAGAGAATTGCACGTTGTACGTCCCGTCTCGAACCGAGACTTGTAGTAGCCTGTGGCATCTGTTG
>Ga0315306_10000798_pt1 | contig 15171 bp, 18 predicted proteins | sample TDP1_MG_FD_203803 | JGI IMG/M metagenome (GOLD analysis project Ga0315306, IMG submission 203803) | Freshwater sediment microbial communities from Lake Towuti, South Sulawesi, Indonesia - TDP1 | ecosystem: Environmental > Aquatic > Freshwater > Lake > Sediment | place: Indonesia: South Sulawesi... | reverse complement strand
CCCTTCGTTGGAGCTGCAGGTAAGATTCTTGATGAACTATTGTCCACCATCAATCTTGAGAGGGATGATGTCTACATAGGAAACGTAGTCAAACATAGACCTCCCATGAACAGAGATCCAGCGAAGGGCGAGATTGGCGCTTGTGGTTCTTATCTCGACAGGCAAATTCACATAATAACACCAAAGGTTATTGTGACTTTGGGGCGCCACTCTACAAGATATATCCTATCGAAAGTAGGCACAGACTTCAAAGGGATAACTAATGTTAGAGGACGGACTTACACAATAAGCCTTTTCGGTCGTCAAGTCGAACTGATTCCAACCTTCCATCCGGCAGCCGCCCTATACAACCCGAAATGCAAGTCTGCCATTGAACAAGATCTCTTGACCGCAAAGATGGAACTAGAGAAGCTATCTTCTGATATATAGGGATGCAACCTGCCGCTGTACTGTAATTGTTTAAATAGAAACAAGACGATACTTGTCGAATATGAAGCAACCTATTGTCATTCTAGGTTTTGCAGGTAGCTTACGGAAGGCATCGTATAACAGAGCGTTACTTCAAGCAGCAATGGAACTGGCACCAAAAGACGCAAATCTAGAAATTTTCGACCTTGAGGGCATCCCGCTGTATAATCAAGACCGGGAATTTGAGATGCCCGGAAAAGTCAAAGAATTCAAGGCTAGGATCGAGAAGGCGGACGCCATTCTAATCGCTACGCCGGAATATAACTTCTCGGTGCCCGGCGTTCTCAAGAATGCGATCGATTGGGTTTCAAGACCCTTCGGAGACAATTCCTTCGAAGATAAGCCGGTTGCCATAATGGGCGCGTCTCCCGGAAGGATTGGCACAGCGAGAGCTCAATACCATCTGCGTCAGACATGCGTCTCTCTCAACATGCACCCCATCAATAGACCTGAAGTCCTCGTGAACTTGGCGCACGAGAAGATCGATGATAACGGCAGGCTAGAAGATGAAGAAACAAGAGAAATGATAAAAGAACTACTTGAGAACCTTGTCAGCTGGACCAAAAGACTGAAAGGCTAAGGAATCAGCCAGTAGAAAACAGCTGAAAATCCCTACGAGACAAGGAGGTATCCCCAAATGGGAAGTAAACTCCGCATCGGCTCTAACCATCTGCTCTTCTAGCGAAGAGAAGGTTTATTTCAGCTCACGCCAATTCTCAATTGAGACCATTATGAGGCTTAAGATCAGCGAACAAGATGCTCTAATAATCGTGGATGTTCAGAAAGACTTCTGTCCAGGAGGAGCCTTACCCGTTCCTGAGGGCGATCAAGTGGTTCCCGTCCTGAATAATTACATAAAAAAATTCACGAAGGCAGGTACGAAGATCTACGCCACCAGAGATTGGCATCCATCGGACCACAAGTCCTTTAAGAGAAACGGGGGCATATGGCCACCTCATTGTCTGCAGGGAAGCGACGGCGCAGAATTTCACCCAGACCTAACGCTTCCAAGCGAAGCCACGGTAATCTCGAAGGCTACCGAACCATCTATGGCTGGTTATTCTGGATTTGAACAGACTGAACTAGAAAAAGAGTTGAGAAAGCAGAGTGTGAAGAGGATTTTCGTAGGAGGACTGGCAACAGACTACTGTGTAAAGAGCACGGTTATTGACGCCCTCAGACTAGGGTTCGAGACCATCTTGCTTGTAGATGCAACACGAGGAGTGAATGTCAAACCGGATGACAGCGAGAAAGCCATAGAGGAAATGGTCCGGAAGGGTGCGAAGATAGCTTCGCTAGCAGATGTGTTCTAAGTCTCCGTAGGATTCGCAAGCCGCTCCATCGCGAAGTACTCTTGACTCGTAGGAGTTGACATGCATTGAAAGTCGAGAAAGAGGAAGAAGCCGAGGAGCCTGTGATGGTAGAGCAGGATCTTCTCAGATTCGAATCTGGCAAGGACTTACCAGAAACGATTAGGGACGAAGTCGTGGTAGAAGGCCAGATACAACTATATGTTAACGGCCAGCATCACACCACTTTCCTTTGTTTGACGCCCCAAGCCAAGGAGCTGGCAGTAGGATACCTCGTGACTCAGGGATTCGTTACCAAACTAGACGACATAAAAAGTATGGAAATTAGAGGAGAAGAGGTCCACGTTACTCTGAAAAGGAAACCTGTGAAAGCGTTTCTAAGGAAGCGGCAACTTATACTCACATCTTGTGGCAGCAGAGGTTTGAATATTCCTCCTCGTCTTCTAATGAGGGCGAAAAAAGCCAGCGCCTATCGGAACTTCAGACTTAACCCGCAGATTGTATCCAAAGCCACAATGGAGCTGAATTCGCGAGCGCTTACCTTCAGGAGTACTGGTGGGACTCATGCTGCAGCTTTGTTGAATGGGAATGGAGAGGTTGTCGCGTTCTCGGAGGATATAGGCAGGCATAACACCCTTGACAAGGTCATCGGCAAAGCGATTCTGGAGGGCATCGACCTAACGAGAACCTTTCTGGCTTCCACAGGAAGGCTGACTTCCGAGATGGTCGTCAAGGCAGTGTACGCAGGGGTGCTAGTGATGGTTTCGATCTCGGCGCCCACCGACAAAGCCATAAAAATAGCAGACACTGCTGGTCTGACTCTCGTCGGCTTCGCGAGGGGAAATCGGTTCAACGTATACACCCACCCTGATAGGATTCTTTTTTGATCTGAGGACATCTGGGGGAACCTATTTACAGACAACAGACCGTCCTAACAGCAAAAGGAGTGTCTGAAGTCGTAACAAAAAGATTTTAAGAGCATGCCCAATAGATTTCTAACCTGTGCGGCCGTAGTCTAGTTTGGTCTAGGACGTCAGCCTGCCACGCTGGTGACCCGGGTTCAAATCTCGGCGGCCGCACCAGTATCCAGCCTTCCAGTTTACTAACGACTTTGATCGGGAAGGAGTTCTAAGGGGAGATACCGCCTCATTGCAGGAAAAGGATAGGGGGTATCGATTTTAGGAGTTTTCCCGCTTCAAAATTGATAGAGGAAGAAATACGACAGAACCAGAAGAGAAAGATAGGTTGAAATCCCGGCTGCTGCACTATCATAGAATTGAATAGGGTCTTTTTCCTCAACCCCGTTTTCCCCTCTTTTCTTCCAATAATCCTCATTGCCGGAAGGTGTTCTGCTTGAGGGTGAATCTTCTTTTCTATATGAATAGTTGCCAGCGCCTGTTCTTCGACTCAGTTTGCAGCCAAAAGAAATAAGTTCAGCTTACCTATTGGGCTAGCTAAATACTATGATTGGGGAGGCAGCTTCAACGAGTCCTGCTAATGCGGAACGCCAAGGTTTTTTCCTAGTTCTATGTGTGATAGGGGCGTTGGCCATTCTCAGTTCTACAATGTCTAAGAATCCTGTTCTGAATCCTTTTGCAGAAAGCTTGGGAACGCCTGAAGTTTTTATGGGATTTGTTGCGGCGGCTTCTACTATACCAGGAGTCATAATTAGTCTTCCAGCCGGGTCTCTATCAGATATTTTCGGTAGGAGGAAGGTCCTCTTAGCGTCCAGCATTGTATTTGCCTCTGCACCTTTCCTCTACATTCTTGTTTCTACCTGGTGGCAGTTGATTCTAGTCCGCTTCTACCACGGCTTCGCAACTGCCATCTTTGTGCCAGTGATGAGAGCCGTGATATCCGATTATTTTCCATCTAGGAAGGGTGAAAGAATCTCAATGTTCACGTCAGCTACAATCGTGGGGCGGAGTATCGCTCCCTTTCTAGGAGGATTCATACTATCCATCACCCTTTGGAACTTCCGTACGCTCTACCTTACCGTGGGCATAGCGGGAGTCACAGCTCTGCTTACTACGTTTTTCCTTCTAAAGGAGAAGGATGAGGCATCAGAGCGTCGTCTTCCGAAAACACTGGGGCAGAGATCCAGAGAAAAGAAACGGACTTCGACGCGCAGGTTGAAGGATGTTTACGGAAACTTCGGCATAATCTTTGCCAGCGCCACTGAAGCCGTAGCATACTACGTCTATGGAGCTCTGGAATTCTTTCTTGCAGGATACTTGAAGAATGTCGCTCTTCTTGACCCTTCTTTGATTGGGGCGATCTTGGGCGTGCAGCTCGCTTTGATTCCTTTCGTTAGCCCCTTCATGGGAAGGTTTTCGGACAGAGTCGGAAGAACAATCCCGATAACTGCTGGCTTGCTGATCGGTGGTTTTCCGTTGCTCATCATCCCCTACACTACCCATTTTCCCATTCTTCTGGCAATCTCAGTCACCTACGGACTCAGTTTTGCGATGGTCACGTCTTCTACACCAGCTCTAGTAGGCGACTTATCTAGCAAGGAACAATATGGGGCGGCTATGGGTCTCTTGGCAACCGTCATGGACATTGGTCAGATGTTGGGACCTATCATTACTGGCATTATATTGGCAACATTCGGGTATTCAGGTTCCTTCACATCTTTGGGAGCAATACTTCTCTGTTTCTCCACCTTATTCATTATGTTCCGAAGACTATTCTCCTCATAGTGAAACTTAAATTGTCAAATCATAAATCCTATCACGGAGAAATTGTTATGAGATGGATCACTCGTAGTCACGCCGTGGTTGACCGAATTGCGTGTCCGTGGCTAATAAGGAAGTTCGTTGATTCTAGGGCTGAGTTCATCTTTGTAGCCGCAGATATGGTGCTTGAGAAGGCGAAAGAACTGGACGCTGTACCATTTGACATCAAAGGCGCTGAGCTAGGGCATAAGGATGACAAATGCACCTTTGACGCACTCATCGAAAAGTTCAAGCTGAGAGATCCAGCTCTGCTAGAGCTCGCGAAGATCGTCAGGGGTGCCGATACGGCGAATAAAGATTTGACACCTCAGTCCAGAGGGCTCCTAGCGATAGCGGAAGGTTTTAATCTAATAACATCCAACGACTTTGAGAACATGGAAAAACAGTTCCCCGTCTACGATGCGCTCTACGCTTACTGCTGCTTAAAGTTAGAGTCAACCAAAAAATCTTAAATCACGAACCGCTATGGCATGAGAATCAACAACTACTCTGTTCTTATCCTTCCCTAGTTGGCTCTTCTAGAAGGACTATCCGTCATGACTTAGCAAGGTGGAATCCCGTTGTCTAGTTTGGTCTAGGACGTCAGCCTGCCACACTGATGACCCGGGTTCAAATCCTGGCGACCGCAGCGATTCTCATCAAGAAGAGAAGATGGGCGACAAAACGGGAGAAAGGCCTACAGAAACTCTTTCCCCATAATCTCCCCAAGAAGCCCTTTACGAGCCGGTTAGATATTTTGGCCCCGGGGAATAGATGCATGCTATCGTTTGGATTTCCCGGAAAAAGCAAGGTTTAGGCCATTTTTTGTTAAGAATACATTAAAGAATGGCTTAGCAGATGCGGGGATTTTGCTGATTTGGAGAGCAACCTTTTAGTGGTCATTTCCTATGAATCTGACGTTTTCCACTTCTTTCAGGTGTCTGTCACCTGTTATGATCTCGGCATTGTAAGCCTTGGCTGTAGCTACTATTACGGAGTCAGCCATCCCCAGGCCCATCTTTAGGCTCATGTCCGCGGCTTGCAGGGACAAGGATTCCGTTAATTCTACGATTCTTGTGCGAGAAATCTGTGCGTAGGCTTCCAATGCCTTCTCTTCACCCTTCATCTTTTTGATCTTTCTGTAAACTTCGTAGATAACGATTGTCGGCGTTACAGTGTTTTCTATGCTGGCTTCTTCCATAAATTGCGCGTACTTATCCGCTGATAAGCCTTCAGCGAAGTACTCGATCCAACCGTTAGAGTCGATGAGAATCAAAATCGATCCTCTTCATTCCTTAAACCTTGAGTATCTAAACCTTTGACAAAGCCTCTCATTTCTCGTATGGGCCTCTGAGGAATAAGGTGCACCACCCCGTCTTTCTCTACAACCACGATTTTCTGACCAGGCTTCAGGTCTAACTTTGTCCTCACGTCTTGAGGAATGACAACTTGAAACTTTGACGAAATAGTAACCGCACCCACTCACGATACCTCCATTGTTCAACAATCCATAGATCGATATTTAAACTTTCCTACAACTTGACTAAGAAGTGAATCCTAGACTACGTCAAAGAGTTTGGCGCCGGGAAACAGGTTTAAAACAAGGTTTAAATTCTCGGTGAATCTTATAAATAATGTCTGCTTGGTCTCTCACTCCTTTTTCTGCCAATATACTTTTAACATGCAAACCTCTCACCGGCAAACGTTAACCTAAATGTTCGCTGATTGATAACAAGGGATTCTTAAATATTAGTTGATTCATCAAGATGAAGAAAGGAGAGAAGAATTTATGCTGAAAATGGGTTTTTGTGGCGATGACTGCAATGTTTGCCCCAGATATGTCGCAACCCAAAGTGGCGATAAAGAACAATTAAAAAAAGTTGCAGCTTTGTGGTACAAAGTTGGCTATCGGGATAAAATAGTACCACCTGAAGAGCTTATTTGCCATGGTTGTTCTTCGACTTGGTGTAATGTATTATGTAATCGAAACGTTCGAGAATGTGCATTAGAGAAAAACGTCGAGAATTGCGGAAAATGTGAGAATTACCCCTGCGGGAAAGTGTTAAAAGTATTTGAACGTACTGAGTCGTTCGCAAAGACATGCAAAGAGAAATGTTCAAAAGAAGAGTATAAATGCCTTCAAAAAGCCTTCTTTTCAAAAAGGAAGAATCTAAATAGAGTCAATAGAGAATGGCTATCCCAAACAAAGAGTAAGTATTCCAACTAAGAAACTAAGGGTTATTGACGCATCAAAGACTTAGTGAAAAAACTGGTGAACAAAATTCTACATGTAAAAGCTGTCTGCAACAGCTTAATAGAAAAGAGGCATTTTTGGCGCCGGGGAATAGATGACAAGCTTGGTTTAAATGCGTGATTTTTGAAGAGTTCAGGGCGGCTTTCTTGCAGTATCTAGTGTCTAAGCAATGCTTATTAGTAAGACCTGCATTACTCAATGGTAGGAGATGCGGGTGTTGGAGGTAAGTGTGGGTTCGGTTACCACGAAAGGACAGGTAACCATTCCTAAGGATATCCGGGAGGCCTTAGGTCTTCGAGAAGGTGATAGAGTCATTTTCATCATCGAGGGTGAGCGTGCAGTGATTAGGAAAGCCTCAAGCGAAAAGCTGTCAGAGATTCTTGGTAGGCAGAAGCCTTGGGCTGAAACCAGCTTAGCCTTTCAGAAGAGGTTGCGCGAAGAATGGCGATAATAGCGGTCTTAGATACTAATATCTTTCTGATAGTCAAGAATAAGGAGGAGCCTCACTATGAGTTCTCGAAACAGGTTCTAGATGCTGTTGACAACTGTAGAATACAAGCCGTTGTCTCAGTAGTATCGGTCGGTGAAATCTGTGTTGGTTATTACTTGGCTGGAGATGAAAAAGGAAAGCAAGAGCTGATTGCGCACTTAGCGTCTTCCAAAGCATTCAGTGTTATGGAAGTTGATCTGGGACTTGCCGATGCTGCAGCAAAAATTCGTGCTGAAACAGGGCTCCGACTGCCTGATGCAATCATAGTGGCTACGGGACTGGCAAAAGGTGCAACGTATGTTGTTACGTATGACGAGGAATTTGGGAAGGCTAACCGGTACTTGGAGGTCGTAACTTCTCAGGAAATGATGAGGAGATTAGGATGATATATCGATTTCGGAAGATATAAGGAATAGCGCCGAGGGATAGATGACAAGCTTGCTCTAAATGCGTGATTTTTGGTAGAGCAAGGGACTAGGATCATGCTGTTTTCCTCCGTTCAAAAACTCAACGGAAGTTCAGCAACATGTGTACCAACAAGCGGGCGCTTCTTCGCCTATTAGCAACGTTAGCTCATTCTGCGCGTGGGTTGGAAGGATAAACGATAGGGTTCCTTTGAGACAAGAGGAATCCGATAGTGAGAACTTTCTAGGTATAGTTTTCCCAGTTGTTTGGTCGATCAATCTGATGTATGCCATGCCGAGTTCTTCTCTCTAAGATGTCTTGAGGTATTCTCCTGAATTTGTTTTGACGGAAAGCTGCACCGAATAGAGATCGCGGTCTTCGGATTCTACTTTCAACGGAATCTTCACCGACATACCTTTTTCTCCCTCGCGATTAGGGCATCTTCCAGATGCCTTGTCTTATATGTCTATAGCATAGAAATGGTTATGTTTGGTTCTTTTAGGGCGTTTTCAGCTGCTGAGTAGATCAAGAAAACTGGTAGCCACTTTGTTAGAGATGGGATTTCAAAATAGGGAATTTCAACTTTTGCCAATCTGTTAATGTTTCGCAGGCGCGAGTGATTAGACTTATCAACTCAGAATCTTTATCTGGACTTAGGTTACAGAGCTCCAAAAGCGCACGGTCAAGTTCTGCTGTTTCAACATTATTTATTATGAGTGCGGCAGCGATCGTGAGGCAGAAAAACTGCGGGGTTACACCTTGTTCGAGCGAGAATCTAGCCGCCCTGGTTAGCCTCGCATCGTGCCCGCCGATTTTTTTGAGAGAAGACCTTATTCCCCGCTCGACAGTATCATTCAGATATGGGCTTGTCATCCTTGAAAAGAGGTTGTTGACGTATTCTTTAAACTGCTTATAGTTGAGATAGTTGGGGTATCTTCTTATCAGGGCTTTTCCAATCTCGTCAACTATCGCTCGGTAGAAAACTGCCTTAATCTCATTGTCCATGCCTGATTCACGAATGTAGCTGAAATTCTTCAAGGCGCCCAGATAGGCGAGAAGCGCATGACCACCGTTGTGTGCAAAAACTTTTTTATCGCGCTCAGCCTCAAACTTCCCTGAATCCAAAAACAGCGTGTCCACGAGTTCCATCCCTGGTTCTACTAATGCTTCGCGTTCAGTCACGATCTCGCCCTCTGCTTCCACCTCTATGACGACGTTTGACCCCTCAACAATCGCTTGATGCGAAGGAGTCATTGGGTTGTATTCCGTTTTTTTGCACATTTTGCTAATTATTGTGTTGGCATATCCAACGTCTTCAATTTTTGCTTTGTAATCATCCTGTACCCAAGGCAGTTTGCTCAATTCTTCTATTACATAACCTCTCAGCAGAGCCGCGGCATCATACAGATTTTCGCAACACACGACGTTAATCGGTCTCCATCTCTTCATTCTCTCAACTAATCCCTTAGCCAGAGTTCTAGCTATTAACGGTAATGCAGCTTCGCCAGTTGCGGTAAAGACAACATTCGAACCCGATATGGCACCCGATATCGCTGGCTCGTTTGCGTAGCTTAGTCCATCAACTTGTTCAACCGTGACAACTTTTGGTTCGGGGCCAACAACATTGAATCTGTATCTCCCATGAGTGTGAAGCGTGGATACAATTCTTTCGTCTATATCCACATATTTGACCGCATATTTTGATCTACTAAGTACGTCGCCCAAAAGTCCTAATCCTATGGCGCCTGCGCCAAATACGATTGCCTGAAGCATATCTTTCCCTACATGTTGAAAATTGTCTTGCTGCAATCGTTTCAAAGAACTCGAGGAAGCGATAAATAAACCTTTTCGCTCAATAAACAGATGACCTCATTATCATGTTGAAGCAGGCGAAACAGTGCAGTTGATTACCCGCCGTGAAGAATCGGAGAAGATCTATGCAGAACTCGCAGACAACAGCGTAGCTATGCTTGCACCATGCTGCGAAAACTCTGGTCAGATAGAAAGTATCTTGATCAGAGCTCAGCGATCCGCAGAACGGCATAGCATCAATAGTATTCCGATAAGTGTAGGTTTCACAGGAGCTTATCCTGAATATCCAACCTTGAAGAGGACGAGAATTGGCGGCAAGATTGGCGTCGCCGGAGAGCTTGAGGGAGGCGAAGCGACAGAAGGTTACGACATGATCATGGGTTATCTGAGGGCTCACATTGGCTTGAGAAGCTCAGATAGAGTTCTCGTTCTGCCTTTCCTTGACCACGGCCAACTTTCAGAGGACACGGCAATATTGGAGGACCCGAGACGCCTCAAGCAGCTATCATTAGTCACGATAGAATATCTGGATGCTCTAAACCACGTGGTATTGGGGAAAAAGTAAGATGGATGAGGAGCAAGCTAAATGGACCCATAGACCCGGCGACTTCTATAGAGAGAAAGGACGGAAGGCGCGGGTTGAAGGTGTTGGAAGCATGTACGCCTTCGTCTATTATGGCAGGGGTGACTTCAGGGTTGTGCAGAATCGTCCGATCTTCTACACTTCAAATGACCTGATTGTAAAGAACATCATGGTTCACCGTTGCGGGACAGAGGTGAAGTACTATCAACAAGGGTATCCCCCAATAGATGATATTCTTTTGAACCAACTTGGATGCCTAACCGAGTTTAAAGGAGACTTCGAATCTTCGAATCTAGGCAAATATGCGAATCTGCTGGAGACGGGAGAAAGCGACCCCAACGTGAAGGATGAATTCTATAGACGTTTGGCTGAATACCTAGATTCGCTGCCAGAGTCCCAAAGGAATTCTATCCGCGAGAATTTCTTTCCAGCCTGGGGTAGAGTAGTTGGGCATGAGGTTGTCGGCGTGATCGAGAAGGTCGGCTCAAACGTTAGAAATCTAACCAAACCTTTGGGATACCTCAGCACACAACTGAAAAGAATTCCTAGAGACTACCTTAATTTCAGAGAAGGAGAGAAAGTGATACTGCAACCGAGATGCGCCAGATATAAGCCGGTTCGATGTCATCAGCGAAGAAGGGGTGTTGTCGGCGTACAGCTTCTGGGATCAAACATTGAAGATGTCTCAAGAAGCCTAGACGGAGGTTACGCCCAATGCATAAGAGTCACACCTGAACTAATCCAAACAGGATGCATCATAAGAGTCCCTGATGGAGTCAGCGACGCAGAAGCAGCGTTAATCGAACCTACGGCTTGCCTAGTTGACTGCCTAGACTTAGCTACGCATCCCGAGGGTCAAGATGAAAAGGGAAACATAATGAAGAAGGGCGTTTCCAGAGACGGTGCTACGGCCATAGTAGGCTCGGGGGCTATGGCTTTCATAACAGCTGAAGTAGTTCTGACGTTCGATGAGAAGATGCAGGTCGGAGGCGCCTCCCAAGTTATCATGTTTGTCAGAAGCCAGGAAAAAGCCGATCTTGGAAGTAGTCTTTTGTGCAGTAAGTTCGGAGATGGAGTTAAATTTTTCATTTACGATTCAAGCCGCTCGCATGGGGAGATTATTGAAGAACTGAGAAGAGAATATGGCGCATCATTCATCTTTGATGATGTCATCATAGCTGCTGGCGACGTTAGGGCAGTAGAGCTGGCGCATAGAATCGTCTCTGGGACGGGTTGGAGGATTCATGCCTTCGCTGGCACTCGTGGCAACGTCACCGTTGAAAGCGGAGTCTGGCACTACAGTAACGCCGGAACCTCTGGAACGAGCGGCTGCAACACTAAAGCCATGGAAAACGTTCTGGGGATGATTGAACGAGGCACTATCGAATTGTCAAGATTCAGCGGAAACAGGTACACATTTAAGGATCTACAAGGTGATCCAAGTCGATTCTTCACAGACAATTACCTTAGACCAGCGTTGTTGCCAAATGAAGGTGTGCCAGAAGTTGAATGGCGCGAAACATGACGGAAAGATAAGCCCAAAACGAGCCTATGTCAAAGCTTATGCAGATCTCAAATTCTTATGTTTGAAAAGACGAGATGACTTTCACAAACTCCTTCACGAGAAGAACCATATTCTCCAAGTCGACCAAGTGCGCAACCGAAGCAGGACCAAGGATATACCTAACGGTGCACCACGACTGTTCCGCTGGGTATGCTTGCCTTTGTCAGATGAATGGCGCCGGGGATGGGATTCGAACCCATGTGGCCCCGAGGGGCCACAGGCTGGCTTGGGTTTTGCCGCTCAAGGCCTGCGCCTTATCCGCTCGGCCACCCCGGCTTCGACGTCTAATAGACAGTCTTCTTTTTATTTGAACCTTTTCTTTAGACCTTGGAAGTGCTAATATCCAGATACCGAGGAGGAAGAGAAAGACAGGTGATAAGACCTAAGTATGTGGACAGTGAAACGTAGGATTTAGTAAGGTGGTATTGATGCGGCTTCTGCTCGACGAGATGTATGCGGGCCTTAAGGAGTATTTTGAGACTTTGGGCTGGGAGGTTTTGACTGTTCAGGACGCGGGGTTGAAGGGCGCAAGGGACAGGGACGTCGTCGAGTATGCGAAGAAGAATGACTTACTACTTGTGACCCAAGACCAGAAGCCAGCGGATTTAGCTGAGCTTACAGGTGTCAAGTATGTCCTTATATCTAACGCTCTTATAGCCAGAATAGGCGACGCGAAGATCAGAGAAAAATACCCAAATGCAAAACCGAAGTAGTGGACTTTTAAGAGACGGGGTTGCTGTAGCAGGTTTTTGCCTATACGGATTTGGTAGAGCTGACTCGCATGCCAGTCAGTCGTTCTACGAGGAAATCCTCAAACGCAGCAAGATCCTTCCACTTTGTGGCGCAGTTGACCGTCTTGGCCTTGCCATCGATGACCGTGTAGCCGTCATCGGTTACTCGAATGCCAAGCTTCTCCATGTCAAGTAATTTTTGGGATAGAGAAAGGTAAATGGCTACAGTGTCGAAGAGAATGGAGCTTCGGGTTTCAAACTCCTCCTTCCATTCCCTGCCCCCGCTTCTCAGCCAAACCCTATAATTATCAATTAACGCTCGAACAAGCAGGTCATCGCAGCGGCGGACAGCCCGGTATCTCTCGCCCTCAAGCTTAACGAAACCGCAAGTGTCAAGCGGTGTGATTGTCATGTCCCAAGGTGCTGTGAAGACTCTTTGGCAAGCTCTGGGGTCTGCTGCCACATTGTACTCGGCGACGACACCTCCACCGCCTCCATACTCCAAAGGACTTTTCCGTATGCAGCCATGCATGCCAACAAAACGCGCCCGCTCAGCAATCCCCGGTTCGCGTTCAAGGGCCACAGCAATATTGGGAACTGGTCCTATGCATACGAGCGTAACAGGCTCAGGTGAACCCATTATCGTGTCAATTATCGCCCTCACGCCGTCTTGGTGAACCCTACCAGGATAAGCCGAAAGATCGTATCCTTCCACCCACGCAGCCTGACGACCAACGCGCTCACTAAACTGAAGCCCTATGCCGATGGGTATGTCTGTCCGCCCTGCCACCTCCAACATCTTTGCGACGACTTTTGCGCGGTAAGTTGTGTTCCCAGTGTCAGTCGTTATGAGTTTGACGTCGAGCTCCGGGGACTTGAGCATAAGTGTCAACGCCCAAGTGTCGTCTATGTCGCCCCCGATGTCGGTGTCTAGAATAACTGGAATCCTCTTTCGCATAAGCCTTTTCAGCCCTGAGCTTCAAAAAATTAATCCCACCTTTGCCTATTATCCTTTTACTAGAAATAGAGCGGAAACATGACAGGATGAAGGTCGTTAACAAGCTAAAGCAAGTTTTTAAGCAACAACCATGAATCCTTTACTGTTATGTCTGGTAAATTAGAAAAGTTGAAAGAGAATTGAAGTGCCAATACTGCGAGAACAATGTTGACTTACCGTTCAGATGCCCATTCTGCAGTGGATATTTCTGTCCAGATCACAGGTTACCTGAAAACCACGCTTGCCCCGAACTTCTAAAGGTAAGAACACGAACGCCCACCACAAAAGAGGAGTATCATCCACCTGCCACTGAAGGCAAGCCGAAAACACCTCAGCACGAAACATTGTTGACCTATCCGTTCTGGTTTAGAAAACCGGGCTGGACAAGCTCCACCGAGGCAGTTCATCTTACCATAGGCGCGCTGATTGTTATGGGGGTTGGTCTCTCTTTGCATGAGCCTATCTTCTCATGGGTCTTCTCCCTTTATCAAGAGCCCATCATCTTTCTTAGCTTGGCACTGATATTCACCTTCATTTTTTTCATTCACGAACTCGCACACAAGGCGGTAGCTAAACATTATGGGTTATGGGCTGAGTTTCGGCTTAGCCTACTAGGCGTTCTTTTAACGTTGTTATCGTTAGCTCCTACTCCGCTGAAATTTGTCTCACCTGGCGCGGTCATAATAGCTGGCGTAGGTGACAAGAGAATAGTCGGAATCACAGCGCTTGCTGGACCTATGACAAGCATCGCTCTAACGTCTCTATTCTTCCTTCTATATTTTCTCGTTCCATATGACCCCTTAGCTTTGGTAATGCTCAAAGGTGCAATGCTTGGCGCATGGTTAGCCCTTCTAAACCTTATCCCATTCGGCATCCTTGACGGCGCAAAAGTCTACTGGTGGAACAGGACCGTTTGGGCGGTCAGCTTCGCCAGCTCTATAGTGTTAGGGTTGGCTGTGCTGGGATTCATGCTTTACTAATAGAAGAGAATACCAATCTCAGACCGCAAGAGCCCATCTTGTGACGCTCGGTATTAGATCAGCTCAATACTTATGAAAACTTCCTCTGGAACACGCATCCTCATAATTCGACGCATAACCCTTTCTTCGGCGTCAATGTCCATCAGGCGTTTATGGATGCGAAGCTCCCATTTGTCCCAAGTTTTAGTGCCTTCGCCACAGGGACTCTTCATCACTGGGACGCGGAGTTTCTTCGTCGGCAACGGGATCGGCCCATTCGCCTTGACGCCGCTTTTCTCAGCTATGGTTTTCAGCTCTCCGCATATGTCTTCGAGCTTTTTGTAGTCGGTGCTTGTCAGTTTTATCCTGGCTTTTCTGACCATGACTCAGATCCCGTCGGTTCTGCTATCTTTCCCAACCGAATTATTTAAATGCTTTCTTTCAGGTATAAGCCACTGTTTCGCCTTTGTATCTTACTCAATATATGGATTTGTAATCTATTTGTGATTTCAAGGCTCGGCATCCTTCAAAATTGACCTCAATGTAGAGAACAGAGATTTCATTCATATAGTTTTTAGATGAACTCGACCTTGACCTCTGTCACGTCTCTAAAATCAGAATCCGAGGTCAGAACCATCTCAGATGATCGTTCGGCAAGAGCAAGATGCACGCCATCGTACAGAGAAAAGAAGGTTTTTCCAGCTCTCTTGAAGTATTTTTTCTTCAACTCTGCACCTCTGTGAGATACTGATGTAGGAATCTCTTCGATTATCGTTAAGTTTGGGATGCCTTCTATGTACGCCCTCGCTTTCACCGCTTCGTCGTTTAGTCCTTGGGACAAAAAAGCGTACACAATTTCTGCAATGACAATTGTGTCTGTG
>Ga0315306_10000795_pt1 | contig 15180 bp, 18 predicted proteins | sample TDP1_MG_FD_203803 | JGI IMG/M metagenome (GOLD analysis project Ga0315306, IMG submission 203803) | Freshwater sediment microbial communities from Lake Towuti, South Sulawesi, Indonesia - TDP1 | ecosystem: Environmental > Aquatic > Freshwater > Lake > Sediment | place: Indonesia: South Sulawesi... | reverse complement strand
AGAGCGACATCATACCAACAATCTCCTTGGCCTTCACGTTCGCAGATGAGTACTATCCATATCAGGATTACGACATGGCGAAATCTAAAAAAGAATATGACACGCCGGGAATTGTCGGATATGGAGTTTACGTACCCAAATTCAGGATCAAGGAGGGAATGCTAGAAAGGTCCATACCGTTTATGGATGAGGATGCCATCACAGCTGCGGTTGAGGCTGGAAAGATGGCTCTGATCCATTCAGGTGTCAATTCTTCACTTGTAGGAAAGGTTTACGTCGGTTCAGAGTCTAACCCCTACGCAGTCAAGCCTATAGCTTCCAAAGTGGCTCAGGTGCTGAAGCTCGGCGAGGAGGAGAAGACAGATGGCTTGCAGAGCGTTGATGCTGTAGATACGGAGTTTGCCTGCAAGGCTGCCACAAGCATGTTCAAGGACGCAACCTCACTCGTATACTATCCTGGAGCTAACACAGCCTGCGCAATGGTGATTGGCACAGATAATTCTCAAGCCGCACCTAGAGATGAGCTTGGAGGGGAGCTAGACCTCTTCGTTGGTTACGGTGGCTCAGCCTTCATCTTCGGCATGCGTGATGTTATCGCTGAGGTGGAAGGCTGGTACTCCTGCACATCCGACACACCAGACTTTTGGAGAAGGGATCTCGAGCCTTACCCAAGACATGGCGGTCGATTCACCGGCGAGCCAGCCTACTTCAAGCATATAATTAAGGCGTGCAGGAAGCTCATGGAAAGGTTGAACCTTCAGACGAGTGATGTTGGCTACTTCGTTACTCATCAACCGAATATTAGATTCCCAGTTGAGGTGGCTAAGGAACTGGGATTCGGAGAGGAGCAGTATGGGCCAGGGTTGCAGGTTGCTAAGTTCGGTAATACTTACTCTGGTGCTTCACCTATCGGATTAGCGGCTGTTCTGGATAACGCAAAGCCCGAAGAGAGGATAATAGTTGTCAGTTATGGCTCTGGAGCGGGAAGCGATGCCTACTCTCTGGTAACAACTAGCCAGATAGAAGAGAAGAGGCATCGCCAGAAGTTTACTATACAGCATCAAGTTGAAAGCAAATACATAGAATACGTGGATTATGACACCTACAGAAGACTTAAGCTAGGACTTTAGAAGACCGAAAATAGTAGAAGCCGTTAATAAGAAGATTTACGAAATCATCTTAAAAGTCATACCGCATCGCTGGAGGGACTCAGCAAGAATTGTTTGTGCACGATGTTCTCAAAACCCTCTATTCCCCAATAAAAGCATTCGAAGAGATCGCTAAAAAACCAGATGTAAGGGCTCCCCTTCTCATCCTAGCACTGATACTAATCGTCACAGCTGGTTTGCACTATGTTCTAGCATCCAAGGTTCCTATAGAGATCGCTACACCGGAAAACGATGAATGGACCGAATCGCTAAACCTATGGACTTCCAACGGACAGAGATCAAACTCAAGTGATAGCCTTGTTGGCAACTACAGCGTCATGTCTTCAGTTGCTAATAACGCATGCATCTGGATGAGGCTAACAGACATAGGGCCAATCAATTGTTCAGGAGATGAGAACTACAAGCGTCTATCCTTTCGAATTAAATGGGCACATCAAAACCGGACATTTCCAGATTCTGAGGCGACTTTAAAGCTTTTTTTAAATGGTGAGAACGACAATTATTTAACCCTGAATTTGAAAGCAGAGATGTCAAATTCTAGTGATGTGTGGCATAACTCAACAGTTGATGTTGGTCCGGAAAACTTGGATTGGAATTACACTGAACCTTCAGATTGGGAATACATAACCGGGGTAGAGTTCAAATTGGCTTGGTCAGCCCCGGCAAACCTGACGATGAAAATCGATGATTTATATTTCGGACGCTATGTTCCAGCTCTTGAAGCTCTTTCTTTGAATCAATGGCTTATTGAACCATTGTTGTTCACTGGCTTAGGCTTTTTCCTTTCTTGGGGTATATATGGAGGTCTTTTGTTATTAGTCCTCAAAATATTTGGAGGAAAAATTGGTTCCTGGAAAGAATCTTTCCTCGTTCTGGGATATTTGTTCTCTGTCACTGTGATCTATAACGTGGTTATAACATTGTTAGCTGTGATACTGCCGGCTTGGCCGTATTCTTTTGTAGTTTATTTCGGATTATTGGGAAATGTGTGGATAGCAGCTTTGTCTGCAATCGCTATGCGATCTTTGTATGGGTTATCTTGGAAGAAAGCGATTGGCATCTCTGTCATGGCAAATCTTGCTGTTTTCCTCTTAAATCCTCTCATGCTTGTCTGGCCCTTCTCTTGGGTATATTGGTTCCCGTGAAAAAGATATTTAGCAGCTACAGGATTAGTTTATCAATTGCTTCGTTAGGTCGGTGTTGGCTTGGGCTTCATACTCGATACGAATGACGTTAAGAAAACTTATAGACTGGGTGAGGTTCTTGTTCCAGCCTTAAGAGGGGTGACATTTAAAGCCAAGGAAGGCGAGTTTCTAGCTATCTTCGGGCCTTCAGGAAGCGGAAAGTCGACTCTTCTTCACGTTGTTGGTGGACTGGATAGGCCTGATGAAGGCAAGGTTTTCGTAGACGGCAAGGACCTCCTCGAGCTTAGCGACAGCGAACTGGCTGAGGTTCGTCTACGTAAAATCGGTTTCGTTTTCCAGTTCTTCAACTTGCTCCCCAGACTGTCTGCGTTGCGAAATGTCGAGTTGCCACTGACACTCGCCGAAATATCAGAAAAGGAATCTGTAAGGAAGGCTGAGGAGATGTTGAAGCTCGTTGGGCTCCAGAAGCGAATCGAACACCGACCATCTGAGCTTAGTGGCGGAGAGCAACAGAGAGTTGCGATAGCTCGGGCGTTGGTGAATGACCCGAAGATAGTGCTGGCCGATGAACCTACGGGCAATCTGGATACAGCCACTGGACAGGAGATTGTGAAATTGATGAAGCATCTTAACAAGGAGAAGGGGCAGACATTTGTTGTAGTTACCCATGATCCTACCATAGCCGAGAACGCTGATCGCATCCTCTATCTGAGAGACGGTTTAATCGAGGGCGGCGATGTATTGGTAGACACAGAACCTCCCGATGTTCCCAGAGAGGAGATGGACAGAAACAAGACATGTGTTGCATGCGGGAGAAAGATTCTCCAGCTCCACACTTTCTGCCCATACTGCTTTGCCTACCAAGGCAAGACAGAACTACCAGAAGAGGGGTAATCCGTGCCTGAACTAGAGAGCCTACAAAGATTCAAAAGTGAATCGAAATGTTGGAGTTTGGTATGAAGGGGCGTGTAAGGTCATGAGGCTAAAGAGAATATTCTCTATGGCTTGGGAAAATATGAAGCAGCGGAGGCTAAGGGCATTCCTAACTACCCTAGGCGTGTTTATCGGAATTACGGCGATAATCGCTCTGGCTTCACTTGGAGAGGGATTCCGCACATCCATAACAGAGCAAATGGAGCAAGGCTTCGAGCTAGATGTCTTAACAGTCATACCGGGAAGCCTATTTGCAGGATACCGGCGAGAGCGCTTCACAGACATTAATGTAGCAGATATTCGGCAAGTTTCCAATATTTCGGTTGCCACAGGGGTTATGCAAATAGGTAACGTAACATTGTATGAAGGGGATAAGAAAGTTACTGCATTCGTCGCCACAGCGGTTAACTTTTCTGAGTTCCAAGAAGTTTTTCACGACAGACTTCGTTTTGAAACAGGCGGGATACCTGAAGAGATTGGAAATAGTAGTCTTGTTATAGGCTACAAAGTTAACCATCCAAACGAAACAGAAACGACCTTCGCCAATTCCGACGATGAGGTTATCATGACCGTAAGCGTTCCGATGATCAAACCCCCATATATTAAACTGGAAAACCGTACCTTTACTGTTGCTGGAACATTACAGAAAACAGGTGCAGCTGGATTAACAAACTTTGACTATTGGGTTCTTATACCTCTTGACACCGCCAGAGAGATTTATGGAAATGTTACCGACTTGATCTTTGTCAAGGTTTCAAACTCAGAGTTTTCTGAAGCTGTTGCGCAAGAAATCGAAGCCTTATTCCCTCCGTATCAGATTACAGTTCTTGTGCCAATAACCCTCATACAGCAAGTTGATTTCATATTAGGCATGGTTGAGATTTTCCTTGCTTCCATAGCTTCAATCTCCCTGCTTGTAGCTGGAATCGGCATAATGAATATCATGACTGTCTCAGTGATGGAGAGAACGCGTGAAATAGGGATACTTAAAGCCATTGGAGCAAAGAATAGAACGGTCTTGGCCATGTTCTTAGCTGAGGCTGCCTTGATAGGGCTCGTGGGCAGCCTAACAGGTGTACCCGCAGGTTACGGAGCTGCTTACCTTCTGAGTTATGTTCTATCAAGGTTTGTTACGCCGCAACAAAATCGTATAGTCGGAACACCAGAAGTGGAACGCGCAACTGTTACTCCCATTTTTTCATGGTCTTGGGTGATCGTCGCGGTAATCTTTGGGGTAGTAATCTGCATCCTCTTTGGGCTGTATCCGGCGAGAAAAGCAGCGAGACTAAACCCTGTGGAAGCATTAAGGTACGAATAATAATTTGAGATGCTACTCTGAGTCTTTCACTAGATGCCTTCTTAGCAACTCCATACATTGCTTGAAGCCAGCATCTACATCTCCTACTCCGTTAACCCCCGCAGAAGTTGAATGCCCCCCACCCATGCCATGGAGAAATTCGCCGAGAGGTTTGGCGATGTCTCGACCAAGATGTATCCCCGTTTTTCTATGGAAGTCGCCATCGGCTCTAAGGCTGATGCGAAGAGTGCCTTCCCTCTTACCCGCAACGACCGCTACATGAGCCCCAAGCCTTACTAGCGCTCTGGCGGCTGACGCCTGATATGCACCAACATTCGAAAATGCCACCAGCCAACCATCAATTTCCTCCAGCTTGACTCGCTGACCAGCCTTTAACCTTGCCACTCGCTCGGAATAGCTTGTAGGCAGAGAGAGCAAAGCCAGAGTTTCCTTAACATCTACTCCAGCGTCAATGAGGTCAGCCACTGCTTTGAGTGTGTCAGAGTTGGCTAGAATGAAGTGCCGGGTGTCGAAGGCTATCCCGAGAAAGAGTGCTCTCGCCTCAGTTTCCTCCAATTTCACTCCCGCTTCCTTGAAGAATCGATGAATGATCTCACAGGTGGATGAAGCCGCTTCTTCGGCGACACAAATAGTCGCCAGGTGCTCTGTCTCTGGATGACTTGCGTGATGATCGATAACAATAAGTGGAGCTTCAGATGCCTTCACCTCCTCAGCCCACTCGTCCAACTGCTGAATGGTGTTGGTGTCCAACATCATGATGACATCTGCTTCCCTTATGTGTGGTTGAGGCGTTAGTTCCAGCGGTAATATGCTTAGTAAGTGTTTAGAAAGCCTACTTGGTCCTTGGGCTGCCGCGATCTCCATAGTTAGTTGAGGTCGTAGTTGTTTCAGCAACTTAGAGAATGCGAATGCAGAGCATATGGCGTCTGGATCGGCATTGTGATGGCACAGCAGAACTAGCCTCTCAGCGTTTTTCTCGTCTATAAGGGATACTATTTCGTGGATGTGCATGCGATTTTCCTCAGTTGTTTCTCAATAGAAGCGAAAGCTTGCTCTGTAGCTTCGTTTGCCAACTTTTTGACATCGTAACTTTTCATCTTAGGCAGCAGATCAAGCTCTACGTCAATATTTACTGTGACAGGCTTAGTTCCTTCAGTGTCAACGGTTATGTTGAGAGTAGATATCTGTTTTGCAGGTATCTTTGATAAGATGTATTTTCTCGCTGCTTTCTCAGCGATCTCGCACAGTTCCTCCACCTGCTCAGGAGTGAGTTTCGGTATCCCTATCTCTTCCAAAAAGCTCTCACCTAGGATGGTGGAGGTGAGAGTGGACGTAGGTCGCGTTGCAGCTTTGTCTGCAGTTCTTTCACCTGACTTCTCAGCCGCTCTTCTTGTTTGCCCAAAACGTTGATCCTCATGTCAAGAAGTTCTTTCCGCTCGTTCAGGTCTGTCGTCACCTTTCCTCTTTCGGACTTCACGAGAAGGGAGCCGATGGACTTGTAGATGGTCGCGTTGTCGGTCAGCTTCCCCAGCTCGTCTAATGCCTGCTCCACCTCGGTGAGTTCTAGCTCAAGTTGCTGCTTCTGCGTCAGAACTCCCTGCAGTGTCTGCTGTAGCTGCTGAAGTCTAAGCAACCGCTGCTGAACCTGAGGCGGAAGTTTCGAAATCTCCTCACTCATCATTATTCCTCAAACTTCGCGCACGGACTATCTTGCTATAGTCTCATATTAATTAAGCGTTGTCATGTAAAGCCTTTCTAGACTCTCATTTTCGTAGTTGTTTGTTCGGTAAGTCCAGTGAGTTAGGATCGGCTCTTTGACTAGGCACCTAATTTTATATTTCAGTTGCCCAAATTTATTAGAGAGATGAAGATTATGAAGGAAACCCTTTCAGGGAGGTCTGAGGATTACCTGAGAGGTTTATACGGAATCATAGAGCGGAAGGGTTACGCTCGCATAAAGGATGTCGCGAGAGAGCTGGCCGTCCAACCATCTTCTGCTGTTGAGATGATGAAGAAGCTGGATGAAAAGGGATTGATTGTATACGAGAAATATGGTGGGATCACTCTAACCCATGAAGGAGAGGAGATTGCAAGCGCTGTTAGAGAGAGACATGAAACATTCAAGAAATTCCTCGAGATTATTCTAGTCCCTAGAGACATCGTGTTGAAGGACGCCCATGTGCTTGAGCACCAGCTGGACCCAAAAACAATACTTCAGCTTACGAGATTTGTTGAGTTCATCACAAGCGCCCCAGAGCATCCAAAGTTTGTGGGAAGATGGGTGGAACAGTTCAAGCGTTTCTGCGAGCAGGAGAACCGCAGCACCCGAAAACATAGAAAAAGTTAGAGTAAAAGAAGATTCCTAAAAGTCATTCGATTTTTCGTTTTTTCCCTAACTTCTTTAGAGTAGTCTAGAAATATGCCTAAAAGCACACTAACATTTGGTCGCCCCAAAATCGCAGATTGAGATTGGCTAAGGAGTAGAGGAGAAGGATCCACAGCCTAGGAAGGGCCGTTATCAATGAGATCAAAGGAAGCGGGGCTGTTCGAAGGAGAATATTGAACATGGAATTGTACACTCCCGAGGAAGATAGAAAGAAAGGGAAGAGGAAGGTAGAGAGAATGGAGTTGCGTTTGACTGACCTGAGGGATGGAGAGAGTGGAATTGTAACCTCTGTGAAGATTGGTGAGGGAAGGAGGCGTGGAGAACGCCGAGGAGCGGAGAGAGGCTGGGGATTTAGAAGAAGGCTTGAAGACATGGGCCTAACCCCAGGAACTAGAGTGACAGTGGTGAAATCGGCGCCTTTTCATGGCCCTTTGGAAGTTTTTGTAAGGGGTTCTAGGCTGGCTTTGGGTAAAGGAATGGCTGAGAGAATCCTTGTGGAGGTGGAGAGGTGAAAAAGGATAAACTTATCATCGCTTTGGCAGGGAACGCGAACGTCGGAAAGTCTGTTATATTCAATCACTTGACGGGCTTACACCAACACATCGGAAACTGGCCAGGGAAAACCGTTGAAAAGGCTGAAGGGACCCTCCACTTCAAGGGCTATACCATAGATATTATCGACCTTCCAGGTATTTATTCCCTCTCAACCTTTTCCATAGAGGAACTCGTTTCAAGGGAATATATCGCAGTGGAGAGGCCGGACTTGGTTATAAACGTCGTGGATGCCTCGGTTCTCGAAAGAAATCTGTTCTTCACGCTCCAGTTAATGGAACTGGAGACTCCGATGATTATTGCTTTGAATCAGGTGGATATGGCGAAGAAGAAAGGTATAAAGATCGCCTACAAGAAACTGGAAAAAACCTTAGGCGTACCCGTAATTCCCACGGTGGCAACTAGAGGAACCCGCCTATACGAATTACTGCAGAGATCTGTCGAAACCATTGAAAAAAGAGGGAAAAAACTCTCTCACGTAAAGTACGGAGAAGAGATGGAAGAGAGGATTGAAGCGCTCAGTGAATTGGTTAAGAAAGTTGATTATCCATATCCAGCTAGATGGACTGCGATAAAGCTCTTGGAAAAGGATGAGCAAGTGGAGAGGGAGATCCGGGAGATAGATCCAGAACTCCTTTCTGCTGCTAAAAAGTTTGCAGAAGAGATTGAAAGGATTCATGGTCATTCGTGCTCAACTGTAATAACGTCTGAGCGATACGAGATTGCAGGCTGTATTGCTAGAGAAGTTCAAGATATAGTCCCGCCAATAAAGCCACCGATGAGAGAGAGGCTTCATGCCTTAACAACTCACAAAATCCTTGGATATCCGATTATGGCTATCTCGTTGCTCTCAATCTTCTATTCAATCTTCACCTTTGGAAACTACACCTCCAGCTTGTTGAGCGACCTCTTTTATGGTTTGAAACCGATTTTTGAAAGCGTGCTCGGAGTTGGGATTGTAGGAAGACTGATTTGGGGCGGAGTCATAGAGGGGATTATAGCTGGTATCACTATAGCGTTACCCTACATCATCCCGTTCTACCTTGCACTATACTTTCTTGAGGATTCTGGCTATCTTAGTAGAATCGCATTCTTGTTAGACAACTTGATGCATAAGATAGGTCTACATGGGAAGGCCTTCATCCCAGCCATGCTCAGTCTTGGCTGTAACGTTCCGGGATGTTTGGGCTGTAGAATTATGGAGACAGAGAGAGAAAGACTTCTCGCAGCCTTCGTTGTTACATTGGTGCCTTGCGCCGCGAGAACGGTTATCATTCTAGGTCTAGTTGGGACCTTTGTCAGTGTTCAATGGGCCTTAGCATTGTACATCATCGACTTGTTGATTATCTTCCTTCTAGGAAGACTTGCATTCAAGGCTTTGCCCGGTGAGCCAACTGCGTTAATAATGGAGATGCATGACTATAGAGTCCCTCATCTACAGACAGTGTTGAAGCAAACGTGGTTCAGATTGACGGAGTTCGTGAAGATAGCCTTTCCCCTCATAATTATAGGTAGTCTCGGAATCAAGCTCGTGGAAGTTATGGGCTTGTTGAACCCTATTGCAAGCGTCTTCAGCCCTATAACTGTCAATTGGTTGGGATTACCGGACGTCACAGGGATAGCACTGGTCTTTGGAGTACTAAGGAAGGAACTGACGTTGATAATGCTTGCAAATCTTTTCGGGACAGCGGATTTTGTACAAGTCAAAGATTTTGGACCAGTACAGATGATAGTGTTCACGTTAGTGACGATGCTCTATATACCTTGTATAGCTACAATTGCTGCCTTAGTTAGAGAGTTTGGATGGAAGAAGGCATTATTCATTACAGTGTTTGAGATCGTGTTTGCAATACTCATTGGCGGGATGGCTTATCGGCTATTGATGCTGGTCTACTGACAAGCACCCAAAAGGATGAACGGTTATCACCTTTCCCTACAATGCTCTTCACATTCTTTCCTCAGGTTTCTCAACAATTATTGTTCTCCCTTCGATGATGGCTCTCACGATTTTTCTTCTTGCACCTTCAGCGAGCCTCCAAACAGTATTCCTAGAGATATTCATTCTTCTGCCAGCTTCATCAAAAGAGAACTTTTCCAAGTCAACAAGCCTTAAAGCTTCAACTTCGGCTTGCTCAAGGAAAAATGGTTCGTCGCTCCTTTTTGGAACAGCCTCAAGCTTATCAATGGAAGGAGTCACTTCGATCATCACCGGCTTCGGGGTTCTCCCTACTGCACCGCGTCTACGTCTCCTGCCCCAACGCCCTTTTCCTCTCCGCATAATTATGTGATCTATCACAAAACTTATATAAGTTTCTGTAGAACAATTACGTGAAGTATCACAAAATGGAGGTGACGTATATGCAAAGAGGTTGGGGTCGGGGGTACACGCGCTGGTACAAACAGGGATGGTGGTGTCCAAGGCATCCGTGGCCACCAGCATGGGCGCGAACCTATTGCATGCCTCCTACTCCTCACCATCCAGCCGAAATAGACCCAAGAGAAGAACTAAAAATACTGGAAGCCATGAAAAAGGACCTTGACGAGAGTCTAAGAGAGTTGGAGGCTAGAATAAGAGAACTAAGGGAAACGGTCAAGAAGGAGAAAAACAAATGAGTGTCATCAAGGTCGGTGTAGCAACCGTAGGTGATAAAGGACTAAACGATAAGGTTTCTTCACTGTTTGCTAGAGCCAAGACCTTTACCATAATTGAGATAGAGGATAACAAAGTAAGAGATGCAAAAGTGCTACAAAATCCCGCTGCATCACTCAGTCATGGCAGAGGTCCCATAATTGTTCAGACACTCACAAATCAAGGTATTGACGTGGTCATCGCCAGCGAATTCGGCCCAAGTGTTTCTGCCATGCTTGACCAAAATCAAATAGAAAGAAGGGTAATTGAGCCTAAAACCCTCGTTACGGATGCTGTGAAGGGATTTATATCCACGAGAAAATGACATTTCAAGAACTTTCCATCGCTTAGCAGAAAAATGCATAGTGATGACTTGCTGGTAAGTAGAAATGTCGGGGAAGCTGACGAAAGAAGAGTTAAAGCTACTGGAAAGGTCCGGTTATTCAGAGAAGGTGATCCAGTACTATACAAACAAGGTCAACGTTGGCATAATAAAGGATGCAGATGTAGCTCTAGCTTACACTGGCCCGTGTGGAGACACGGTAAAACTCTATCTAAAATTTGGTCAGAAACGCAGAATAGAAGACGCAAAATTCCAATATTTGGGCTGTCCGGGCCCGGCTTCTTCAGGCTCAGCGCTAACAAAAATGGTGAAAGGCAAACCTCTCAAGGAGGCGAAGAAAATAACAGAAGAAGGCATATTAAAGGATCTAGAAGGCTTACCATAGTTGAAACTCCATTGCCCAAAACTCGCCGTAACAACATTGCAGAAAACAATTGAAGAATATGAACGGAAAGTGGCATAATGCAAACAAACGCAGATGCCAGGAAGCGCATTCTTGAAGAGCAAAAACTTCTCAGAACCCGAATGGAAAAGATAAAGCATAAGATAGCCGTCATCAGTGGCAAAGGAGGAGTCGGAAAAAGCGTCATCACAGTCAACTTAGCCATCGCGTTTGCTATGCACGGCCACGCCTTCAGTGTAGGCATCCTCGACGCTGATATTCACGGTCCATGCGTTCCAAAGATGCTCGGGATGGAGGGACAAAGACTGAGAGTGGGGCCGATAGGAGCTCTTCCCGCTGTAGGGCCTCTTGGAGTGAAAGTTGTTTCAATGGAATTTCTACTTGGAAGTAAAGAGATCCCTGTTATTTGGCGGGGGCCCCTCAAAATGATAGCAATCCGTCAGTTCTTGTCTGAAATAGCTTGGGGTGAACTGGATTTTCTTCTCATAGATTTACCTCCTGGAACAGGCGATGAACCGCTTAGTGTCATGCAACTTCTCCCAGACATGGACGGCGTTGTCATAGTTACCATACCTTCAGAAGTCTCTCAGATCGTGGTTGGGAAAGCTATCACCTTTTCTAGACAGCTGAAAGTCCCGTTGATAGGCACAATTGAAAACATGAGCGGCTTCACTTGCCCCAAATGCGGCGCCGAAACACATATCTTCAAGGTAGGTGGAGGTCAAAAGATTTCTGAAGAGTTGGGAGCCCCGTTTCTAGGAAGGATACCGCTCGATCCAAGAATCTGCAATGATTCAGATCGGGGACTGCCATTCATACTGGAACACCCCGACTCATCAGCAGCCAAAGCTTTCATGGAAATAGTGGAAAAAATCGAAGCGTACATCAAAGAAAAAGACAAGGTCAAAGAACAACCGCCTGATGCCACTAAGAACAAATAATTCGATAAGAGCATCTTGTGTTGTTGTCATTAAGCACAATGGTGACAGCAACTTCCCGAGATTCCAAGATGGCGATTTCAGGTTATTCATCAATCTCTCTAATTGAAAGGTTATTAATGGATTCGAGTATGCTCTGCGTCAAACTAATCCATCGGAGATACGCATTCACAGCCGCCCTCAAAGCAGATGTGTCCTTCGCTTCAAATCGCACTACTAGATTGCCGTCTTCCTCCTCAACCTTGGTCTCGGAACGGCAGCTAGCCGATTTTCTCGTTTCTGGTTTTAACGCATCCAGCACAGTTTTCAGGTACTTCTCAGACTGAAAACTCAGCCGGATAACAGCACGTCTCTTCATTTCCGGATTACCACAATACAATCTCTACGGAAGGGTATAAACGTCACTTTAACATGGCAAGAAATATACGATTGAATGCGTATGGAAATTTCACAAAACTTTTGGATATGCGATATAGAGGGTGTCTAGGGATTGGAAATGATTTATTACGCCAATTATCTCCTCCAATTGTTATGAAGATCGTGAGTGCTTGCCTGGTTGGAATAGATTGTAGGTTCGATGGAAAGAACAAATCCAGCGACGCATTGATTGAAGCTTTTGAAAAAGGAGGGTTAATCCCAGTATGTCCTGAGCAGCTGGGTGGTCTAGCCACGCCTAGACCTCCATCAAGAATAGTTGATGGTGACGGATATGATGTCTTGGATGGAAAAACGCGAGTTGTCAGTCAGAGTGGTGGGGATGTTACAGAGAATTTCATTAGAGGGGCGGGGGAGGTCTTGAAGATTGTACAGATTCTGAATGTTAAGGAGGCCATTCTGGAGAGCAAAAGTCCATCTTGCGGGTGCGGGGCAATTTACGATGAGATCTATGGAGAGTTAACCAGGGGCGATGGTGTTCTGACGGCTTTGTTGAAGAGAAATGGCGTTCAAGTCATTCCAAAATAGCCAAAATCACTCTTCCTCTTCCACAGGGACTTCTGGGACTTCTGTTGGCAGTCCTTTTGCAGCGCGTTTCGCCACGATTCCAAGCTTTGTGACTGGAGTATAAGCGCCACCTGTGAAAGTTAGACCACATTTTCTGCAGGTCCAGATACCAACGCTTTCTCTTTGAACTGATGTTGAGTCACATTGAGGGCATCTGTGCGGTTTCTTCATCTCTGAAAGCACTTTTGCATACCTTTTTCTAACGGTTGAGCCGTAGCGAGATCCAAGCCCCCTAGTTGCACCAACTTTCGTTTTCCGCTTTTTTCTAACCATCAGTCTTTAACCACAAGCTTTCGCAGTTGTTCAGCTTTTTCTTCAGCAATTTTTGCGGCTTCAAAAATCTGTTCCTTGGTGAAATATCCGTAGCCGCCCTTCTGAATGGCACAGATCTTGCCATCCTTACCCGTGGTTATCGTGAGGCGGGCGTCCATGATCTGTTCCTCTTCGAGTGAAGGATCCACCACGAGTTTATCATTTATCTTGGCAAATGTAACCGCAACAGGATGGTTTCTCACGGGAAGCTGAGTGTAACCTGACTTTAGCTCCACTTCACCGTCTTTGACCTCATACTTCCGCATCTTAGTGTTAAGTAAGGCAGCGAGCGATGCCAATGCTGAAGCATCGATAAGATTTCCGTCATGGTTGAGGACATAAACGTCGACAAAGACTATGAAGGCCTTCTTTCCCGGCACCGCACACAGCTCTTCCAAGGCAATCGCTTTGGACCATCTTATTCCTCTGTCAATGACTCTCGCGAGTTCAATAGAGTTTTCGTCCGGCGGTCCAGGTTCAAATGTTGGCGACGCAAGAGGCACAAGCTCAGCGTTAACCGTGAGAACTCCCTGATCGGGTACATCAGAAAAGGGCTCACCAACTTCAATTTTTGTTCCAACCATCACTTCGGTTTTGCCTAGACGCACGCGAGCTGAACCCTCAGCGCGCTCAACAACCCCCATTTCTAAGTTGACTTCACGATAGTCTTTTATCCCCCGCCCATCCAGCCTCATCTCCTTGGAAATCAGTTCGGCGATTCGCTTCTGTTTTATCCGTGCTACCATGACTGAGGACACTATTCTTCAACCTCCTCCTTTACAGCGACATACTTTGACTTTAAGGCTTCCTTTTGGAGCGTGTATAACTGCTTGCAACCGTCGAGAGCCATGTTCACAACTTTCTCAAACTCGTTGCTTGCTAGCTCTCCGTCCATTTGAAGTAGTGTTATGGCGTTAAAGTTAGGCATCAAAGCCACGGGTACATCTGCTTCATCGTTTTTGTCCTCGATGTCGGTTAGATCAAGCACTAGGTGACCATCTACTTTTCCAGCCGCGCATGCCACGACCAAGTCTCGCATGGGAATCCCAGCATCTGCTAATGCGAGAGAAGCGACGGTGATGCTCGCACATCTTGTTCCACCGTCCGCCTGCAGAACCTCAGTGAAAACATCAATAGATGTTCGGGGGTAATATTCCACGAAGACAGATGGTTCAAGGGCCTCTCGAACAACCTTAGAGAGTTCTATTTCCCTTCTTGAAGGGGCAGGATGCTTTCTCTCCTCAACCGAGAAAGGCGCCATGTGATAGCGACAGCGGATCAAGGCGCGATCTGGCAGCGCTAAGTGTTTGGGATGAACCTCATGCGGTCCATATACAGCAGCAAGAATCTTGTTCTTGCCTTGCTCGATGTATGCAGAGCCATCGGCGTTGCCAAGGACACCGACCTCAAGCTTTACCGGTCTCAACTCATCTAGCTTTCTTCCATCCACTCGAATTCCATTTTTATTTATTATCTTTTCACTCTTCTTTCGAGACATGTTGAACACCTCCTCTTTCTTTTCGGACCATTTCTGTTATGCGATCTGTTAAACCACTTGTGTGGGCTTCTTTTTCGATTTTTCGAATCGCCATAGCGACTATCTTTTCGTCCCCGAGCGTTTTTCCGTTTATGAGGACTAATCCGTTTTGGCCGACGGTGATCCTGCATTCAGTTTCCCTTTTTAACATGTTTATCATCGAGCCCTTTCTCCCGATGACCCTCGGAATCTTAGTGGGAGTAACCTCCGCAACCAGTCCGTGAGTGACCTTGCCAAGACCTGGTTCACGGACTGTTAAGAGAGGATCACGCGTTCGGTCATAGGCAACTATCTTGGCGATGAGGAGATCACCTACATCAAATATGGAGGGCAGGTCATTCTTTTGGGGGCTAAACCGTCGATCGAGAACGTCTGATACACGGAGCATGGCCAAATAGGGAGCGTTGATATCCACTATCCATCCACCCAGCCCCACCTCAGCCACCTTTCCGATAACAGTGTCTCCTACGTGGGGAATGTAAAATGCCTTTAAAGCAGTAACGTGAATCTCTC
>Ga0315306_10000794_pt1 | contig 15181 bp, 14 predicted proteins | sample TDP1_MG_FD_203803 | JGI IMG/M metagenome (GOLD analysis project Ga0315306, IMG submission 203803) | Freshwater sediment microbial communities from Lake Towuti, South Sulawesi, Indonesia - TDP1 | ecosystem: Environmental > Aquatic > Freshwater > Lake > Sediment | place: Indonesia: South Sulawesi... | reverse complement strand
TGGGGTGGAATGATCGCACTCTCCACAATCGCAGACTTGAAACCGAAGGAAATATGCGCTAATCTCGATGCAGTCAAACATGCAATTGACAAAGGCACACTCATAACTGTTGTATGGGGTGTCAAGACCATAGCGAAAGTTGCATCTTCTAGCAAATCATGCAAATCAGACGTCGTACCTATTCTACTTTCTCAATTAAAGAACTGCATATCACGTGATGTGGCGATGCATTTTGAGAATAGTCTTCCAGCGATAGATGATAAAAACAAAGCCATGTTCCTAAGAATAGTAGAAGATAGAAAAAGGGAAATGACACCTTCACAGCTGGCGAGACTCAGGAAAGCAATGAAAAATCTATAGCCTACAGTTGTGACTCAGCCTGATACCTGTGAGAGAGATTATAGGATCTTAATTGAAAACAAGGTGAAAGGATTCAGTATCTAGTCAGAAGGTTCACCTATCGTTGCTCTCCGTTCCCGGGCTTTGTCGAAACCCATCAGAGAGATTTTGGTCGGTTGGATAGAAATTCTATGCACACACACAAATGACGACGTAATGGTTGGGTTTGGAGTTGGTTGGATAGAAACTCTATCCTCTCTCTGCATCTTGTTTATAGCGCGCGCTAACTTCAACCGCCGAGTCTTGTTACTACGTTTAAATATGTTTTACGTTGATGAGTTATAGTTGAGGGAAAATGTCTCTTCAAGAGAAGATAACTGAATGGGTTAAGCTCTATTTATTGTCATTATCAATTGCGGTGCTAGTCATTGCGTCAGGAACCTTGCTTTATGCCACATTGACGAACACACCTTTCTTGAATGTGCTTCGTTGGACTCTTGTGATCGGGATTGTCGTTCTAATTGGTATGGGTCCTCTAGGCATGCTGACTCTGTCGGAGTATTCGTATATTTCGCCTAATGGGAGAGGGAGAGCTGGTGTGAACCCTGCCATTATCAGAGAAGGAGTAAGACATATGAGCGAAGAGAGAAAGCCCAAGAAAAAAATATGGATAGTGCTGGGGATGGTCGGGCTAACTTTGCTTCCAATATACTTCCTCATCTTTCCATAGACGTGCAGCCTACTTCAATGGCGTGTGAATAAGAGTTCTATCCATCCAACCAAACTCAACCAATGGGTCGTGATTGTATAGAAATATAGAATTTCTATGCACACACACTGACGACGTAATGGTTGAGTCCAATGGAAATTCTACGAACCGTCTTTGGCAAAAATCTGCTTCAAGCACTCGTCGACTTCTTCTAATTGCCACGTTTGGGCGTTGTGCATTGCGTAATACAGCTCGTAAAACTCTTGCCAGTTCTCTTTTGATTTCTTGATGAGTTCTACTTCGGACTCAGGCCACAGATAGCCCGTTTCTTCTCTTCGGACCTTCCTGTTCCTCAGCCCTCTGCACCCGAGATAGTAGGCTCCGTTTTGCAACGAGATGGCTGCGAGGAAGACTTCACCGCTTGAAAGATGTTTTCGAGCATCCACTAGCTCTGTCCAAGGCTCTCTCTCCGTTACTTCATTGCTAAACAAGACAAGTGTATGTCTGAATGATTTGTTCAGCTCTTCTATGGTCGGAGTTCTGCCAAACACACGACGAAAATCCTTCATCGAGAGTTCTTGATTGAGCTCCGAAAACATCAGATAGTAGTCCTTGTTCCTTGCGCTAACTGGTTTTCCAATTTCTAAGAGATGCCTACAGGCTTTTACAAGTAACAAGCGTCTCATTGACGTTAGTTTCTCAAATGTGTCGTCGATTTTCCTTACGGTGTCAAGTCCTTTCCGCAACCTCTGCTCTACGAAGTCTCTGCATTCTGAAGGCCAGCTCCATTTGAGTGCTTTTTCTCGATAGTCGCAAAACCTTCCGTGAGGGTCATAAATAATTTCACAATTTTGCAGAATGTTGAGAAAGAGTGAATTCATGAACATCATGGAGTGGTTCCAATCTTTCTGGAAGAGCTTCTCATAATTCGAGAGGGAGTGCTCCCACATGTCAACTTGAATTCCGTCCCTTTCGTGCTCCCTTCTTTTTATGGGCTCTTGCTGTCCTTCTTTAACTATGACAATGTCTATGTCGCTTCCTGCGTGCACGTTACCCTTTGCCACTGAGCCGAAAAGCAAAACGCCTCTCACGTCAGGTTCTTGGCTCGCTTCGGCGCAGATTTTTGTAGCCAGAAACCTCATGTTTCCCAATAGTTCTCGCATTCAGCCTCGCTCATTGATAGTGCATATGTCAAGTTTTATAGTTAGTCCCTGAGCTTGCTTTCTCTCCCGTTCTTGGTTGTTTTTGGATAGAAATTCTATCCCACACACGCTTTCTTACGTATTTTTCCCCTACTCGTACTTTTGTACTTATAGCGCACGCACGCGCACGGGGACAAAAACAACCCAAACCCACACCCCAAAGGTACGTATGCTCGATTTCTCATCTTATCTCTCACTTTTCAGTCACACTTTGTCGTTCTCTTACAGAAGGCACGCACGTGGAAAGTCTTATCTTTCAAGTGGGGACATTGCAAGGCATGACATATTCAAGAGAAAAAGTGGCAGGAATGCTCTCTTTTATTGCAGCCACACAGTTCGTCCTAGGTTTAGCCATTGCAGAGGCATTGTATCCTGACTACAGCATGTCTGACAATTAAATAAGTGACCTTGGAATCGGACCATCCGCCGTGATCTTCAACTCATCTGCCTTCCTTCTAGGACTACTATTACTCATTGGAACCTACTTTCTAAGACACATCTCTAACTTCAAAACCGTTAACATGCTGCTCCTCCTAATGGCTATAGGGGCAATGGGTATCGGCGTCTTCACGAAGAATTATAGAACCGCCCACGGTGCAGTGGCTACAATGGCTTTCTGCTTCGCTGGGCTGTCAGCCATAACATCATCTAAAGTGCTGAAAAAACCATTATCTCTGACAAGCATGATACTCGGAATGATGACGTTTGGAGCATTAGCTCTCTTCTCAAGCGGCATGATCACAAGCGGCTCATTAACCAGCGACATTGCGTATGACAGCGATTTCTACATGGGTCTAGGTCCTGGCGGAATGGAACATATGATCATCTATCCAGCAGGCCTGTGGCTCGCTGGATTTAGTTGGCATCTACTTACGCAGCGGGAAACACAAACAAAAGAGTGAATGCGAAATCACTTTCACCAGACGTAATCCTTAATAGTTTTTCCAATTAGGTATGCCTATGCCAACAACCCGGGCGGGTAGATCAGTTTGGTATGATCGCAGCGTTGGCATCGCTGAGGCCGCGGGTTCAAATCCCGCCCCGTCCACTCTACGCGCGCGCTACCAGTCTGCGCGTTTAGGACGATAATACCTTCTTGGTTCTATGAGGTTGAAGACTGAACAGAATATGTTTGCCCCAACCGTGCACTGGGTGTGGATAAGTTATAGAGGTTATTTTCACAAGCGTTAAAACACAGTTGCTGTGCTTGTATATGTGCCATCAATTCCGATGGAATAGGAGATAGGAGAGAAAATGGAAAGAAGAAAAACAGTTGTTTTACTGCTGATCGCGCTTTTAGCTGTATCAACCTATACGTTTGGTGGGTCAGTCAGCGCTCAAGAACCTGAAGTTAGGATAAGGCTCGCTGCTGCTGCTGCAGGCGACTGCTTTGTGAGCTACGGAAGTCCCGGACCCGGCTATCCAGATCCCTACGAATGGTATGGCTTGGGCAAAGGCACTGCCGGTATCAGTGGTTTCGCAGAGGCTGTGCCGTTTCCTGGCACTTATTTTGACGTGTTAGGCGACGTATACCGTACAGACAGCGTGAAGGCACACGGATTCGTTTCGGTTAGATGGGTTGAAGACGACGGGAGCAGGCATTTGCTTCTGGCTGCGGTTTACTCTGAGCCTTCTACGGGACTTGGGATACTGGTACCCGAAGCCGATGCTTTCAGTATACCATTAGGCGGGGATCCAGACTCTGCTAACAAAGCTCTGGCGTTCAACGGGGTACACATAACGGGTTCGGTTGTTCAAAGAATAAGTGGAATAGCATTGTTCAGTGCGGGTCCAGCAGGCTTCAGCCCGGCTCAGCCACCGACAAGTGTGATAGCCATAGGCGTTTATTTGATCGATGTAGCCTCTGGGAGACTCTATTGGATAGGTTGGCTAAACGAGCAAGTGACCGTGCCCGTTCCTGGTCTTGAAGGTCCCACGATTCTTGTGCCCGAAGCAAAAGTGTTTCGCATGGATGTAGAGATCATCTAACCCTCAGCGCTAAAATACCGCTTTTTATTAATATTGGGTGTACGTAAGATCGCTCGAAAACCTTAGCCTACCGCAACCCTTCTTTCTTTGGTCCACACTCTTGGTGTGTCTGTTTTCTGACATGGTTACTCTGAACTGCGAAGTCTATGGATCTCGACATGCGTAGCCCTTTTCCAGATAGAGATTTCTTCTGGATGATTGTTTCACAATCTATTAATAGCGCTGGGATTCAACAGCCCTTCAGTGAGAATGCATGAAGCGTTCATTTTGTTTGTTGGTTGCCATAGGATTGCTGTCTGCTGTGATGTCCTCTAATTTGGCATCAGCTTCGCAAGACCTTTCAAAGGCGCATTTCACGGTTGTCTCTACCGGACGTTGCTTCGTGCAGTATGATGCCTTCTTCGGTCCTCCCATGCCAGACCCAGGAACCGGAGATTACAACGAGTGGGAATCACCGACCGGACGTTTCCTGTTCGCGGGAAGGGCTCTGACAGAGGAGTGGTTTGGTGGACCGCCTGGAGACCCTTACACTCCGCCTGGAGAATGGCAAGTGACGTTGCCTGGAAGTATGAAAGCATCTGGCCTCTTGGAAGTGTCTTGGTCGCATGAAGGAGTGAACTACAAAATCCAAGGACGAATCAGCCCGACAGGTCAGACTCACGGGCTACTCGAACCCGAAAAAGACTGGATCTCAATCAAAGGAAGCGCGGGAGCGATGGATTTCATTGGTATGTACAAGGTCGACACTCTAACTACGCCACTTCAGTGCACATGCACTTTTATCGTGGGGACGGATGCTCTTAATCCAGATTCTCATGTGCTATTGGTGCGCATTCAGTTCCCAGGTTGGCCTACGTCAGTGATTCAGTTTTACTGGTACGAAGCAGGTCTCGAGTACATGGACTGGTACGTTCCTCCGGCTCTCTTGATACATGAAGTGATAATCAAGTAGAAGCAATACTCTCCTTTTTTTCTATTCTGTTTTCCAGACCGCTTGTTTTACAGGTTGTCATCACACTATAGAGAACCGTTATAGAGAATACTATCACAAGCCCTAAAAGAGTTTCATGGAAAGAAGTGGTGAGGAGAAGATGTGGAATGAGCAGAAATGCATTTCTTCTTCCACTGATGCTTTTGTTTGCTATAGCATCTTCAAGTGTCATCAACTCAGTGATAGGTCAGAATCAGATCGAGAGTCTGGATTTCAGGTTCAGAGCTTTAGCTGTGGGCGAATGCGTCGTTGGTTATGGTGAAGTCGGACTGCCTTTGGAGTGGGGATCTCTGGGTGATGGGCAAGCGAGAATCAGCGGTTACGCTACGGATGCTGTAACGTTTCCACATCCGTTTCTCAACATGTACGTTTCCGAAGACGTCAAAGCCATGGGCATGATTAATGTTGGCTGGACCGGAGAAGAAGGAAGCAAGCATCGCCTCGCAGTCAATCTATACTCGACCGAGACCTCAGAAGGCGCTTTCATACCTGAGGTTAATGGCTTTGCTTTGACAGCCACTACTTTGCCAGATTTCTCACCGGAGAAGACTCTCGGCTTCTGGGGTGTCTATATAAACGATGCAGAAGTCCAAATCATCAGCGGAAGAGCACTGTTCGGAGCATCGACCTATGGTCCACCTCCATTTAAGGAATACATAGGCGTGTTTCTCGGCCTCGAAGAGCTCGGAATGCTGCACACTGCTTTCTCCGTGGTGTGGTCACATTCACAGACAGAAATTGGTCTTGGACAGAATTATCTCGAACCTCCGTTTATCACTCTGTCTGCAGCCAAAGTCTATGAGTCTCTTGTGAAGATCACTTAGACAAACCTAATCGAACCATTGCGAAGCATCTGAACGAAGTCCCCTCTGCGCGCGCAGTCGTGCATCCGCTTCTTTGTGCCCTTTCCACAAAAGATAAGAACAGACTCGGCAAGACATGGTCAGCGGTGTGATGGGCGTGAGAACGAAGACTATGTTATTCATAGCTTTGGTTATTCTCTGTCAATTCCTTTTCATACTGCCGGCAAGACCCGCATTGAATCAGCCTCCGCCCATGGCGGATTTAGGAAGATACGTCTATTCTCGTGACACATATTGGATAGTTTATGACAGGACTGTTCAGCAGCTTAGGAATGAAGGATATGATGTAGCCGGAGAAGCAAATTGGCTGCTGCGAGTCAACTATACGCGTTTAGACTACACTTTTACATGCAAAATCACGAGGCTCTCTTGGCCCAATGTTACGATTCAAATTGTGGAAGGTTCCTACGATCTTAATGTTACGGCTCATAGGATAATGGATGATGGAAGTGTCGGTGAGAGACTTGGGTCTTTTCTGAAGGTGAAGATGCCGCCTTACCCCCACTCTTGGGATTCGTGGGACCCGAATCTCGGAGTGGGCTTTAACCCATCCGTGTTGAGTGTAGGAAATACGTTTTCCCATGGTCTTCTGACGTATGTTGTTAATAGAACAGAAGTATTGGCGGGCACCCGGTGGAGTCAAAACAATACTTGTGTTCTCTATGGGAATTTTGCGAATTCCTCGCATTCTTACAGATGGACTATTTGGTGTGACACTTATTCAGGGATATATTTGAAGCAAGTGGTTTGGTCAGAGACGCCGATGTTCAGGTCGTATGAGGAACACAACATTATTGAGACCGGCGTACAGAGGGACAGGTTCGTTGTCTATCAGGAAGGAAAAATCCATGAGGTTCAGGTAGCCACGAATTCGACTTTGAGTGGGTTTTCTTTTGACTCAGCTGCAAGGAAAATATCTCTTTCAGTGGAGGGCACGTCGGGTACTTTGGGATCGTGTAACTTGACGATTCCTAAGAGCATGGTTTTCAGCGGTTTCGGTTTTGAAGTGCAGGTTGATGGAAAAAAGACAGATTATGTGCTGAATGAAGATGCTGACAGCTACTTCATCTTCGTTACGTATCTGCACAGCACGCATTTGTTGACAGTGAGCTTTGTGTCCAGTCCAATCTGGCTGCAGTGGTGGTTCTGGCTAATCATTGTAGCAGTTGCCGCGTCTGCGGGAGCAGCCTACATCTTGTTGAAAAGGAAACGGTCAGCCATTCCAACACCTCAAAAACCTTCAAAGACGTAGGCACGTCTGGGCAGCATTTGACACGAAAAGCCTTCAGAACACAATGTGCGCGAACGGAGAATCACATCTCTATTCTCTGTTGAGCTGAAGATATGTCTGGTATTTACTTTGCTCCTTAGCTTCCTTTGCAGATCAATAGCGCGCTCAATCGTGTCGTGTTGACGCTTCAAGACAAATGCAGATTGATAATAGCACAATCACCTGCACTATATAAGACCACATTCTTTTTTTAAGCTCCATGTGAAATTCCAAACCTGAAAGCCAACATGTTCACGATTAAACGCTATGACCTTTCACGTGCAAACTTGAAAAACATGCTTCAAAGTCTCCAAAATTCACTTCTTCATTAACTAAAACAACATAAAAGATCGCAGACTACTTAGAAAGCAAGGCCAAGAAAGGAGGTGAGATAGCTTGAGCGAGAGTGAAAACAACAAAGACTTTTCTCTTAATGAACGTTCTCTTTTCGAAAAAGAGAAAGTTCTGGGTTCAAATCCCGCCCCGTCCACATCACTTCTCGCAGATGAAGCCCAAATCTTATGGCCGCCATAAACATACAATCTATTTTATGCCATTTCGGATTTTTCCAAAAGCTAATGGTCGAGCTTGCTCCCTATCAATATTTAAATCCTCTCCGTCCGTAGTAAAGACTCCCTCTTGAAGATTAAGAAGCAGTTTTGTTAATAAGCCCCGTAGCAGGCATGCAAGGTGAGAGTCAAGATAGTTACAAAACTCGATTGGCCAGCTTTCGCGAATATAGCCCTGCAAATAAAGAAAGCTCTTAACAACTATTGCAGTTGCACAGTCCATGACCAAACCAGCTTAAGACCCGGAGGAAACATTCTGTTCATAGGGACAGTTTTTCGTCAGACGCTCAATTTCCTAAGTCCATTCATTGGAAGAAGTCAAGTAGTTTTCTATGGGACAACGGAGGGGCACAGTTTCGTAGATGAGGCAAGCCTCGCAATTGCAGAGCGTATCAAGATTGTAGCGGTTAGCAACTTCGTGAAACAAATGCTCGGGGAAGTCGGAATTTCTGCTGTTGACGTGGTGCATCATGGGTTAGACATGGCGAATCGCAGAGTCGATACTCCGTTCTACCAAGTTTTGAGAAGAAAGCTGAGAAACAAGAGGATGATTCTTGCAGTGTCTGCGAATCATTCGAGAAAAGGATTAGACAATCTGCTTTGTGCTTACGGTCTCGTAGAGCAAGAGACTAAAGATGCCTATCTGGTCTTGCACTCTGAGCCAGCAGGTCATTACAACCTGTCGAAGATAGCCAAGAACCTTAAACTCAAACGATTCTGGCTGACAAACCTTTTTGGCAAATTAAGCACAAGCGAATTGAATGCCCTCTACAAACTATGTAGCGTTTACGTGCAACAAAGCTACAGCGAAGGCTTCGGACTCACCACACTTGAGGCTTTCCGATTCGATAAGCCAGTAATAGCCGTAGATGCCCCACCATTCAACGAAATCATCAGGCAAAAGGAGAATGGAATACTAGTGCCTGTAAGGAAAATACAGTGGCAAAACTTTGCAGATCTGGTGCTTTTCAAATTGCACATCTACCAAGAGGAAGACTTGGCTTCCGCCATCTTGGAACTAATATCAAGTGCCGACGAAGCGACAAAAATGCAGGAAAATATCCGAAGGGAAAAGCACAATTGGAGCATACATAAACTGTACCCAAAACTCTTAGAACACTTCGCATGAAAATAGAGCTCGCTTTTCATCAACGCTTAAATTTCCCCTGCAATCCTATGCTAAGTGTTCTTCAGCCTTAGTTTGAACCAAGGTGAAAGAAAGATTCAGCGGAGACGATAGACGATGAGTGAAACAGTCAAGAAATGGTACGATGAACGAGCTGAATACGAATGGAAAAGGCTTTCTCAGGATGGTTATCATCAACTTGAATACGTCGTAACAATGCACATGCTAGAAAAATATCTTCCTAGAACTGGCTTGGTCCTGGATGCTGGCGGCGGACCTGGACGATACACGATTGAATTAGCCAAAAAAGGCTACGACGTCGTTCTCTTGGATTTATCGCCAGAATGCCTCGCTATTGCGAGAAACGAAGTAAGAAAGGCAGGCGTAGAGAATAAAGTCGAAAAAATCGTAGAGGGTTCTATCACTGACTTGTCAGGATTCAAGAATGAACTTTTCGATGCTGTGCTTTGCCTAGGAGCGCCTCTGTCGCACCTCATTGAAAAATCGGACAGAGAAAAGGCAGCAAATGAACTAGTGCGAGTAGCTAAGAAGAGGGCACCAGTATTCATTTCAGTTCTTAATCGATACGGATTTTTCAGAGTGCTCCTGCGGTCGCAAGAAAACCTGGCTGATTCATCCCATGAGGAAATGTTTGCAAAGGGAATACATAGGGGCAGTTTTCATCATCCGAAAGCTTTTCGGCGCACCGGCGGCTTCACCGACGCCTACTTCTTCCTTCCAAACGAGTTAAAGAAATTGTTCGAAAACAAGGGGGTCCAAACACTGACCATGGCAACATGTGAGGGACTGTCATCCGACCTCGAAAAAGACACAAATGAGCTTTACAATGATAGAGAGAGTTGGGCACGATGGCTAAAAATTGTGCTACAGACCTGTACCGATCCTTGCATAATCGGTCTGGGCACCCACATTCTTTACGCTGGAGCAAGGAAAACTGGAAAAAGCACCCGCACACATCAATAAGAAATTAATCCGCAAGTCATAAAAACCGAGGCTACAAAAACAGTTTGTATGGTTCTGCCTGCCAAAGTTTTCGAGATAAAAGAGGAAGCCGACATCGAAATAATAGCTGGCAAACTTAAACGCTTCCGAGAAGAAGAACTCTACGAAACTAAAGAGAAGGAAAAAATCACGCTAGTCACGGAAATCCTAGACCTAAAAATGGACGATGGTGCCCTATCAGGGGTCTTCAGCAAAGACCTCATACGTCAACGCTTCTACAAACGCATGCTCGTTGAGACGCCGGTGACAGAGGAAGCACCATTTTGGATTAGACCATTTCAGAAGAGGTTTTTCCTCATCGTGCAAGGTCCATCCGTGGCTCGTGGCGTGAAGAAACTGCTGACGAACTCTGTAGCCAACAAACTCAGCAAGGTCCTTTTCATAACGCCACACGTAATTGTTGAGACAAGAATCTCACATGAAACCCTGAAAAGCCTTCATGAAGCAACTCCTCAGGCGACAAAACTCATATGGTTCGACCAAGTTGACATTCCAGGCGTAGAAAAGCTCTGCTTAGCCGGACCCGACATCGCAGATACAACAGTCTACAGGGATTATCTGAAACATGGACAAATCTGGTACGTGGTCTTCGAAGCTCAGAAACAAGGTATAGTGGTCGGAATCACAAGAAACACGGTTGTCACCTCGTTCAGCAAGAGCTCCACAGAAGACTTCGTGAATTACATCCTAGAAGATTTGCTAAAACTGATCGAGTAGTCCTTTTTCAAGGACTTTGCACCTGCGAACAAGCACCAAACTAGAGAATAGTGACATGAGTAGCGAACTGACGTTCAGAATCACCTTCATCTTGCTTTGGATTGCATTTCTTGCTATCAGCTTCGCTAGACACCTTAACCAATTGGGCAGTCGATCAATAAGAAAGCGCTTTGAAGAAGCCTCAGAATGGGAAGGCAAGACAAGGGTCGCACTTCGAGCTGCATTAGCTCCTTTCTGGCTCATTGCCCTCCTTCTGTCCGTGATCTACCCAGATTGGATAGCGCAGTTTTCGCTTCCACTTGAGACGTGGCTACGATGGACTGGAGTAGGTCTGGCAATCGGCTCATTTCCTTTGTTGGCTTGGGCCATCCACGCCCTCGGAGAACAGTTTTCCCCTCGACTGAACATAAAGGAGGAGCACAAATTAGTTACCAATGGTCCATATCGCTGGATAAGGCACCCAATGTACACGGCAGAATTCGTGTTCTATTTCGGTCTTGCCGTAGAATCAGCCAACTGGGTGGTCGCACTGGCAATACCGATAGGGCCTATTCTTCTTTATGCGCGAGTCGCAAAGGAAGAAGCTATGCTAATCGAACGATTCGGCGACGAATACCTTGCCTACATGAGGCGCACTGGGCGTTTCTTGCCCCGCCTTCGAAGATGAAATCGAATTCTGATCTAGCGTGATCTGCAAGGAACCTAGCCCTGTTCAGAGTTTCCGCTCGGGAAGCCAAGATTTAAGAATCTATCTTTAAGTTAACGAAGTCAAGGTGACAACCATGACTTTTGACCAGAAGTCTGTGATCATAACAGGAGCCAGCGGAGGCATAGGAAGCGAAACCGCCCGCATGTTTGCAGAAAGAGGCGCCAACATCACTGTAAACTACTATTCTTCCCCAGAAAAGGCAGAAAAAACAGTGCAAACAGTTCGCAGCTTAGGAGCTGAAGCCCTCCCCTTCAAAGCGGACGTGTCAAACCCAAAAGATGTATCCTTAATGATTAACGCTGCCATTGAGAAGTTCGGCAGAATCGACGTCCTAGTCAACAACGCAGCAAGACATCCGCCTCCAATCTTCGACTTCAACAAACCAGACTGGGAATATTGGAAAACGATGATGCATATCAACGTAATGGGCATGCTCATATGCTCCCACTTCGCTGCGCCACACTTGAAGAAAACAAAAGGAAACATAGTCAACGTCGTAATGGACTACGACCCTGGCGGATTGGATTACACACTTACAAAAGCCGCTGGCACTCCTCTAACGCGTGGACTCGCTAGAAAGCTTGCGCCCATAAGGGTCAACGCCGTGTCCCTAGGCGCCGTCGACACATGGGGAATGAGCAAAGAAGAGAAAGAATACTACACAGAGAAAACTCTGTTAAGAAGAGTCGGACAGCCAATCGACATTGCCAGAGCTATAGTTTTTCTAGCATCAGACGATGCCTCATACATCACAGGAGAAACTATTCAGGTTGACGGCGGCAATCGACTACTAGAATAGCTTAACAAACGAGTGAAAATCACCCCTCGGCAAATCCTCAGAACAGCAAGGATACAGCTCAGCCTGTCCAGAATCTAGTCTACATGCCCCTGCTAGTTCAGCCTACCTGACTAGTCTTTTTTCGGGTTTGCGGATGAGTTCTTCTCCCTCAGGTTGTTGCGGCTCTTCCTTTGGAGTCTGCCGTAGCTCTTGCTCCGCAGAGCGCACATGCATTCGCCGAGGCTCTTTTGTTGAGGGTTCTTTGTACAGCTCAACGAAACCACAATCTTGGCAGTAAAAGGCATTCGCCCTGTCGCCCATTAGGTCACCCTGCTTGAGAATTCGAAAGTCTCCAGAAGTTGTTCCAGACTTCATTTCCCCTCGGCATTTGGGACATTTGTAGGTGTCACTTTTCGTCATAATGGTTCCTCTTCCCCTAGAACATAGATGCGTATGCGGAGTTTATTAAATGAGAAGCGGAGCGTCAACTCAATGGCTCAGATCTTGCTGGTTCACGATGAAAGCGACTTGCGGCTAGAGGTCCGCACACTAATCTGCTATTCAGAAAATCCTCATTCAGCGCAAAGAAAACTCATATATTCTCATTGTGGTATTAATTCCTAAAAACAACCGGGTGACTGTTTTACACTCAGCGGTCGATAGCAACCCCAAGGAAAGAGTAAGCCACCTCACCAAAGACAAAAATTCCGAGCACAGCAGAATACCCACAATCTATAACAACTCACTCAGAGCCTAGACATGAACACCAAAACCAATAGCCACGTTCCACTCTTTGAGACACTTCGCACAGAGATCATTTCCAACATCAATTCGTGTTTCGAACTCTGGCAGGAATTCAGCCCTCGAAAAACCCTTTTCGACGTTTGGGAATTCCGCTTAGCATTCTACGAAGCTTACAAGTACAAGCCTTGTTTTCTGTTGTTGAGGAACCAATCTGAGCAATTAGCTCTTCTGCCTCTTTGGTACGAGGACGATAAGATGAGATACTCTTGGTTTGGAGGTGATTGGCAAGAGGAGGTCAGATTTTTTGCTAAGCATTCCAAATACATCCAATTTCTGCTTTCTTGTGCGCCTTCTCCCTTGCTGCTGAACGCCATCTCCCAAGATTCGGTTGGACCTTTGAAACGAAAAATAGGATTGGAAGCGGATGAGCCGAAATACGTCTTAGCCTTGGACGGATTCAGGGATCATAAAGACTATCTCATGACAATAAAGAAGAAAACAAGACAAAACCTTCGGAGGAACACCCGGAAAATCGAAATACAAAACCCAACGATAATAATCGACAATTTCTCAGACATTGAACACCTAATACGCTTGAGCAAGGAAAGATTCAAGCAAAAAAATGAAGAAACAGACTGGGAGGACCCAAGAAGAGCTGAAGCCTTTCGCCAAGTAATCAAATTGGCAGGAAAATCCTACAAAACAAGAATGATCTCAGTCATGATCGGCAACGAAATCGCAGGCGTCGATCTGGTCGCCCTTTTTGGCGGTTGCTACTACACCCTGCGATGCGGGTACAACGTAAAGGATTTCCCCGGAATCGGAAGCTTCATTAATCTTCTGGAAATCGATGACGCCATAAAACTAGGAACGAAAAAGATCGACTTTCTCCAGGATAACTACGAGTGGAAGGATAAACTCTGCCAAACAGTTCCGCTATTCAGATACGAAAAATAGACTTACCAGAACTGTAGGCCTTTCAGCGTCAACCTTGAAAATCAGCCTTGCCGAGACCGTCAAAATGAATGGAACCACCTCCTAAAGTGACCTCAGCAGCTCCCAGCCTTCGATCAGAAGCACCAAGGCGAAAAGAATCAGAACGATTCCCAAAGCCCGAACTATGTAGGAATAATAATTGCCCCTAACGAGGGCTTTCGATCTGCCCACCATGTAAGCGATTGACGCTTGTGAACCGATAAGAAGCACGTAAAAGCCAACTAGAAAAAGACCGGGAGCCAACGTATGTATAGTCAGGCTTCTTAGAATTATAGGTCCCCCAACCGAAATCCAGAATACGTAAACGTGCGGGTTCAGAAAATTGGTGATGACAGCTCGCTTCAAAGCTTCCTTTTTCACAACTTTCGCCTCAAGCATGGAAGTCTTGACTTTCAAGTTTTCCGCCGCCAGGTAAATCAGATAACAAGCACCAAGAATAGAAACGACAGCGATGATCACATCATATCTCGCCAAATTCGACAAAACAACAAGCGTCAACACAACTACCGCTGAATCTGTAATCAATGGAGAAACTGCAACCTTAAATCCCTCACCTCTGCCAAACTTCAAAGTCTCTGAGATAACTAAAGTGACAAGAGGTCCGGGTGACACTCCTTGAACCAACCCCAGAACTGCACCCAGAAACAGAAATTCAAGAGCGTCAATCATGGACGTAACTGCATGAGGATCATACATATGAAACTAGCGCGCTACCAAGCTAAGAATAGGCGATGAATGTGCAATGAAGACTCCTTTCGGATGGCTCGTCAACTTTGTGAAAAGGCAAACCAGAAACTTCCGAGTCCTGCTTGCAAGAAAACTCGCTTACAGCTTCCTAGGAAGATTGAGCAATCAGTATACCTCACTCTACGCAGTGGCTTTAGGCGCAGACAAAATAGCCCTGGGAACGCTGAACAGCGTAGGGAGCGCAGTCAGCACGATAATATCTCTGCCTATCGGAAGGCTTGCGGACAGGTACAGCCTGAGGAAAATGATGCTCTTCGCCATGGTCTTAGAGGTGCTGGTGCCCATAGCATTTGTCCTTCCCGGCAACTGGGTGATGCTAATACCTGCCTTAGCACTCCTTCAAATGACAGGTTTCCGATCTCTCGCAGTCACGATTGAAAGTGTGTACATAGCCAGCTCTTTGAAAGAT
>Ga0315306_10000793_pt1 | contig 15188 bp, 6 predicted proteins | sample TDP1_MG_FD_203803 | JGI IMG/M metagenome (GOLD analysis project Ga0315306, IMG submission 203803) | Freshwater sediment microbial communities from Lake Towuti, South Sulawesi, Indonesia - TDP1 | ecosystem: Environmental > Aquatic > Freshwater > Lake > Sediment | place: Indonesia: South Sulawesi... | reverse complement strand
TGTCAAAGAGGAGGAGTTAGCAAATAAAGGCCATAGGGTTTAGACTATTGGGAAAAAGAGAGGGAGGACCCTATGGTGAAGCAACTGCACAGGCGGTTGGAAAAGGGTTTTGTGGAAGAGGTTTTAAGATCATTCAATAAGCGAGAGATGTCAGAAAGCCAAGCCTGCGAGCTCTTAGGTCTCAAGCGGACAAGGCTTTATGAGCTTCGGAAGGAATGGCTGAAGGCAGAGTCAAAGGGGGACTTCAAGTTATCTCGGCATAAAAGTTACGTTACGAGGGCTCTTCCTGAGGAGGTAGTAGAATTTTTACACAGGGAGCTACGCTACATTCGTCAGGAAGCGGATACTTTTCGTGGACGATTCAACTTTGCCTTTCTGGCCGAGGAAGCCGAGAAGCGATTTGGTTATCGCTTTCATAGGAACACGATAAGGCGGTTTGCGTTACGGCATGGATATTACCATGGGCAACCTGAGGAGAAAGCGAAGACCTGTGTACGATTTGAAATGGCGGGTCCGGGAATGCTTTTCCAGCACGACTCTTCAAATCACTGTTGGATACCGAAAACGGGGAGAAGACAAGACCTTATCCTTACTAAGGACGACTACTCCCGGAAGCTGGTGGGAGGACTTCTGGTAAGTAAAGAGACTAGTTGGGACCATCTTTGTGTAGTGAAAAAGACAATTCAGGAGGTGGGACTAGCGCAGGCTTACTATGTGGATAGCGACAGTATTTTTCGATTCAGTCAGCATGATGGTATTCATGTGACCTATATTTTAAAGAAAGATCAAGGGGATGTTCAATTTCGAAGGGTATTAGAGGCGTTAGGGATAGGGATTATCTATGCGGGAGATGCTCAAGCGAAAGGAAAGATTGAGAAGGTTTTTGATTATTTTCAACGGCGGCTTCCGCTGCTATGCGAACGACATAAAGTGACTGACCTTGAGGAAGCCAATCGGCTCTTAGAGGAGCTTATCCTGTACTACAATGAGAGGCGGAAACACGAGGAGACTGGAGAAATACCCTCCCGGCGATGGGAAAGGGCCGTAGTAGAAAGGAAGAGTCGGATAAGGCCATTAGGGGATGGATTAGACTTAGATCGGATCTTTTCCCTCCATTATCAACGTTTAGTTAGGAAGGACGGCCGTATTAGCTTTGAAGGGAAGCTATGGAATTCGGGAGCTCTTCCTGGCGCTAAAGTTGATGTCTGTCTCATCCCTGGGAAGTCATTCATGATCTACCGTGGAAGTCAAAAACTCTGGGAGTACCATCTTTAGTAATGTCCGCTTTTGACGTTCCCAAATGTCCGGTTTTGGTGGTTACGTAACAGATACGCAAATTTTTGTTGACAAAATAGAATTAATGTGGTGGAATTACGGTTGGAAAATTTTTTCTGCCGGGCTTAATTTTTGGAAATAAGAATTTTTAAATGAGGAATAGGAGATGAACAGAGGATTAGTAAAGGTAATTCTATTATTACTGGCTTTATTACTCACTCCCGGTATATGTTTTGCTCAAGGTGCTGCTCCACTTCCTGCACCGGCCTGGGTGAATGATGGCTTAGGGGCCGATGAAGATGTAACCAGTTCTATCACTCAATTATCCGCCAACTGGGCAGAAGTTTCCGGTGCTGCCGGCTATCAGTATGCCATAGGAACTACTCCCGGAGGAACAAATGTAGTTAACTGGACAAATGTGGGATTAACACCAACAAGTGTGACCAAGACCGGCTTAGCTTTAAGTCATGGCACAACTTATTACTTCTCAGTTAAAGGAGTTTTTCTCCAGCAACAACAGCAGCAAGTTGGACCCCTTACATCATCTGACGGAATAAGGGTTGATATTGGGTTAACCACACTGAATGTTACCCCTTCCCCTGGAACGCTGGTCTTCTATGCTGGTGAAACCTCCAAGAATGTTAGCTACATCTTATCTTTAACCGGTCCTTCGGGAGTAAATATAAATCAAGAAAGGGTAAATTACGAACAAGATAGTAGAACCCTCAGAACTGAGACCCCCACAATTTCCGAACGTATTTCTCCTGGTGGTAGACTGGAACTTTCGCGAACTATCCCCCTTGATGATACCCTCCGGAACTTAATACTTGGTGGAAGATCAACTGCTACCTTTAATTTGGTGAGGACGTTCAGTGGACAGGATGATCGTGCCAATCCCGTTACCGGTAGCGTTACTATTGAGGTAGAAGTTCGCACTACCCCTCCCGAGAGGTTCGAAGTGACCGGGTTAGAAGTTATTATGCCTACTGGACCCTTTAGCCGGGATGAAGAAGTGCGGGGAAGAATAAGATTTAGCGTATCAACCGGTTCGGGATATGTCGCCGGTAATATCTATATTGATGGGACGGGCTGGCGTAGTTTCGGAGTTAGCGATATAGGTGATGGGGATGAAACCGAAACACCCCCGCTTCCTACCGGGGAAGGAACGGTGGGGACTCATACCCTAAGAGTTGCCCTCACTACTCCCAATGTCATGGAGACCTCCACTACCTATGAAGTAAGCGAAGCGGTAACCATAATGGAAAGGCTTACCAGCCTCAATGTATTGAAGGAGAGGGATACTCCCTGGTCAATACTGGAGGAGATAACGGGAACGGCAACTCAGATTGATCCTCCCGAAGGTGAGCCCCGGGATAAGACCTACTACCGCCTCAATGGTTCCGGTCGGCTAAGAATTAACCCTCTTAACAATCAAGTGGTGGATGTAGGAATAGAAAATTTAGTGATTGAATTTAATTCTACCGATCCTCCAAACTCAAGAATAGTTTTCGGTCGCGGTAGAATTATTACTTCCCCGGTAACCCCACCGGCAGTTCTTTTCCGTGTTTATCGTGATTTTCTGGGGGTAACGAAAGTAGAATTTCAAGGAGGGTGGGACCATCTTATAATAGATTGCGATCTTACCCTGCCGGTGATAAATCAAAGTTTGTATAGTCTTACCGGGATTACGGTAAGAAGTAATGGGATTGAAGGTAAAAGTTTTGATCAGGAACACGAATTTACTCTCTGTGGCCTGGAGTTTAGACTGTGTCGGGTTAGCGTCTCCGGTAGAGAGCATCCCCCCATAGAGTTGGGTTATGCCAGTAATGAGATTTATGCCTCCCTTTCGGGGAAAATAAGTCTCCGAAGAAGTGGCAGACCTGCTCCGGAAGAAATAACCAGTTTCAGTGGATTCCGATTCGGAGTGAATATTAATACCGGTGAGGTAAGTATCGCCGGTAACTTCGCATTGACCGATCCTTTCGAATTTATCCCCGATAATAACTATTTCAATCTTACTCGACTCACCTTTGAGTTTAGTGAGTCTACCTATGGTATCCGGGCAGATGCGGATATCAACCTTCCCGAGCCACTTAACCGCTTTGGCGCTCAGACCGCTACCTTTAGATTTACCTCGGGGGGTAATATCGATGGTGGCATTAATGTAATAGATGAGCCCAGTTCTGAAAGAAGGAGCGAACCGGAACCGATGACTGGTGGGGGTAGTGATCCCACTCAGATCCCCTTCTGGGTATGCCAGTTAGATTTAACCTATCTGGGAATAGATTTGGCATTTAGTGGGGGGAATCTAAATAATGGCGGTAGCAGAATAAAAGTTGGTGCTGACCTCTGGGTAGAAGCAAAAGATGGGTGGTTAAGACAGGAGCTGGGGACGAAAGAAGATCCTTGCTTTACTATAGATTTCTCTGGTAATCCCAACTGGAGCCTTCCCACGGAGATTTCCGTCCTGCAGAACAAAAAAATTGACCTTGGTGCTGTCTGGCTAAGTATAAATAACCTGAGTATCGCCCCTACACCTTTTGCCTTCATAATCTCGGCCGGGTTCGGTATAGATGTGGATGTAGTGCAAAGTAGCGTAGGAGTTGATGGATTAAGGGTAGATTTAGATGGAAATGTTGATTGGGGAACGTGGAGAGAGGGAGAGTTTACAGTTTTAGATGTAGTCAGTCTTGAGATAGGGACAGTAGAGTATGATAGCGATGGTGGTGATATAACCTTAGAGGTAGAGGGGGAAGGAAGAACTACTTCCTCAGAAACTATCACAGTTTCGGAATACTTCCGCATTACCGAGGCAGCTATTAACCTCCGAGGGGGAGAGATTTTCAGCGGTAGTTTTGAAGAGTTGTTGGTTTATGAAAAAACCGATGGTCAAACCAAGTTTGCCATTAAAGGAGTAAATATTGATATAGTCGGCTTCACACTTTTGGCCGGTTTTGAATATCGAAACCCGGTAATTGGTGTGGCCGGAGGAATAAGTGGTTATGGTTTAGAACTACTCGTAGTAGGTAAAGTAGGTAGGGAAGAGGATGGGGATTTAACTTTTGGACTTTTCGCCGCTGCCGATATTCCCGATGTAGATATTATCCCTCGATTATTGGTTCTTAGCGAAATTGGGGGCGGTTTCTTCTATAATCCCGAACAAAGGGATATTGATGAGATAAAGAGTTTGTGCGGAGTGGATCATTCCCAACTTGCCGCCAAGGCCGGTTCCAGGAATATACCTTCCGATTTCCCTGAACCGGGTCCCGGTAGATTTGCCGTTCTAGTTTATGGCGGTTTCTATTGCGTAGAGGAAAGTCTAGTTATAGGACAAGCTCTGATTACCTTAACGGAAAATTACTTTGACCTCAGCGCCCACGCCGAAGTTCTTCCCGATCAGGGTCCCCTGGCTACTGGGGCATTATACTTCCGAATCTCTTGGTCTCCGGCTTCGGCCATCGGGGGTGTTTGGGTAGATGTAGATATAATTGATATCGTTGAAGGGACGGGATACTTTGAGTTTTATATCTTTTCCCGCAGTGGCGAAGTAGTATGGGCGATTATGGGTGGTGCCAACTTAGAGGTTATCAGTATTATTGACATCGAGGCGGAATTTTTTATTGGTCCACCAGGGTTTATGGTGAGTGGTGGCCTCAGTGTCGGTATTGATTTATGGATAGTTAGTGGAGGTTTCAGCTTTGAGGTAATGATCTGGTATGAGCGTATTGCCCCGGATGAAACCTGGGGTGCCTATGCTAAAGGAGAGGTGTGGGGTGAAGTTCTTGGAGGTTTAGTGGGGGCAAGCGCCGGGCTCGAAGGAGCCTTGATCATGCCGCCGCCGGACGTAATTCTCGGAGCTTACTTACGCGTGGAGGTTCTGTGGGTGGAGGTATGGAGTGGAAGTATCTGGATTTCTATTGGTGCCAGTGGTATAGATGGTGGTACGGGTAGAAGTTCCCGGCTCGATCAGGCATTGGAAGATGCCAGGAATATGGCCAATCAGATGAATGAGGAGATAGCAGAGGTTACCGAGGCTATTGAGGAAATGCAGGCAGCGGTGGGGACTTTAGACCCCAAAACAAGGGAAGTGTTAGGGACTATGCTGGTAGGACTGGAATCTTATCTGCTGCTTCCCTCTTTCTATTGGGGTGAAGGGGATAGTTTTGCCCGAACCAGACCAGAAGTCTGTAACTGGATAATGGATAACATTCTTTGGGATCGAAGGACCTATTATGATGGAGAACCCAAAGGGCTCTTCCAGATAAGGGCGGGAAGGAATAGACTCTTTGATAGTTTTAGAGAGACGGTCACCACTATTTCCTCCTTGCAAGAAAGAATGATGACGAAGTTAGAAGAGGCATTACCAGCAATTGGGGAGTTGCCTACGGTAAGGGAACAGGAATTGGGTAATCCTGTCCGGGGTATGCAGTACCGGACCATAGAAGGAAGAACCCTCAAGGTTGGTTATGACTTAGATCAAACTAAGGCGGAAGAACAGAAAGGACAGATGCGCCAGAGCAAAGAAGAGCAGCAGGAATATATAAGAAGTGTAATACAAAGAACGGAAGAATTAAGGGAATTATTAGCTAAAACTGATGAATTGTTGTATGGTCGCCGCATAGTGGAGGAAGTAACCGCGGGGGGAACAATCCCACTATTACGCGGTGCAGGGCTGTTGTTGATAACCCAGCCTACCTTGATGGATCTGGCTAATAGATATACCGGATGTTTCGATTCTCTGATGAATTATTACTTAGAATACTTTGGGTATCTGGACCGGGCTTACAGTGTGTCAGTAGCAAAACAGGGAGAACTTAGAGCAAAAGAGACAGAACTCCGAACGGCTTTGCAAACCCAGGCCAACGGCCTTTCATTGACTGATTTAAAAACATTAGCCCGTAATAGAAGAGGAATGCTGATGAGCCTTTATAACCTGGCGATAGCGAGGATAAGAGAAGAAGGGAAAGATATAAACGATCTACCCGAGGAGGAAAGACCCCAGGAACCGGCTCAGCTTCCTTCCGAGACCGCTCCCTTAGAAGAATGGAGAAATATCTGTATCAATTTTGGTATGGAGTTATGGTACCATATCCCTCTTGCCGGCTATGCCAAAGCAGCTAGCAGTATCTCACTTTTGCCGGTCAGGAAAGACCTCTATGAAAGAAAGAGCAGGTTTGTCAATGCCTGGGCCGACTTTACTACCCATCTGGATCTGGTTTATGACCGCCGGGTGAGACTGTATGAATTATTGTATGACCTCTACGATGAACTCTCTACTACTTATGGAGCTTATCCTCTACCGGTTAGAGAAGATAGGGTAGATATAGCTTCCCTTAATATAATAGAGTTTAAAGAAATCATTTTAGAAAGACCCTCTATTAGTGGTTCTTCGAGTAGCTCTTCTGGAACGGGAGGAAATCCCGGGCCGGGAATTCGTTCGAGTAGTATAGGAATTAATCCGGTCGGTCCTGGTGCCGGTACCGGAATTACTCCTTCCGGAACGCTTTCCACCGAAAGATTTGTTAGACCGGGATATAGTCTATCTCCTGGAGTAACTCTTCCTACCTTTGCTACCTACTATGGTTCTAAGAAGGGCGGTATATTTACCTCATTACTTCCAGCAGAGATTACTTCCTATAGCGGCGAGTGTCGGGGTGTAGATTCCCGGGCTGGTTCTTATGCCCGACTTGATTGCCGGTTTGATGCTACTCACCCGCAGGAAGTAGTGGAATACGGCTTGAAAATGGAACAACCCGACCTTCTAAGTGAATACGAAAGAGAGTTCGGGACCATGTCGGAAAACTGGTTCTCATTGGGTAATCAGTTGAAAATCTTTAAATTCCTTTTTGTCCCGGGGGACACTTCCCATGGAGAAGGAAGAACTTTATATCTCAGGGCCCGTGGACCAGCAGGGAATTATATCTGGCGGCAAGGAAGATTCCAGGTAGGTTATATGCCCGAATCAAGAAGCAGTATCGATACCATTGACCGCACTCCTCCCGTTACTCCGGTGGTGGATGATGAGGGAGAATGGACGAGAAATTCTGACCGCTTATACGGAAGCTGGGAAACCAGCGATCCCGAATCGGGCATAGCGGAATACCAGTATCGTATAATTGAAGGTGTAGCAACAAGCTCCGGGATAAGAGAAATAAGACAAATAGTGCCCTGGACTTCAGCCGGTGCTATGAAAGAACTAAATATAAGAGGACTCGTTCTTGACAATAATAAGACCTATTACATTAAAGTAAAGGCAATAAATGGTGCTGGTCGTTGGTCTTTGGTTGGGACTTCCGATGGAATAAGGACCGATCATGTAGCCCCGCGGGTTACTAGCCTGGAATTCCGGCAGAGTGAACCGGGGTCTAGTAGAGGTTCCTCCGGAGGGGGGTTACCTTCTGGAAGTCGAGTACCAGGGGTAACACTAACACTCACAACCGGTCCCCTTCGCTATTATCCTAATTCTCTTTACGCCCGCTTCGGGGCAGAAGATGGAGAGTCAGGAATAGCCAATTATTCTTTCCGATTACTGGATGAATCGGGGACGGAATTGCGCTCCGGGACTACAACCGCCACTTTGCTCAATTTCCAGGATCTTCCTCTCCGACATAACCAGACCTATACCTTAGAGATAAAAGCCCAGGATAATGTTGCCTGGTTATCGGAGCCGAGGACGGCTACGGTTACTATTAGATTTACCGATACTACACCGCCGCCGGCCCCTACCTTCCGCTACCTACCACCAACTCCTCTTCCTCCCTCTTGTGTTTATACCAATCCCGGTCTTTATATCTACTCCACCTCGACGGTAAAGATACGCTGGGATGAGGTTAATGACCCCGAGTGCGGGATCTACGAATATCAGGTGGGAATAGGTACGAGAAGGGAAGAGCCGGATATCCTGTCCTGGACATCGTTAGGTAGGGCTACTGAATATGAGAATACAAACTTAAGGCTGAATAATGGTACTTCTTATTATCTAATGGTAAAAGCGGTGAATGGAGCTGGTCTGGAGACCAAAAGTGTATCAAGAGCGTTAGTGGTGGAGACTACACCTCCTACTACTCCTCAACTTACTTACTTAGGCAATCTGAGGATGAGATTTAGTTCCCGGGATGAGGAGTCTTCGGTTATCCTCTACCGTTATGCTATATATAATGAACGGGGGGAGAGAAGATATCTATCTCCGTGGAGAACAATTCCTTCACCAGGGCGTGAAGTTAGCTGTGAGTTTGATATCTATACCGAGGAACTACGAGCCGGGCATATACCCCAACCGCAACCCGGATGGCAGATAGGTGTAATAACCAGGAATGCTGCCGGATGGCAGAGTGAAGAGGCAAAACTCACCATACCCGAACCTTTACAGATTGAGACTCCATCCCTATTACCACTTCCCGGGCGGTCGGTAAGATAATTTGGCTGGCAATAGGCGCTAAATGTGAGGAGTTAATTTACTCTTCCTCCATCCTGTATCGATACTAACCCGGGGTTGTATATATACTCTACTTCTATGGTAAAGATACGCTGGGATGAGGTTAACGATCCCGAGTCCGGTATTTACGAATATCAGGTGGGTATAGGAACTACTTGGCAAGAACCGGACATCCTGGCCTGGACATCAGTCGGTAGAGCCCCCGAATATGAGAATACGAACTTACAGCTTAATAATGGTGTCTCTTATTACTTAATGGTGAAGGCAGTGAATGGTGTGGGGTTGGAAACAAAAAGTGGGAGGTCTCTATTGGTGGAAGCCACTCCTCCTACTACTCCTCAACTTACTTACTTAGGCAATCTGAGGATGAGATTTAGTTCCCGGGATGAGGAGTCCTGGGTTAGATACTACCGTTATGCTATATATAATTTCTTTTGAGACTGCAGAATGATAATCCGCTGGCAGGAGGTTAATTGGCCGGAGATGGTCTGTAAGTTTATAATATATGGCAAGTTTATTATATTAAGTCTCTTATTGGTATTTCTCTATTGCCATTTTGCCTATTCCCAAGGAACCAAACAAGGGACGGGATTAGATAAGGTAACTGAGCTCTATATAAGGGGACTTTCCTATTATCAGAGTGGAAACTATGGGCGGGCGCTGGATCTATTTCAACAGGCACTGGAACTCTCCCCGGAGAATACCCCGATAAAGAAATCTATTGCCGATTGTTACTTTCAGTTAGGTTCCGAAGCCTATAAGAAAGAAGAATTCAATGAGGCCAGAGGATATTTCTCGGAGGTTATCAAGTATCTCCCGGATGATTATCGGGCTTATCAGAACCTGGCTCTTATTCTGATCAAACTCCAGGACTATAAGGAGGCGGCTAAAGTAGCTCAGGAGGGGTTAAAGCTAAAAGAGGATTCCAAAGCACTGCTTTTGATACTGGCGGAATGCTACAAAAAAGAGTCCGATTATCCGAAATTATTAGAGGTTTTTGAGAAATTACATAAATTTTATCCTGATGATTTAGAGATTGCTTTAAACCTGGGACTGCTCTATCGCATAAATCGGAAGTCCTCGGAAGCCATGAAATTGTATACCAAACTTAAAGAAAGTTATCCCCAAGAAAAGAGAATATATGAGCGTATAGCGGAGATACATTCCTCCGGCTTCCGATTTGGTAAAGCCCGAGAGGAATATGAAGCTCTGGCTAAAATCTATCCCGAGGATATCGGCATAAAGGAGAAAATTGCCGAATTGTACCGGCTGGAAAAGAAATATCCCGAGGCCAGAAGGGTCTATGAAGAACTTTTGAAGTCTTATCCGGCAGAATTTACTTACTACATGAAGATGGCGGAAATCTACGAAGAAGAGAAGGATGTGTCTTCGGCGATTAATGTTTATAAAAAGGCGGAAGGCTTATTTCCAAAAAGTATAATCCTTTACAAGGAACTGGGAAGATTATATGAGTTGCAAAACGCTTACTCGGAAGCAGAAGAGGTATACGAGAAGATGGTTGATCTGGATTCACAGGAGCCCTATCCCTGGGTAAGATTGGGTATATTGTTCGAGAAAAGAGGAGATTTTGATTCCGCAACTGAATCTTTTCGCCAGGCTACGAAACTGGGTTCCGTTGACCCCTTTCCCTATTACCGATTGGGCACCATTTACCGGGGGAAAGAGGAAGGGCTAGGGTACATAAAACTGGCGGTAGAGAAGGCGTTAAAAAGGATAGAAGAGATAAAGGGCAGTTTATTTGGAAGGATACAAAGCTATGGTGGTCAGATGGGTATCTCGGAATTAGTTCAACTGGAAAAGGAAGGTAAGAAGTTGGACGAACCCAAGGAGATATTGCAGAAGTCCTTAGAAGAACTTCAATCCTTAAGAGGGGAGAATCTTCAAGAATTAGAGAGCGATCTTAAAACATTCCTGGATGAGCATCCTAAGAGTGAAGAATTATTGGAAGAGGTAGGAGCTTTATACGAAAAGCAAGGTCGGTGGAATGAAGCGGTAGCGATATGGGAAAGATTCCTTAAATTGGATGTTAAATCAGTTAAAGCCCATTTAGGTTTAGCTCGCGCCTATGAGGAATTAGGCAGGCAACAGGAAGCAATCCTTGCCTATAAAAGGGTAATAGAGTTAGATACCGCCTGCCGGGAAGCCTATACTGCTCTGATAAGGTTGTATAAAGAGAAAAGTAAACTTGATTTATTAAAAGAAGAATGGAAACAGAAAGCAAGGATAAGGAGCAATCCGGTCTTACTTGAATATTTATCTCAATTGGAGGAGGTTCTATGAAAAGGCTTTTATTGACTATGTTTCTTATAATAATTACTGCCAGTTTAACTATCACCAGTTTAACCTATGCCCAGCAAAGAACTCCACCGCCATTCTTTCTATTGACTGCTAAGGATAAAGTCTACATATTACTGGGTAAGGTGCCGGAGGGCAGTGAAGGATTCTATCTTTTCCGCAAGGCTAAAGGGGAGAAGGAGTTTGTAAAATTGACCGAGGAGCCTATAAGGCCGGTCAGGGATCCTATCACTTTCCGGAGTATGATTGAAGAGGACTATGAATGGGTAAAGAAGGCCACTAAAGGGGAAGACGAGTTTCAGGTGCTGAGGCGTATACTCCGTGATGAAGGAATGCAGGCGGCATTCTCTTTTACCAGTCTAAAGTTAGCCAAAGCGTTAGGTCGGTTATATGTAGATGAAAATGTAAAATTGGGCATGGAGTATACTTATAAGGTAGCCTTTATAGACTACAAAAATGCCCAATTGGAGGTAAAGGAGAAATCCTGCGTAGTAAAAGCTGCGCGAGTTCCCCAACCTCCTTTTGAAGTAAAGACTCAGCCCGGTGATTCCCAGATAAAATTAGAGTGGAAATATTATGAATTACCTAAAGAATTTGAATACACCGCTGTAGGGTTCAATATCTACCGCCGGGCGGAGGGGGAGAGGGAGTTTAAGAAGATAAATCCAGTCCTGATGCTCTGGCAGGAGGGTATGACTTATCGGGTAGACTATGAAGTCTTAAATGGTAAACGCTATACTTACTACGTAACCGCGGTAGATTTAATCGGAATGGAAAGCAAGGCCAGCAATTATGCCGAAGGTGTGCCCGTGGACAAGACCCCGCCCGTTATGCCCGAAGGAATAGCGGCCAAGGGAATAGAGAATAGAATTGTGATTGGCTGGCAAATGAATTTAGAATTGGATTTATCTCATTATAATATCTACCGGGGTATAAGTGTTGAGGAGGAGTTTAAGAAGATAAATAAAGAGCCCCTACCCGCTGACCTTCCCTACTATGAAGATAAGGATATTAAACCGGGTAAACCTTATTTTTATAAGGTGCAGGCAGTTGATAAGTCGGGTAATGCCTCAAGATTGACCTCGGCCGTTTCGGCTCTTATTGAAGATAAGATTCCCCCTCGTCCTCCCACTACGCTTAAGGCAGTAGTAAAAGAGCGTAAGGTTACCCTGAACTGGCAACAAAAACTGGAAGAAGACCTGTTGGGATTCTATATCTATCGCGGTAAAAGTAAAGAAGATTTCATGCGCATAATCAAAACTCCCTTGAAAGAGAAGGTATTTAAGGATGAAGGTTACCAGAACAAGGGTCTCCTTCCCGGAGGAGAATTTTTTTATGGGGTCTCGGCAGTTGACAATGCTTATAATGAGAGCGAAAGGATATGGGTGGAAGTAGCCATACCCGATGATGAACCTCCAGCTACCCCGGTCTCCATTTATGCCCGACCAACTGAAGATGGCAAGATTGAGGTCCTCTGGCAAGCTGCTCACTCCTGGGATGTAACCGGATACCGACTCTATCGAGGAGACAATAAAGAAAAACCCAGGCTTCTGGCAGAAGTAGGGAAATCTACTTTGTCCTGGTTCGATGATAAGGTAGAGAAGGGGGAAAAATATTTCTATTATGTAACGGCAATAGATAAGGCTAAGAATGAAAGTAAGCCCACCGATAAATTTTATGTTATCGTCACCGACATTACCTTACCACCTACACCTGCCAATATTAAGGCCGTATTTTCTAAGAAGGAAGGAGTAATATTAAGCTGGGATAAAGTAAAGATAGATGACCTGGCAGGCTATCGGGTCTTTAGGGCCGAGATACTATCCGGAGTGTATGAACTTTTGAACACTGAAGTTCTCATAAAAGAGATAAGATTTGTGGATAAGGAAGGGAAGAAGAACTTCTATTATAAGGTGGCGTCCGTGGATACCTCTGGCAATGAGAGTAAGAGATCGGAACCGATTAGATCAAAAGAGGGATAAAGATGAAGAGTAAGACAAAAATGAAGAAATGGATAATAGGGCCTATCTTTGTCTTATTAATAACTAATGGTGCTTACGGAGCAATTAAAGAGGCAACCTGGACGGAATTTAAGCCAAAAGCGGTAAAGGGAGTTGCCCTATCCGGGAGTATGGGTTTAGGTTATCAGTCAGTTGAGGATGTCTTGGGTAGACAGAAGCAAGGAGTGAATACCAATACGGTTATAACTTTCACCCGACCCATGGGTGAGGGGATAGGGATAGATGGTAATATTCAGTTAAAAAAGCAAGCATTCACTATTGGTAGTGAAGATAGACTGGGGAGTTCCTTAAGATTCAAAAGTCGGCTCTGGGAAGTAAATTTTAGTAACGATTTATCCAATTTGTCAGATATTGTCGAGATGGTCGAGAATCAGAGTCGGGCCGATGCTATAAAGGCGGGTATAAAGCTTTATATATCTGAGAACTTCCCTTTAACTGTTAGCTACTCTAAATCTTATAATAAGAACCTGGAAGGGAGCTCGACCACGGAAGAGGTCTCCACCGAAGAATATGGTCTTCTACTGGGAAGTAAATTTGGCAGAATTCAAACCAACTTCAATCTGAATTATAACGAGACTTTAGACCCAGTTCAGGATTCTAAATCCCGGGTCAGAAGTTCAGGAGTAAACTCCATCATTCCGTTAACCGATATCTTCCAGCTAAGTCTGGGGATTCAACCCAGTAATACCGAGACGATGCCAATTGATGAATCGGAAAAGGTAACATCCGAACAAGTAAACTATACCGTGGGATTGACTTCTAAGTTTTCTGAACGCTTGAGACTTATGACCATGTTTGGTTTAATTAATAGTCTATACAAATCTGAGACTACCGAGACCAGAGATGAAACATTTAATCAAAATTATGGCTTGTTTTACCAGCCGACTCCGGTACTTTCCCTTAATACTGCTCTTGACTTATCCCAAACAAAGGAGGCCGATAACTCTCAAGGCATAACTGCCAATATTAACTATATCCCGGAAGGAAGCAGCTTTTTCGGTCAGACGGGGCTTGGCTTTCAGGCCAATAGGACACAGGATAATACGGGAGTGATTCGCTCCGAAAACGCCACTTCTACCCTCAATACCTTATTTCGCTTTACCGAAGTTATGAATCTGGGAAGTAACTTTACCCATTCTACCCAGATAACTAACCCTCTTACGGGAGAAGCCTCTTCGATCATCAGTGATAATCTCAGTCTTAAATTTATTCATAAAGTTTTTAAAGATTTAAGTTATGGCCTGAGTTATGTCTGGAATGATAAAGCTGAAGACAGCTCCAGGGATATTATTAACGGCTATCAGGGGGATATAACTTACAATTTTAGGTTAAAAGAAAGAGAACTTCCTATTTCCTTAAGCCAAATCTTCAACCATTCTCGCTCGGATGGGGAGGAGACAAATACCCAGGGAACAAAAGTTTCCATTCAAATTTCCATAACGTCTCTCCTTTCCACCTCTTATTCCTACGGCATAAATACGGCCCGAACCAGTTCCGGAACCTACAACCAAAGTACCGAGAATACCATAGGTTTAAGACTTAAAGGAAAGGCAAGACCTTTTTCCTTAACCACCAAATTTAGTTTTATTGATTCTACTGTTGCTAATACTCAGAGCATAAACGCTTCTCTAGCGTATTCCATGCGGGAAAGACTTTCCCTCAATCTTAACTTTATCCAGGATCGGACTTTAAACGAACCCACTATTCCAACAAATATAACCGCAGGATTAATCTATAACTTTTAAGTCCTTTTAATATATTACCGGAGGAAAGGAATAAATGAATCAGTTACCCTATGAATTAAGTTTCATGCACAAATACAATATCCATAAAGTACTGGGACTTTTAATTGACGACTATGATTTGCGGTCTATTGCCAGAATTTATGGGGTAACTATGAGAGAAATAAAACAGATTGAAAATTTATTTACCCAGAATATATCAGAGGTGGCCAGTGACCTTAAGAGAAAATTTCCTGCTGAATCTTTGGATAGGCCATATATAGTTACCGCCATCGGAGACTCCCTAACCAGTGATCGGGAAAGTTATGCTAAGATACTCAATCATTTATGGAGGGATGATCCCAAGCGGAAAATAATTGATTGCGCTGTATCCGGTGATACTACCCATCATATCATAAA
>Ga0315306_10000792_pt1 | contig 15189 bp, 12 predicted proteins | sample TDP1_MG_FD_203803 | JGI IMG/M metagenome (GOLD analysis project Ga0315306, IMG submission 203803) | Freshwater sediment microbial communities from Lake Towuti, South Sulawesi, Indonesia - TDP1 | ecosystem: Environmental > Aquatic > Freshwater > Lake > Sediment | place: Indonesia: South Sulawesi... | reverse complement strand
GGGGCGGTCACCATCCTCTCCTTGAGGGAGGATATGGCTTTCTTCAGTCCTTCCAGCAAATTCCCAGGCGCCTACTGTTGTCTTATGATCGATCTCAACTCGTCAGCTCGAGCCAGGTAGCCCATCAACCTCGTTGTGTAGTTCTCGCGAAGCTTTGCCAGGGAGTCCCTTCGAGCTTGGAGTGCAGTGCGAGCGTCTGCAGGGCTCTTCTCCAAGACCACTCCCGCCCCAACCCCAATCTTGACCGCATCGAAACGTGAGACCCTTCCATGCAGGAAGCTTCTCCCTCCCATGGGGATCAGCAAATTCCCCTTTCCCCCAGATTTCTCCAGATGTTCAAGGAGATTCACTGCGTTATCGTGATCCACGATTGAACTTTCGGTAGCCGCTATTCTGACCTGAAGCTCCGACACCAGTTGGTCCAGAATCTGAAGCTCGACCAAAGCTCGGCTCTTTTCCTCCTCACTCGCCAACCCTCTCACCCCCTAGCTTCGTTCAGCGATGCCCCATAAGCCTCCGAATAATAAGTATGGCTCAGCCTCTCAGGGCTACGCTATGTTAAGAGCCCTGGAGATGGCCACCATCTCCGGCCCCGTGGTCCTGGCGCCCATCGCTGCACCTCTGTCGTTGGCTACCAACCCGCTCCGCACGAAGGTCACGCCACCGTTCACGGTCCCGATGTCTGCCGGGACCTTTAGCACATCACTCACAATTCTCAGGTCCTCTGCGTCAGACTCCACGTGGATGAGCGCGCCCAGGTTCGTAGCAACCCCTATCGACCCAACGTAACTCCTGCCAACGATCCTGGACCTTACGACAGGCACGCCCAAGGTCTCAGATATCTGGTCAGCCTCCCTTCCGGTGAATTCAGGACTCACTATGGCGCCGTGGTCGTTGGCCAGAATCAGGTTGCCCATGGCGGTCACTCGGCTCCGGAGAAGAAGAATATTCACTGAGTCCATCGCTGACGAGATTCTTTCTACCTCCTCTTGAAGCGCCAAATGGGGTAGGACCATGCCACTGGAGTTGGCCGCCAAAAACACCCCGACGATCGATGTTCCGAGGATCGGAGTGCGAATAACCTCAACGCCCAACTCTCTCTCCAGGGTTGCTAGCTTCTTCGCACCCAGCTCCGGAGGCACAATGGCGTACCTCGACGTCACCACCGTGAAGATGCCGATGTCAGCGCTCCCGAAGAAATCTTCCCGGTAGAGCGACCCCATCTGATTCAGACCCTCTTTCTTACAATCCCGTGTGTGATCGATCTCAGCTGGCTCTACTTCGCTTCCTCTGGTTTCTCCTCACTCTTCCTTCCGGCTTCCTCCTTCTCCTGTTTCACCTGCTTCTTTTCGTCCTTCTTCTCTTTCTTGTCCTCCTTCTCTTCTTCCGCCGGCAATCCGGGGAGCAATACAGTCACTAAGTCGTCCTTGTCTTTCTTCATCAGCACTCGAATCTTCCTGGGCGGCTTCTGGATTCCCCTGGACCAAACTGCTTGATTGACTTCGCTGTCTATCTTGATCTCTGAAGACTTCATGTGCCTCTTCGCGAACTGTCGGATGACCCTGATCGCCTTCTCAGCTCTGTCTGTCCTTGAGCCTTTCCACGCTCCTCTCAGCGGGATCGTGTACTCCCTTTCTAGAACCGATTCTTCAGGCGACACGGCTCATCACCATTTCAGGGCTTTATCCTTCCGCGTCTCCAGTTTCGCCTCTTAGAGTGGGTTCTCACCGTTCCCTGGGTCTTCAAGATGATCCAGGTTGGAATGCCGTGACTGTGCCTGTGGGCCTTTGCAAGCCTTTTCTTTCGCGTTAGCGTTCTGGGCAAGCCTGTTACCTTCTCTCTATCCTTGTCCTTCTCCTTGAGGGGACTAGCTTACTTAACAGAGCCTTAAGCTCTTCGTCGGTGATAGGGATCTTCACGTTCTGTGTTTGAACGATACGGATAAGATAATCCTCGACCCTGCTCACCAGGTCAGGTCTCACCAACCTCATGTTAGCTAGACGCTGCTTGGCCTCCGGGGTGAGGATCGCTCTGATCGCAGCGGCCTTTTCAAGTTCCCGCTGCTGTCTGGCCCTCTCCTTCTCGGCTCTCCTCTGCAGCTCAAGCATCCTTTGCTGTCTTAGTCTTTCTAGCTCGTCTTCTGACGTGTCTCTTCACCCGATGCTTTTCTGGCCTCACGCTCCACCGCTTTCGCCGTAGCGTCGAGCAGGCTGCGGCCCTTCGGGGACAGAGCTCTACCTTTCTTGTCTTGTTTCACAACAAGCTGGGCTGCCTCCAGCTGCTGCAAAGCCCTTCTTGTGATGCTTCCGCTCCCTTTGTGGCGGTGAGGAGGCATGAGACCCTTCCTTCTCCTGCCTCCATATTGGCTTGTGGCCCTGGAAACACCCATAGGACCATGTACGTAGAGCTTCCTCAGGATCGAGGCGCATCTCGTGTACCACCAGTCAGGGTCAGACGGGATGCGTGTCTTGTGTACAGCGGTCTTGACGTAGTGAGCCCAGTCTGGCGGGGTCACCAGCCGGTTGCTCTTCAGGTATCCAGCTAGCTTTGATATCAGTAGATCGGCTGGCACCTCCCAGGCGGTTGACAACAGACCCCAGCTCCTTTCCGATCAGCAAATTCAGCGGCTGGCCTCTTGTATAAAAACTTCAGCCGCCGCTGTTCCTTCTGAGGGCTTTCATCTTGATGACGGGTATACGCCTGATGCAGCCACACCTTCTGCATGTCACAACAAGGTGCTTTTGACGACCGCCTCTCATCCTGACAGCCACGGCTTCCGCGGACAGCAATGGATTTCCACACCTCCTGCAGAACAGTAACTTGAACTCACGGGGCATTCTGGCCCTGGTTCTGGTGGAGATGTTTCTCGCGATCGAGACCGCTCTCTCAGAAAGCCGAGGGTGGGACGGATAGATGAGTCTGGAGTGTCTGAAGAGCGTCCTGATTCTGCTGTATGCGAGAGCCCTACTCTCTGAGACTTTTCGCCCCAACCCAAGGCAAACTGTTTAATCGGGGCTAAAAACATGTGGGTTCAGCAGCCGAGGTTGGAGATGACGAGATTCTCAAAGCTTGTCTTGGTCTTGGCCGATAGCGCTCTCGAGAGGGTCCCCGACGAGATCCTTTCACATCCATCTGTTCAAGCTGACGCCAGGAGACGCGGGAAGCCCTCTGAGCAACTGCTCTTGGATAGATCGCTGCATCATGCCGCTATGAGAGGGCTCAATGACACCGAGCGACGCGGGCGCCCGGACATCGTACACTTCTGCCTGCTCGAAGCCCTTGGATCAATACTATGCAGAGAAGGGCTGCTGGAAATCTACGTGCACACCGTAGAAGACCAAGTTATCGCGCTCAACCCGCGAGTGAGGCTTCCCAGGATATACGACCGATTCAAAGGTCTGGTTGAGAAGCTCTACTTGGACGGCGTTGTGGAGAGCGGAGGAGAAACCCTCCTCAAGCTGCAACGCATGAACATCTCGCGACTCATCTCAGGTGTAAAGCCATCCATAGTTGCGGGAACCAGTGAGCATGGGTCATTGATGTCACCTCGTAGGCTAGGCAAGATACTCTCGAGACATGAAAAGCCGTTGCTGCTAGTAGGCGCGTTCCCTCACGGCGAATTCAAGGCGTCCACGGCAAAACATGCCAGGATGCTGGTGAGCATCTATCGAAAGCCCCTCGAAGCCTGGACCGTCGTCTCCAGGGTCCTCGCAGGAACGGAAGAGGTCGTCTACTACCCTAAGACCCCTTCAGCGAGAATCGGGAGTGATCCATAGATCGTTCGACGAAAAGGCAGTCAATAGCGCGCGACTCGATCGATCGAGTTCGCTGAGGGCTTCGGACGCAACCTGGCCAAGGTGCTAGGGCGATCGATCGATTCCTCTTTCTTCATGGTCGGCTTCCCTTTTCCTTTTTTTCACAGCTAGCTCCGGGCCTGGAGTTTCATACGCCTAGTCGGGTCCAAGTTCAAGGGGGGCGGGTGAAGCTACATCACCCCCCAAAACCTCTGGTGCGGCCGCCGGGATTTGAACCCGGGATCTCAGGCATCCCCTCTCGACAGAGAATTGGAGGGCTTATCCGCGCCACAGCGCGCTGGGTCCTAGACCAGACTAGACCACGGCCGCCCGCTCACATCCAGTTCATCAAACAACTTAAAAAATCCTTCCAGCACAGCCGACAGCAGCCGCAGAAAACTCAATAATTACCATAGCTGCTAAAGGAAACTCGTGCGCCTGCCACCGTTGGGCGACCCAAGCAGGTCCATTCGGTTCGATCGATATTATGGTGCAGGTCTAGATCTCTTCAAGTATGGTCGTGAAGACGTCATGGTGCTCTTCTTCGTCTTCTAGGACGTCTCTGAAAAGGTTCGCCGTTGTTTCGTCTCCTTCCTTCAACGCGATCCCAATGATCTCCTTGTACATCTTCACAGCCACTTCTTCATCTTTCTTGTCTTGCTCTATCATTTCCTTTAGGGTTTCTCTGACGAAAATTGGATCTGGCTTCGTCGTAGGAGTGCCTCCGAGGTACACCAATCTCTCAGCGATGGACTCCGCGTGTTTCATCTCGGCTATGCCTATTTTTTTCAACTCGTCCTTCACGGCAAATCCTTTCACGCCCTTCCAAAGAACGTGCTGCCACATGTACTGTATCGCAACCTGCAACTCTCTCGCGATAGCCTTGTTCAACATATCTAACAAATTCTTAGAAGCCAAGTTTCTCTACCTTCTTCGTGCATCTTTTCGATGAGCTTAAAAACTTTGCCGTGCTTAAAGGCCGAAAATGGAAACGGAATTGCTCCCCTTCTTCTTGGTGGTTCTATCAATCGGCTTTGCACAGGACCTACTTACGGCAATAGGCGCGTTGGGTGATCTTATGTTAATCAGTATTCGGTCGAATTCGGCTCTCGGAAGATGTCTCCCACCGCGGCGGTGAAGAACCAATGACGGTAGCCTGGCACAGGAATAGGCAAGAATATGAAAGGATGATGTTTTCTCCAACCGGTTCTTGCTGCATTCAAAGTGGTGTATGCTAGATTAGTGCGGCCGCCGGGATTTGAACCCGGGTTAGAAGCGGTCTGCGGATTCCTTGGCAGGCTCCTGTGTGCAAGCGCTTTTTCGACGTCTTAGCCAGGCTGGACCACGGCCGCTCGCTTTCTTGGGGGTTCTGCCGAGCTATTATTATTTCTGGCGTCGCGCAACCGATCGTAGTGTCAATGCCGCGGGCCAGATTATCCCTGCCTTCGGACCGAGGGCAGTTTTGAACTCGCCAAGCCGAGCTGACGTTCGGGCCTTCTGGCGACAACCCGGTCGCTTCATGAGCGGCTTCTAGCCTGTCTCACTCTTCAGCCGGGCGCTCTCCCTAGTCCTGTGTGGTCAGGCTGAGCTACCGCGGCACGGTTCTCTCTTTGCTCTGTAGCTGTTTTTAAGTCTTAGCTTGACAGCCCTGCTTTGTTGGGCGCTGCGACCCGTGCGTTTCATAGGAAACAGTGATCGATTCCTTGATTCTTCTCTCCGTGCCGTGCTATTCCCCTCCGTCTCTTGGTCCACCCGGCTTTTCGCCATGGCTAGGCGATACAGGGCTCCAAGGCGATGCATGCGCCTGGCTCTCTTCATGAAGACGGAACGAGGAGTTCTGACCCCGACCCACTAAACTTTAATGAACCGGTGTCATGGCTTCGGCCTGGTGTTAGGGGGCTGCCCGATGTCCTTCTCTGAGGAGCACTACCGCTTGAACTTCTTCATCGAGAACGGCTACGTCAGGAAACGGTGTCCTGTCTGCGGCGAGTTCTACTGGACGATGAACAAGGAGCAGGAGCTGTGTGGTGAATCTCCCTGCGTTCCCTACAGCTTCATAGGCAAAATGCTTACGGGCCGAAGGTTCAGCCTCGATGAGGTGAGAGCCAAGTTTCTCGGCTTCTTCCAGAGCCGTGGCCACCAGGTTATCAGGCCTTACCCTGTAGTGTCGCGTTGGCGCGACGACATGTTTCTCACCGATGCGAGCATCGTTGATTTTCAGCCACTCATCACTTCAGGGCTGGCACCTCCGCCAGCCAATCCATTGGTGATCAGCCAACCCTGCATAAGGCTGACGGACATAGACAAAGTAGGATACACCTTTGGGCGTCATCTAACCAGCTTTGAGATGGGTGGGGCGCATGCGTTCAACTTTCCAGGTGAGGAGATCTACTGGAAAGAGAGGACTGTTGATTTGCATCAAGAGTTCATCACCCAAACCCTGAACGTAAGGCCGGAGTTGGTCTTCTACAAGGAGAGCGTTTGGTCCGGGGGAGGCAACGCCGGCCCATGCCTAGAGGGCGTAGTTGGTGGACTGGAGGTTTGCACCCTGGTCTTCATGCAGTACAAGACGAGGAACGGTGACTTGATCGAGCTGCCTGTACGCACGGTCGACACGGGTTACGGCATGGAGAGGTACACCTGGCTGAGCCAGGGAACACCGAGCTGCTTTGACGCCGTCTACGGCCCCATGTACCCGACGCTGACCAGAGTGATGAAGGTGCCGGATGTCGACCCCGTTATCCTAGGGAGGTATGCGCCTTACACCTCGCTCCTTGCACCTGGTGAGAAGACCGTAGCCGAGCTGAGGAAGGATGTTTCCCAAGCATCTGGTGTTCCGATAGAGATTATAGATCGAGAGATGCGATCTCTTGAGAGGTTCTACGCAGCTCTAGACTTCACCAAGTCTATCTCTCTCATAATCGCTGAAGGGGTCGTTCCGTCGAACACCGGCGCAGGATATCTCTCTAGACTCCTCATTCGAAAGACGTACCGTCTCCTCTCTGATCTACGTCAGGAGGAGAACTTGTCGGAACTGATTGAGGCTCAGGTAGACTACTGGGGGAATGTCTTTCTGAACCTCAGAGAGATGAAGGACGAGATTCTGGACATCGTCGCCGAGGAGATAAAGAAGTTCCGCGAAACACTGGAAAGGGGAAGAGACTTCGTCAAGAGGGAGATAGCCAAGCCCGATCGAAGCAAGGAAGCATCCCTCGACTTTATGATCAAGGCGTACGATGAGAGAGGTTTGACCCCTGACTTAGTTTCCCAGGTGGCCAACGAGCAGGGGCTGAGGATGGCGGTTCCAGAGAACTTCTATGAGCTGGTAGCCTCGCGCCATCTAAAAGCGGAGATCGAGAAGCCTGTGGGGGCGGCCGAGCTCGAGCAGATGGTCTCGGGGCTTCCAGCCACGGAGAAGCTCTACTACAAGGACAAGTTCATGGAACGGTTCACAGCGAAGGTCCTTCGGGTCTTCGACAGCAACGTGGTGCTCGACAGGACGGCCTTCTACCCGGAAGGAGGTGGACAGGACGCTGACACTGGCACCATAAGGGGCCCTTCTGGTATCAGTACCGTTACCTACGTCCAGATAGTCGACGGCGTTATCGTTCACCAAGTTGAAGGCCCGCCGCCCAGTGTTGGAGACGACGTGGTAGGCGAGTTAGATGCGAAGAGGAGGTTTGGATTGATGCGTCACCACACAGCTACACACATCTTGATCGGCGCCGCAAGCAGGGTGCTGGGAAAGCACGCTTGGCAGTCCGGGGCGAGAAAGGAATACGGTAGGGCGCGCCTCGACATCTCTCACCACAGGCGGCTGACACCTGACGAAGTAATCCGGCTTGAGAGAACGGCAAATGACGTAGTCGCCAGAAGAATGCCCGTACACGTTACGGAGATGAACAGGAATGACGCTGAGAAGAAACACGGCTTTCGCCTCTACCAGGGAGGAGAGGTGCCGTCCAAGGACGTCAGAGTGGTGGAGATCCCGGGATGGGATGTGGAGGCTTGCGGCGGGATCCACGTCGACAACACAGAGGACGTGGGCTTCATCAAGATAGTGAGAAACGAGAGGATACAGGATGGCGTGGAGAGGTTGGTCTTCTCCGCTGGCCCCGCGGCTATGGCTGCTGTTGAGGAAACAGAGGGTCTCCTCAACGCCACGGCGGCTGAGCTGGGTGTGCCTCCTACAGAAACCCCGAAAAAGGCATCTGAATTGGTCGAACTCCTGAAGCAGGAAAGAAAGACTTCGGAAAGGTTGTTCCAGATCCTGGCCAAGGTTAGGGCGAGGGAGCTAGCATCGTCCTCCGCGGACATCAGGGGGCTCAAGGTCGTCAGCTCCTTTGAGGAGTTGGATGACCAGGGATACCTGATCGAGCTGGCTGCTCAATCGGCTCAAGGCGGTCAACCTTCAACGGCGATCCTGATGGCTGGAAGGGAAACCACGAAGCTCGTGGTCATCTGCAACGACGCGGCGGTGAACTCTGGGCTTGATGCAGGAAAACTGGCGCGAGCCATCGCCGAGAAGACGGGGGGAAAGGCGGGAGGCAAGCCTGATCTTGGTCAGGGTGGTTTCCCATACTCACCTAGGGTGGAGGAAGCGCTCAAAGAAGTCGGGAAGATCGTGGATCGACAGTGGAGACCCTCGGCGAGGGGCTACCCTGGCCGCTGAATGTGGGTAGCACTTCAGAGCCTTCCCAACACACTTTTCAATCAACCGATCCAAGTCGAGAAGACATAGACAGCTCCCCGCCGCATCCGGAGAGCCCTGCACCCAGCAATCTTTACGGAGCTTTTCAAGCGTTTTCAAGTATTCTCAGCCAGTTCCCCAGCTCATGCCCTGTCCGCTTAGTCTTTTCAAGTGTTTTCCGATGTTTCTGAAAACTGATTTGAAAACAAGGCATAATTATTGGGTTTAGCCGCACTACTTCACTATGAGAAAGAAAATCCCTCAACTGGGGTGGGCGCGAAGATCGATCTTCTCCAGGTACAGACAGCCTGGAAAGATCACCGAAAGCGAGCTCGAGAGATTCATGGATATGCGTCGTATCTCGATAGCCGTCTACCCGCTCAGCTTCCTCGGCTTTCTAGCGGCGAGCGGGATGGTGCTTGCGTTCTTCCTGACCGTGTTGAGGGCATTCTACCTGCTGATAATCCTGGCTGCTATGACACTTTTTTCGAAGTTCTTTCGGAGAGCCCTCCTACTCCTTCTCAAGCTTCCCTTCTCTGTTTCAAGAAGACTGGTCTTCTTCCTGGCTTCACCCAGCAACGCGTTGCTCTTGAACAAGCTGGTGGAGGACCAAGCAAGACTGCCGCGTTCGGAGGTTCCCAAGCCTGAGCTAACCTTGGGCTACTCCTGGCGAGGGACACGGATATTCGGCGGCTTCAGGAGAGCCGGCTTGACTCTCAACTCCATCATGGATGGTGTGGTGGTCGTGGGCTCCCATGGAACCCACGCTGTGAGAAGGATCGTCAACGAGGTTGCGAGAAACGAGCTGGGCGTGCTGCTCTTCGACACCTCAGGAAGGATAGGGGTTCCTGCGGGTCTGAGAAACCCAAGGGTACACAGGATCGGGGTAGACACAACCATCAACCCTATGGAGGTGAAGGGGGTCTCGATGAGGGGGTGGTCCTCAGCCTTTGCGACCGCTGCCTCTGTGGCCGGAACGCTGGACCTGGAGGATGCGCGGATGCTGGGCGACTTCTTCTTCACCCGAGGAGAGCAGGAAGGAATCCTTCGGATCACCCAGACCCGGCTCTGGGTGGAGGGCATAGGTGAATACATAGACCCTCACAGGGCCTTCACCATCAAGGCGAACATCAAGAAACTGCTTCTGGGCAGGGCCGAGAATATCTTTGCCGATGAAGGCGTCTCGGTTCACACCCTGATTCCCTCTGCTGGTGAGCTTGAGTATCTCGATCTTGCTTGGATGGACAGGGAGCAAAAGACCTTTCTCCTCGTCTTCCTCTTGGGCATCCTTCAACACTTGGAGAAACCCCGTTCCAGACCGCGCTCGCTGGTCATAGTGATCGACGACCTCCAGAACCTTCTCCCGGAGATGAACATGCTTCCCTACGACTACAGGCCGGTCTGGGAGAGCTTGATGCACCTCGTCATGACCACCACTGAGGTTGCCGGCTTGGTTCTGTGTTCCCAAGCAAATTGGTTGACAACCTACGCCTATAGCCTCCTGCCCAACGTCGTGGTCACCGCTGTCAGAGACCCGGGCTCCGCCAGGGATCTCTCTCAGGTTCTGTCCCTCGGCAGGGAGGGAGAAGAATTGCTGATGGGTCTTGCGCCCCAGGAGTCTCTAGTCAAAACCACGTCCCGCTTCGGGCCGAGCTACTTCATGATGCTGGCGAATCCAGTCAAGGCTCAGAAACTGCCTCCGACGGAGGTTAGGCCCCGGCACAACGCGCGCAGAGAGTCGAAGACGAGCCTTGGGAAGGACTTCGAGAGCAGAGCCGAAGTGGCCTACGAGATTCTGAAGACGGCGAGCACCCTCGTGGAACCGGACCTAGGCTTGGTCAGAGCCTACGCGACCAACTACCCGGCCAACGAAGTCGTCGAAACCATCAACCTGTTGAGAAGCAACGCCTACGTAGTTGAGGTCTCGAAGGGCAGGTTCGAGATTTCGGAGAAGGGCTTCAAGTCCCTCGAGGAGTGGGCATCCAGGAACTTCAACGAACCGAAGGCAGACCTCAGCGACGACGAGCTTTGGAAGAGGCTCGACGAGCCTTGGAGAAGACTGTTGGATAGGGCGGAAGAGCAGCTCGTCGAGAGCCAATACCCCCTCTGCATCAGGTCGTGCCGCGAGATTGTTCGACGGGTTTTCCAGGCACTTCTGGGCAAGCAGAAGGTAACGGGAAACCTCGTCGCTCTGCTTCCAGAGCTGGGCAAGGTGGGGCTAAGCCCATGCCGTGAGGAGGAGCTCGCAGCCTTCGAAGAACTCAGCCGCAGGGCCAAGGTCTCAGACCTCATGCTCAGCCGGCAGGATACTGAGAGCTGCATGAAGCTGGTCAAGCGAATTCTCTCGAGATTCGGCCTGGGGTGGCAGCCTTGAGGTATGTCTCGACCGGTTGCGAAACACTCGACCGGATGATGGGTGGGGGACTTCTCTCGGGGGCGGTGAACCTTGTCTACGGTGACCCCGGAGCGGGGAAGACTACTTTGATCATGCAGACCATCCTCAGTACGATGCTCACCGAGGAGGATGGGTGCTTCTACTACCTGGACACGGAGAAGGGCTACCTCCAAGAGAGACTTGAGGTCATGGCTCAAGCTTTCGGCCTAACCCCTGAGTCTGTGAACAAGAGGGTGAAGTCCTACCGATCCACGTCTCTTTCGGATCAACACAAGAAGATAATACACACATGGGAGGAAGACATAAAGGCCTCCGGCTCTCCGCCGCTCCTCTTCTGCGTGGACAGCTTCGTCAACCACTACCACAAGGACCTGCTCGCCTCCAGTCAGTCATTCCTAGCAGCGAAAGCAAGGGAGCTGCAGGGTAGGCTTGCATATCAAGCCGGGAAACTGCTCGACCTTGCTGACAGGTACGACGCGCCGGCGATACTGGTTTCGTGGACCAAGAGCGCCGCGGGCAGGGCGTTTCAGGAGAGGGCGAGAAAGAAGATGTGGGAGTCAGGTGAGCTGGTTGACGTAGAGCTGGGTCTCGGAGCCAAGCGCTACGACGTTGTTGGGGGATCACACCTCGAGTACGTGAGCAAGACGATAAACAGGCTCATGATCCTAGGAGACGACAGGCGAGTCGCGATCCTAGAGAAACACATCGCCAGACCTGTTCCGAAATTGGTTCTGCTTGAGATGAGCGACAGAGGCTTGGAGCCTTCTGACGACAAGGTTCATGAGCTCGACGCCTACTACCAACGGCTGATAGAGGAAGAGAGCCCGGATCGGAAGACCAAACGAATACCATCGCGCCGAGAAAGCGAATGAGGATGACTACTCGATCTGGACGTCGAGCTCCAATGACTGTGCTCTCAGAGCACGCGAGATCTAGCTAGCTATGCCTCCGAAGCTTCCGGCTGCTTCGGTTCTCGGCGGTCACCCTGCCCTCCTTGATGACCCAGAGACGATCCGGTTGTAGTCTCAGCGCTTCCGGCACACTCGTAGCGTCTATGATCACGAGGTCGGCTCTTTTTCCAACCTGGATACCGTATTCAGGGGTGATACGCATGGCCTTGGCTGCGTTTGTGGTGATCATGTCAAACACGGCCTCGATCTCTGCGGGAGCTGTCATCTGCGCAGCAAGTGCGAGGACGAAACCCGTCTGAAGCAGGTCAGCCTTACCGAACGGGTAGAAGGCATCTGAGACACAGTCCTGCCCGTAGGTGACGTTCACTCCACTCTGGACGAGTTCCTTCACCCTTGTGAGGCCCCGGCGCTTCGGGTATGTGTCAAGCCTTCCCTGCACCACCAGGTTGGTCTCAGGGTTGGTTTCAACGGTTATGTTTGCGAGCTTCAAGAGGCGCATGACCTTTTCCGCGTAGTAGTCGTTGTAGGAAGCCAAGGCGCAGACGTGATCAGCAGTCACCCTACCTTGATACCCGTTCTCGATGGTCTTCGCGGCCATGTACTCCATGCATCGTGAGGACGGGTCGTCGGTCTCATCCACGTGTGCATCAATGTCGGTGTTGTACTCTCTCGCAATGTCAAAGAGGGCATCGATGTGCTTCATGGAGAGCTCTCTGGTCATCTCGGCGTGTGGCATCCCTCCCACGATGTCAGCGCCCATCTCCATGGCCTTCCGCATCAGCTCCTCCGCGCCTTCGTCCAAGAAGATCCCCTCTTGCGGAAACGCTATGACCTGGATGTCCATTATGTCGGCGCTCTCTTTCTTGAGTTCCAGTAGTGCCCTGCAGGCCGTCAGTCCTCCGATGGTGTCCACGTCGACATGTGTACGGAGCCTCGTGACGCCGTTCAGAACCTCCAGCTCAACGACCTGTCCTGCTCTCCTCTTCACATCTTGAACAGAGTACTTTCGTTTTGCATCCCATAGGATCTCTATCGCCTCCTGCAGCGTCCCGGACTCGCTCGCTCTCAGCCTCTCTGCAGTTAACACCTTGTCTAGATGTATATGGGGCTCGATGAAGGCCGGTGATGTGAGGTGTCCCATCGCGTCGATCACGTCTCTCGCCTGTTCCCTGATCCGTGGCGCGATCTTGACAATTCTGCCGTCCTCCACGCCGATGTCGACTGGCTTCCTTCTCCCTCTGATCCTCGCGTTGCGAACAACCAGATCCATATCGATCACGTACAGGATGGGCTTGGCTGTTCAGCTATAGCCTTATCTCCCAAACGCTGCAGGTTCAGCCGTCGATGCCTAGGTCAGCGGCAACGTCCTCCAGAGAGAGCTCCTTCATTTTCTCGATGTTCGGGTAGCCTCGCTGATCGAGGCCACGTAGCCTGTAGTACTCTGCAAGCATTTCGTCCAGTTCGACCACATGGCCCTTGGAGGCGCCGGTAGGTGACGGCTCTTTGGTAAACCTGTCCGGGAGCCGGTCGTCCTTGGCTGAGAATCCCTCTCTCAGATTGAAAGCTCGCTCCAGAATGAATATCCTCTCACCGATAAGACGCAGCTCCCTTTCCGTGTACTTGATTCCTGTGGCGTAGTAGAGGGCTCTGGCGGCGTCTTCAAAGTATATCGCCGGCGGCCAGTGAGTGCTGAACTTGCAGACCACGAGAGAGTCCGCAACAGCAGCCATATGCTCGCTGTCAAGAACCATGAGGGGCTTGAACTTGGGGTTCAACCGGTCGGCTCCCTCTGGGAGGATTGATCGACCGTAAAGTTCCTGCGCTCGATGCTCAAATCTCTCGTAGATTGCCTCAGGGAAACCGACCTCGCTCAGGAACTCAGCTGAGGTAAGGTGGTCTGCACCGCGGTTTGAGGTCACGTGTGAGAGCCCCATCGACTTCTGAGCCCTCCCGTCTTGGGCTGGAATGTCCAGACCCTTGACCGTCATCTCGTATCTCTTGGCCTTCCCACCCAACCGCTCTGCGACCCGGTGAGTTCCCTCCGCCAGGATGTCGCCAAATCCTTGGCGTCGGCAGATCTTGTGCACGAGCTCTACAGCAACCTCTGGGTTGCCCCAGCCGAGATCCATGCCCCCTGTGTCCTTCGATTTGAGGATGCCTCTTTCCCAGAGCTCCATGGCGAAACCCATCACACCTCCAATGTCGTCTGTATCAACTCCGTACCTGTTGCATAGGGCATTTGCGTATATTATCGACTCAACATCCCGGTTCCATAGGATAGAGCCCAATGCGTGCAGAGATTCGTACTCCAGTCCAAGACCACCGTCGGTTTTCCAGCGTCCCTCGTTAACCGTGTGATACTTCTTGCATCTTAGGGGGCAAGCAAAGCAAGATTCTTCGCGCACACGGTATTTCTTGGCTAGAAGCTCTCCACTGATGTCGTCGGCGTATGGGAATGATCCCTGCTGACAGTTTTTGGTCGGGAAGCGTCCTATGTCGCTCATGATCGTGACGAGCAGCGGGGTGCCGTAGTTGATGAGCGACTCGCTGAACTGATGGGTGAGTAGCCGGCGTTGAGCGCTGACGGAGAATTCGTAGAACTTGCCGGGGTTGTATATCGGAAGATCTTTGCTGCCACAGGCCGCTACGGCCTTGAGCTTCTTCGATCCCATGACCGCTCCTAGACCTGACCGTGCTGCTGTGGCGTACTTGTCTACCATCACCGCGGCGAAACGCACAAGCTTCTCACCCGCTTGGCCGATGACGGCGGTGTGCAGCCCCTCGTTCCTGAGCTCCTTTCTGAGGGACTCATGGGTCTCCCACGAGTCTTTTCCCCACAGATGTTTCGCATCTCTTATTTCAGCACCGTCGTCACTCAGATGAAGATAGACAGGTTTCTCGGCCGCTCCCTCGAAGATTATCGCGTCGAAGCCGCAATACTTGATGTGGGGCGAGAAATGTGATCCGCTGTTCCCCTCTCCCCATCCGTTGGTCATGGGTGACTTGGCGGCTATCTTGAAGCGTCCGCTGGTGGGCCATATCGTTCCGTTCAGTGGTCCGGTTGCGAAGATCAACTTGTTCTCAGGTCCGAGTGGGTCGACGCCTTTTGGGACTTCGTCCCAGAGGATGCGGGCGGCGAAGCCGTTTCCTCCAATGTAGTCACGCGCCAACCGCTCGGAGAGGTCTTCCTCACGTATTCGCTCTTCGCTCAGATTCACCCGGAGTATCTTTCCCATCCAACCCTTCATTTCTTCCCCCCCTTCCCCCTTCAACTTGGAGCGCAATCTCTTTGTACGAGAGTGCTTGTGTCGGGCAGTTGTACACACAGGCCCTACACGAGATGCACTTGATAGGTGTCTTCACACTTGGCCGCCACCAGATAGCCTCTATGGGACAGAC
>Ga0315306_10000791_pt1 | contig 15200 bp, 11 predicted proteins | sample TDP1_MG_FD_203803 | JGI IMG/M metagenome (GOLD analysis project Ga0315306, IMG submission 203803) | Freshwater sediment microbial communities from Lake Towuti, South Sulawesi, Indonesia - TDP1 | ecosystem: Environmental > Aquatic > Freshwater > Lake > Sediment | place: Indonesia: South Sulawesi... | reverse complement strand
GATGATGTAGGCGAAGAGGACGAAGGAGGAGGGTGTAAACATTCCTACCTCGGCGGGCAGAACCTTAGAGATGATGAACATCACGTACATGCCCAGGGCGAGCAGGGTGGCCACAGCCGCGTAGCCCTCCATGAGCATGGCAACCCTCTCGCCTATGATCTTGAACTTGCCGCTCCTCTCCTCGAAGATCATCTGCGTCCTCCTGTGGAGGTAGTGCACGACGTCCCCTCCGATCCTGAGGGTTGAGGCGTAGCCCAGAAGAAGGTCCTTGTACTCCTTGGAGGGAAGGGCCTTGGCCGACTTCTCCATCGCTGACACAGGGTCCATACCCACCGCCTTGACGTCGATATCCATTATCCGAGCCGCCTCGGAGAGGTTCGGCAGAAGCTTCACCGTCTTCAGGCGCTCCATGCTCTTGTACGGCGAGATCCCCCCCGTGGCCATGACGCTTATGTAGGCGGAGGCAAATGGCACCTCCGTCTCCAGGTTGGAGGCCCTCGTCGCCGCCGCAGAGGCGGGATACATTACCCCTCCGACAATAACGAGCATGGGCGCGGCGAGCACCGCTAGGGAGATCAAGCCCAGGAATGGAAAGAGTATGAGGGCGATGGGAAGCGCGATGATGAAGGCTATGAAGAAGAACAGTCCTATGACCGAGGTGTAGGTCTCGGGGTAAATCCTCTTGCCTGCCGCGTCTAGGCTCTTCGGTATCCCCTTGAAGAGTTTGAGCAGGGGTGCACCTATCCACCTGAAGTATGCCAGTGAAAACCCGGCAAGGCTCATTGTTTCACATCGAGTGCCCGTCGGAAGAACTATTAAGCTTTTGATCCGTACTACATTCAGTTTTTCCTGAACAGCACAGGTCTGGGTCGGCCCAGCTCTTGGTTTGATGTGAGCCAACTGGGCGTCGGTCAGCCCTAGAGACAGGGTGCTGATGCGTGTAGGCGTCCTGCCCTGGGCAGCCAGGGTGGGGCTGGGAGGCTCAGGATTGTGGGCCGATCGTGCAGACGTTCGAGGAAAACGAGATTCAGGTTTTTTTGAGCGTAACATTATAAAGCGCCGTCGCCCGCAGGCGGTCGAGCACACATGGCTCGGCTTAGACAAGTAAGGAGAGATGGAAGAGCTATCAGCCCCGTCATCGCCACCGTGATCATCGTCGCCATAGCAATCGCCATAGCCATAGCGGTCGCCTTCTGGGCAGTCGGCCTAACAGGGATTTTCACCCGATACGAGGAAGTGAAGATACAGTCCGCCTATGCTGAAAACGACGGCACCAATTTCATCGTCAGGATCAAGCTCAAGAACACGGGTTCAGCTGACGCAACGCTGGATGACTGCTTCATAAACGGGAAACCGTGGGGTAGCTTCGGAGCCCAACGCTGCGATGCATATAGCGGCGGCGCGACCACAGAGATCGGTGGAACCAATGCAGGCACCTTCTCATTATCCTCTGGAAAGGTGTGTGATATTTTGGTCGAGATACCCGTCGCTGGCGGTTATGCAAGCCCCGGACAAACCTTGGATGTCAAAATCCACACCGCAGCGGGAAGAGACTACCCGCGAGCTATAGTTCTTCCATAGTCTTCTTTTTTTCTTTCTTGGTCGGATTCGATCGATCCGAGGGGTTCTTTAGGAACCCACAGGTCGGTCATGCCAGGCGAGTGTGAATCGTGAAAACCCCGTTGCCACTTGGTCATCGAACCGCGGCCGCTGTAGTCAAGTGGGGTTTCCTGTTTCTTTTGCCGCTCATCGTGAGGTCCGGGGTCTGGGTGGCTGGCTCGGGAATGGGGTTCATCGAATTCGACACCCTCTCGTACTGGGGTGAGGGCGATGCCTATGTTCGGGGCCTTCTCTCAGGCAATCTGAGCTCGTTCTCAGAGGGAGCATGGCATCCTCCGTTGGCCAAGATGCTGATCGGGCTTGTGCGGCTGCCTTTCAGCGACCCTAAAGCTTCGTCGGACGCCGCCGTGCTCCTCCTGTGTATCCTTTCGGCTTCCATCTGCGCCATCACCTACTCTCTAGGGAGCCTCATCGGAGGTAGTACGGCCGGTTGTCTGGCCTGGGCACTCGTCAGCCTCGATCCAGTGATGGTGGCCTGGACGATTGCCTGGATTGACACTCCGATGGTTTTCTTCACGATGTTAGCACTCTGCTTCCTGTATCGAAATGGCGGGAAGCGTAGCTCGGTGCTTTCAGGCTTCTTCATCGCGCTTGCGTCGCTCTGCAAGTACACCGCCGCTCCATTCTTCATACTGGTATTGATTCTGACTAGGAAGCCGAGTTCCCGCCTGCTGATGACGGTGCTGACGTCTATGGTGGTTCTTGCGTTGAACCCGCAGCTCTGGGTTCCGGAGGGCAGGTCGGTTGTCACCGTCTCGGTGACATCGGGTTGGGGGCTCCTGCCGTACACTGTGGGGTTTGCCATGTATGCAGGTCCACTTGCTTATCCCTGGGCTTTCCTGACGGCGTTGGGCCGTTTTCCATCGTATTCTTTCTTCGAGCTGGTTGCAGTCAGTCCGGTAAACCGTCAGCTCATAGTCGTTCCTTCCGTTGCTCCTCTGGTCGTCCTCGGCCTTCTCGCGCTTCTGGTCTTTGCCAAGCGATCCTTCGCTCGGCCGGGATCTCAGGTGCCCTTTATCTGGCTCGGATCAGCCGTGTTGACTCTAGCGCTCCTTCCAAAGTCCTACCCTTACTACGAAGTCATGCTTGTTCCCCAAGCTGCTCTTTGCGCTGCTACGCTTCTCGGGTGGCTCCAGTCCCAGCACCCCAAACTACGTTTCGAGAGTCCGTGGAGAGGCCTGTCCGTGGCCGGGAACGTTCTGGTCGTCGTCAGCTGCGTCTACGCTGTCTTAAGCCCGTACGCAGTTCTCTTCCGGGCGATCCGTGGTTCATCGAATCCCTGGGTTCTTGTGCTGCTGGCGCTGAGTCCTAGCTCAATCCAAGGACGGCTCATGCCCCTAGAATCGCTTGTGGCGTTCCTCTTCACGGCTGGGCTTGCGGTCTGCTCAGTCTTTGTCGCCATGCGAGTTTCAGGCCTGATTTCAGGCTGGAAGAGATCGCCTGATTCGGCTGGCGTGCCGACGGCGGTGGCCTCCCTCTCCCAGTTGGCACGGTGTTTCATGTCATCCTCCTCCCAAGTCGCTCAGGATTTCTTGAACGCAACCCTCAAACAGGGGATTGAAAACATATGGAAGAGGCGTGGGATGTCAGCTCGGACGACTGAGGGTAGCGACTCCGATCAACACATGAACGCGCACGACGCTGACTCCTTAAGGGACGGCAACGCCACTCTATGTGGCTGCGACAAGTGAGGTGTGGCCGGACTTGAAAGCGCGTCCGTTTCACGGGTCCGACTCAGGTGCAGCGCACGACGCCTCTGAAGATGATCTTCTAGATGGTTCAGGACCCAGTGTGTGCCTCTTCAACCACAAAGAGCTCGACACGATCGACGGAGGGGTAATCAGGATAAGACAAATGCTCTCGGCCATGAGACGAATGAACGCCCATGTCTCTGTCTTCACCTACTCGCAATCCCTCAAGTCGTATAGGAGCGGCGATGGATTGTTCTTCGGCGTGCCAAGCCACCCGTGGCCTATCCTGAGGAGGACGGGTTCTGCTCTCTATCGAGGAGAAGAGGGTGCCTCAGCGGTGGATATAGTTCTGGCGAGCAAGCCGAGCTTGGCAGCGCACGCCAGGAACTACGTGAAGGCATGCGACGTGGTTCAATGCGAGCACATCTGGTCGAGTTTCTGGCCCCTCGTTCAGGCGAACGCGCTGGGAAAGCCCTCTGTGCTTGACGACCACAACGTCGAGACGCTTTTCGCCAGGCGGCTGTGTGACAGTGTTGGGAGGGGCATGCTTCCTTCCGCCTGGCTCGCGTACGTGAAGCTGCTTGAAGGTGTGGCGTGTAGGCTCGCCTCGAAGATAATCGTGACTTCGGAGTTTGACAGGCGGGTTCTAAGCCGTCTTCTGGATGTGCCCCCGAAGAAGGTTGAGGTCGTATCCAACGGCACGGACACTAGCCGCTACTCTCCCAGCCCAGAACGCGCGAGGAAAGCTAGGCTGAAGCTCGGGATACCGGACTCGACCCCTCTCCTGGTTTTTGTAGGGCGGCTGGATTTCCCCCCAAACCTCATAGCCGCGAGTCTAATCGTTCGAGAGATTGCGCCAGAGGTTCTCAGACGCAACCCTGAAGCCAGGTTTCTAATCCTTGGCTGCCATGCTCCCAATACCTTTGTGGACTCGGTAGAGGATCCGAGGATCATTCTCTCCAGCGACTCGGACGATGTTGGATACTTGAATGCCGCTGACGTCTGCCTCGCACCGATGACTGTTGGATCGGGAACGCGAATAAAGGTTCTGAACTATTTTGCCTGCGGAAAGGCCGTTGTCTCAACGGACATCGGCACTGAGGGGATCACTGTTACCGGCGGAAAAAACGTGATGATTTCCTCGCTGAGCGATTTCCCTGATAGGATTCAAATGCTCCTGTCCGACAATGAGTTGCGTGAGGAGATTGGTTCAAAGGGGAGGGCGCTGGTTGAAGAGAAATATGACTGGAACACGACGATGCAAGACCTTCGGGGCATATACTCAAGGATATGCGAGTCAGGCTAGAGCTATACTGAAGCCGTCGGCTGATGTCGATCGAATTCGTTATGTAAAGAATGAAAAGGTTAGGGGCCGATCTGCAGGAAATCAGCCATTGGTCTCTGTGATCATCGTGAACTGGAACGGAGCTCAGTGCTTGCCGAGCTGTGTGGATTCGGTTCTTCGTCAAAGCTATTCTCCCATGGAGCTTGTCATCGTTGACAACGCTTCGACCGACGGCTCGCCCCAAATTGTGTCTGAGCTATACCCCCAGGCTCGGTTGATCGAAAGCTCCGCCAATCTTGGGTTCTCGGGCGGATGCAATCTTGGGGCAAGGGCTGCATCAGGAGAAATCCTGGTTATGTTGAACTACGACGCCGTGATGTCTCCGGGATGTGTGGAGGCGCTTGTTAACCGTATTCAGTCCGGACAAGGGGCTGGTGTCGCCGGGGGAATAGTAACCTATCGGGATGGGAAACTGGTCTGGAACAAGGGAGGCAGGTTCGACTGCTTCACGGGAACAAATTGGCACATAGACCAGGGAAAGCGTCTCGACGCCACTGTTCAGGGTGACGCGGACTATGTGCCAGGCGCAATGCTTGCAGTCCGAAGAGAGATCTTCGATTTGGCCGGAGGTTTCGACGAGGGGCTCTTCCTGTACGGCGACGACTTAGACTTCTCCCTCACAGTCTCGAGGATGGGTCTAGCTCCTACCATAGCTCCTCGGGCCGTGGCGGCCCACTTGGTTTCCTTCTCCCGTAGGACGGCATCGAGTCGATGGGTGTTCTATCTCAAATCGCGCAGCCAATTCTATGTGATCTGCAAGCAGCTTCCTACTCCACTGATCTTGTCTGCCCTATTTGTTCAGATGACCATTCTCCTCCTTTTCGAATCGATGACGATTGGTCCAGGAAAGCTCTTGGCCGCAGACAAGTTTCGAGCCCTCCTCTGGGTTCTCGGGAACCGACGTCGCATAGCCGCTGCGAGGCGGAGGGTCGGTGCCATGGGGAGCTTGAGGCCAACGATAAGGTTGCGAGAACTTGCACGGCTTTCAATGGACCGAGTCCGAATGAGAGGGTACTACTGGTAGTCGATCGGTCTGAGCGGGTGTGTTGGGTGATGGTGATAGGATCGCCGGACCTTGGAGCGAGCGAACAGAGGATGAGTTCTATGCCTCATGGAAACTGTCTAAGGTGGGAGATTCGGCGACCACGCCGGGAGCTTCGAGTCCAAGAAGAAGGGCTGCTCATCCGATTGATCGGCGGGGCGCCAATCTTTGCTTGTTGAAGGTGTTTGGGGTGGATTCTTATTTTCTTGAACTTAACGCTTTTATTCACCAGTAGGGGGCTCAGCGTGCAGTCGAGATGTTCCCTGTGCTCTTGCTCAAAGGTAAGAAGAAGGAGAAGAAGCCCGAGGGCCCAGCTGTCGTAGTCAGTCCGATGCCTCCAGAGCACGACGTGGTTGAGGAGTACTGGATCAAGGAGCCCTTCGCCAAGGTGGTCATAGGTCAGCCCCCTGAGAAGGGGGTTTCGCCCCGGTACTACGTCGAGGAGGTGACCCTAACCGAAAACGAGACGAAGGCATACACCAAGATCCTAGACATACTCAGCAAAGAGCTCGATCCCCCCGAGATAGGGAAGGAGGAGGACGTTCGGAAGGAGATCGTTGGTGGAGCTCGGAAGCTGATCAAGAAGTACAGGAGCACTTTTGGGAGGGTTGAGGAGTCCTCCTGGTTCAAGGTCCTCTACTACCTCGAGAGGGACATGCTTGGCTTCGGGCAACTGAACGCGATTATGGATGACTACAGGGTTGAGGACGTGAGCTGCGACGGGGTTGGCTCACCGCTCTACGTCTGGCACAGGAAGTACGAGAGCATCCCGACCAACATCCAGTTCATGAACAGGGACCTGCTGGACGACTACATCATCAAGATGGCTCACAAGTCAGGCAAGCATGTCTCCTCGGCCTTCCCGATCGTGGACGCCATGCTTTATGGCAAGCACAGGTTGGCGGCGAGCTTCAGGGACGAGGTTTCGCCCAGGGGCTCCACTTTCACCATTAGGAAGTTCAGGGAGGAACCCTTCTCGATAGTGGACCTCATTGATGCAGGCACGGTTTCCGTTGAGATGGCTGCCTACTTCTGGATGCTGCTCGAGAACAAGGCCACTGTCATGGTTATAGGAGGAACAGGAAGCGGGAAGACGACGACGCTGAACGCCCTCTGCTGCCTCATCAAGCCGGGAACGAAGATCGTGACGGTGGAGGAGACGGCTGAGCTTAACATGCCTGTTGAGAACTGGGTTCGCTTCGTGAGCAGGGAGAGCTATGGCCTCACAGGTAGCAAGGTTGGTCAGATCTCTCTCTTCGACCTTGTCCGGACGTCCCTTAGGTACAGGCCCGATTACCTCATAGTGGGAGAGGTGAGGGGTGAGGAGGCCTTCGTCCTCTTCCAGGCCCTGGCAACCGGCCACGGAGGGCTTTCGACGCTGCACGCCGAGAACCTGGATTACGCCGTGAAGCGTCTGACCAGCTCGCCCATGAACATCGCTGAGTCCTATGTCCCGCTGATGAACTGCTGCTGCCTGATCGAGCGAGTCGCTCTCCCTCACGAGAGGGGAGGCCTCACGTTCGGAAGACGGATGAGAAGTGTGTGGGAGGTTCTCGACTACGGCAAGTATGCCAACGTCACAGAGTGGAGCCCAAACGAAGACAACTTCCAGACGGACTACAGGAGCAGCTACATCCTGGGAAAGCTTGCTGCCAGGCTCGGCAGATCCAGGAAAGAGTTCCTGGACGAGATAGAGCGGAGGGAGGCCGTTCTCCGCTGGATGATTGAGCGAGGGGTGAGGAGCGTCAAGGACGTGAGTATGGTCGTGGCAGAGTACTACTCAAACCCAGACGCCGTCTACAACAGGATCATGAGGGAACCCTCGGCAGGGGCGGAGGAAGAGGTCCCAGCCGAGGAGATCCTTGTCAAGCCGACGGCCTTGGCTGGCGCGCCTGAGCAGGCGGCCGGTGAAGTAGTTTTTGAGGCCCCGGTTGAAGTGGTGGCAGCGCCTGAGACCAGGAAGGAAGGCGCCTCCGCACCGCTGCCCACTGCGGCAGACAAGGGGATGGGGGAGCTGGAGGACTCGATGGTGAGGATAATGGACCTCATCATGATGCATGGAGGCACGGCCACGGTTGAGATGGCTCTCAAGGAGACCGGCATGGACAGGGACTTGTTCTGGAGATGCATCAACGTACTCAAGGAGCTAGGATACATCAAGATGAAGGGTTTCATCATAATGTCCCAGCTCTAGCGGCCACGCAGGGAACCCCCACCTGGGGCTGAGATCCTCCATGTCGACTGGGTCAAGCCAACCATCTCCATGGGAGATCCCTGGCGTGGACGTTCCTGTGCCGGGGCAGAGGATCGTCGAGTTTTTCATCAAGCTGAAGAGGACTCCAAGCGCCCTACACGACGTAGCTGACGCAATAAGGAAGCATGACGTCAACATCCACAAGGGAACCCACTTCCTGACCCCCGACAGGAGACACATCGTCTGGGTCTTCTTCGCCGATGTTTCAAGGGAGACCGATGTGCACTACTTGGCCAGCACTATCTTGGCCTTGGATTGCGTGGAAGAGGCGAGCGTTGAAGATGGGTGCGTTGAGGCTTTTCTCTTCCCACCCGTACTGGAGGGGAGCCGATGGTTGCTCTTGGACGGGGCTGCCCTGGGGAAGATAAGTGAGGCTGTGAGGGAGATCCTAGGGGAAAGCGGGAGGGCGACTGTTCTCTACAACGCTGGGTACGCGGCAGGGTGGGAGTTTACCGGGAGCATCGAAGTGCTTCTGAACCCGCGAAGCATCGCGGACTGGCTGTCCCTTCTGGAGAGGCTTTTCCCAGCCCTCGGCTGGGGCAGGCCGAAGTTCGAAGAGATGAACCTGAGTCGAGCAAGCGGCGTCGTTGTGTGCACAAACCTCTTGGAGACGGAGCCCTACTTAAAGAGGCGGAGCTCCAACAAGATCTGTCACCTCTTTCGAGGCTACCTGGCCGGAGTTCTCTCCCGCATAGCAGAGAGACCGATGATGGTGTCAGAGGTCTGCTGCCAGGCCGTTGGTGACGATAACTGCATCTTCGAAGTGAAGCCGGCTGCGAGACACCCGGTCATCCTGGTTACTGATCGCTGATCAAGCCGCTGGGTTCTTCTAAACCTGATTTCGGGTTATGGTGAATCTCTCTTCCTTTCTGCCGATTGATGGTTCTTCCTCCATGAGGAAGCTCCATACCTCCTTGTCGTTCAACGCCCTCTCCAAGTCGTCCGACTCGAGTGCCTTCATGTGGTAGTACGCGGCGAACTGCTTCGCCTCCTCGCTGAGCTTGGGTATGGCGAAGAGGATCACATGGCTCGACTCGACATCATGAGCTTTGATGTAGAGTTTCAAGACCTCCTCCAGCCCTATCTCCTCGTTCGATCGGGTTACTCCTACCACTATTTTTCGGAGGTGGTCGCCTTGCTGCTTGGTGGCGTAGAGGTCGATCTCATGCTCAACTCCCGATCTGCCCTGTATCTTGGCTGGGCTTTGGACCATGTATCCGTGCCTCTTGAGGAACTCTTGGAGCTGCCGTCTCGGCCTCAGCTCCATTCTAAGCCTGTGGCTCGCGTCTTGGTTGAGCTTGTACGAGTAGATGAGGGTCTCTCCGACTTGGTCCTTTGGGAAGCGGCTCTGGCAGCTTAGGCAGTGCCAACGCTCGACGGTCTTGTCGAACAGCTCGTTGCATTCGTTACACCTGTACAGCGTTGAGTAGAGGTTCAATGAGTTCAGCGCGATGGATACTCGACGGTCATAGTTATTGGATATCTTGGGAGGTGTCTGCTCCGGGTGCACGAACACCACCTCCTCTCTGCATTTCGGGCAGATGAGGCCCCTCACGGTCCTAAACATCTCCTCGGGCCCAATGTAGCCGCACATCTCGTGTTGAAGCATCATGGTCTTCGAGATGTTGGCTGAATCGCACTTAGTGCAGTGGGTGCTGATCCTTATGTTGAAGGAGCCACACTTGAGGCATGTCAGAAGCTTGTCATGGAAGGATCTTTCCAAAACGCCCTCGCTGGCGAGGGAGTGAAGGGTCTGGACCGTCTCCTCGCTCGAGGCTTCGAGGAGGTCATCTATCTGGGGGTATCTGTGGCCCATCTTGCTCGTGAGGTCGAAGACAGGCTTGATCGACGCTATGTCCCTCTCTAGGAGCTCCTCAAAGAGTCTCTGGAGCCTGGGGCTGTGACTGCTCATCTAGCAACCGACCCTAGATGATTGGCATTTAACCTTTGCTTGAACTCGACTTTCACCGTATTCTTGTTTGTCAAATACTCGATTTTTTTCTTGCGAAAAAGTCAGTTACGGAAAAGTTGAACCCCGCCTCCTGCTGGGGTCGGTCGGTCGAGGAAGACTCTCGGGCTAGCCGGCAAGGCATTTCCCTCTGTAGGACATGGCTAGCAGGTCTGTGACGTTGAAGATCTTCTGCCTTAGCCCGAGCCTTGCTATGCCGTCCATCAGCTGGATGGTGCAGAACGAGCATGATGTAACGAATGCGTCGGCGCCCGTGTCAGCCATAGATTTCATCTTGCGGTCACCGATCTCGTAGGAGAGCTGTCTACGTCCAGCCCTCACGCCTCCTCCGGATCCACAGCACCTGTCGCTCTCCTGGGTTTCCACGAGCCTGAGGCCCGGGATGAGCTTCAGTAATGCCCTGGGTTCACTGGAGATGCCCTGCCCACGATTGAGGTGGCATGGGTCGTGATAGGTAGCCGTTAGGTTCATCGGGTGGAGGTCCTTGGTGTTCAGTTTCTCGATGCCGAGGTCGTGCACCAGATACTCGTTGATATCCATAGCCTTGAACTTGTAGGGTGCATGGCCGATCTCGTGGAGCACAAGTGACCAATCTTGTTTAATCGTTGACATGCAACCTGGGCAGAGGCCGACCAACTTCTTTGTGCCAAGCTTTTCGAAGTAGTCTACGTTCTGGGCGACCAGTTTGCCGGCGGCGGCTCGAGCACCCGTCCTGAAGAGCACGCTGCCGCAGCACTGGAACTCCTTGGGGATCTTCACTTGAACCCTGTTTCGCTTCAGCGCCTCGACGACGTTCATCGCTGCGTTCTGGATGCGGAGGTTCATCAGGCATCCGGGAAAGAGAACCACCTCATCGACAGCATCCTCGACCTTGACAACCTCGGGAACCATGTCTGTGAAGGGTGTGCTCTGCTTCTCTACGGTGTATCCGGTGGTTTCCACATTGTGGATTATGTCGGCGTGGCCTGGGAGTGGTCCGTATCCTCGACCAACAGCCTGTGCTCGAAGGGCCTCGATGGCGTCTCTTCGGACATCTATGTCCTTGATGCAGGATTCCTTGCAGGCTCCGCAGGTTGTGCAGTCGTAGATGCCGTTCATGAAGGCCATGCGCGCCCGGTCTTCTACGTCGCGAGGGTCGAACTCGAGGCTGGCAAGTTTTCGAGAGCCTAGTGGGCCGATGAACTCCTGCCATGCATCGACGACGGCTGGGCAAGCGGCAACGCAGGACCAGCATTCGATGCACTTGCGCAGCTCTGCGACCTTGTCGGCTTCTTGTCGGGGGATCCTCTCGGGCCGTGGCGCGGGCCTTACCCGGTTGAGGTAGGGTCTGATCTTCTGCAGCCGACTGACTCCGCGATCCAGGTCAACCACTAGGTCCCTGACTACTGGGAAGTGTCGCAGGGGTTCGAGAAGATAGCTTCGACCCGACTCAAGGGGGGCTCTGCAAGCAGGCTTGGGTTTCCCGTTCACCATGATCGAGCAGGACCCGCATTGACCTGTTCGGCAGTTCCAGCGGTATGCAAGGGAGGAGTCCTTGTTCTCGTAGATGTAGTGTAGGGCATCCAGCACGACCATCCCTCTTGTGTACGGGACCTCATACTTCGCGTATCTCGGTTTGCTGTCCATGTCGGGGTTGTACCGGCTGACGGTTACCTCAATGGTCTGGCTCATTTTGTCTCTCATCCCCCCGCACTAGCTTGCTGAACTCGAGATCCAAGGCGGGGGCCACTTGGTTACCACAACCGGAGCAGGTCTGAGTTGCATCGCACCGTTCCGTTGAACCAAGATGATGTTCTTGAACCACGCGTCGTTGTTCGTTCTTGGGAAGTCCGTTCTGAAGTGTGCTCCCCTCGACTCTTCTCGGAGGAGGGCTGGGCGTGCTATCATCTCTGCGACCAGCAGCATGTCGGAGAGTTCAAGGGTGTTTATCCATTCGTTGTTGTAGCGGGTGGACTTGTTCTCGACGGTGATCGTCGGCCATACTTTCTTCTGCATCTCTTCTATGCGTGTCAAGGCTTCCGTCAGGCTTTCTCTGTTGCGGTAGATGCCGACCTTGTCCCACATCAGCTTCCTCAGCTCCTTGACCGCTGCGAAGTGGGTGACTCCGCTCTCTCTCTTCAAGGGTTCACGAATCCTTCTGTTCTCCTTTGCGATCTGGTTCTTCGGCAGACGAGGCATTTCGCGCGTTTCGGCGAAGGCGGCAGCCGATTCTCCCGCTATGGCGCCGAAGACGTTGATGTCCGCCAATGCGTTTCCTCCAAGCCTGTTTCCGCCGTGGACTCCGCCCGCCGCTTCTCCAGCTGCATACAAGCCTTGGACGTTCGTTCCTCCGTTCCTGTCTATCTTGATTCCCCCCATGGCGTGGTGTGCGCTTGGGCTGACCTCCATCGGTTCCTCCCGAATATCCACCCCTAAGTCCAAGAAGTCCTTTAGCATGGTGGGCAGACGCGTCTCAATTATGCGTGCTGGGATGTATGAGACGTCGAGGTAGACGGCGTCGTGCTCGTTTCCGCGGCCCTCGCGTATCTCCGTTGCGATGCACCTCGCCACCTCGTCCCGTCCAGCAAGATCCGTGAGGTTTGGGTTGTACTTCTTCATGAACCGCTCCCCATGCTTGTTCAGGAGGATACCGCCTTCTCCTCGGACTCCCTCGGTTACGAGCTGACCACGGGCCGCTTCTGGGAATGCGACGCTCGTAGGGTGGAACTGGAACTGCTCCATGTCGACAAGCTCCACTCCGGCCTTGTACGCCATGGCGTATCCGCTTCCCACGTCAGCCGCCGCGTTTGTTGTCACCTCGTAGACGCGGCCTGCTCCCCCTGATGCAATGATGGTGGCTTTCGCTCGGTAGACCATCGTTTCCCCGGTCCTTACGTTGATCCCTGTGATGCCGGCCGCGCGGCGATGGGTCACAAGAAGTGATGTGGCGAAGATCTCGTCATGCACATCGATGTCTCGTCTCCTTATCTCTTCAACGAGGGTGGATAGGATCTCACTGCCTGTTCTATCTCCGACGTAGCATGTGCGGCGGTACGTTTGGTGGCCGAAGGGCCTCTGCGCGATCAGTCCCTCCGGGGTTCTCGAAAATACTGCTCCGTAGTTTTCCAGGTCCATTACTCGCTCGGGGGCCTGCGTTACCAAGATCTCAACCAGCTCTTGGTTATTGAGGTATGCCCCGCCTGAACAGGTGTCTTTCCCATGGATTTCCCAGTTGTCTTGGCTGTCGACGTTGCCCAGGGCCGCGTTTATTCCTCCCTCAGCCATAGATGTGTGTGCCTTCCCCAACAGATCCTTAGTGATCAGAGTTACCTGGACGTTGTGCTCGGAAGCCTCTATGGCCGCTCTGCAGCCTGCGCCACCCGCGCCGACGACCAGTACGTCTGTGTCGATTACGTGGGGGATCACTGGGCCTTCACGTCTCCAGGGACGCTGCTCAGCTCCGAGGGGGTCTTGACATGGAACTCCTCTATCCTGAGGCTCCTCCTCAGGGGCTCCGCTAGCTGCTCCTCAACCCATCTCCTAGTTTTCTCTTGTGCCTCGTCATAGTTCTCGGCGCTGGCGTTTCTGTCTATCCGCATGAAGACGTTGAAAGGCTCCTTCGGGGTTTCTCTCTTGCAGACCACCCAGAAGGCCTTGAAACCCTCAGGGATCTTCAAGCTTCCAGAAATCTCGTACCACTCGTCAATCTCCATGCGACCCATCTTCTCTTCCCTCTTGGTGGCCTTGGTAATCCCCAGATTGTCGAGGTAGGAAACCGTCTTCAGGATGTCAAACACCTTTTTGCTGTCCCCATCCAGATCGAAGTTCATGACTCTTGCTTTTAGGGCGAAATCCGTGCGGAAGACCGACATCTTCATCACCGGCCCGGTTGGGCAACGCCTATGCGGCTGTAGAGCTCCTTTCTCTTCATCTCCAGATCCTTCATTAGGTCTGTGAACATGTTGTTGCCATGAGCATCGATCGTGACGATCAGCGGTCCGAACTTTTCGACCTCCAGCACCCAAAGGGCTTCGGGCATGCCCAAGTCAAGCCACTCCGCGGCCTTTACCGATTTCACGGCGTTGGCAGCCAGGACAGCGGCGCCCCCTGTGAACGCACAGTACACCGCCCCGAGTCTCTGCATTGCCGCCGTCGTCCTATCCCCCATACCGCCCTTCCCCACGATGATCCTTGCTCCGGTGGCCTCCAGGAAATCAGCCTCGAGGCTCTCCATCCTCGTGCTTGTGGTGGGACCGGCTGCGACGATCTCCCATCTTCCCCTCCTCTCCACAGCGATTGGGCCGCAGTGAAAGACCACCGCCCCGCGAAAGTCCACGGGAAGCTCCCTCCCCGCCTTCACCAGCTCCAGCGCCCTTCGGTGCGCTGAATCTCGAGCTGTGAGCATTGTTCCTGACACGTAAACCGTGTCGCCCATTCTTAGATTGCGTACGTCCTCTTCCGCTATAGGCGTCTGGAGAACGGGTTCGGGCATCAGGCTCGCCTCCTGTGAGTGAGATACCTGACTCCTCCATCTCTCGTAATGCGCGCTGTGGCTCTCCGCGCTGCCCAGCACTGAAAAGCTAGGGCAACGGGAAGGCTGGCTGTGTGGCAGTGAGCCCTCTCCACGTTGACTCCCAGCGATGTGGTTCTGCCACCTAGCCCCATCGGTCCCACTCCGGTTCCGTTCACCAGTTCAAGCAGCTCCTCCTCCAGCTTTGCGATCTCGTTGTCCGGGTGGCGTCTATCAAGGGGCCTCATGATAGCCAGCTTCGCAATCTTCATCGCTATGTCGGCGCCGCCTCCGATTCCTACGCCCAGGATGGTGGGAGGACAAGGTTGACCTCCGGCCGAGAACACCGAGTCCACGACGAACTGCTTGATTCCCTTCATTCCTTGGCTTGGAGAAAGCATCTTGAGGGAGCACATGTTCTCGCTGCCCCCTCCCTTTGGGAGGACAGATATTTCCAGCGAATCGCCCCCGACAATCGACCAGTTCAGGTAAGGCATGTGTTCGCCTGTGTTGTCGCCTGAGTTGATTCTGGTGAGAGGGCCAACGGCGTTCGGTCGGAGCGGAACTGCCTTGGTGGCTCTCCTCACAGCGCGCCTCAAGATCCCGGGCAACGCGCCGAGGACTGGGAAACGATCTCCAGCCTTCAGGTATATGTTGGGCATCCCCGTGTCCTGACACACAGGTCTCCCACTCTCCTCCGCTAGTCTGACGTTGAGCAGGATCGCCTCTAGCTGCTTTCGCGCTACCTCGCTTGTCTCTTTCTCCTCCGCCTTCGCAAGGGCCTCCTTGA
>Ga0315306_10000790_pt1 | contig 15228 bp, 13 predicted proteins | sample TDP1_MG_FD_203803 | JGI IMG/M metagenome (GOLD analysis project Ga0315306, IMG submission 203803) | Freshwater sediment microbial communities from Lake Towuti, South Sulawesi, Indonesia - TDP1 | ecosystem: Environmental > Aquatic > Freshwater > Lake > Sediment | place: Indonesia: South Sulawesi... | reverse complement strand
ACCATAAACAAAGAAATTCAATTGATAGGACTAAACAAAGAAACAACAATCATCGATGCTAAACAAATCCGAGATGTCGTCCGCGTGGAAGTAAGCGGCGTAAAAATAACTGGATTTACAATACGCAATGGAAACAACGGAATCAGAGTAGTGAGCGGAATTGGCAGCGTCAACGTTACAGGCAACATAATAAAAAACAACCGCTACGGCATTAGTTTAATCGGAGACCCCCCCACAACACCAACAGAGGACAATATCATTGTTAGCAACACTTTTCAAAACAACAGCAACGTAGGCATATCCATCTCGTTCGGTCTCAGCAACACCATATCTAAAAATGACATATCAGAAAGTGCCTACGGCATGAAGTTGCTAACCAACACAACCACAATTTCAGACAACCTCTTAAAAGGCAACTCCTACGGCATTTGGATGAGCTCAACCGCAAACAACAACTTGCTCAAAAATACAGGAATCGATAACTCGCTTTGCATATACGCAGCATACTCCGATCACATCCTTATCCGCGATAACAAAGTAAACGGAAGCACCTACGGCATTCAACTATACGGAGGATACAGCAACACCATTCTCTATAACATCGTCTCCAACAACCCCAGGGGCTGGGGCATCTACCTCGCATACTCCAAAACTAACAGCGTAACAAACAACACAATGTCCCGAAACGACTGGGGACTCACACTATACAACTCCACTTCAAACACCATCGACGGCAACACCATCTCATACAACACATACGGCATATCAACATTCAGCTATTCCTCAAGCAACAAAATCTACCACAACAATTTCATAAGCAACGTGGACCAAATCTCACAAGACTCCACATGCACAAACAGGTGGTGGACGACCACAACGCCTTATCAAGGCAACTACTGGAGCGACTACAGGGGCACAGACACAAACGGCGACGGCATAGGAGACACCATTATACCCCACTTAGGCGTAGACTATTACCCGCTTATGACTCCTTGGGGAATCCCGAAGCGAGACGTAGCAATACTCGGCGTCTACGAATCTACCAGCAGAGCCTATATCGGACAAATAATAAATTTCGAAGTCATTGTTAAAAACGAAGGACCCGACCCAGAAACATTCGATGTCACTCTCAAAAACAACGTCACAATCATCGAAGAAAGAACTGTAACAAACCTAGCTGCCTACACAAATACAACCCTCTTCTTCAACTGGAACACATCAACTGTTCCACCAGGCTACTACCTTTTCTCAGCAAACGCATCGGCTGTCCCAACCGAAACCGATCTCGGAGACAACTCGAAGACCGACGGCATAATAAGCCTCAAAGAACCCCTCCTAGGCGACATAAGCATCCCACCTGACTTCATAGTAGACGAAAACGACTTAATTATACTCAACCAAGCATTCGGAAGCACAGGAGGACCGCCTCCTAGCGGCAACTGGAACTCAAACGCCGACCTCAATGAAGACTACATAATAGACGTACAAGACTTAATACTACTAAGCCAAAACTACGGCAAAACCGCCTAATCCAAACTAACTATTCTTCTAGAACACTTGAACTGCAAACTTAATAATTCTCGAGAAAATAACATTGTTAAATGAGAGAAGAGAAACAAATTTGAAGAAAAAAGACTCAACAAAACCTTTGCACCTACCACTTATGTCCGCCTTGCTCATTCTTTCAATTCTGTCCACGGTTCCCATGGCTACAACAAACAATTTCCAACAAGAAAAAACACAAAATGCTATGGAGACATCACCCACATCTTCATCTTCAAATGATGCCAATCAAACATTCAAACCCTTCATGTGGAAACCATTCTGGGCTGACAAAAACAACAACAGAATAGCCGACTCTCTGGATGAAGAAATCGCTCAGAGATTACTCAACAACACCGATAGAGAATATGTAAACGTTATCGTAGCGTTAAGGAATCAACCAACTGCTAATGACCTCAACACATTCGCCTTATCCGGAGGATACATGACGACACCATTATGGACCCATGCCCTATACGGATTCGGTGGACAAATACCCTACAATCAAATAGCAAACTTCGTGCAGTCAGACCCCAACGTGCTTCTAGTTGAAAAAGAACAGATTAGCCACGCCCATGTTGCCTACGCCGCAAAACAGATTGGAGCCCGAACCTACGTTTGGAAAACTCTAGGGCTTAAAGGAGACATAAACTCCTCAATAGCCATCGTGGATACTGGAATAGATGACTCGCACCCTGACTTCTCGCCTGGCTACGGTGACAAAGACTTCACGAAAAAAATAGTTGGATGGAACGACCAGATAACACCTGGCACAACCACACCATACGACGATGGAGGACACGGCTCACACGTTGCAGGATTGGCTGCTGGAAACGGATTCTTCAGCACAGATACGTCAGGATATGCCACTGCCACATGGGGAGCCAACCTTGGTGTGATATCGCCTCCGGGAGGCACCTATCTAATAAGTGGTATGATGGTGAATAGAACAGGTCTTATAACCATTAAAGTGAAATGGACAAACACAGCGACAAAAGGCTCGTTTTCAACCCTTTCAGCTCTCCAAATTTACTATGGAGACAAAACCCTCAGCACTGCAGCTTGGAGTAATGTAGCCGAAGTAAGCACGCCCGACAGAGACACAGAGTATACGCTAAACTATAATGTGTCCTCAACTCCTTCAGGCGGCTACGACATGTACCACGTAACCATGACTCTCACAGGTGGAGCAAAAGGCAGTCTCTACGTAGTATTTACAATGTCTTGGCCTTATACACCACCAGCTGATGGCTTCTCCGCTTGGACAGGCATTGCCCCACAGACAAAGCTTGTAGGAGTCAAAGTTTTAGACTATACAGGCTCGGGAACGTCGACAGGACTAATTGACGCCATTGACTGGATTATTGCCAACAGACAAGCCTATCACATTGTCATCACAAGCATGAGTTTAGGCTTTGCCTCAGAAGTTTCCACAGTAGACATCGCTTTAGTGGATTTGGTTAACAGTGGAATAACAACCATTGTCTCAGCTGGAAACGATTATTCAGGAGGGAACTACATCTATACGCCTGGTTCTGTGGACGAGGTCATCACCGTTGCTGCTACAAACCAGTTTGACAACATTGCCCGTTACAGCAGCCAAGGCGGGACCTCAAGATACGAGGGCAAAACAATAAAGCCCGACATCGCGGCTCCCGGAGGCAGCTTCTACGCTGTTCCCTTGTTCAGTGCAGATAGCAACGATTGGGATGCAGATAAAATGTGGCTTGACATTGCAAATAGCGATTCGGCACCAATGCAGGGAACATCAATGTCTGCGCCTATAGTATCAGGCGCGGCAAACATTATCATTCAAGCTATGGGCGGTTTTTCCAATTGGCAATGGACAAGAAGCCAAGCTCTGCAACCCAAAATGATTCTATTGATGACGGCTACAGAGACTTATCCGAACCTTCGAGAAATTGACACGGGTTATAGTCCAACTTTAGAACGTGGAGGCAAAGATGCCCACGAAGGATACGGCAGACTAAACCTAGACGCAGCAGTAGACGCCCTCTTAAAGACGTACCAAATTGGAACCACCGTGAGTGAAACTTTGGGTCGTTCTCCAACCCTTTCAGACATCTCGGTGCTCGGTCAGAAGCTAACGTGGGCTAGAAAAGTACAACTTACGACAGTGGGCAGGCACAACTTCACTCTAAGTGTTCCAGCAGGCGCCGACTTCGACTTATACCTCTACAACAGCACGGGCACATATTATGGAGAACCCGCCATAGTAGCCAAAAGTACAAGCACCACCACTGGTGGACGCGAGCAGATTATTCTAACCGCACCATACAACGGAACGTACTACCTTGTCGTAAAGAGAGCAACAGCCACCACAGGAAGCGGCACCTTCACCTTAGAAAGCACTTTCACACCAAACCACGACGTAGCCGTATTAGAAGTTAAGCCATCCTCCACCAAAATCTATGAGGACAATAAACTAAACATAACCGTCACAGTGAAAAACAAAGGATTAAACATTGAATCATTCAATGTTACAGCCTTTTACAACAACACCTCCATAGAAATGAAAACCATATCAAATCTTGCGGCAGGTGCCACAACCACGTTAAATTTCACTTGGAACACCTTTGGAATAACGCCTAGCAACTACACTGTCAAAGCCCTAGTCAGCTTCCTTCAAAACGAGTACAACACTACTGACAACACCCGCACTTATGATGGACTCGTCTACGTTAAGATTCCAGGCGACGTAAACAGCGACGGCACAGTAGGCATCGTAGACTTGACGGACCTCAGCATAGCCTATGGAAACACATCGGCATCGACTAATTGGAACCCAGAATGTGACATTAACAAAGACAACGTAATAAACATATTAGACCTATACCTACTGGGCCAAAACTACGGCAAAACCGTCTAACCTACAAGCCCAAGGCGAGAAAGTTGAAGGTACTGCTAGCTTTATGAGCATAGGTCTAACAACCAGCAAATGAAAAACCCAAATCTATCAATAATAAACATAGGTATTTTTCTATAGAAACATATTACATAACATTTGGGAAGTAACCTTTAATACTGATTTCGTATCCTTTAGTAATAGATGGTCCCTTTGTGACTGTGGGGATCAATGAGAGGGAGGAGAAGACTTGCTTACCAGTCAGGGTCTAATGAAAATCAAAACCAATGCCTTGAGGCGAAAAGTTTGGTTTAAAGCGCTCTCAAGGGTGGAACGTTCAATTATAGACTTGACCATTCGTTGTGTAGAGATAGTCCGCAGCAACGCTCTAATTAAAACACTCTTGACCATTCTCGACAAGCTTTTGAAGACCCTGGAAGAAGACTATTTGAAGAAAGTGGAAACGATTGGGCGTGAAATTGCCGAAAGAATTTGTGAGATAGCAAGTAAATGGGGCAACCCCCACGCCTGGCTTTGGAAGTATGATTTAAAATTCGTTAGGTTCCTTGGAGTTAACACAGTAAACGGTTAACATGAAGCAGAACTCGTTTGGTGGCGAGTAAGTGAGAGACATCGTCCTCATAACTGGCGGTTTGGGTTTCATAGGCTCGCATATCGTAGACGCTTTGAGTAACAAGCCAGAATGTGAGGTTGTTGTCTATGATATTCAAGCCAGAAATGACAAAAGCAAGAATATTACAATGGTGCACGGGGATGTTTTTGACTCGGATAAACTTTTGAAGGTTATGCGTGACCGAGAAGTTTCAAGTGTAATTCACATGGTGGGTTTGGCTTCTATTCCCAGTTGTAGGGAGAACTCTGACACAAGTTTTCGGTTGAATGTTTCAAGTGTTCAAAGCATGTTAGAGGCTATGAGGCAGTGTGATGTTGAGCGTCTTGTTTTTCCTTCAACCGCTGCCGTTTACGGGGCAACGAATGGTCCAAAGGTTGAAGAAAAACTGAGTCCACGACCAAACAATGTATATGGATGTCACAAACTGGCGGCTGAAACACTCATCAGAGGATACGCCGAAAATTATGGGTTGAAACCCACAATTATGCGCATATTTAATGTTTATGGCGATCTGGACAAGGAGCAGGGTGTTATTTCTATTTTTATCAGAAAGGTGCTAGGTGGTGAACCTATTGTTGTGAAAGGTGGGAATCAGCTCAGGGACTTTGTTCTTGTGGGAGATGTTGTTGAAGCGTTTGTCAAATCCTTGAACAATGAGGCAAGCTGTGGAGAAACCATAAATGTGGGCTCTGGTGTCGGCGTAGCTATCAAGGAAATTGCTGAAATGATGCAGAACGCTTTTCCTAAAGTTGAAATAAAAAATGAACCCTCAGGTGACAGTGAATATAGCATATACGCCGATGTCACGCGGATGACAAATTTGTTAGGATGTTTTGCAACTCATCCTAAGATAGGAATACCCGTTTTCATTGACAAATGTAAACTGAGATACTTTGGGGCAACTACATAAATCTTCTTAAAGAGCCGAGCATTATGAGCCCAAAAGTATTGATTATGATTCCAGCCTACAACGAAGAGGCAACGGTTGGAGAAGTAGTCAAGTCCACGATGGCTCTGTTTCCAGAATTTGATGTCGTCGTTATTGATGACGGTTCTGATGATAAAACTGTTGAAAACGCTAAAGAGGCTGGAGCAAACGTTGTTTCCTTGCCCTTCCACTGTGGCGGTAGCGTAGCCATTCAGACTGGTTATTGTATTGCAACAAACTTTGGGTATGACTACGTTGTAAAGGTTGATGGAGATGGGCAACATAAGCCTGAGGATGTTCCCAGATTATTGGATCCGTTGTTCAGAAATGAAGCCGATATTACCGTTGGCTCGCGTTATCTGACGGTGGAAAACAATGATGACTCGGCTGTTAAGACTGGTGGAAGATTTTTCTCGTCAACCTTGGTTTCTATGTTACGGAAGATGGAGATAACAGATATCACATCGGGAATGAGAGCGTGGAGTCGCAAGGCGATTGGTGTCCTGTTGCCCATATATATGGAGAGAAAGTTCATTGAGGATTCGGTTTTTTGGGTCATCGAGACTCTTCTGGCTTCAAAATTAGGATTACGCATGAAAGAGGTTTCAATTACTGTTCTACCAAGAAGACATGGAAAGTCAAAGAGTTTTTCAAAACCCAAAATGTTAATGTATCCCCTTAGGCTCATAACAGTTCTTCTTGAAGAAGCAATAACACGAAAGTGACGTGATTGTTAGAAAGGTATACTTTAGTTGGCTTAGCGTTCTCTCTAACAATAATACTTCTCGATTTCTATCTCCTAAGAAAACGAAAAATTCAAGGAAGAGGCTTTGTTTTCTGGTTCATAGTAGGCGCGGTTGTGGGTTTGTTTTCTACAGTGCCTTACCTGTTTGCACTCTTAACCTTGTTTTACGGAACCCAAGAATTGGTGACAGCCATAACTGTTACTGGCTTCCTTTTCTTTTTGTTGATGTTTTTCTACTTGCATTACAGATTGTCTGAACTGCAAACTCAATTGATGAAGCTGGCGATGGAAATATCCGCTGCTAAATACAGTCGCAAACAAAGCGTAACGAATCCAAAATCTGAAAACACCAAAGAGCAAGAGGACAAAGATGAGTGAAAAGCCAGCGGTTCTAGGCGGAAAACCCGCGTTTAAGAACGTTGTGCCTATAGTTAAGCCTCCTTTGAAGGCTATCATCGAAAGAACTCTGCTAGATTACAGAAAAATCCTCGAGAGCGGAATGATAACCAACTTTGAGTTTGTTAAGAAACTAGAAGAAGCAGCAGCCAACTACATCGGTGTAAATCATTGTGTGGCAACAGCCAACTGCACTTCAGCTTTGATGCTTGCAATCCAAGCCCTTAACATTAAAGATGGAGAGGCACTGATACCGAGTTTCACATTTCCAGCCACGGCTCACGCGGTTCGCTGGAACAACCTGCAAATTAAGCTGGTTGACTGTGACTCTCAAACGTTTAACGTGAGTATTGAAGACTTACAAGAGAAGGTGACAAGAAAGTCCAGAGTAATAGTTCCCGTGCATGTTTTTGGAAATCCTTGCGATACAAAGGCGATAAATGAAATTGCAGAAGACAACAAGCTTAAGGTAATTTATGATGCGGCTCATGCTTTTGGAGCCAAACAAAACGGCGTTCCTGTTGGACGATTTGGCGACGCTGAAGTGTTCAGCGGCTCGCCGACAAAGGCGTTTACAACGGTTGAAGGCGGCATTGTTACAACTAACAACGCAGAAATAGCAGAGAAGGTCAAGATAGGCAGAAACTATGGACAATGTGGCGATTACAACTGCGAAATGCCTGGGTTAAGCGCAAGAATGTCGGAACTTCACGCAGCCCTAGGATTGAACCTTTTACCTCATGTTGCATCTGATATTGAGAAGAGAAACAGTGTTGCCAGAAAGTATATGAAAGGACTGGGCAGGATGCACGGCATTCGATTTCAAGAGATAACGGCTAACTCTCTGTCTACGTATAAGGACTTTGCAATATTAATCGACGAGGAAAAGTTTGGCTTAAGCCGAGACCAGCTTGCAGCCTGCTTAGAAAAAGAAAACATAATGACAAGGAAGTATTTCTTTCCGCCCATTCATATGCAGAAATGTTATCCAGAATTAAACGTGGATGACAGCGTCCTTCCAAACACCAGCTACGTGTCCAGGAACGTTCTGTGTTTACCCATGTTTTCTGAACTTGCCGAAGAACAGGTAGAGGGTATACTTGAAGCCGTGTCTAAGGTTCAACGACACGCCGAGGAAATTCAAGGTGCGCTGCACCCGCAAAAACCCTGATTTAGGCAAGAATGTGGAAATGGGCTTCGGAGCCTACGTGGAAGAAGGAGCAAAGATAGGAAATAATGTCAAGATCAGCCCATACGCAAGCGTTCTCGCGGGGTCCATTATTGGAGACAACTGCGTTATTGGAAGTCACTGTGTGATAGGACATCCGTCTAAGCTTCAACTGCAAAGGGCTGATTTTTCCGCGACCAGCCCAAAGGTGAAAGATTTCATTGTTAAGGAAGCAGTTACAAGAATTGGTGAAGGATCAATTATAAGGTCAGGCTCAATCATTTACAATCACGTAATTGTTGGTAGAGGTTTGCGCACGGGTCATAACGTGTTGATTAGAGAAAACATTGTAATTGGAGAAAACTGCGTAGTTGGAACTCAAGCAATTTTGGATGGCTATGCAAGAGTTGGAAACAACTCCTTTATTCAAAGCCAATGTTACATAACGCAATCGGTCAGCATAGGAAACGGCGTGTTCATAGCTCCTGGATGCATTTTCATAGATAACAAGAAGATAATTCTTGGAGAAGGCCTTGAGGGAATCCGCATTGAAGACTATGTTAGGATAGGTGGCGGAACAAAAATTTTGCCTGAAATAACCATAGGAAAATACGCGCTAATTGGCGCGGGTTCAGTAGTGACTAAAGATGTTCCTCCTAAGGCAATTGCTTATGGGGCTCCTGCCAAAGTCAAGGCGTTCCAGAGTGACAAAGAAATCAAAGAATACATAGATTCCATTAAAGGGTGGCAGTAACCAGAGAAAGCGCATATGTGGATTCTTAGGACCATGCATGAAAGAGTTTCGTTCAACGTGTACAAACACTTAGGAAACATCTTAGAAACCCTTTCAAGCTACGGTGTTCCTGCGACGTTCTTTATAACGGGTGAAATGGCAAAAAAGCATCAGGGGATCGCGCAGAAAATATGCAAGAACGATCACGAGATAGCGTCTCATGGGCACTACCATAAGAGTTTCTTTGAAGTAAGCAATGGGGAAGCAGAAATGGAGATTGCTGAAAGCATTAAAATACTGAGCAAGTTTCAGGAGGTTAAAGGCTTCCGCGCACCCTTCCTCGTTCGGAACAAAGCCACATATTTAGCGTGTGAAAAGTTGGGACTCGAGTATGATAGTTCTGAACACGGCTTAAAGAAGTATTGCCCTGATGGATTTAATGTCACGGTTCTTCCAGTGATATACCCTCTAGATACGCATGGATTAGACATGATGCGCTTAGGGACGAAGGAACTTGTGGCTAAATGGCTTTCACAGTTTAGAAAATCCAATGGAGCCACAGTTTGTATGCACGCTTGGAGGATAGGGCGGAAAAAGTATGTAAAGGCAATATTGGAACCTCTTTTAAAGAGCGATTTAACCTTCGTGAGCGCGTGTGACCTCCTCCATCGAGACGGTGTAGCTTTAACTTTTGACGTTGAGTACACGAGCTTTAGTGAATCGTTACCCCATAATCTTTCGTTGTTAAAGTCCCCAGCATGGAAACACCCGGAAGGCTTAGTGGCACGAGAGCTCTTTAGAGATCAATCGTGAGGCTTAAAATGGAGTCTTACGACGTAGCCGTCATCGGCGCTGGTTTTGTTGGTTCCTCGCTTGCAAGACACTTAAGCAAGTATTACAATGTGGTTACTTTTGATGTGAAACCTAGGTCTCCGTTGTTGAAGGATGTGAATGTTGAGCATAGAGTTTGTGATATAAGGCGCTTTGAAGAGTTAAAGGAAAAAATTGGTAAGCCTAAAGTTGTTGTTCACACAGCCGTAATTCAGATTCCAGCTATAAACGAGATGAGGGAACAAGCATACGAGGTCAACGTTATAGGCACTCAAAACATTTGCGAAGTAGTTAGGAAAACCTCGGAGATTCTTGGACTAATTTTGTGTGGAAGTTGGCACGTTTTTGGCGAACGAGAATACAGAGGAACAGTGGATGTTTCGTTTGGCTATCGCCCCGACAAAGTGGAGGAAAGGGCAAGACTCTATGTGATTTCTAAAATGCTACAAGAGGGCATCGTGCGGTTTTATGACAGCATGGCAAATAAAAAAACTTACACAATAATGCGTTTAGGCACGGTTTTGGGAGAGAATATGCCAAGAGAGACGGCTGCCAACCTCTTCATAACGAATGGTTTGCAAGGAAAACCTCTTACACCGTATAGGCATACGATGCACCGTCCTATGCTATATTTGGCGATAGACGATTTATGCAGAGTTTTTCATGGATACATCGACAAGATCCTCAGTGGAGAATTGGTTGGTAGCGATTCAAACGGCGGCATCTACAATCTGTTCTATCCAAAGCCCATAACAATACTTGAATTGGCTGAAACCGTTAAGGAAGCCATCAGCAAACACACGCAAGGAAAAATTGTTCCTAAAATTGAAATTGTAGACAAAAACCTACCTGCCCTCTTCAGTCCAGACGAGAAAAATGCTCTGAATGCGGACATTAGCAAAACGCTTAACTTCTTTGGAATCAAAGGGCTGAAGAGTCCAATAGAAGCCATTTCCGATATTGTAGACAAAAGAGTGGCAAATGAAGGCTTGCGGAGTCTAGCAAAGTAAGTGACACTCAGCTTAACTGTAGACGTTGAAGAATGGTATCACGATTTGTGGCCTGGCGCAGACAAAATTATTATGGAATACTATCATCAAAAACTGCCTAAAGGAACATTCGTTAAACCACTGCGACTAATCTTGCAATTGCTAGAGAGACATCGTGTGCGCTCGACTTTTTTCATATTGGGAGAGTCTGCAGAGGCATGCCCAGAAATGGTTGAGGAAATTCACAGCATGGGTCATGAGGTAGCTTCCCACGGACTCGTTCACAAGGACCTCACCAAACTATCACTGGATGAATTAGAAGAATCTGAGAGAAGAAACCGTGACCTCTTGTGGAAAATCACACGAGAAAAACCTCAAGGCTTCAGGGCTCCGCTCTTCAAAGTAAATTCGAATATTATTAGCATATTGGAGAGAGTAGGTTACGAATATGATTCTTCTGTTGTGCCTTCCATAAACATTCCTGGATGGTTCGGCCACGTCAGTGCACCTCTTCACCCATATCGTGTTGGCAGACAAGAAAGGAATTTTTTCGAGGCTCCAGTGGCGGTTTTCCCGTACCTGCGTTTGCCCGCTGGTGGGGGATGGTTCATACGAAATTTTGGCTTGCGATACGTGGTGACGGCGATTCGACTTCTTCTGCGGAAAGGGTTGCCTACAATTGTGTATATCCATCCCTTGGATGTTTACTCTGATGTGCCCAGACTTGCAGGAATACCTTTTCACACCACCAGGCGCTGCGGCGAATACACACTAAAAGCGATAGAGCACATTCTGAAGAACTTTGATTGCAAAAGAATGTCTATTCAAGACATGCTAAAAGACTACATACTTTAGGAAGCCCGCCTGGTTAAAAAATGGCTAAACTTTCTCTTGTTGAATGTGCAGAAAGCGATAGGCATCTTTGGAACGAGTTTGTTACAAGAAATCATCATTCACATGTTTATCATCTTTGGGAATGGAGCGATGTTATTTGCAAAACATACAAGTACAAAAGGCATTATTTGGCAGTTAAGGAAGGTGAAGACATTTTAGCGGTGTTTCCTTGTGTTTTCGTTAAGAGCTTGATTTTCGGTAAAAGATTAATTTCTTTGCCTTTTGTCGAATACGCAGGACCAATGCTGAAAAACGATATAGCCTCTTCTAAGGCTAGACTTGTTTTAGCACAACTCCTACAGTATACAGACAAGTGGTCAAAGATACTTAAGGCAGACTACGTGGAAATCAGACAACCACCTTCATTTCTTTTTCCTCTCCTTCTTTCCACGGGTTTCAAGGCGCTACAACGTCACGTCACGTTCAGGATAGACTTGACTAAGGGAGAGTCAAAACTTTGGAGGGACCTAGACAAGAAATGTCGAAATTCTTTGAGAAAGGCTATAAAAACAGGGATAAAAATCGAAGAAGTTGACTTAAATGGTCTGGAGCAATATTATGAGTTATATTTGGACGTTCAGAAGAGGCGCGGTTCTCCACCTCATTCTTTTAATTTCTTCCGCAACGTATATGATGCTTTTAAGCCACCCGAATTGCTACGCATGACATTGGCGATGTATGATAATAAACCCATAGCAGGCGTGATGGTTTTCTGTTTCGAAGACAAGCTTTACTGGTTTGGTGCCGTTACTGATAGGAAATATGCGAATCTAAATCCGACGAATCTGCTTCTTTGGAACACTATTAAGTTTGGTGTGGAAAACAATTTTAGAGTTTTCGACCTCGGTCAAACTAGGAAAGCTGATGTGGGAATATATCACTTCAAGAGTAGTTGGGGTGGCAATGAGACAAACCTAGAGGATTTAGTTTTGTCATCCAGAAATGTTGAGTTGCCCGAACCTAGTCAAAGGAAATACGTGTTTTTGTCGAAGATGTGGTCTATGATGCCTAAGGCTTTGGCTCGAAGAATTGGACCTAAAGTGATTGGTGGAATAGGACTTTAAAATGACAAGATCTGATGCTAGTGAGCTGCCTTTTGTATCCGTGATAGTTCCAATATATAACGGTGAATCCACAATCAGAGAATGCCTTGATTCAATTATGGCGCTGCATTATCCACCTGAAAAACTTGAAGTCATAGTGGTTGATGACGGTTCAACGGATAATACTGTAAATATACTGAAAAACTATCCTGTCAAATTGATCCGAAAACACCATGCTGGTTATCCTTCGGCAATGAACGCTGGGGTAAATGTTGCTACGGGGGTAACCATCCTAAACATAGACTCCGACACGTACATTAGTAAAGATTGGCTGGCGAGGGTTATTCAGGAGTTCAAAGACCCGAAAGTAGGGATAGTTGGTGGCTACGTAGCCACTGCACCCACTTCCAGTTTCTGGGCCAAGATGGCTGGTTTTGAATCCGAGGACCGCGAGGACCGGATAAACTCTAAGTATGTTGACTTTGTAACGAGCACGTGCACGGCCTACCGAATGGAGCTGTTCATCAACATAGGCTTGTTCAATGAAGCCTTGCGACGTGGGAGCGATGAGGAATTAGCCCAACGTGCTCTTAAGGCGGGGTGGAAGATTGTACTGCGGAAAGACGCTGTGTGCTACCACGAGGGGGCTTCCTTCGCAAAATATTTCAGGAAGCAAGTAGTGAACATAGTCTATGAAGTTAAAAGCTTTCTGCAGCACCCTGAGCTCTTAAGCGGGAAAGAACAACACCCGCCGAGCCTTTACATTCCTCTCATATTAACGTTTTTGCTTGTTCTGACGCCATTATGGCTTTTGACTAATAACGTTTGGGTTTCCATTCTCTCACTTCTTGGAATCGTACTGTATCATATTCCTCGGACTGTGAGGATAATTCGTAAACATAAGGATTGGAGTATGATTTTTCTTCCTGTTGCCATTCTGGTTAGGTATGTTGCTTGGTTGACAGGCTTCGTCACAGGTGTTGTAAGTCTGCTGATAGAAAGATAGTTCGCGACAAATATCCATAGACAATGTTAGTGATGTTGTTTTGGGTTTTATATGAGGTTCCTTTTAGGTGCTGGAGATCAGTTTAGAGACAAACTCCAAGGTTTTCCCAAATATTTCGCTAATGTGTTTGCATCTTCTCCAATTCTAGTTGTTGCGATGGATGGTGACAACGTGGCAGCGGCTTGTTGTATTACAAGGCTTTCGAATAGTGTCATAGTGTATGTTGACAAACCCTATCGCCGCAAGGGATTGGGCGCACGGCTTGAATGGACAACAATTTGCCAAGCCCGAAAGCAAGGGCGTAACTTCGTGACTGGTGTCTTATTGCTTTCAAATGTGCCAGCTTTGCGCATAGTTTACAAGCTTGGATACACTGAAATCGTGCGCATAAAAGGATATGAATATATAATTATGATGATGCCCTTTAATCTCAAAGGCAAAATTCTCTACACCGTTTTACGTAGCGTCTTTCTATTATTGATCTTAATATTGCCCGAAATTTTCCTTGCACATGCTGTTAAGTTCTTGATGGATGCTGTTGAGCGGGCTCATGGATGATCAATCGAAACAAATCGCCTACACTAGTGGCTTGATAGTAAGCGTGATCAAAGAGGCAACATGAACGTGAACGTGCTCTACGTAACACAATACTTTTCGCTGACGCCAATTCATGCATCTGCTGTTACCACTTATGAAATAGTTAAAGGACTCGCTGAACGCGGTCATGACGTGAATGTTGTATCGCCTTATTCCTCAGGGGTGTTTCTTTTGTTTAAGAAAGAGACGGAAAAGGTTAGGGTTATCAAGATTTTTTCTTTTCCAAGGTTTAAGGCACGATGGTACAACGGTTTCAGTGCTTTATTGACACACACCGTGGCTTATGTGCCATTAATTATGAGCTCCTTAGTAGCTAATCGGCGTGTCGGAAATTTTGACGTAATTGTTTCTATGCACCATCCCAGTCATATGGCGAGTTTTTCTGCATACCTACTGTCTCGTGTCTTTAAAGTACCGTTAATCGTCAAGACTCATGACGTATATGGAACCGCTTCTGGTTTAGTCAAGGGGTTGTATTTGCGTTTTTTGGGTAGTCTCCATCGCTTTGTCTTGAAGCATGCGGACTATGTCTTAGTAGTCAGCGAGCCTTTAAAGTTGGAAATAGTCAAAACGCACAAACTGGAAAGACATAAAGTTCTTGTTTTTCCGAACGGTGTAGATGTGAGGCGCTTCAAGCCAGACATCGCTTCCGGTTCTTTGCGCTCTTCGCTCGGTGTTTCGAATAAGAAGGTCGTATTGTTCACCGGAGGGTTAACGAAAGACAGAGGGCTCGATCTCCTAGTGAAGGCTGTAGCCGAGATAGTGGTTGAAAACCAAAATGTGACTGTGCTGATTGTTGGAGAAGGACCGCAAAAATCAGAATTAGAAAAAATGGCTCAAGATATGGATGTGGAAA
>Ga0315306_10000789_pt1 | contig 15237 bp, 14 predicted proteins | sample TDP1_MG_FD_203803 | JGI IMG/M metagenome (GOLD analysis project Ga0315306, IMG submission 203803) | Freshwater sediment microbial communities from Lake Towuti, South Sulawesi, Indonesia - TDP1 | ecosystem: Environmental > Aquatic > Freshwater > Lake > Sediment | place: Indonesia: South Sulawesi... | reverse complement strand
CTAGAGGCTGATGTTCTGTTGACTGTTGGAACAAGGTTTTCAGATAGGTCCACAGGAAGACTGGACACTTTCTGTCCAGACGCAAAGATAATCCACATTGACATTGACTCGGCTGAAATTGGAAAAAACGTTGACGTTGATGTACCTATTGTGGCAGACGCTAAAAGAACTCTGAAGGCAATCTGCGAGTTAGTGATAAAACAGCTGAAAAAGAGAGAAGACTCTGTGTGGTTCAAGAGAGTCAAAGAGGTTAAAGAGCAACTTCAGAACAACACAATGCCCGCTGAAGAAGGAAAAAACTTGAAGCCTCAAACCTTGCTGAAAGAACTCCGAAAAATACTACCAGAAGAAGCTATAGTTACGACTGAGGTCGGACAGAATCAAATGTGGGCAGCTCTCCATTACAAGGCGCTTAAACCAAGAACATTCATTAGCTCCGGTGGCCTTGGAACCATGGGCTTCGGCTTCCCAGCATCTCTAGGCGCCAAGGTTGCCTGTCCTGACAGGACGGTGGTGGACATTGCCGGCGATGGAAGTTTCATAATGACCGAGCAAGAACTTGCCTGCTCAGTCATTGAGAACATTCCAGTGACGGTTATAGTTTTAAACAATTCAATGCTTGGAATGGTTGCCCAATGGCAGAGACTGTTTTACAACAGACGATACTCTGCTGTAAAATTGGGGAGTACTCCCGATTTCGTTAAGTTGGCTGAAGCCTACGGCGCTCATGGCATTCGCATCGGATCCATAGATGAGTTTGTGAAAGCTGTCAAAGGGGCAATTAAAAGTGAAGTTACAACGGTTATTGACGTTCCAATTTCTCCCGAGGAGAACGTTTTTCCAATAATTCCACCGGGCAGAGGTTTAGACGAAGTAGTGATTGGGTGATTGCTAATGGCGAATGAAAGTTCTCACATAATCGCCGCTATTGTAGAGCACAAACCAGGTGTGTTGTACAGTGTTGCCAACCTATTCCGAAGGAGAGGATTTAACATTGATAGCATTTCAGTTGGACCTATAGAGCAGGGAGATTTGGCCAGAATGACCATAACCGTCAAGGGAGACGAAAAAACCGTTGAACAAGTTGTCAAGCAGTTGAACAAGCTTATTGACGTAGTTAAGGTTAGTAGACTAGACCCAGCGAAAACTGTAACAAGAGAGATGGCCCTAGTTAAGGTTCATGTTCCCGACACAAAAGCTAGATCTGACATCATAAATTATGTAGATGTTTTCAGAGGCCGTGTAGTAGACGTTTCTCAAGAAACCTTAATGGTAGAGATTACAGGTGGATCCGACAAAATAGATGCCTTCATCGATTTAATAAAACCCTTCGGCGTAAAAGAACTCGCTAGAACAGGTATAACAGCTCTTTCACGAGGATCAAAGTCTGTTAGAATTGAGGAATGATGGAAGTGAGCGAAAAATGACAAAAGTGTATTATGATGCAGATGTTAGTTTAGAACCGTTAAAGGACAAAACTGTTGCCGTAATCGGATATGGCAGTCAGGGACAAACTCAAGCCCAAAACATGAGGGATTCAGGCATAGAAGTTATACTGGGTTTGAGACCTAAAGGTTCCTCTTGGAAGACGGCTACCAACGATGGCTTCAAGGTCTATTCCATTTCCGAGGCGGCTCAAAAAGCCGACATAGTGCACATGTTAATCCCAGATTTGGAGCAACCGACCGTTTTTAGGAATCAAGTAGCCTCTCACATGACTGCTGGGAAGGTTCTGGGCTTTTCCCACGGTTTTAACATACACTTTAGGCAAATAATCCCACCGTCCAATGTTGATGTTGTAATGGTTGCTCCGAAGTCTCCTGGGCGCAGACTCCGAGAAACCTTCCTCGACGGCTTTGGAGTGCCAGCCCTTGTGGCGGTTTATCAAAACCCCTCAGGACAGGCGATTAAAATTGCTTTGGCCATGGCTAAGGGCATAGGATCCACCAGAGCAGGCGTTTTAGAGACCACGTTTAAGGAGGAAACTGAAAGCGATCTCGTCGGAGAGCAAACGGTGCTAGTGGGCGGATTGATTGAACTCATCAAAAACGGCTTTGAGGTTCTTGTGGAGGCAGGCTATCAACCCGAACTCGCCTACTTTGAAGCATGCAACGAAGCCAAATTAATAATGGATCTGATTTATCAGAAGGGTTTTGTAGGAATGCTCCAAGCGGTTTCAGATACCGCCAAATATGGCGGATTAACTGTAGGACCAAAAGTTATTGACGATCATGTTAAAGAAAACATGAGAAAAGTGGTGAAGTCCGTTCAAAGCGGCGAGTTTGCAAGAGAATGGATAAAAAAGAGCACCAAAGCCCAAGAAATCCTAGACACTTTGATAAAGCAAATTGAGAACCATCAGATCGAAAAGGTGGGTAAGTTCATCAGAAAGACCGCTGGAATCGAAAAGTAACAATTGCTCTTCCAATCTGCAAACGAGCTGATAAATATCATGAACATCTCTGAGAAAATATTGGCTAGAGCATCAGGAAAAGACAAGGTTAGTCCAGGGGAAATATTGGACGCCAAAGTTGACATGGTCATGGTTCACGATTTAACAGGTCCCTTAGCCGTTGAATCCTTCCGAAAAATTGGGGTTCAACAAGTTTGGAACAATCAGAAGATAGTTATCGTTTTTGATCATCAAGTTCCAGCAAACTCAGTGAAGGCGGCAGAGTTACATAAAATCATGAGAGAGTTTGCGAGAGAGCAGAAAATACAGAGCCTATACGATGTGGGTGAGGAAGGAGGAATATGCCACCAAGTGATGCCGGAAAAAGGCTATGTTAAGCCTGGGGCGCTCATTTTTGGCGCTGACTCCCACACATGCACCTACGGCGCCTTTGGCGCCTTTGCAACGGGAATAGGTTCCACCGAGGCGGCAGCGATTTTTGCCACTGGCAAGATCTGGTTGAAGGTGCCAGAAGCCATTAAGATAAGTGTAAGGAGTCGATTTCAAGAATTCGTCACGCCGAAGGACCTAACTCTGTTTATAATTGGTCAGATTGGGGTTGATGGGGCAATATATAAAAGCGTTGAATTCACTGGCCCCACTATACGTGACATGAGTGTTGCTGGCAGAATGACCCTCTGCAACATGGCAGTGGAGATGGGTGCCAAAAACGGCATAATAGAGCCAGATGAAAACACTCTAAAATTCCTTGAGGGAAGGACAAACGAACCCCTCGAATCCTTTGAATGGCTTAAAAGCGATCATGATGCAAGCTACGAGAGAGTTGTAGACTTGGATGTTGCCAACGTAGAACCTCAGGTTTCCTGTCCGCCCTCCGTAGACAACGTGAAGCCTGCATCTAAAGTGACTGGAGTTAAAGTTGATCAAGCCTTCATTGGATCTTGCACAAATGGTCGACTAGAGGACCTGCGTTTAGCGGCTGACATCTTGAAGGGAAGAAAGGTTAAGAATGGAGTGCGGCTGCTAGTGATTCCAGCCTCTCAAGAAGTATATTTGCAGGCCTTAAGGGAGGGCCTCTTAGAAATCTTTGTTGAAGCCGGCGGATCTGTCTGCAACCCTACGTGTGGCCCGTGCTTGGGAGGCCACTTAGGTATATTGGCGTCTGGTGAAGTTTGCATAAGCTCCTCCAACCGCAACTTCATCGGAAGGATGGGAAGCCCAGAGGCCATTGTTTATTTGGCTTCTCCAGCCACGGTTGCCGCCTCTGCCTTAGCTGGCAGAATCACAGATCCCAGAGAGTTGGAGGCCTAACAATAATGCAAGTTTCTGGAAAGACGTTGAAATTTGGAGACAACATAGACACTGACGTAATTCTTCCAGGAAAATACTTGGTTTTAATTGACCCAAAGGAATTGTCCCAACATGCCATGGAGGGATTGGACCCTGCGTTTACCAAAAAGGTTAAGAATGGAGTCGTTCTAGTTGCGGGAAAAAACTTTGGGTGCGGCTCCAGCCGAGAACAGGCGCCCATAGCGTTGAAGTATGCTGGCGTTAAGTGTGTGCTCGCTGAATCCTTTGCCCGCATATTTTATAGAAACGCCATAAACATTGGCTTGCCAGTTGTTGAATGTAAGGGTGTATCAAGCAGGGTTGAAGAAGGTGATGAGCTCACTGTGGACTTAGAGACTGGCACGGTCAAAAACCAGTCGAAAGACATAACTCTTCACGCAACTCGGTTCCCAGCTTTCATCTTGGAGATACTATCTGACGGAGGCCTCATAAAAAACCTGCGAAAAAAGATGAAGAAAAAATGACTGACTACAAAATAGCGCTCATTCCAGGAGATGGAATAGGCCCAGAGCTGACCGAAGCAACTCTAAGGGTTTTAAAGTCAACCCAAGAGAAGTTTAATCTGGGGCTCAAGATTGTTGAGGCTGAGGCGGGAGACGACTGCTTTAAAAGAAGAGGCGTAGCCCTCCCTGAGGATACTATCAAGAAGATAAAGAGCTCTCATGCGTGTCTGAAAGGACCTGTGGGCGAAACAGCAGCCGATGTGATAGTGCGACTTCGGCTTATGTTTGATCTCTACGCCAACATCCGCCCAATAAAGGCTTATCCCTCAACGCCAGCAATGAGGCCAGACATAGACTTGGTTTTTGTTAGGGAAAACACAGAAGACGTTTACAAAGGCTTAGAGTTTTCCTTGAGCGACACTACCCTATGCTTGAGGGTTATCACGAGGAAGAGCTCTGAAAGAATAGCGAAAAAAGCTTTTGAGCTTGCGAGAAAACGAAGCATTAAGAGAAAGGTTACGGCGGTCCATAAAGCAAATGTTATGAAGATAACCTGTGGGCTCTTCGCAAGCGTTTGTAGGGAAATAGCCCGGCAATACTCTGACATAGCTTTTGATGAACAGTACGTGGATGCCGCCGCCATGCGTTTGATCAAGGCGCCCCAAGAATTCGATGTGATAGTCACCACAAACATGTTTGGCGACATACTATCCGACGAAGCTGCGCAATTGGTTGGAGGCCTTGGTATGGCTCCAGGAGCGAACATAGGGGATAATTTCGCTATTTTTGAACCTGTTCATGGATCGGCTCCAACCAGAATTGGAAAACACACAGCCAACCCCTGCTCCATGATTCTAGCCTCTAAAATGATGTTAGAGTGGTTGGGCGAGCAGCACAACGACTCTAAATGCTCAGTTGCTGCCAAGGCTGTAGAAGACGCGGTTGTTAAAACGCTACGCAGAGGCGTAACTGTTCCAGATCTGGGAGGAAACGCAACAACTATAGGAATGGGAGAAGCCATTGCAGAAGAGATTGTTAGAAGTGACTAGTTGGAATGATCTTGGGCTACAAAAATCTGTTTGGAGGTTAGAATAGTTGAGGTCTCGAGATTCAGCTTATGTACGCATTTTTGATACCTCGCTTCGAGATGGAGAACAAACTCCTGGAGTGTCATTAACTGTAGAGGAAAAACTGGAGATTGCCCATCAACTAGACAGGCTGGGCGTAGACGTCATTGAAGCTGGCTCACCCATGTCTTCAGCAGGCGAAAAGAGAGCTGTAAAGGATATAGCTAAGGCTGGGTTGAGGACTGAAATTTGTGGTCTCGCCCGCACCATACGGGAGGATATTGACGCCGCTATTGAATGCGACGTCAACAGTGTTCACACCTTCATCTCTACATCCAATGTACAGATGAAATACGCTGTGGGTCTAACGCCAGAGCAGGTTCTGTCGGCAGCCGTTGATTCGGTGGAATATATTAAAGATTATGGGTTGATATGCGAATTCTCACCCATGGACGCTACGAGATCTGAGATAGGATTTTTAAAGCGGATATGCAAAGCGGCCGAGGAAGCGGGAGCTGATAGGATAAACATTCCTGACACAGTGGGGGTGATGACCCCGCAAAACATGCGAAAACTTATTGAGGACATTCGAACTGTGGTGAGAGCCCCAATTAGTGTTCATTGTCACGACGACTTCGGCATGGCTGTAGCCAATTCATTGGCTGCAGTGGAGGCAGGAGCCACTCAAGTGCACGCCACTGTCAATGGGCTAGGTGAAAGGGCTGGAAACGCGTCTTTAGAAGAGATTGTAATGGCCCTTCATCTGATTTACAAGCGGAAAACAGGTATAAACACTCGTTTGCTCTACAGCACTTCGCAATTAGTTTCCAGATTAACAGGGATTCTAATACAGCCTAACAAGGCTATTGTGGGTGAAAACGCCTTTGCCCACGAGTCGGGCATCCATACACGCGGAGTAACAGTGGCGCCCCTAACCTTTGAACCTATAAAGCCTGAACTGGTGGGAAGAAGGAGACGGCTTGTAGCTGGCAAGTTGGCTGGAACTCGAGGCGTCAAAGTTGAACTGGAAGAGGTAGGAATACACCCCAACGAGGAACAATTAAAAGAAATTGTGAAGAGAATCAAAGATCTAGGGGACAAGGGAAAAACCGTGACTGACGCCGATTTGATGGCCATAGCCGGTGCAGTTATAGGAGAGGTTATTGAAGAAGAGAAGATCGTTGACCTGCGTGACTTGGCGGTTGTAACTGGAATCAAGGTCATTCCTACAGCTTCTGTAAAATTGATTTTGGATGGAAAAGAGTACGTGGCTGCAGAGACTGGCGTAGGCCCAGTGGATGCTGCCATGAAAGCTATACAGAAGCTTACGCACAGTCTCGTGAACGTTAGGTTGAGCGAGTATCGTCTTGAAGCCCTAACCGGAGGCTCAGATGCTGTTGCTGAGGTGGTGATAAAAGTTGAGGACAAGGATGGAAATGTTGTATCGGCTAGGGCAGCCAGAGAAGACGTAGTTATGGCCAGCGTAGAAGCTATGATAAACGGGATCAACAAGTGCCTAATAAAAAGGCGAAGGTTGGGAAAATAAGCCGAATGCGAGTTGCTTTCCAAGGTGAAAGAGGAGCCTACAGCGAGAGCGCAGTTTATACTTTTTTTGGGCCATCCGTAGACATTAAGCCTTGCAGAAATCTTTCAGACGTTTTTGAGAATGTAGAGAAGGAAGAAACGGAATTTGGCGTGGTTCCCATCGAAAACTCTATAGAAGGAAGTGTAAATCAAACCTACGACCTTTTTCTAACCCACAACCTCAAAGTGTGTGGCGAAACAATTATCAAGATCGATCACTGCCTAATAGCCAACCCGAAAACAAAGTTAGACTCAATCAAAGTTATTTATTCTCATCCCCAAGCCTTAGCCCAGTGTAGAAACTTCCTAGAACGTTTAGGCTGCGACCTTATTCCAACCTATGACACAGCTGGCAGCGTAAAAATGATGAAGGAAAAGAAGCTGAAGGATGCGGGCGCCATAGCCAGTGAAAGAGCGGCAGAACTCTACGGAATGAAGATTCTTGCCAGGAGAATCGCTGACAACCCAAACAACTACACACGGTTCTTCATCTTGTCTGAAAACGATTCTCCGCTCACGGGTAGAGACAAAACCTCTATAATTTTCTCTCTCAAACATGTTCCTGGGTCGCTGTATCACGCCCTTGGGGAATTTGCTAAGAGGAATATAAACTTGGCAAAGGTTGAGTCGAGGCCAACAAAACAAAAGCCTTGGGAATACAATTTCTACCTAGACTTTGAGGGGCACAGGCAAGAGGAAAAATGTCTAGAGGCTCTTAGAGGACTTGAGAAGAAGACGGCTTTTGTAAGAATTTTGGGATCATATCCAAGGGCTCATCAAAATTTTCAGAGTGAAACATGAAACGCAAAGGTGTTTGTTAAGTCGTACAGAAAGCATTAAGTATTGTTGCGTGGTCACTTAAGTCTCTTGTTATACCTAGTAAAGTCGCGAACCTCTATTAGAATTGAAGCTGTTTGAGGTGTTGGAAGGAATGATGGATCTTGCTGTAATCACAGCAACTGGAATGGACAAACCAGGGCTGATCGCGGAAATAACAAGCGTCATAGCGCGTGGAAACGGGAACATCGTTGACATTGAAGCTTTTAGCATGAGAGGCCTTTTTGCCATCTTCATGATAGTCAATTGTAGCAACCTTGGCATTCCCATGGGCGGTCTAAAAGCCCAGCTTTTGAACATTGGTAGCAATATTGGCTTGAAGGTAACTATAGAACCTTACGTCGCTGGGAGGCGAAAAAGCGAAAAGAAACTCGCCCTTCTAACAACCATTGGAAAGGACAGACCAGGCATCGTCGCAGGAATTTCCAAGTTCCTTTTTGATAGAGGAGCAAACATAGAGCGGATAAGGATGAGAGCTTACGGTGAGCTCAATGTAATGGAGATATCAACCGACATCAGCGACCTCTTCTCACCTTTTGAAGACTTTAAGGCTGGCTTTGAAAAAGCTTGCAGAGAGGTTGGTCAAGACGTGGTCATTCAAACGGAGGATGTTTTTCAAAGGCCAAAGAGGCTCATAGTCTTCGATGTTGACGGCACCCTAATCGATACTGAAGTTATTGACAAGCTAGCTGAAGTCGCTGGAGCAGGAGAAAAAGTGAGAGAAATTACTCAAAGGGCCATGAACGGTGAGATTGATTTCAAACAGGCCCTCAGAGAGCGGGCGAGACTCTTGAAAGGTTTGAATGCGGGCATTCTTGATAACATCGCTAACAACTTGCAGATCACACTAGGCGCTGAGGAATTGATAAGCACTCTTAAGACGTTGGGGTATAAGGTGGCTTTGGTTTCTGGGGGTTTCACTTACTTCGTTGACAAGATTAAAGAGAGGTTGGGTATCGATTACGCTTACGCTAACAAACTGGTTATCAAGGATGGCAAGCTAACCGGCGAGGTTGAAGAACCGATCATTGATGACAGGCTCAAGGGCGAGATAGTTCACCAGTTGGCTGAGAAAGAAAACCTGTTGATGGAGGAGATTGTGGCGGTTGGAGATGGCGCCAACGATCGCTTTATGTTGCAAAACTCAGGTTTGGGGATAGCCCTCAATCCGAAAGAGATTCTAAAGAAGGTGGCTGATGGCGTGATAACAAAGGAAAACCTTACCGGAATGCTCTATTGTTTGGGTGCTCCGGAGAAAAGACTGAGGGAAGTAATTTCTAAGAACTCAGAGAGATAACTATTTTATTCCTATAAATAAAGGCATGAACGTTTCTCCCTTTTCTAAAAGCCCGAAGCCACCTTTTCTCGCTGATGTCTCGTTAAAACGTTTCATCCCATCGGGTTTGATGTTGGGTGAGCTTATTGTGAAGGGAACGGGATCATTTGTGTGGGTTCTCACGCTTACCGGCGTGGCGTGATCTGACAAAACTGCTATGGCACAGTTCTGCCGATTCAGATTCTTCACAAGTCTTCCAATCAATCTTTTATCTAAATCCTCTATAGAACGAATTTTTTGTCTGTAGTCCCCGCTGTGGCCAGCTTCGTCTGGAGCCTCCACGTGAATGAAAACCAAGTCGTGGTTTTCCAGGGCCTCAAGGGCATAGTCAGCCTTGCCCTCATAGTTGGTGTCATAGTATCCTGTTGCGCCTGGAACGTTTACTATGTCCATTCCAGCGTAGACTCCTATGCCCCTAATCAAATCTACAGCGGATATGACTGCTCCCTTCAAGCCAAACTTTTCCTTCAGCGTCGGTATGTTCATCCTTCTACCTTGTCCCCAAGGCCAAATCATGTTTCCAAGTTTTTTGTCCAGAGACTTTCTTTTGACGTTTACGAAGTGGTTTTCCAAAAGAATCTTTGAGTCCAAAATCATTTTCCTTAGTAGAGTGGCTGTGGTCTCGGCGGTTCTTCTCTTGGTCTTTGGCAAAATCTCGGTTATTTTGGCGCCGACAGCGTCATGGGGCGGTGTGCACAATATGTCATCCGCATCGGGGCAATCTCTTAAAACTAGTAAATGCCTATAACTAACTCCAGCGTAAAAGTCGATTTCGTTTGGCTTTTCAAATTGATCTTTAACGCATCTTATTAACTCGTTGGCTTCTTCACTTGTTATGTGACCCGCTGAATAATCGATTAAGACGCCTTTTTCTTCGGTTATTAGGTTACATCTAAATGCAACATCATTTTTTGCCAGATGGACTCCCATGCTGGCGGCTTCGATTGGGCCTCTGCCCGTATACCATTTTTTAGGGTTGTATCCCAAAATGGAAAGATTTGCGATGCTAGAACTGGGCTCCATACTTCTTGGAATTGTTTTTATCAGTCCGCTGCGTCCTCTGGCCGTTAGGGCATCTATGTTGGGTTTGTTGGCGACTTCTAGGGGCGTCTTTCCATTTAAGGCATCAACTGGATAGTCGGCCATGCCGTCACCGACTATGAGTACATATTTCATTTGCACAGTTTGGAGCGCCCTCCTTCGTAGATAGAATGGAGTTTAAACTACACCTCTAGAATATTTTATCGCCTCATCTATGCTCTGAAATCCGTATTTAACTCTCTCAAAGTTTCGCCTCAAGGCCATTACGTCTTTTTTCACTTCTAGGGGCGTTTTCTTGCCCTTTATTGTGTTTAGCATTAAATAGCACAAGTGTTCAATGTCGTTCTCTGTGAAACCTCTTCTTGTGACATCTTGGAAGCCTATGCGAATTCCTGAGGGGTTTTCTTTATCGTTTGGGCTGTCATAGGGCAGGAGATTTTTATTGACAATAATGTTGGCTTTTTCAAGGTTTTCAGCCACTTTTTTTCCGCCACCGTATTTTCGAACGTCCACCACGATTTGATGGGACTCGGTGAAGCCTCCCTTTTCACCCAACACTTTAACGTCATTTTCAAACAGGTACTCGCCTGCTGTATGAGCGTTTCTGATTGTCTGTGTTGCGAGTTTTTTGCCGAAAACTTTCATTTCAAGCGCGGTTAAGCCCATAGCTGGCAACCTTGCCAAATGAGTGTTTGATGTAGTTAATGGAAAGATCGAGTATTGGACACTGCTTATTCCCTTTTCCATTCTCTCACCCTCAGCGTTAGCCAAAATCACGCCTCCTTGCGGTCCCGGAAAGGTTTTGTGGGTTGAAGCCGTTATGAAGTCTGCGCCCTCTTCAAGTGGGTGCTGAAATTCTCCGCCGGCTATCAACCCCAAAACGTGGGCGGCATCATAGACAACGTAGGCGCCTACTTCTTTAGCGACTTCACTTAGTTCCTTGAGGGGGTTAGGAAACAGGAAAACGCTTCCACCGAAAGTGACTATCCCAGGTCTTGCCGCCCTAATTATCACTGCTGACTTGTCTGGATCAATGTTCATATTGTCTGGGTCGTAGGCGTGGTTGATAGTTTCTAATCCGATAACCATTCCCGCGAGGCCTGTGTAGTCGTGGGAAATGTGGGCTCCACTGCTCAGAGGTGCCACAACAGTTCTGTTGTTCCTCGTAGCCATGGAGAGGCCCTTAAAAGTGGCTAAATTTGCGTGGGTGCCTGAAACGAGTCTTACATCAATCCAGCTGCAACCGAACAGGTTCTTCATTAAATCTGCAGCGGAATTTTCTATTTTAGTTATGTATTTTTGCCCTTGATAGTGTCTCTTCTTAACGTGTCCTCTGAGGTCGTTCTCACCTTCTGCGTATCTGGACTCTAAGTCTTGGTCCAATCCCAGGATTTCTTTAACTGCTGGAGATTTTAACGCCTCGCTTGCTATGAGGTTTATGCACTCTGCGTCCCTGTATTTCTCGTGCTTCTCACTCGCCTTGATCAGCTCTAGGAAAACTTCAAAAAAGTTTTCTTTCAAGGACATGGCTTCACCTGCATAGTTCAACGAACAGCATCATAGATAAAGGTTAAAGTGATACAACCCATCTGGCTTTTCTTATAAAAAGATTTGCGCCAACATTAAGACTAGACTAAGGAGCTGCTCATCTAAGAAGAAGATGTCAATTAGAAGAGTCATCACTTCAGATTACTCTTAGGAAATTATAAATCCACACCGAGTCTAACATTAATTTTCACAAACGTGTGGACGTAAAATTATGGAAATCAAGAAAGTTGCTGTTTTAGGCGCAGGATTAATGGGTCATGGAATCGCCCAAGTAGCAGCCCAAATAGCCAAGTATGAAGTGTACATGCGAGACATAAAACAAGAATTCCTTGACAACGGAATGAACATGATTAAAGACAGTTTGCAAAGATTTGTGAAAAAGGGAGAAATAACGGAAACTGAAGTTAACGAAGCCTTGAGCCGCATTCATCCCACACTAGACATGCGGGAGGCAGTTGCCGACGCAGACCTAATAATTGAAGCTGTGCCAGAAGTTACCGAAGCCAAAAAAGGCGTGCTCGCCGAAGCCAACAAATTCGCCAAGGAACAAGCCCTAATTGTTTCTAACACCTCTTCCATCAGTATAACCGAACTGGCCTCAGCCACAAACAGACCAGAAAAATTTTGCGGCATGCACTTTTTTAATCCACCACAACTAATGAAGCTCATCGAGGTGATTCGAGGAGCTAAGACAACTGATGAAACCATAAGCACCGTTGTTGAGGCATCCAAAAAAATGGGCAAAGAACCTGTCCTCATCAAAAAGGACAGCCCCGGGTTTATAGTTAACAGAATTTTAGTTCCAGCCTTAAACGAAGCCGCCTATTTGGTTTGGGAGGGTGTAGCCGAACCGGAAGACATTGACAAAGCCATTAAACTGGGGCTTAACTGGCCTATGGGACCCTTGACACTACTCGATTACATTGGCTTAGATACCGCTCTAGCCATGACAGAAGTATTCCAACGAGAGTTGGGTGACCCAAAATATCGGGCATGCCCATTGTTGAAACAGATGATTCAAGCTGGATTTTTGGGCAGAAAGTCAGGGAAGGGCTTTTACAACTGGAAAAAATAAATTAGAGATAACGCGGGAGAGAATAAACTTGACGGAGTTTAAAAGCACGCTGTATGAAAAGAGCGTGGGAATAGCCACAATAACCATAAACCGTCCGGAATCACTTAACGCCCTAAATGAAGCAACAATTCTGGAAATTCTGTCAAGATTTGAAGACGCAAAAAAAGACGAAAACATAATGGTGATTGTCATAACTGGCGCTGGGGAACGCGCCTTTTCAGCTGGAGCCGACCTAAGAATGATGAAAGGTGTGGGTTCTGTGAGGGCAGTTGAGATCTCCAGACTGGGTCAACGCATGTGCGATTTTATCGAAAAATTGGAAAAACCAGTTATAGCCGCTATAAACGGCTTTGCGCTAGGCGGCGGCCTAGAATTAGCCATGGCGTGCGACATTAGGATAGCATCGGAAAATGCCCAGATTGGGCAGACGGAAATCAATGTAGGCTTAATTCCAAGCTGGGGTGGAACTCAACGTCTTCCAAGATGCGTTGGAAAAGGCGTGGCCAAAGAACTCATTTTCACTGGCAAGCGCATTGACGCAAAGACTGCTGAACGGTTGGGTTTGGTGAATCTTGTTGTGCCAGCTGACCAGTTGGCGGCTAAGGTTAAGGAACTTGCCCTGGAACTCACCAATAAGCCTCCTGTGGCGATTAAGCTGTCTAAGACTTTGATTAACAACAGCGTTGAAACCCACCCAGACGTGGGCTTACGGCAGGAAGCCGAAGCCTTTGGCATAGTGGCGACAACCGAAGACTTCAACGAAGGAGTCACGGCTTTCATAGAAAAGCGGAAGCCACACTTCAAAGGAAAATAATTCAACATCAAACTCTTTTCTTTTCTCGCTTAGCCATGAATGTGAGCGAATAGAGGATTTTGTGCTTGTTGTTGGCAAGACGTATATAACAGCGACTTCTTGAAGGTCCAGATGACGTTCAAGAGAGCTATGCTTGTTATTCTTTTACTGGTTGTCAGTGCCTAAGAGAGACCTACGGCTCTTTAACTGCTTAGAAAAGGATCGAATAAACTTCAGAGCAGCCTATAGTATCTATTTTATTTTGATGATTGCCGGAGGCCCTCGCTTTTCCTTAACAGGAACTTTAATGGAAAGTAGGCCTTGGGTAAATACTGCCTCAGCTTTCTTTGGATTTACTTTTAAGGGAAAATGAAGATGTCCAAGAAACGCCAAATCTTTTCTCTCAGCCTTCACTTGGATGAGGTCTTCTTGCATGCTGAGCTCGATATTCTTCTTGTTCACACCTGGCAGTTCTACCTCAACGAGGTAGTTTTCACCTTTGGCGTCTAGGCAAGCAAACATTTCGGCTGGGATAGTTACTTTCTCCACTTTTTCTTCTTTTTTGCTCATAATTTCTTGCTCCGTTTCTATGTTTTAGTTCATCCTTTAAAATACTTGTGGAAGATAACGATGGATAGCACAAGAGATTAGAAAAATTATCTGACGAGGAAAGTTGCTTCTGGGTTTGACTCAACCTAGCTTCTTTGGGCGTATATAGATGGTTTTGTACCTTTCACAATCGGCTTGGAGACAGTTTTTGCACACTTGGTTGGTTTCGTCAAAGGTGGCGGATTCTAGATGAACCTTGTATCCTATTGATTGGTATAGTTCCACGGCTTCGCTGAGGCGCGGCTCCTCGGTGACAAACTGTCTAATCCAACCCAGCTGCTTTAACTCGTCTTCTCTCTGCTTACCTCCACCGCAGGACAAACTCAATGATGCTGTCCCTCAAAATTGTGTAAGTAGAAATTAGGTATAAAAGTTTAGACTTAAATTAGATGACAGCATGTCACAAGATGGATAGTTAAGTTTAAAACAAGACCACGCTTACAATAGGGATATTCCAAAAATAAGAGGTGAAAAAGACAAGATGGTCAAAGTTGACGGCTACGAAATCCCAGAAGGACTATACTACAGCAAAGACTGGTTCTGGGTGAAAATTGAAAACGGGAAAGCAAGATTGGGCATAACCGACTACGCCCAAAGACAACTGCGAGAAATTGTCTATGTTGAATTACCAAGTGCTGGAGGAACGGTGAAAGCCAACGAGCCGTTCGGAAGCGTTGAATCGGTGAAAGCTGTCTCAGACCTGATCGCACCGTTAAGCGGCACAATAGAGCAGTCTAACCAAGATGTGATAAACAAACCAGAGACACTGAACGAAGACCCATATGAAAAGGGGTGGCTACTGCTCATAGCACCAAGCAACATCGACGCCGAACTCAAACAACTCATGGACTTCAACGCATCGGTGGAATGGCATAAGAGCCTTATCGCCAAAGGCTAAAAGAAGGCGCAAACGCGTGATGCCACGAAAAATCGTAATAATAGGCGCCCACGCGGCCGCAGTAGACGCAGCCTCAGCCGCCCGCAAAACAGACCGCACAGCCGAAATCACACTATTAACAACCGAAAAATATGCGGGTTATTCACGCTGCGGAATCCCATTCGTAATCGGCGGTCACATCCCAAAATTCACCGACTTAATCGTTTATCCATCATCATACTATCAAATGATGAAACTAGACTT
>Ga0315306_10000787_pt1 | contig 15248 bp, 12 predicted proteins | sample TDP1_MG_FD_203803 | JGI IMG/M metagenome (GOLD analysis project Ga0315306, IMG submission 203803) | Freshwater sediment microbial communities from Lake Towuti, South Sulawesi, Indonesia - TDP1 | ecosystem: Environmental > Aquatic > Freshwater > Lake > Sediment | place: Indonesia: South Sulawesi... | reverse complement strand
CTCTTGGGGTTTGAGTGAGCATCGAAAGGCTGAGAGCAGGCAGACCCTTCAAAATCACCACTGCGAATACGGCCAAGAGGCTTCCTACAACTATAGAGATGGACAACAGCATTAGTCCTTTAAAGAAAGCTTCTTCCAGTTTTCGTTTATTCAACTAAACTGACCTCCTTTCAATTCTTAGTAAGACGATCCTTGCTAAAACGCATAAGAAGGCCATCACAAGAACTAAAATTAGAGCTGCGAGCAGAAGCGCTGAATCGTACAAGGGTATGGACATCATCTCGCCATAGTTGTTGGCTATCAGCGCCGGCAGCGAATAAGCAGGATCAAAAAGTGATGAAGGAACCTTAGCGACGTTCCCCATCACCATGAGCACCGCCATTGTCTCCCCAAATGCACGACTGAAACCTAAGATTATTGCCGCAGTAACACCTGGAAGAGCCTTTCGCATAACTACATGCTTCACTGTCTGCCATTTTGTGGCGCCAAGGGCGAAGGATGCTTCTCGCACTTCAAAGGGAACAGTTCTAAACACTTCCTCCGAAACCGAGATTATTATGGGAAAGACCATTATTGCCAGCACAATGCCTCCTGCAAGCAAGCTGTAGCCGGTGGTGGTAGCTCCCATAAAGGGGGCTACGTAGTATCTTATTAGAGGTACCACGAGTAACACACCCCATAGTCCGTAGACCACTGAGGGTATGCCCGCAAGCAGATCTATAGGAGGTTTTATGATTCCTCGAAGCTTGCTTGGCGCATATTCTGCAAGATAGATCGCACTCAGGAGACAGATAGGGATCGCTAAAATCATGGCAAGACCTGTTACTGAGAGGGTACCTATGATGAATGGGTAGAAGCCGAACTCTCTCCTTACTGGGTGCCAAGAGGATGCGAGAAACAGTTCACTTAGGGATTGAGTTGTTAAGATCGGTCTCGACTTCTGGAATAAGACGAATGCCATGATGAAAACGATTAGGCTTGAGAAAATTGTGGCTAGTAACATAAGTTTGCTGGCAATGATGTCTTTTAATCTTTTATTCATATTCCTCCTCTCATAGAATTAAAAATTGTCGAGAAACGGACGCCACTTTCTTGGCATGCTACCCCTCTAGCTTCTTTAGCTCTTCTACACGTCTTTCCTCAGATAGTGGAACATACCCTGTTTCCAGAGCGTATTTCTGCCCTTCAGTTAATATCCATTTTACGAACTCATTTGCTACTTGAGTAAACTTGCCTTTAGTCACAAGATTCAACTCCCTCGCAGGTGGAGATGGATAAGATCCAGTGGATATGGCCTCGATGATCTGATCTCTGGTACTGTAAAAATCTTCGTTCTCGTCAACTACGCCATTCTCGTTGAGATCGAGAGGAACTATGCCTATTCCTTCAATTGGTTTACGTGTTTTCGCGTCATAAGCATAGTTGACGTTATTGTAGCCTATCCCTAAAGGGTCATTTTTAACTGCTTCTGCAAGACCGGGATCTCCATAAACTCCAACCCCCATGAGGTCCTCCTGCCTCTTGCCAAAATACTTAGCCCACGTCTCAGCGGCACCGCAAGAGTCGCTCCTTGTGTACACATGAATCTCATCTGTAATTTCTGGCCTGCCAACCACTTGACCCCAAGTAGTTATGTTTCCATAAATATAGATGCCGCTGAAAGTAGACCTCTTCACTCCTTTTGCCAAGATATCTCCTAACACGGGGTTTCCTTTGTTCACGGCTGGAACTACGGCGTCCTTGACGACGGAGACCCAAAATGCGCCCTTCTCGATCTCTTCTGGATAAATTTCTCTGGAGACCATGCCTATGTCAGCCAACCCAGCGAGGGCGTCGGCCATACCCTTACCAGCTCCGCCCGCTGATACCTCAATTCTTACCTTCGGATGGATCTTCTGGAATTCTTCAGCCCACTTAACCATCATCGGATAGAGGGCCCATGCCCCCGAAACAGTTATCGTACCCGTCGGTTCCTTTGAACTATTAAAATAGTTATATGCAACAATGAATAGTATGATAATAAATACCGCAGCAATGGCTACAAACTTTCTGTTCATGTTAGTGCGCCTCTGCAGTTGGCGTTCCTTACGTTCCTTTTACCCACCTCTAGAAGGCCCTTCATGAAATCTGACATTTTCTGAGCCACAATTCCACCTTCGATTTTCATCCTATGCATAATTATGATATTTAAGTGTTGTGAAACGAATTTATAGAGGATATATCCGTGAATTTACTTTTGTTGATCCGTTACTTGATTACTTATAGCCCAGCGCTTTCAATCTTCTTTCAGGGATTGTTGACTCTAGTTCGGGTAAAGCTCCTCTTATTAGGTATATGATGTACTCTGTGGGGCTTCTGTAGCCTGTTCCTTCTAAAGCCTTGGATAGCCGCTCGTACAAGGGCTTTGGGACGGAAATGTTCACGTATTTAACCATGATTTATCACGAAAAAGATGGTGTTAACTCGTAAAAAAGTTATGCATCCTCGCGTTTGGAATATTTTGTAGGTGGTAAAAGAAAGGATCTATTCCCAACTCTCTCCGGTTAATTGTGACATTGAAAGACAAAATTGAGTCTTGAAGTTTTGTATCGCATACTTTGGAGAAGGACTAGAGGTACCCTAGGCTTCGAAGCCTTTTCTTGAGATGTGTAGACTTGCTCAAGCCCGCCCTCTTCTTTGACTACTTCACTTAAGACGAACTCGACGTATTCCTCAACGCTTTTGAACTCCCCTTGATTGAGTTTGACAACGTGGCGGACCACAAGGTAAAGGAAATTATTATAGTTTTGCTCAAAATACAGATAAGTCTTTCTCAACGAAAAACGTTAAGTAAAACCAATTTCGCTTAAAATAATGTTGCTTTTGTCCAATAGATTGGACAAAGTTGGACAACTAGTTTTGCCATTAGAAAAGTAAGGAAAAGGGTCTCAATTTTAGCACAATAGAGTTTTCAATATTTCAGTTTTTCAGGAATCTGAAAATCTTGAAATTCCAAGAATAAAAGTAGGTAGGAGGCAGACCATTGAAACGTTGATCAATGAAGAAGTTCTATTATTCGCCAAATTCCTGAGGAATGAAAGACAAACATGGATTCCCAGACTTGGGATTTTAAACCAGTGATGTGAAGAAAGAAGAGGTGCTCTGGAGAGTAAATAAAGAGTCACCTTATATCGGTGTTAGCACGTCTAACGTCTCTTTTATGAATCATTCTTTCTTCTTTGGCCATTTGTATGCGTACCAGATGATTAACATGAAGAATATGATGCCTGAGATCGAAAGTACGTAGTAAGAAGCTTTTGGATGTGCCAGACTCTCAATTGAATCTCCTACCCATAATACCAAATACACTGCGCCCACGACAATATTTGACCAGCGGTTCGCTTTATCCTTCAAGGTCAATGATAGGAACGCCATCACCAACATAATCAAGAACATAATTGCCCCAAGTGCCGCAAATTCAGGTGTAAGTTGTTCGCCTTCTACCGCTCCGGTCTCTATAATTGACTTTAAGATGGCAGGGTTTATGATGTATAAGAATATATTAACGAAATCAGAAATCAGCACACTGAGCCAAAGCACTGAAAGCCTTACCTTATGCAAAGCCAAATCCTCCAAAATTTTTCACCTCCCTCTAAATGAAAAACGCAAAAAATTACTCATTTCTTTTAGCTTTTATGACTTGCGGAGAAGTTTCTTTTGTGTGCGTGTGTGTTTTTTAGAGAGAGTTAGAGAGAGTTAGTAAGATTGGGTTGGGCTTAAATTTTAACTATTTTTATGAGGCATGTAAATACGCCTTTGCCCAACATCTAATATTGATTTTGTCCAATTTTAATGGAAAAGTGACTTTTTAGAATAGGCTTTTCTATGTGTTGAGAAATTTTAAAGGGATAAAACTGTGTTTCAGGTATTTAGTCGTTGTTTTTGTTTTAACCATTATTATTGTGGCCGCTATTGGCTATTATCATGTAACTGCGAATTGCCTACTTCATCGGAACCCATTAAATTCTTGTCGCTATTTAAGTTCTGCTCAGCATTTTACCATTTCAATCCTCCTCACATATTAAGAAGTATCATGGGATTCAAAAACGATTTTGCAAAAACTCTGTGACACATACACAGACACATTATGCTGTACCATAATGTAAAATGTAACTAACGTGCAGTAGAGATAATTCTAATGTTATTTTTTGCATTTTCAATTTTGCAAAAGCCGTACTGCGCGCACTATCTAAAAGGTTTTTGCGGTTCAAATGTTTTCAGAATCGCTATACCGCAGGGTGGTGTGTCCACTTTAACGAAACTTCTTCCTCTGATTTCCCCGATGATCGAAGGTTGTGCGTCCTCGTCTAACAAGTTTTTCATCTTTTTCCCTAGCGGCGAAAGATGCCTGTCGACCGTAATATAGCAGCTCCGTTTGTTCTTCACGTCTGTATTGAGTACGACAAGAATCTCATCGCCATCCAAAATTCGGGAGTAGGCTAAGGAGCATGGATGACGGGACGGATACGCGAAATTGACGCCGTCCTCTGACACCTCACGAAAATACTGACGCCCGTATCTGAGGGCTGGCTCATTTTTTCTGATATCGGCAACTTTCCTTATGAACTTGTAGATCTCATGATCCTGATTGAAGCAGTCAACTCCAACGCACTTAAAGGCTCCCCATTTACCTCCGAACATGCACTCGCGTACAAAAGCGTCACTAAAGCCATCCTTCAGTTTTGTGTATTCGTCTCTGTAGTCACCGCCATTAAAGCCCTGTTCGGTTCCATAGTAGATGCAAGGGATGCCGAGACTTGTGAGGAGATACCCGATTCCCTGTTTAACTTGGTCTATGTGAGGGTTGTTATAGAGGAAGCGCCGGCTCTGGTCGTGGTTGTCCAGAAAGGTAACGTAGTATCTGCTCGCCAAACCATGGCTACTAAGGATTCCACGTAACTTTCCATACCGTTTTCTAAGCCTTTCGGGAGACTTGAAGCCCTTGATTACGTCAGGAAGAACATGGAAGAGTGGGAAATCAAGCACAGAGTCCAGCCCTAGGAAAAACTCGCCTGAAGGGGATGGCGTATTCGGCCCTATGTAAGATTCCATCAAAACATCCTCACCAGGCACCTCACCAAATATGAAGAAATTTCTCTTTCCGATGGAGAGCGCATATTCCCTGATCGCAGAACAGAAGATTGCAAAGAAACGGGTTTCAATATGCTTCACTGCGTCAACACGGAAACCATCCGCATCGGTTCTGGCGACTAGCCACTTATACACGTCAATAAGGGCCCCGCAAACTGCTGGGTCAGGGGTGTCAAGCTCTTTTAGCACGCAAAAGTCTCCGTTAAGGCATTGCTTACGATCGCTCCAGTCTCTAATCATACCTTGTCGTTTATACCAATCTTCGTTCTGGAACTCCTCCGGCCAAGCGGCGTCATCGGGCCACTGAACCGGTTTATCCGGGTTTTTCTTTCTCCAGCCTCCGAACTCATAAGGGTCATCTCTATATGGGGGACTGGCCTGCTCGCATCCTTTATAATACCAGTTGTCGCCCGTGTGGTTTACAACTATGTCGAGAATAACGTACATGCCTCTTTTGTGGGCGGCTTGAATGAGGTTTCTCAGGTCCTCAAGTGTGCCGAACCGTGGATCTACATCAAGATAGTTTTGGATGGCATATCCATGATAGGAGTCGGACTCTGTTCTGTTCTTGAGGACAGGGCTAAGCCAGACAGCGGTAGCGCCAAGGTCCTGGATATACCCCAACTTTTCCATAACTCCCCTTAGGTTGCCACCCTGCCACTTCTTCCTCTCCTCGAGATCTCTTTGCTCCTCATGAGGCCCCTCCCTGAAAGGCTTACCCTTTATATCCGGGTTATTGAAACGATCTACAAGAAGAAAATAGATCACCTGATCCCGCCAGTCTTCGGGTGAAGGGAAAACCTCAGCTGAGGGAGTGAAGTCAACATCGCTTAGTCTTCGAGGCTTACTTATCATTGATCCGAACCTCTATATTCTCCACGTTTTACAACGTTAACATACATTCAATGTTTTTTTTGGATATAATATTTTTTAACACTGATGTGTAAAAATTACAATGGATTCAATGTAGTGTCTTTAAAATGAGAGAATGCTGTAAGAATAGTCTTTAAGGCTTAAAGGATGGTTCAGGTATTCTGAGAGAACCCTTTATGTGACTGACGTAACTAAGCGGTTTCAAACAACCATACCCCTGACCTGCGGCATAAAAGGAGAATCACTGATTTTTATCTATTCTTCATTTGTAAAAAATGCGGACCGACTTCCATAAGAAATCGGAACCCTATTGCAACCAAGATGGTTTTAAATTTTTACGACTTATAGGCTTTTTTCTGTTTTTGGACCCTTCTAAGGAGCTCCTACTGAGCAGGAAACGAAGACTAGAAAACTTGATTTAACGAAATTTGATGAAGCCATAAAACGCTTTGAGAGGCTGCCCCGATTCCGCTACGGAGTTGACCAGTGAGGAAGCGTTATGAGTTATTGATTTCTCAGTTCCCTCGCCCTTTCATAGCACTTCAAGGCCTCGTCAAATCTGCCTAGCCTGCTCAGGCAATCTCCCTTACTATCCCATGCTCTGGCGCTTCTTGGGTTGAGCTGTATCGCTCTGTCATAGCACGTTAGGGCCTCTTCGTGTCTACCCAGCCTCTCTAGGGCGTTTCCTTTGATCTCCCACACTATGGGTTCTCTCGGGCCTAGATCTATCGCCTTTTCGATGCATCTCAGGGCTTCTTGGCATCTACCCAGCCTGCTCAGGCAGTCTCCCTTGCCCAGCCATAAAGAGAAAGCGTTTTTTGGGTCTAGATCTATCGCCCTATCAAAGCATTTTAAGGCCTCCTCATACCTACCCAACCTGCCTAGGAAATCCCCCTTGAGGCCCCATGCGTAGGCGTTTCTCGGATCCAGTTGTATCGCTCTTTCAACATGCTTTAATGCCTCCTCAGGCCTACCTAACCCAGCAAGAGCGGCTCCCTTTCTGATCCATGCTGAGACGTCTCTTGGGTCTATCTCCAACACCTTGTCGAAATGTTGTATGGCTTCTCTATCTTTGCCTAGCATCATGAGGGAGGCTCCTAAATGCAGTAGCAACTCCTTGCGCGTGTCAGAGGACAAGTCGCCTATGCTTATCTCCTTGTAAGGGAATACGCGTCTCAATGTCCATGGGTGGTCCTCACGGATCTCTTTAAGTTCCTTTTCCAGCTCATTAAAGGTCTCATATCTGTCCTCTGGACTTTTTTCAAGACACCTCAAGATGACATCCTTCAATTTCGTAATGATCGTTTGAGACTCGGTCGATTTTTCAGTGAGCATCTCGACCATTGTTTTTCCAAGCGCCGGAAATTCGGGCGACACGTTCTGGTGATAGTGTTTATAGTGTCTCCATCTCAGTTCCGGATCATATGGCTCGGGAAAGGGTCCTTTGCCAGTGAACATCTCGTATAGCACGACGCCGAAAGAGTATATGTCTGACCGCGTGTCCACATCCATGGTCTCAAACTGCTCAGGGGACATGTACTCTGGTGTGCCGGTGATTCTCTCGGCTGTTGGCGCTCCCAGCGCCTTGACTAGACCGAAATCTGTGATCTTCAACAAGCCTTCCTTAGTTAGCAAGATGTTAGTAGGCTTTAAGTCCCTGTGTACGATCCCCCTTTTCCCCTCTCCAAAGTCCTTGCTGTTTGCATATATCATGCCCTTACAGAACTGCAGCGAAAGATCCGAGAACATTCGCACGTCTATTACTCTATCTCTAATCCAGTCCGCTAGATTCCCTCCATCGACAAACTCCATAAGGATATGAGGTTTTTCTCCTATCGGCAAAACGTTGAAGGCGGTGACGATGTTCGGGTGAAGCCCAACTCTTATCCAAACCTCGGCCTCGTGATAGAAGTCTTCTACCACGTCTTCTTCTTTGAAGAATTCGTCCTTAAAACTCTTTAAAACGAAAAGAAATTTTGGGGGCTCGCGCGCGTGCCATTCGTTATCAAAGCAGCAAACGTATACGACTCCAAACCCTCCGGTCTTTATAACGTCAACGACACGATATGTCTCGTACAGTAGGTCCCCTACTTTGTATTCCAAGAAACCACGCGCGTCTCTTCACTTTATTAATCCGTGCTTTCGAAGTAGATCTTCAATCGACTTAGCTAAACTTGGGTCCAGTTCCACCGCTCTGTCAAAGCACTTGAAGGCCTCCTCAAGCCTACTCAACCCACCCAAGACGATTCCCCTCCAGAACCATGCTTGAGCGTCTCTCGGGTTGAGAGCTATCGCTCTTTCGTAGCACTCTAGGGCTTCCTCGAGCCTACCCAACGTACGCAAGATGGTTCCCCTGTTGTACCACGCGATGAAGATTCTTGAATCTAGTTCTGTCGTCCTTTCCCAGCACTTCAAGGCTTCCTCAAGCCTGCCCATCTTCGCTAAGATATTTCCCCTCCAGAACCATGCTTGGGCGTCTCTTGGGTTTAGCTTTATTGCCGTATCAAAGCACTCTAGTGCCTCCTTGAGCCTGCCTTCCTTAGCCAAGTTAGACCCCTTGATGACTAGTTCATGTGTCGCCCGGTTTTCATGCTCACTCTTCTTCCTAAACCTGTCAAATATCCCCATTTACATCACCAAAAACATCCTGTGAGGAGCTGTTTCTCCCCCTACAACTTCGTATGGTGTGGATGGAAATTTGAATATTGGCATCGTATGCCCTATCTTGTATTCCATCGACACGACCACACTCTACCATATACAATCGTTATGCTCTTAATTCTTTTCGCATTTAAAGCCCGTAATCATCCTACCCGCTTTCAAACAAGCTAAACAGGCATAAAGCGCCCACATTTTTCACTTCATCTTAGGGCGGACTCCATTACAAGGGCGCTGAAACACGTCCCTTCGTGCGGCTAAAAGTCATGTTTCCTCCGGAAGTATTGATTCTTTTTTCTAGTGTCTAGAATCGTGAAGAAATGAAGAGTTGCTCTCTTTTCTTAATCACAAAAGATCAGAGCGTCTCTTTGGTCGTATGGATTTATCTTATGCACACACTATGTTTGTCTGAAAGTCTTGGCGTGAAACCATTCCATTTTCTTCTCGATTTTCTCTAGGGACCGCAAAGTTTCGTCAAGCTCTTTGATAATCTTCTTTCTGACATCACATTCAAATTCCCCTTTTCCCATTATTCACTCCTACCTCTCCATGCCCTGTTTACTTTTGAGTTTAATACAAAGTAGATAAGTTTCGCAGTCCCTAACTTCATATCCAGAATACACTTTCATTAAGTGTTTATGTTCGATAAATTCTTGTGATCACCTGAGAAACGGTGTTTATCTTCCCTTCTCCTTGGCAACTACCTGTTTTTGATTATCATTATGGCTATGTAGCTTAGGGATATTCCAACCATCAAGATGAGAGGTGTGAAGTCAACCAAGGAGTAGACCATGAAGGTCCAATCTAGAGCTCCTATTACCCACCCGAGAAGCTCGCTAAGCTTCATTCCTGTTAGCTTCCTCCTTCCCTTCGATTGGCTTGAGGGGTAGGGTTATAGTCACGGTCCATCCGATCCATCCGCCTATAACTAAGATGGCGATGAGTCCCATGAAAACGGTGATGACATGGCTTCCATCCATTCTCACTTGGCCCGCGCTTCCTTAGATGTAAGAAAAGTACCAGGGCTCTGCTGTATCTTCCATAGCAACCAGACTCGCCTTCAATTCTTGCTCTCGTTTGCACGTGATGAAAACTGATTCTCCCTGTTTTAGACGCCTTTCAACCTCTCTAAAATCGACCTCCTCAACCTCTACAACCTCAACGCTCTGATCTTCATCGTCTTTCAAGAAGAAAAGTTGAAACAGTAGCTTTTCTTCATTGGCTTTAATAACGTTTCTCAAAACCATTCTTTTCACCTTCCATCAACTATTCGCCCTTCTTGATGCGCGCGCGAGAGTTTATGGTAGTGGTTCCGTGAAAAAACCTGGTTTGCCAAAAACTGGCACAGCAATGAAAGCGATTGACAACATTGTCGCCGACATCATCTTCTTCACGTTTCCACCTCTCTTCTCACCATGTGCGCGCGCAGTGTTTTGATTTGGAGGTGTAAACTTTTAAATGTATGTGACTGTGGCACAACAGTAACAGTGACTTCCTGTTCGCACAAGAATAATTTTTTTTCCAAGAATAATCTTTATTAGCTATTCCATCTTACTTGGAATAGGTGATTAACGGTAACAGCAACTTTCCGGATCGGAGTGATTTATCTTGTTCTCTTTAGACGAGAACGCTAAGATGTTGTCTGATTTCGGGCTCACCCACAATCAGGCGAAGGTGTACCTGGCCATAGCCCAACTTGGCATAGCTTCAGTCGGCCAGGTTTCAAAAGTTTCAAAGGTGCGTCGAGAAGATGTCTACAGAATACTGCCGAAGCTCGAGAAAATGGGCTTGGTAGAAAAAATATTAGGGAAACCAACCAGAATCAGAGCTACGCCCGTTAAAGATGCGCTTTCCATTCTGGTCAAACGTGAAGAAGATACAGCCCACGAGAGGGTGTCCGCATTAAAAGCTAAAACCAAAACATTTTTGACGTATTTCACTCGCGAGTCGAGATTAGAGGTGGAAGAAAAAGCTCATTTCGCTCTGCTCTCGAAGCGAGAAAGCATAATGGGTAAGATACTGGTTATGATGAAAAACGCTGAGAAAGAAATTGACATCGTATTTTCTAGAAGCCAGATCATGCAATTTATACACGCTTTCTCTGAGGAACTCAAGGCAACCATAAAGAAAGGGGTAAGAATTCGTATAGTATCGGAGTTACCCGAGTATGAAGACTCCATTCCGAGAGTTATAGAAGAGCGTATATCACCTGGTGACTCTGTCGATTTGAGGTATGCGGATCTGCCCTCAGGTCATTACGTGATCGTTGATTTCGCAGAAGCTTTGATCTCAACCACCACCGAGGGGAATATGGCAGAAAATCCTTGTCTATGGACAAACAGCGATAGCCTCGTGGGAGTATTTCAAGGAGATTTTGAAAACCTTTGGCACAATGCCGTGAGCTGGAGGGCTATCGAAACGACCGCTGTTCCTGAAAAGGTGATTAGTTTTATGGAAAAATTGAGACCCACAAACCACCTGATATTTGTGTACGATTCTCCAGAAGCCAAATACAACGTTCTTTTCAACTACCTTAAAGCTGGACTGGAACAGGGCGAAGCTGGAGTGTATGTGACCGCTGAGGAGAACCCGAGCCAAATAAGAGAAGCTATGGAACGGTTTGGCATCAAGGTGGAAAAATACGAGAAAACAGGCGCTTTACACATCTCTAGATACGAGGACATTTACATTACAGATGGAAAATTCAATGTCGCCACCACGATGAATTCATGGAACAAACTTTACAATAGATCGTTGAAAAATGGCTTTAAGGGATTAAGAGTCACTGGAGAAACTGCATGGTTCTTCAAACGCAAATTAATCCCAGAACTAATAGAATATGAAAAATCATTACACAAGGTTATGGACATCCCAATGATTGCCATCTGCGCCTACAACGCCAACATGCTAAACAAAACGAAAGATCCTCTAAACATATACACTGAATTGGCCAGAGCTCATGGCACAGTCCTGTTCACGGGCTTAGACAAGAAACTAGGAAGAATGGAATTTAGAAAAGTATAGCATGCGCATACACACGCCCGTCGCAGTAAGCGTTCTTGGCTTAGAATAGAACTTAGCTCCATAAAGCCTTTCCGCGTAGAAGATAAACTCTATTGTCAACAATAGATTAATAACTTCTAGTTGTTCATACGTAGGAATGCCAGGTGGTTCGTGAACTTAGGTTTATATTTTTAGCAAATTATGCGGACTTGGGAACCCCGGACACTTGAAGATGTCCCCCGATCTGGGACATCTAAGGTCTGATTTCTTCCAATAAGAACAACAACCACGAGGGCGAGACCAAAAAGTCCTGGGTAACATTCTTCAATGAGGAGGCCGTCCTTCTCAATGAAGGCTAAGAACCTATCCCATGTGGCCAGGCTTTCACGGAATAAATGCCACCGCAACTGGCTGCATTTTACTAGAATAAATATAGGTTGGCGTCTAATCTATGTATAGTGGGAGAGATGGGTTCGCTCGACAACTTTCTCCGACGGAAGATACGCTCCATTACAGAAAAAGAAAGGAAGAGCGTTCGCCATCGCCATCGGCTCCACCATGAAACGGAGCCTCTTCAGGGAGGACAAAGATGAACATATTTGGAGGTTTTTTGAGGCGAGGAAATAAGGACAGCTGGTTTGCCAATTCGAAGCGAAGCTCCGAAGTTCCCTACAAGAAAGGCGACTTCATTGGGCAGAAGTATGAGGTTCACAAAGTTTTAGGACGTGGCGGCTTCGGTGTGGTTTATCTGGTCTATTCGCACGAAAACAAAGATGTCTATGCTCTGAAGACCTTCAGAGACGAGTATCTCAAAGACGCGGAGACGAGGGAGCTGTTTCGCAAGGAAGCCAGTGTCTGGGCGGATTTAGAGCGCCATCCCTATCTTGTGCGGGCATACTTTGCTGAGGAAGTTGCCGGACGGCTCTACATTGCTATGGAATACATTGCTCCAGATGAAGAGGAGCTGAACTCTCTGGAATGTTACCTGGCACGGCGACCACCAAACCTGGCCCAAAGCCTTCGGTGGTCTATCCAGTTCTGCTATGGTATGGAATATGCCTACTCACGGGGCATTCGTTGTCACCGGGACATTAAACCCGCTAACATCATGATCAGCATGGATAAGACAGTTAAAATCTCAGACTTTGGCCTAGCCGGTGTTCTTGGCTCAGCAAGGGCAATATCTGGAATCAGGCTGGGCGTCCAGCAGGGTAGGGTTGGATTGTCGACCATGGAAGGGAAAGGCTTTGGTACGCCAACTCACATGCCGCCTGAACAGTTCACCAACGCTAAAGATTGCGACGAGAGGAGCGACATCTACGCTTTTGGGATTGTCCTGTATCAATTGGCAATGGGCGGCGAGCTTCCGTTCCTTGCACCTCTGCCTAGGGACAACTCAGAAGAGGAGATGAGGCGATTCTGGAGGGCAATGCATAGGTTACACAGTGAATCCCCTGTCCCCAGGCTGAACTCGCCGCTTTTTCCGATAATTCAGCATTGTCTTGAGAAGGAACCAAGCAAGAGATACCAAACCTTCAAAGAGCTAAGGGCTGTCTTGGAGCCGCTTCTCAAGCGTCAGACCGGAGAAGCAATTAAGCCGCCAAAGACAACCGAACTTGAAGCATCGGAACTATCAAACAAAGGCACAACCTTGAAAAATGTAGGTCGGGTTGATGAGGCCATAGCAACACTTAAGCGAGCAATAGAGCTAGACCCAAGCCACGCAAACGCTCACAGCAACCTTGGACTCGCCTATTATGAGAGGGGCTGGATAGACCAAGCAATGGCAGAGTTCAAGCGGGCAATAGAGCTAAACCCAAGCCACGTCTATGCTCACAGCAACCTTGGAGTCGCCTATTACAGTAAGGGCTGGATGGACCAAGCAATAACGGAGTTCAAGAGAGCAATAGAGCTAGACCCAAGCCACGCAAACGCTCACAGCAACCTCGGAAACGCCTACGCGAGGAAAGGCTGGATGGACCAAGCAATAACAGAGTTCAAGAGAGCAATAGAACTAAACCCAAGCCACGCAGATCCTCACTTCAACCTCGGAAACGCCTACAAGAGGAAGGGCTGGATGGACCAAGCAATAACAGAGTTTAAGCGAGCAATAGAGCTAGACCCAAGCTACGCAAATGCTCACAGCAACCTTGGACTCGCCTATTATGAGAGGGGCTGGATAGACCAAGCAATAACAGAGTACAAGCGAGCAATAGAACTAAACCCAAGCCACGCAATCGCTCACAACAACCTCGGAAACGCCTACAAGAGGAAAGGCTGGATAGACCAAGCAATAACAGAGTACAAGCGAGCAATAGAACTAAACCCAAACGACGCCGATTTTTACTACAACCTCGGACTCGCCTATTATGATAAGGGCTGGATGGACCAAGCAATAACAGAGTTTAAGCGAGCAATAGAGCTAGACCCAAGCTACGCAAATGTTCATTACGACCTCGGAGTCGCCTATTACAGTAAGGGCTGGATGGACCAAGCAATAACAGAGTTCAAGAGAGCAATAGAACTAAACCCAAACGACGCCGATGCTCACTTTAATCTTGCAGTTGCGTATTACAGTTCTAGGCGTTTTGATTTAGCTTGGAAACATGTGCGGATTGCTGAGAAGCTGGGCACACCAACCCAAAAAATTGATCAGCTCATTGCTGCGCTTAGAAAGGTTTCCAGAGAACTCTAGTGCCAAAACTTGGTGGGGCGTCAACGACTTTATCAGAAAAGCACGAAGAGCCAACAACAAGGATTTTAGGATTAATTAATAATTCCTCTTGAACTGAAAGGATGCTTCCTAGACATCACCCTTCCATAATAAAGCAAGAAACAGAAGCGAGCTACCAGTTGGAATCATGATCTCGCTTCGCTTCAGGTGGGGTTTCTATTAGATCAAGAGCTGAGTACGCCTTAAGTATGTCTTTCGTCTGAGAAAGTCTTACCTCATCGGGCTGAGAGCATATCCATCTTAAGGCTACAACCACAGGTACGGGCTCTGGAAATGAGTTGGAAATGCTTCTTATTAACAGAAAAAAGGGAGATTGCGGGGGATATCTCCAGCATTTAGGTTTTAATATTTTGAAGCCCTATTTTTAACTTTAAACACCGAATCTTTTCGGCCTTCTAAAGAGCATGATGTTGTTTTTCTGAAGCTCTACGTTTTACCACTTCAAAGCATGAGGCCATGTTTCTATAGGTTGTTGGAAAGATCAGCTCTGAAGTCTTGGGCAAAGGGTTGGCATGGCTATGAGCTTGCTGGAAACTTTCAGTTGTCGAGGCTTATGTCCCTTCACTGGAATAATTGTTATAGCATTGTTTTGAGCGTCGACATCTATCCATCGCAGTTTTAATGCCTCCCCAGGGTCAGCGAAAGTTTCCTTTAATGTTTGTAAATAGACTGCCATTCGCCGGCTTTTGCATGCAGCGATCAGTTGGTCAAGCTCCTTTTCCTCGGTATGAAGGGCAATATTTCTTCTTGCTTATACTCTAGTGGTTCCCATTTTGGGCATAATAGCTCCTATAATTTTGGTCCTAGATCGCGTATTAACGGTGAGCTAGCACAATGTGGACCCCCGCCG
>Ga0315306_10000786_pt1 | contig 15249 bp, 13 predicted proteins | sample TDP1_MG_FD_203803 | JGI IMG/M metagenome (GOLD analysis project Ga0315306, IMG submission 203803) | Freshwater sediment microbial communities from Lake Towuti, South Sulawesi, Indonesia - TDP1 | ecosystem: Environmental > Aquatic > Freshwater > Lake > Sediment | place: Indonesia: South Sulawesi... | reverse complement strand
GTGGTGACAGGGCAGAGGATAATATCTGTTAAGGTTTATTCTACGGGACTTGTAACTATGAATTTCGGGCTCTCTGCAGCGCTCGGAGTAGTTCTCGTAGTCATCTCTATGATTATTTTCTATATTTCACTGAAAGCGACTAAAGGAGTTCTGGTATAGGTGAACCGTAAGACTAGTATGCTGGTCACGACTTCCGCGTGTTACCTATATCTAACAATATGCTGCGCGATTCTTCTCCTGCCGTTCACTGTGACTTTGATAAGATCTGTCAGCGTCGCTCAGCCAGGTGGTTCAGTCGTATTTTCTCTTTCCGCTTACAATGAAATTGTGGGATCATTCTGGCCTAAGATAAACCTAAGTCTTTCGATAGCGTTGATCACCATTGCGATAGATACGTTGATCGGGATCCCAGCTGCTTACGCTCTTGTGCGATATGACTTTAGAGGGAAGAAAGCTTTGTTCTCATTTCTAAATGGCGTGTGGTATGTTCCAGGAGTTTGTTATGCTATGGCATTGGTTCTCGCGTACTACTTCGTATACAAGTTTTTCTTAGGGTTCTGGGGCTATATAGCTGCATACTCATGCGGGTTCCTCTTTCTGATGCTCTTAACATGTATGGTCGCATTCAGGCATTTTGATCCCCGGTATGAAGAGGCTGCGCGATGCTTAGGTGCCGGAAGACTGAGAAGTTTCCTTCATGTTACTCTGCCTTTGATAGGACCGGGGGTTACGGCTGGAATACTTCTCACATTCGTTCTGTCGTTCAATGAGTTCATAACAGCTCTACTTCTCGCTGGCCCTACACGGCTGATGACAGCTCCTCTCCGAGTATATTCCGACATTAGAATGTACGGCGTTAGAGAGACCGTGGCTGCAGAGGCTACGGTTCTGCAATTGATTTCATTGATAGTTGTTGCTCTTTACTTGAAGTTCATTGGAACAAGATATTTGAGAGGCGTAATTCTAATCTGAGGCGGAAAATATATGACGCATGTTAAAGCGCTGAATATAACCAAGCGGTATGAGACTGTCGCCGCTGTTAACCGAGTGAATCTAGAGGCTGAAGATGGTAAATTTGTTACTCTACTCGGGCCGAGTGGCTGCGGCAAGTCGACCACACTGAAGATCATAGCAGGCTTGATTTATCCCGACGAAGGCGAGATCTATTTCGATGATAGGAACGTTACTGAACTACCGCCCGACAAGCGCAATATCGGTTTCGTTTTTCAACGTATAGCGCTCTTTCCTCATATGAATGTGCAGAAGAACATAGCGTTCGGGCTTAGAATGAGACGCCGCCCCAAAGAGGAGATAAACCGAAAGATCAAGGAAGTCTTGCACATTGTTCATATGGACGGGTTTGAGAAGAGGATGCCCTCCCAACTGAGCGGCGGCCAAGCGCAACGTATAGAGATAGCACGGGTGTTGGCTACTGACCCGGATATCTTGTTGTTCGATGAGCCTTTGAGTAACATAGATGCGAAACTTCGAGATGAATTGAAGTACGAAATCCGCAGAATTCAACGAGAGACAGGGAAGACGATGATCTATGTGACGCACGATCAAGCTGAGGCATTCGCGATTTCAGACAAGATATACGTAATGAACAACGGCGTACTCGAACAGATTGGAACGCCGGTCGAGTTATACGTGAATCCGGTCACGCCGTTCGTAGCCAGTTTCATAGGCTCGAACAACTTCCTCAAGGGGAGAGTTCTAGAAATTGACCCGTCGATGAATGTGGCGAGAGTTTCGAGTGATGGGATAGAGATAGAAGCTCCTTACAGCAACGGGCTGCGTGTGAACGACCAAGTCTTGGTCTGCATAAGACCTGAGGATATATCTATCATAGGAGAAGGGGAGAGAAGCAGGTACACCAATGTCGTTCATGGGAAGATTGACGAGTCCGTATTCGCAGGATTGCTTACGCGACTCAATGTAGACGTGAAAGGAATAACATTGAAGATAGATGTTCAAGGGTCAGAACGTTTCTCCTATCTCAATGTGAAAGGTAAAAAGGTTCTCTTAGGATTCAGCAAATGCAGCCTTATAGCAGGGGCTACTGAGATCCCAGCATAAAGCTGCACACGTATTGTCCGCTAGGCCGATTCTTAAGTTCTAAGATTGGGGATGTGAACTTGTGATTTCAAGAAATGAACAATCTGGATGAATTATGGTAGGCGTGCAATGTTTGATTTTGATAGGTCTATTAGAATTGTGTCGTTTATACTGGGTTTTCCAAGCTCCTCATACTCTTCTTGAGTGATCTCCATATCGATTCTTGCATCCCATTGGCCTGATGCAGGTCCGTGTCCTCCGACGATGACAGCTCCTGGGAAGGCTGTGCCCAATGCTTGCTGTACTTGGCTGATCACATTCTGAGCGATCCTCTGCTCCTCTGTTTGAGGTATAGGCTCTATTCTAGCTTTCAGCCCACGCCTCAAGAGTATGAGTCGAACCATCCCGTTCGGAAGGCCTACAACCTGCTGAACCTTCAACTCAAGCTTCATAGCGATCTCTCCTGAGAGAGAAGAGAAGGAACTATATGATATCTTTGACGGTCGCTCTTTCGTTAAGGACTTGACCTGTGTGGGCCTAGACGACGTAACTGCCTAGGAGTTGGAAATCCCGTCGTGCTTAGGAATCGCTCCTCTTGGAATATCGCAGACTAGTACTTCAAAGCACCCGCCAGCTCTGAGATCTTGATATATCTCCAAATAAGCCCAATGAATATGATAGCTGGAATAATGGAAAGAGTCAAGACCGTATACTGCGTCGCCCAATATACGTCCGTAGATGTCGAAAGACTTGCTAGGAAGACAGGCAACGTTTGAACCTCTATCTTCTCTAAGACGAATTGGGCGAACATGAACTCATTGTAGGATAGAACAAAGGAGAACAGCGAGACCGCCACTAAACCCGAGAGGGCGATAGGGAGTGAAATTCTTCGCATTGCTTGGAACATAGAGCATCCGTCCACCATCGCCGACTCCTCTAGATCTAGAGGAATAGTTCGGAAGTACAGTGTCAAATACCAAATGCTGAAAGGAAGAGTGAGAACACTATGGATGAGAATTACTGAGAGCAGTGTATTCGATATCCCTAATTTGAAACAGATTACGTAGTACGGAACAGCTAGAGCAACTGGCGGGAGCAGTCTGCTCAAAAGGATGAAGACAAAAACTGGTGTACTTCCGCGGAATGTCGTTCTCGCAAACGAGTACGCCGCTATAGTACCTATGCTTATGTTTATAAGAGACACTGCTAGCGCGACTATGAAACTGTTCAGCATGATCCTAGGCAGGTAAAGTATGTTGAGAATGACGAGTGATCGCAGTGTGTATCTTATATCTGGATTCGATGTGAATTCGCCGTCGAAGAATGTATAGTAGTAATAGTAGAATGTGATTCCGTGCGAAAACCATTTTGTCTCCTCTGGGAGAGTTCTCAGCTCAGTTTCTGTAAGGAGACTGCCGATAAAGGTTGTGACTATCGGGAAGAGAGCGAAGAACACCAGTATCAACGAGATTATATACAGTAAAGCTTTCTTTCTGTTTCTCAAACTCATGCCTCCACGAAACTGTACCTGTAGATTTTCTGGCCTGGAAGGATTCTGAGAATAATGAGGATGACGATCAATATTGTAAATGCAATCGTTATGGATAGGGCAGCGCCGCGGCCGAAGTCGCCTAGGAGGAAAGACTCGGAGTAGGCGTAGTAGGAGATCATTCCCCATAGTCCTCCAGTGAAGACGTAGATGACATCGTAAACTGTTATCGCCAACATCGCCTGAAACGCTGCCAAGATCAACACCGCTATCCTTATGAATGGAAATGTTACGTGTCTGAATCTCTGCCACGCATTCGCCCCATCAACTTGAGCAGAGTCAAGAAGCTCTTTAGGTACTAGTTGAAGAGTAGCCATCAGAATAACAACACAGAACGGCAGTTGCTGCCAGACTTGAGCGATCATTATCAGACCAACCTCGATAAGCCTACCCCGTCCGAGGAAGTATATGGCCTCTGGTATGATGCCCAGAGGAACCAATATCTTATTGACCCAGCCGTAACTGTGAAATATCCATCGCCACATCAGACCTGCTGACGCGGAGGGTATTGCCCAAGGTATTAAGATTAGGAACCTGACTATGCCTACGCCTTTGAACTGCTCGTTTAAGGCTAAGCTAACGCCTATCGCGAGTATGACGATCGTAACGACTGAGAGAACGGTGAAGACAAGAGTATTCAAAACGGCTTCGGAGAAATAATAGCTTGAGAGAACTCCGGCATAATTCTTTAGGCCTATCCATTTCCCAATGTTTTGGGGCTCGAAAATTACGTACTTCACAAAGCTCAGGTATATTGCGTATGAAAAAGGATAGATAGTGAAGAATCCAACTAACGCCAAAACGGGAAGAATCATGAGAATTCCAGTTCTTTCCTGCGGCCTCATCAGGAATCCAACCAGCCCTCTCTGTCGGTTCTACACTCAAGTAGTTTCAAATAAAAAAAAGGTTTTGGGATATTCTAGACGCTATCGGTTAGCCTGCTTTCAGTTCGTTCCACTTGTCTGCCATCAAAGTTACGCATTTGTCGACGGTTATCTCCTTAGTGAAGGCTTTTGCTAGAGCTTCCCTTATTATGAACTCTATCCACCGCCCATACCACACTGGATGAGGTTCAGTGATCGCGATGCTGGCTTGGTCTTTGATCAATGCGGTAGCCCCTTCTCCACCATAGAATTCGTTGATAGATTTCACTATCTCTGCGTCGCCAAAGGGCGATAGAAAACCGAAGCCCAATCCCTTCTCAACAGCCCATCGCTTTAGAACATAGTACTCTCCCTTGTGGACACCGCCGAAGTACTCGATGAAGTGGATCGCTGCTTGAATTACATCCTTTCCTCTATCGTAGCACATCTTCGTCATGTTGTAGCTCTTCGCGAAACCGTAGCATTCATTTGTCTTTCCAGGCATCAGGCCTACTCTGAATTGGCCTGCTCTCGGTGACTGGCCAGGAGTGTTCATAGCCGCCAAGTTGTACTTAGCTAGTACGGTAATCGCTCCTTCTCCAGCTCCCATCTTCTTCTGAGCGTCAGTTTCATGTGTGGCTATGTAGTCCGGGTTTATGATCTTATGTGTGTTTATTCCGTCAACGATCCATTGAAGTTGCTGGCGGAACGGGGAGTCCGATTCGGCAAAAACGGGGTTCAGCGCTTCGTCGAATAGTCGAGCTCCTCGGCCGTAGGATTGGGTCAGTACAACGTACCAGTCAAATGGGTTGACGGCTTGGTATGAGAGGATGAACGGATACTTAGCCAGTCCTTTCTTCTTCATGTCCAGACACGCTTCCAGAACTTCATCCCAATCTTTCGGCTCTCTTTCGAAGCCAACCTCTTTCAGCGTGTCCATATGGTACATGAAGTTGAACATGTCCGCGTAGTACGGCAGTCCGTAAAGCTTTCCCTGGTACGTGCATGAAGCTCGAGCGTAAGGCGCCATATCGTTCTTGTAGTCAGCGATCTTCTTCTCCACGTCATACTGGTCCCAGAAGTCCTCTAGAGGAACGACCCATCCAGCGCTCGCGAACTCTTCCAGCCAATCCTCACCATCGTAGCACACGTCCGTCGGAGTGCCCGTGGTAAACCTCTTCACCATCGTCGGGCGATAGTCCGGCCAGTTGAAGTCGTAAAGGCCGACTTCAACGTTTGGGTACTCCGCCATGAACTTCAAACTATTGTCCTTGATCGTTTCAACCGAATAGTTCCAAACAGTGAAGTCGAGGTGTATCTTGCCAGGGGTGGGCGTTGGAGTTGGCGTAGGCGTCGGCGTGGGTGTTGGTGTAGGTGTAGGCGTTGGTGTAGGTGTCGGCTTCGTGGCTTCATAGATACCGTAGCCAGCAGCAGCTACAACAGCGACGACGACTATACCGCCGACATACTTGATATAGCCTCTTCTAGAAACTTTTTCCGTAGTCATGTATTTTCCCCGAGAGTAATCGGGTGGCAAATCAGCTTAAAAGCTTTTGCACTCTGGACCTACGGCAACTTGTAGTTACTTGCCTACAACAAACCTCAATTTTGCAAGTCAGAGCGAAAGTCTACCGCGAAACTTAAAGGCACGCATATGTAGAAGAGCTCTTGAATCGATTATGGAATTCTCTTTCAACAAAGCCTATCGATTTCAATGCGTTAGATGTGCCAAATGTTGCTATCAAGAAACTCTTTCCATCACTGAGACCGACTACAACCGAATAAAACAGCTGTTAGGCTCTAAGGATATAAAAGTCAGAAAGGATTCTTCGAGATCTTACCTCTATGAGATAGAGAGCCTGGGCGCATGCCCATTTCTTAAGGGAGATCTCTGCTCCATCTATTCAAGAAGGCCGGTCGTTTGCAGAGCTTTTCCTCTCACATTCAGTTTTCTGCAAGATGGTCAACTCTACGTGAATCTGATTCATTGCAAAGGAGTCGGCTTGAATGATGGTAGACAGGTTGATGAATCATTTGTTAACGAGGTCGTTTATGATATTCAAGAAGTAGATCCTGAATTCTTTTCAACCTTAAGACGCAATACCATACTGGAGCGTGACTCTCTTCTTCCTTTTCTTGACCGAGGAGTTGTCACGGATTTTGAATCAAAGAGAATCTTTCTCTCGGAAATCTCGAAGTGGCTATCCAGCAAGTTATTGGAAGGACAAAACATCAGAATCAAATGTCACGTTGTTCTGAGCAACATGCTACCTCTACTGGAGCGACAAATAGGACGTGTCAGAGAGAGCGTGCGGATAAAACTGCCGTTGATCCTCACGAAGGATGATGTTGAAAATATCGTTGCAGACATCGATAGGGAGATTCCACGCCTCTTGGAGAGAGGACTTAGAGATACGCTTGAAGCGGTTGAGGATAGAAACGACTGGGCTCTCAGAAAAAATCAAACTGAAGTCTTCTGGGATGGAGAACTGAAGAGAGTACGCCTCGACGATAGCCTGCCATTCAAAGATCTGTATGGAAAAACGACTTATGTCAAGGCGAGGGAGCTAATCTTCGAGAAAAGCCTTGAGCCTGAAGCAGAAAGAATTGCTTTAGAGTATATCGAAGAGTTGCTCAATCGCATGGACCTAGGAGGATTCCCAATATCTGGCCCTCTCGTCATTATACTGCCCTCATTGGATGAGTACTCAGTAAATCTTCATACGTATAGTCAATTCTACTCTCGCGATCAGGAAGAGATTTCACCGGAGTCGATGGAGAGAGCGATAGAAGATCTCGATACGAGACTCTTGATAAACAAGATATATCGAGAGAACAGCTTAAGTCAAGCTTCAGCGCATTGATTACGGTTTCAGTCGCTTGATCAAGACCATTATGTCACGGACTTGATAGCATTAAGGCCAAAGGTCTTCAGCTATGTCTCGAAGACCGAGCTCTAGAAGCTTCGTCTTCGTCGGTTTGCTCGTCCTCGGATCCCAGCCTCTGGCCTCGAAATACTGTGGTAGCGTCTTCTCGAGCTTCACAACGGCGCCCGCTTTGGTCTTCTCCTTAAGTAGCCGCTCTGGCAATGTGTCCTCTTCCCTCGAACAGCCATGACGCATGTTAAAGGCTTTCTTGAGATTGTAGATTCTCTCGCCGGCTTTCATGACATCCGCTGTTGTATAATTGAAACCTGTTAAAGCGTTGTACGCTTCTCGAAAGTTCTTCACCCCATAGGCGGCAGCGAAGTCAGCGAAGAGGCACCAGCCAGCCGCAGCGATGAAAGCCCACCAATCCTCCATGATTTTCGCAACTCTCCCCTTTCCTTTGGTAGAGAACCTGTCCAAGCGTCTTGGATATCCCAAGTCCGGTCGTGGGCGTCCAGTTGCCTCGAAGAACAAGATCGGGTTGGCTTCTGTATGTCTACCACCTGTTGGACTGCATGCGTAGTGTGGACCGCCTGCCTGAAAGGCTCTTGGATCGTGCATCGCTATGTCCATTCCTTTCACTTGAATAGTATATCTGTAGGAGTCTCGCCCGATTATTGCGGCAGCTCTTCTCGATCCTTCTGCCAGTGTGTTTCCAAACCCTCTTCTGAAAGCGATCATGTCTATGATCTCTATCATGGCGTGATCGTTGCCGAATTTCATGTCTATTCCACCTGTCCACTCCTTGTTGATTATTCCCTTCTCGTAGCACTCCATCGCGAAGGCGATGGTGCTTCCAGCGGAGATTGTGTCTATTCCGTAAAGGTTGCATAGATCGTTTGCTTTTGCAATCGCCTTGATGTCGCTGACGCCACAGTTCGAGCCTAGGGCTGCTTGTGTCTCGTACTCAGGTCCCTCCACTCCATCCTCTATGGCATAACGTCCGTTTTTCACTGTTGACACTCTTCGACATCCTATTGGGCAGTTGAAGCATGCTCTTCGTCCAGAGAGTATCTCCTCGTATCCTCCGGGGTAGGCTATCTTCTCGACGTAAGGGTCTCCCGGTCCTCCGAAGTCCCCTCTCGACCAATTGTAGGCGGGTACATCGCCAAGTTCCCAACCGGTTAAGAAGTAGTCTGGAGTGCCCCCTTTACCCAACGATTTGACATCCTTATCGGACCTCATCAGCTGCCTGACCTTTGAGACAACTTTCCGAAAACGGTCTTCGTCAGCTATGGGAACCGTCTTGTTCCCACTGACCGCTACTGCTTTAAGGTTCATGAATCCCATAACAGCCCCCAAGCCACACCTCGCTGCAGCTCTATTAGCCTCATCGTTCATGATGGCAGCGTATCGGATGAGATTCTCTCCAGCTTGCCCGATATCGGCAACCCTTACCTTCATTTCGCCTAGGTCTCGACGTATAGCTCTATCAGCTTCACGCGCATTCATCCCCCAATATGATGTAGCATCTTTGATCTCAGCCTGATCATTGTGAACCCATAGATATACGGGCGAGTCTGATCTGCCAGTGACAACAATCATATCGTATCCAGCAAACTTGAGTTCGGCGCCCCAGAACCCACCTGCATTAGCATCGCCGAAATAACCCGTCAAAGGTGACTTTGCAACGACCGTGTGTCTGCCAGCTGTAGGAGCAATAGTTCCAGTGACAGGCCCAGTGCTAAAGATGAGCCTGTTCGCTGGGTCTAACGGAGCAACCCACGGCGGAACTTCGTCGTACAATATTCGAGCTGCCGTCCCAACGCCCCCGACCAATTCTCGGGCCAGATCTTCCTTTAGCTTCTCTTGAGAGATAGCCCCCGTGGTCAAATTGACCCTTAGGATCTCACCCATGTATCCTCCTATCATGAACGGCACCGGGAACAGTCAGGTAAAACCTTCACACACATAAGCATTTTCGTTCGAATAATAATGGTTGGGGATCAGGCTGTCGTGATACGATTCGTCTCTTCAAGAGAAAGAATATAAGAGCCCCAGTCCGCCCACCTAGGCGAGTAGGCTCTTAATTTTAGAGGTTACTTGTTCTAGAGTCTCTTCGCAAGCCATTTGATTACTTGTATCCAGAATCTCGGGTAGTGTTCCCATCGGATGAAGTTTACAGCCCAATGCGGAGTCGCGTCGGAAGCGAAAGCCAAGGCTCTGCCTTTCCCATAGTTCCAAAGCGCTATCAACGGGTCGTTCTTCTCCCCAATCGTCGCTAGAAGTGTGGTACCTTCCTTTAGCTTCGCTCTGTTGTAGCCTAGGAACGGAGGACACTTCTCCCATGGAACGCCTTTCATAACTGGATGATTCTTATTGAGCACTTTAACGTACGCTCCTTCAGGAGCCTCTACACGATCGTCATCAGACATGAACTCCATTGGGAAAGCCTCTTCAACCGGGGTTCCATGCCATCTACCGTGGCCGAATCTGCCTTGGAACGTTAACCAACCCCCCGTCATAACGAATCCTCCTCCTTTCTCGATATACTGCTTTATCGACTTCAGCCTGTTGGGGCCTGTTATAGGTCCTTTCCACATGCTTGGAGTATAGAATTCTGGGTAGAAGTAGAGGGTATCGGTTTCAACTTCGCAGAGCATTACGACATCATACTCAGCCAGCTCCTCAGGAGTTTTGGGGAATTTGCTGTAAGCGTCCCAAGCTGTCATGTGAGTTACTTTAATCTCAGGGTCGCTTTGCAATCCGTCAATCAGGGGCTGCCCCCATACGTGCATCTGGAAATTCTTTATCTCCATAGTAAATGGAGACGGTATGAAGAGTGGCCCAACTAAAGCTCCAGCGTCTCCTGCGTATAGAACTTTAATCATTTTCCTACTCCTTCCTTGAGACCTCTCTAAAATCCTCCGCACTCGAATTGATAAAGTATGTATAAATAGCTTTTCATGATTACCTTGATAGGGGAGGACTGAGCTCGAGGACTTTCCTACCTACGTACACCAATCCAAGATCGTAAGAGCGTAGGCTTTTGTCACAGCCATGAGACTTTCGATCGTGACGTACTCATCTGAAGCATGAGCCCCATCACCTGCTGGTCCCGCGTAGAGAGCTGGCATATTGCCGTACAAGGCCACTGCCCACAGGTCTCCAGGCGCAGGGAAGCCGAGCACTTTAACAGGCTTCTCTGATGCTTCTTCCAAGTTTCTCCTCACAACCTTCACTATTGGGTGGTCTCTGTCGCCTGCGTAACCTGGATGCCATCTCCCAACAGACTCTATCTCCACCTGCGCGCCCTTCATTCTAACATCCTTCTCAGAAGCTTTCGCTAAGAACGCCTTCAATTCGTTCTCCCATTCATCTCGAGTCTTGTACTGGGATGGAAGCGATGTGAACCAAGCCTCGATCACGCACTTCTCAGGAGTCGTGATTATTCCTCCGACCACGCCTGCCTCGACCGCTGATATCATTAGAGGACTTGGAATAGGGCAGGGAAAGCTCCTCCATAAAGGATGCCTCGGAACCCTTGCTTGACGTTGATCCTCGTACTTGAATAGAGCTTCGATGACAGCCATCCCTGCAATAACCGAATTAGATTGAGTTGCAGCTCGAGCTCTCCCAACAGGTATTCCTGAACCTCCTCTCGTAGTTATTCTGAACAAGAGCCCTCCTAAACACCCAGGTGAAACACTAAGCGCTGTCGGCTCAGGGGAGACTACAGCATCAGCGCGATAGCCTCTTAGAATGCAGGATAAAGTGCCGTTTACCCCTCCGAACTCTTCGTCCACGACGCTTTCAAGAATGATGTCTCCCTTCAATTTCGCACCTGTCTCGAGTACGGATTGCAATGCCATTATCATAGCCCCGACTCCAGCCTTCATATCGAGAACGCCTCTACCGTAGATCTTGCCGTCCCTAAGCTCACCACCCCATGGCGGAACAGTCCAAGCCCAAGGTCCAAGTGGAACAACATCCATATGGCCTGTGAGAATCAGTGAGCGACCACCGCCCTCGCCCCTAAGAACACCGACAACATTCTCCCGATTGGCGTAGTTCCTCCCGGTCAAGAATGCTGGATGGTCCCGTATGCCTTCAACTTGGTCTGGCCTGAACCTATCTATCTGGAGGCCTAGCTCCTTGAACTTCTCGGCGACCAGTTCTTGGCATTTCGCCTCATCTCCATCCGGAGGCCTATTAACACTTGGAGCCCTGACTAGATTCTGCACAAAACCTACGACGTCTCGGCTTCTAGCCTCAACCGTTTCCAAGACTCTCTTCTTTAATTCCAAAAGATATTCCGTTCCAGAGCGAGTACGAACTTTGACTACTTACGGTCAATATATCAGTGTTTCGAGTGACGAACCGCGGGAGGCTATATTCGAGGGCGAGTTGAGAGAAAACTTAAATCATAAAGCAGGAAACTTGCTAAGGGTTCGTTATGTCATCGAATAGACTACTGAGCGAAATGACTTGGGAAGATGTGAGAGAAGCGGTTGAAGATGATCAAGTGATTATTCTTCCCGTGGGCTCAACCGAGCAGCACGGTCAACATTTGCCCTTGGATACAGACGCGTTCTTATGCCTCAGCGTTGGAGTGGAGGCTGCACAACGCTCCGGACGCGCTATTGTGGCTCCCCCGGTCGTCTTCGGGTACTCACCGCATCACTTGAGCTTCCCTGGAACGATAACGGTCGACCCGCATACGCTCATAAAGCTCCTCGTAGAGGTCACACTCTCTCTCGCCAACCATGGATTCAAGAAGGTGCTTATACTCAATGGGCACGGCGGAAACAGAGGACCTGTAGCGACTGCTGCAAGTGAGGCCCAAGAAAAGTTAGATCGAAAGGCGAAGATAGCTGCGGCAAGCTACTTCGACTTTGGTAGAGAGAAAGTTTCGTCTTCCAGAGATTCTGAACTTGGAGGAATGTGCCATTCCTGCGAATATGAGACATCTTTAGAACTGTTTCTCAGACCTCATCTGGTGAGGACGGAGAAGATTAAGAGGTGTATGCCGCCTGAAGTGATTAAAGACTACGTTTTCTACGATCTACTGAAACAGTCGATTGTTGACATGACGCTGGACACGGAGGAATTTTCGCCTGAGAGCGGTGTATGCGGCGATCCAACTTTAGCGTCAGCTGAAAAGGGGAGAATATTCTTCAACGCTGTTGTGGACGACATAGCAGAATTCTTGAAGAAGTTCTACGAGCTCGAGATCTGATAGATACTCAGTTCTGTTCATTCTGAGTTGTCGTAATGCGGGATGCACAAAAGGAAAGGGTACCTCCTAGCGCAATTCACATCGAAACCAAGGCAAGCCTGAAAGTTCGGATCTCTAGATCTCTTCAAACTCAGCTACGAGTATCGGTGGAACCCATTGCTTGGGAACCCTTTCATCGATGTCCATCCACGTGGTTATGTCCAGCGGGGTTCTTAGTTTCTCATCCCCTTGCTCTATCAGCTTGAAGCGGTCTTCATAGCTAGGCAGAAGATTGAAGGGCTGGAATGCCATCTTTTCGTAGTAGAGGCTCCCGCTCAGAATTTTTACCATTCTCTGAGGATTGGATGAACCGAAAGTGTATGACAGCGGCCTGGCGAAGTATATCCATGGGCCCCACGCAAGGTAGATATACGGTACTTCAGCTATCACTAGCCCTCCAGATCTATTCATCCGAGAGAACTCGAGGTACGACACGCCGAATCCGCAGGCGTAGTCAACATTGTAGAGGGCTGCCCAAGGCGTGTCTGCCTCGATCTCCACGGCGTGCTTCGGGTGTCTAGCCCCTTCCACGATGACCATGCTTCCAACGCCTCCATCAGGCTTCTTCCAAGCGAACTCCTTGAAGACGTTGTGGTTGAAGACAAACTCTGCATTTCTTAAGGCTTGGACGTAAATGTCCTTGGAAACCTCTGTGCTAGTCAAAACCATCACGTGTGGGTTCTTGGCGTAGAAGACGTATGTTACTGAGACATTTACCTCTGGGTATTGAGGTAAGGGCCCTGAGCGCCTTGTCATGAGGAAAACCGGCCCTCGGATCGTCGTGTAACTGGCAGGGGGGTTCCAGTCTGAAGCGTGGATCCACTGCCTTGGAGGGGCGTAGACATCAGGGTTCCAGTGAACGGCTCCGTTCGTTTCAAGGTGATGGTCAAAGGTTTTGTTAACACCCATCTTCATGTGAACCTCATCTGCAGAACCGCTGGTTTCCTGCAGGCGAATCCTGTAGAAGGAGTTTTCGACAGTTAAGCCTAGACCGCTCCCCGATACGGAGAGATCCGACTCGTAGTGAGGCTCAGTGGCGTTCTTGTTTCCATAGAAAATGAGGTACACTTTGCTGGAGTTTGCCGGAACATCCGCTAAGAACGCTACATCAAAGGCTGTAGTTGGCTGGAAACGCTCATCGCTCCTTCCGCTCCAAGAAGAAACGGAGTAGACTTGGCTCATCACCTCTCTCGGCTCTCCGTTTCTGGGGTCGACGGATACGACTCGGACTTCCCTCTCAGGTTCATCGACCCTATCTGAGTACACGGCGAGGCCTACGTGCACAGGCTCAGACTCCCTCGGCAAGCCGCGGGTCTCCGTTAACACGATGCTCGCGTGTTGTCTCCAAGCCTTGTTCCAGTAGCCCCCCTGAGCTGGTGCAGTAGAGCTTTTCTCAACGCTCACTCTAACTCCATCTTCTATCAAGCCCTCCATCCTAAGCTGATTCGTTGAACTGTTCTCCCAGTCAGCCTTGACTACCGCCGTGGCTTCAGCACCCGCCTTGGCAGCGTTGTCTAAGGCAGGCTTACCGTCGTTGTAGACGAAGAAGTCTCTGGTCTCTACGTTGTTTACGAAGACTCTTTCAATTCTCCAAAGCTTTGAGTTTTCAAAGTCGATGGAAGCCTTGACGTGATAGAATGGGTGTTGAGGAGTTGGGAATGAGAAGAGAAGTTCTTTCACCGAAACCAATTTGGCTTCCCCGTTCTGTTTTCTGAACATATCGTTCTAATATCTAGCATTTTAAGTCTCTTTTCGCTTACAAATTAGTGATGGGAAATGTCTAGGAAAAGGTTAGCTGCTATATCGCTTATCGTGGCCACCCTTGTGGTAGCATCGTTCTTCATTGGCACACTATACTCTCCGTATGGCGGGTTTATGGAGTCACGCCCATGGGGTCCTCAAGTAGTAGAGTATCCAACACCTACACCAACTCCTACGCCAAGCCCGAAGGCCGTTGAATATACTCAAGAGCGGATGGTTATCTACAACGCATACGTGTCCCTTGAAACAAGAGATATTGGGGGCACTTTAGCTAAGATTAGAAGTTTGGCTGAGAGCTACGGCGGCTATGTTGCAGGTTCATCCCGCTCTTCTTATGGAATGCAAGCTACAGCTGAGGTTACGATTCGAGTTCCTAAGGATAAATTCCGTACAGCGGTTCAGGAGATAGAAACCTACGGCAAGGTTTTGGATGAGCGTACAACAAGCGAGGATGTTACTCAACAATATATCGACGTGAAAGCTAGACTTGAGAACTTGCAGAGGCAGGAGAAGAGGCTTAACGAGATAGTTGGTATGGCTCGAACCGTGGATGAGGTCCTCAATGTTGAGAGGGAGTTGGAGCGTGTCAGAGGCGAGATCGAGAGCCTCCAAGGACAAGTAAACTACCTTGAGCGGAGCGTAGCCATGTCGGTCATTACAGTCAGCCTTAAGGAGCCTCCGCCGCCGTTCACTCCTCCAGGTATGGATTGGGGAGAGACCTTAGAAAGCGCGCTGAGAGGATTCTTCGCGGTAGTCCGCGGCTTGATAATTCTAGTCGTCTCATTGCTACCATTGATTGCGATCGGCTTTTTCGCATACTACGTGTACAGGAGAAGGAAGCTGAAGGTGAAGAAGTAGATGTTGACTAAGATA
>Ga0315306_10000784_pt1 | contig 15281 bp, 15 predicted proteins | sample TDP1_MG_FD_203803 | JGI IMG/M metagenome (GOLD analysis project Ga0315306, IMG submission 203803) | Freshwater sediment microbial communities from Lake Towuti, South Sulawesi, Indonesia - TDP1 | ecosystem: Environmental > Aquatic > Freshwater > Lake > Sediment | place: Indonesia: South Sulawesi... | reverse complement strand
CACCATTTATTTGGGCAACCAAGCCTACCGAGTTCGAACCATGCAAGAGAAACATTATTTGTTCCTTGGAAAACGCTTCAGCAGTGAAACATTCTCTTTCAATTTCGTAAAGCTTTTCCAAATCGTAAACAGTTGCTTGCCGCACAGAAACAATCAATTTGGAGACCATGCTATTGTAAGTCAGTTAGGGGTTTAAACAGTTTCCTTTTATAGCCAGCCTATGCTAAGAAACGGAAAACCTAAAAACACGTGACTGCAATTGCTTAAAGAAACGGATGTGAAAAGCATGAGCAACAGTGAATCAGTTCGGGAAGACCCAGTTAAAATTCATAGGGAAGGAACCGCCCTATATGACGAAGGAAAACATAAAGAGGCAATTGAAAAATTCCTCAAGGCAAGCGAACTTTACAAAAAAACAGGCAATTATTTCGATGCGTCTTACACATTGTTTAAGGCGGCTGAATGTAGTTTCATACAGAAAGATTATGTAGCCGCAGTCGAACGCTTCCTCAAATCAGCTGACTTTGCTCTCGAAAAGGCATTTGACCGCTTTGCATTAGGTGCTTTAGAATATGCGTTAGACTGTTATAAGGCGCAAGGAAAGGAAAAGGGAAAAAAAGCAACTGACCTAAAGAAGAGGATTAAGGAGTTAAAAGAGAAGGTTTCAGCCTTCTAAATTCTATTTTTTCGTTTTCTCTTGCGAGAATGAAAATGTTTATTGTCTTGTCAGAAGACTGAATCACTAAAAGAAGGCTTAAGCCAAGCTTTAGGATTTGGACGATGCCAACAGAATTCAAGGTGCTTGCTGACCTCTGTGAAAAATTGGAGGCTACAAAGAAACGTTTGCAAATGACCGAGCTAGTGGCAGATTTTCTGAAGAGTTTAAGCGATGACGAAGTGGAACCTGCGACATCGATGATTCTTGGGCGTTCATTTCCAAAATGGGATCAAAGAGTTCTTGAGATCAGTTGGGCGACATTAAGCGACATCATAAAACGCTTAACTAACATAGACTGGAAAGACTTCAGAGATGCCTTTAACCAGACAGGAGACATAGGAGGCGCAACAAAAATTGTCTTCGAAAAGGCTGGCAAAATGCAGAAGCAAGCAACGCTTTTTGAGAAACTCCTTACAATTCTTGAGGTGAGACATAGCCTAGAAACAATAGCCGAAACCACTGGATACGGGTCAAGAGAGAAGAAAGAACGCTTATTAGAAACATTGTTAAGCGCTGCAAATCCTTTGGAAGCCAAATATATTGTCAAAATATTGATTGGCGAAATGCGAACTGGCTTCTATGAGGGTATGATGGAGCAGTCTGTGGCCAAAGCTTTTGATATTCCATTAGACATTGTTCAGAGAGCAAGCATGCTAACTGGCGACATAGCAGAAGTTGCTGCGTTGGCGAAGACAAAAGGAAAGGGTGGCGTCTTAAATCTTCAATTTCAAGTTTTTAGACCCATTAAGCCTATGATGGCTCAAATGGCAGCCAACGCAGACGAAGCCTTGAAAGAGCATGGAGGAGAAACTGCTTTAGAGTACAAATTAGATGGGGCGCGCATTCAGATTCACAAGTCGGGCGATAATGTCAAGGTTTATAGTCGCAGATTAACCGATGTCACCGACAGCTTGCCCGAAGTTGTGCAATTGGTCAACGAGCAAGTGAAGGCACATGAAGCAATCTTAGAAGGCGAGGTCATAGCCATAGGCGAAAAGGGCACACCTATGCTTTTTCAGCACTTAATGCGCAGGTTTAGAAGGGTTCATGAAATCGAAGAAATGACAAAGCAGATTCCTGTTAGGCTTTATCTCTTCGACGTTCTGTATGCTGATGGTAAAAGTCTAATTGACGAACCTTATAGAGAACGAAGAAATAAACTCCAGCAAATAGCGGGAAGCATCCAGCTCACTAAACAAATAGTGACCAGCGATTTGCAGGAAGCAGAAGATTTTCTTAAAGAGGCATTGAGAGAGGGGCATGAGGGTCTTGTAGCCAAAAAACTTGACAGTCTCTACACTCCTGGAATTAGGGGAAAACGCTGGTTTAAGATTAAGAAAATCTTGGAACCCTTAGACTTGGTCATTGTTGCTGCGGAGTATGGGTACGGAAGGAGACGTGGCTGGCTTTCTGACTATTACCTTGCTGCCAGAGACGCTGAAACTAGTGAACTACTTACGGTTGGAAAGACGTTTAAGGGTCTGACAGACGAAGAAATAATCGCCATGACTCAAAGGCTGAAAGAATTGGCAGTCAGAGAGGAGCATGGAAGAGTCGTCGTGGTTCCAAAGATTGTGGTTGAAGTAGCCTATAACGAGATTCAGAAGAGCCCCACGTACAAGTGCGGAATGGCATTAAGGTTTGCAAGAATCACGAGAATCCGAGATGACAAGAGCCCAGAAGAGATAGACACTATCCAAAGGGTTAGAGAAATTTACGAAAGACAATATGAGAAGAAAGCAAGATTCAAGTAACTGTGAACTTATGCATCCACTATCATCGAATTTAAGTTAACCCTTTCACTATCACGCGGCTTCTCTCAGTCTTCTTAGTCTTCCAGTTAATTCTTCTATTTCTCTTAGGCTTTAAATCAACTCTTCCAGAATGTCTGCTTTCTTGTTTGACAGGCACGTCGTAGCATCTTCAACCATGAGCTTATGCGCAGAAGGTGATATATATTTTATTAAATAGATTATCAATGCATCAAGGAGGTGAGTACGATTTTATCGTTGAAAGGAATTCGTGAGTGGAGAGAGGTTATAGACTCATCCTTGCTCAAATGGTCTGAAGAAACTATTGGTAACATTGTATCCAAGTATCCGAAGGCAAAAAGAGTCTGGAGTCAACTTCGCAGTGATTCCTTTATATCGGCTTTGTGGGACATGTCCGACTACATTGTAGTGACCAAAATGAAGTACAACGCCCACGGCGACATTCATGCAAAGATCGTGACAGCAAACGCCCTAAAGATGCTAGATTTGTTGATCAAAGCTGGAGTGCAACCGGACATCGTTAAGGCATCACAGGAAACTTCTGAGTCCGGGAACGTTGTCGAGAGTGGGGATCTGGATGACGCTCATCTTATAATTCTCTTATCTGGGCTGCTCCATGACATAGGCAACCAGGTGAACAGGTCAAACCACAACTGGCATAGCGAAATATTGGCGATACCAATACTAGACAAGGTGTTAACTCCGATATACCCAGACGAGAGGAAAAAGGGTATAATTCGAGGGTTCATATTGCACTGCATCTACAGTCATATGGAAGACACACCAAGCTACACACTAGAAGCCAGCTTAGTGAAAGTAGCTGACGGCACCGACATGACCAAGGGAAGGGGACGCATACCCTATGAGATGGGAAATGTAAATATCCACTGCGTCTCCGCTATGTCTATTGGAGACGTTGATGTGATTGAGGGAAAGGAAAAACCCATAAGAATAAGTATCAACATGACAAACTCCGCCGGAGTCTTTCAGGTGGAGGAGATTCTATACAAGAAACTGGTTGCTGGCGTTGCTGGTAAGTACATCGAAATTGCCGCCCAGACAGTCCCTGAGAAGCCATTCGTAGACGAGAGAATAGTCTATAAGATCACCGTTGAAAAGGATAGATTTGTACACATAAGATAGCCCAAGTTTCTCCATACCCTTGAGTGCTATTCATAGAAGAATGAACTCTTCGCCTACTCCTTTTCTTATTGAGACAGCATAACCATCTTCAGACATAACAACCACACTCTGAACTCCACCTATATATAAAGGGCTAGTATAGACTTTGCGTGACTCTAGTTTTTTCACCGCCAACAACCAATAAGCTTACAAAAACACTCCAAGAGAACACTTATCAATTCCTCTACTGCTTAGAATGTAATGTAAAACCGAGGCTAACTCTTGACTGAAGAAAAACAACGGAAAAAGAAAAAGAAACAGAGGCAAGTTGCTCTTCTCAAACAGAAAGAAATTGAAAGCCAGAAATTCCTACAATTACTCGAAACCTTAGAAGAATTGGAGAAAGAGCAGAAGTATGTAGATGTTCAAATTTGTCCACATTGTAAAAGCCCAAGAATCCGTAGAGTCAGCACGTTAGGCGGCGACATGTCTGGACACATGGGCTTATTGCCAGTAAAATTCGAGTGCCTCGATTGCGGCTGGCGAGAACGCCTAGTTACTTTAGCAACTAATAGGAAACTTGGCGTGAAACAGGTTGCCATAATCGCTGAGGCACGCGACCTCAAAGAAAAGAATGTAAAATAGTGCCTAGAAAGGGTCCCAAATGGGAGGGCAAGCATGCAAGTTTCTGCACCAGGTAGAGCTGACTTTCTTAACACGCATCAAGATTACAAGGGTTTGCCTGTAGTTCCAATTGGACTTAGCTTAAGAACAAGAATTCATGGGCATGCTACTAATGGAACGAAGATAAAAGTCAATTCTGTTAACTTGGAGAAGGAGGAAAAAACAGCCTCTGACGAGTTTGATATTAGAGATATAGAGTACAGAGAAAAAGGCTGGTTCGGCAACTACATTCGTGCAACTGTGAACACGCTAAAGAAATTCGGTCTTTCAAAGAAGATTAAGGGAGTGGACATGGTGATTGATAGCGACATACCAATCGGCGTAGGACTCGGAAGCAGCAGAGCCCTTGAGGTTGCAACCATAAAATTCTTTGATGCCGCGTTCAAACTAAATCTTTCTAGACGCGACCTCGCAGAACTTTCCTATTTTGCAGAACGAGAAGAACTAGGAATACCTTGCGGAAGCCTTCAACGTGACAAAAGAACTTTAATTACGGAAAAAGGAGACCGATAAATTATTTAATGCATTTGTCTTGTAAGATGTTCCATAAAATGGAGGTTTACTGCCGTTGAAATTGTCTCGATACGCTCGCATCACAATCTTATTGGCTATAATCTTTGGCGCAAGCATCTTAGCCGCCGCCTACTTCCATTATGCCACACCTCACCCCTCGCAACTCCGCATACTATACACTCACTCACCAGAAATGGTGGAAGAAATAGTCAATAATTTTAAAACATGGTATAAGCATCCAATAGAAGTAACAATCACAAAAACCAATCCCGAAACAGCTTTTGAAAAAGCAAAAGCCTACACCATGGACCCAGGAGCAGACATATGGTGGGGTGGATCACTTTCATTCTTTCAAAACGCTTCTGTAGGCTTGTTGCAGTACAATTCCACATATAAAGAACAGATAGACGTAACATGCCATTTCAGTCCCCAAATGGACAATAGAAGCACACCGTGCTGGTATGCAGCAAGTCAAATCGGATTAGGCGTAATGTATAATGAACTCGCCCTCAACGAGTTAGGATTAAGTGTACCTCAAAAATGGGATGACCTTCTAGACGAAAGATATATGGAAAACATAACAATGACCGAACCTACAAACTCAGAACTTACATCGCCATTCATAATGTTAATTTTGCAAAACAAAAACTGGACCGTAGGATGGGAATATCTAATCAAGTTATCTGCATTCATTAAAGAGTATGGTAACGGCGAAGGCGACACTGCACTTAAAGTGTCTTCTGGTTATCTTCCGCTTGCAATTGTTCCAGACTTCTACGCCTATGACAAAATGGCAATTCCGATTCCTGACATTAATTTCACATACTTGGATGCAACAGTTTTGCAGCCAGATCCGATTGCTATTTTCAGAAAGGGTAAATACCAAAGCGAGGCGAAAGCATTCATAAATTTCATTCTAACTCCAGAGGCACAAAGTATCGTTGGTAAATATCTGCTGCCAATACGCTCAGAAGCCACAGTGTCTCCTCCGCGGATTAACCCATTTGACTCAAAATTTCCGTTTATGGATGGCTATAACAAAACTTTTGAAGAAAAAATGAAGCAACTAGTCGAAGACTACTATTCCATTTGGATTACCCAGGGGCACAGTCAAGTAAGAGCGTTGTGGCAAGGAATCACAGAGGTAAACAAGACCAAAGGCAATAATCCTCTTGCCAACTATTGCTATAAATTGGCTGAGGGCAACTTTACGTATTTGGGAAGTTACTTGAACCGAACATTTGTAGATACGATATATAACTTGACGGATAACTGGACCAACAGCAAAAAGATATATGGATACACAAGAGACTGGAATGGAAACAGCAGTGATGCTTACTATTACGCGGCAGCGAATATTCAGATTTCAAAGGCTGCGATTGGTTCTCCAGCTCCTTTTGTGGGACTTTACCCGTATAGTCTCAACATGAGCCCGTTAAACTATACTCGTTTCCTAGAGGATTTGGACACCATTGTTGATTTAGGTTTTAAGGGAGTTAAACTTGGGAATGTTGAATGCTTCTACGATGAAGGATGGCTTGAACAAGCGATGGACGACTTGGCAGCAAGAAATCTTAGTGTTATAATTCCGTTTCGCTTCTTTGACAGAACTTACAAGTTCAATGCAAGCCAAACTCCTTCAATGCCTCCTGAAGCCTATAGCATAAGTGGTTTTCCAAACAACGCAATCCAAGTTCAAGCTTTCATCAACTTTGTAAACAACGTAACAAACATAGTCAAGAATAAGCCAAGCCTTCTCCAATACTCAATCTACTATCCATTTGACGCAACCAATGAAACGACAAAACAGCAGTGGGCTCAAAAAATCCAGAACTGGACCTATTCTAAAACTCTTCAATCCATAATAACCGATGGAATAATGAAAAATGATACAAGCCACCCAATATGCCTGGTTGCAGAGAATTGGGGTGAAGATACCTTCTCAATTTATGACAAGTTGCCCTACAACATAACAGGATTTTTCATGTTTGGAATTCAACCTTACTCAGCCACTGTCGACGACATAGATGGGACCCGAATAACCCAATTCTACAACTACTTCATTGCCAGGGGTAAGCCAGTCTACATAGACTCATGGGGTTTCCACACAAACGCAACACTAGTTTACGGGCAAGCGAGCAATGAAGAAAACAAGTCAAGATTAGTTCGAGAATTTGTTAACTTCACCCAAAACTGGAAAATCATATGGTGCTACTTTGGGCTACATGACAATCTACCGTCAGGAATAGACTTTGGGTTGGTTGACGCCAATAATGAGTTAAAGTCTAGCGGCGAAGCAATGAAAGTAGCACTGCAAAATCTCTAGGGTCTCTAGCCTTTGTGATTGGGTAATAAGATTATTTTTTTGTTCTTCTTCATCTTCTTCTTCACTGAAGACGTATCCACCGCTTTGCCTTGTCTCTCATGTCTCTGTAAATTCGGTCCAAAACGAATTCCAACGAAATATATAAGGAATAAGAAAGACCCCCTCAAACTCTATGAAACTAAACATTGAGTGGGTGGGATTTTGATTTTATTTTGACTTTTTATCTTGCATGACTCATCATTTTCTTTTGTTTGGCATGGTTCTGAAATGTAGTGCGGCTTGTTTTGTGTTGAAATTGGTTGAAATTGATTTTCGAATTTAATCGAATTGATCTTTCTTTGACAGGAATGGCGCAATCTCCTAATATACAGATGGCTCTTGGCATCATCAACAAATTTTAGTGTATGGTGTTTTTTAGTCGAAGTTTGACCGAACATCTGCTAAACCGAAAGATTCTCATTCGCCGATTACTTGAACTATTATGGTTCTTTGTCTCGAATAAACATCGGTTTCAACAAACACAAGTGACTGCCAAGTACCTAGAACAACATGCCCATCAACTACTGGCAAAGTTTTGTCTGGAGACAGGAGCATTGACCTTAAATGAGAATGAGCGTTAGATGGGTGCCTATAAGAACCACGCTTTGGAACAAGCCTCTCAAGGAAACTCCTAATGTCATCTTCTAAGCTCGGCTCGTATTCGGTTAGGATAACGATGCCAGTGGCGTGAGGTGCAAACACATGAACCAAGCCATTCTTTATGTCAGACTTTCTCACAATTTCTTTAATTCTGCCAGTTAAGTCAACAAAATCTATTTCACCACGGGTAGAGAACACAAAACTTTCATTAAAGACTTTCATTTTTTCTCGCCTCTCTTCAAGTCGAAATTGCCTTTGTCCCTCTTCAAGATTCTCGCTTGTTCAGGCAATTTGTCCTTTTCCCACTCATTCCAATCCACTTCCCGGAATCTCCAGCGTTTACCTAAATGTGCAGCCAAAACTGCATGTTTATACTGACGTGGGATGGGAATAAATTCTTCAAGGAAACCAAACAATTTCTCAATCTGTTTCTTAGGAAAATACGCATAGTAACTGGCATTTTTCACTTCAAAAGCGTACACGTGTAAATCCCGCCTCGCAATAACGTCAGGCAGAGGATTAAGACTTGGATTACTTACGGGCACTCTAACAGCCTTATAACCTGCTTTTTCAAGTGTCTTAACCAGCACTGCTTCGCTGTAGAAGCCTCTTCTGCGCCATCTGTGAATATCCCTCTTAAACTCTATTTGCTCCATAATACTTCGCTTCCAATAATCAACACTTCTCAGTATTTTATCTTTTTGAAACATAAAAAAATGGAGGTTACTGGAGAACTCTGCTTATTCTATTCCCCAGCGTTTAGTGACTTTCACTATGAGGAATATTATGAAGGCGACGATGACAAAGGTTATTAATGCAACTATGAAGTGCCCCACTCCGAATACTTGTCCAACGTAATTTGGTGTTGTTGGATTTCCCTCAGCGTCAAAACCTGTTGGAGGGATTCCAATTTTCAAGCCAGCGAGGTTTTGAAGACCTGGTACCGCAAGTCCTATTATCGGCATCAGCAAGTCGCTGACGAGTGCTTGTACTAAGTTGCCTAGGTAGACACCCATAATGAAGGCAACGGCCAGTCCCACAACCTTGTACTTTGAAAGAAAGTCCATAAACTCAGCCCACAGTCCTTTAGGCTTCTCTGTCGGAGGAGAAGGCTTTGGCTCCAATGCTTCTCTTATCTTCCTTAATTCCTCTAACATTTTCTCTTGCGTTGACAATCTGGTTCTCACCACAAATAAGGGATAGTTTCTGAGACATCCAAATTTAAAAACATGTGTTTCTCGTAGAGATTTTCGCTGCCTTTAAATGATTCTGTTGATTCGCAAATAAGAAAAAAGTAATGGAACCTATAGTTTCTCTGCAGATTTTTTGGAATGCTTCGGTTGCTTCTTTTCCCAACTGGTTAAGGTAAGCTAATTCTGCTAATATCACAGACTACAACAATTACGCAATTATAATTTGGCATGTGGGAAAACATGAGATCTCACTCTATTAACCTCTCACATAATCAAAACCAAAAAAGAATGAGCAACATGGAGACCTCTTAAAGAAACCACCAAAAATCTATGATAAAACAATGGTATCAACATCATTTTTTGTAAGACAGAACCAAAATCTACGATTATTACCTCTAAAATCGGGTTTGAGGTTAACTAAGTCAAGAATCTTTGGTGCCAAATCAATTAATGACCTTTCCGATATAGTTTTTGTTGATGCTTTTGTATCCAGATTTAATCTGTATTGACTTCTCGGTAATCTTAAGTGACGTTAAAACTCAATGGTAATACCAAATTAACTGACTTCACCAAATATTGCATTCCTAACTTGAAAGACAAGCAAAAATGCTTAGATTTGCCTACATAAACGGACTCACAGATATGTGCTTGTATTGGAAAAGCCGAAAAAACAGCTCTTTTTGCATGTGCCAAATCTGCATCTGGGAATGGTGATGTGTCTTCTGTAGATACAAAAGCATCAACAGACTTCATGTAAGAGCTACAGGTTTTCTCTTTAGGGCGTTTCTGTAAGCGTAGCTTCAACCGTTCGTTTCTTGGAATCATGTATAACCGTTAGCCTTGTTTTTCTTCCAGCAGTCTTTTTGTAAATCTCTTTAAGCAAATTTTCTATGCTTCTTACGGCAGCACCATCAACTTCTACAATTATTTCTCCAGGAATTATTCCAGCGTCTTCAGCTGGGCTTCCGTGGGCTACTTCGGTAACTATGACCCCACTTTCTACTGGCAAACTATAGTAGGCAGCAATCTCTCTTGTGACGTTTAGTCCAGTAATGCCGAGCCATGGCTTAATTACTCTGCCATGAACCATGATGTCGCTAGTGCATTTTTTCGCCGAGTTTATGGGTATAGCAAACCCGATGCCATGAGCAAAAGGAATAATCGCTGTGCTAATGCCTACAACTTGCCCACGAATGTCTATTAGGGGTCCACCGCTGTTTCCAGGATTTATAGCGGCATCTGTCTGAATGAGATTCTCGATGACCCCTTCCTCTGCACGTACGGACCTATTCAATGCACTGATTACTCCGGACGTGACTGTTGGTCCTCCCACAAGACCGAATGGATTGCCAACCGCAAAAACTCTCTGTCCTACCCTTAGCTTATCCGAGTCTCCAAATTCCACAGTTGGCAGATTCTTTTCATCGACTTTGATTAAGGCGATATCTGTGGCTGAGCATGTTCCTTTCAAGACTCCCTGGAGAGTTCGCCCATTTGCTAAAGTTACGGTTATTTCTTTTGCGCCTTCAATAACGTGATTATTAGTCAGAATGTAGCCCGATGAGTCGATTATTACTCCTGAACCCATGCCCTTTAACGGCACAGTTGTGTAAAAGTAACCATGATATAGCCTAACTGTGCTCACGTTAACTACACATCTACTACACTTTTCTATCGCCTCAATAACTTTATCTTCATCCTGAAGTGACAATTTCCCTTCAACTCCTCAAGAACAAACATAAAATACTATCAAGCAAATTTAGGCTTTTTGAAACAAAATATTCTCTCTTCAATGTTTCACAATATCGACAGCAAATCTAACTAAATGTTCAGCCACATTTATGCCAGTAGCCTGTTGAAGACCCTGCCAGCTAGGAGCACCGTTCACCTCCAAAATTACTGGCCCATTACTGGTTTCGATTATGTCTACCCCTGCGTAAAGGATGTCAACAGCCTTGATAGCCTTTAACGAAATCTCTCTGAGTTCAGCTGACAACTTGACAACTTCAGCTTTGCCGCCCTGTGCAACATTGGTCTTCCATTTACCAAGAGGGGCAACCCTATAGATAGATGCTAAAACCTCGTCTCCAATGATAAAGGCTCTGATATCACGACTTGGCTTATCCAAATATTCTTGGATAAACAGTGGGTGCCCCCATCTCTCCAGTGTTTTAAATGCGTTGAAAGCCATGTTAGCATCGTCAAACTTTATTGACCCAAAACCTAACCCTCCCACAATGGGCTTGTAAACTATTTGCGAAAAGTCTTGGCTGACACGATAAGCCCAGTCTGCCATTTCGGTTACGTAGGTTTTCGGGATTGGAAGACCAGCTTTGGCGAGTGTGTAACTCATAGAATATTTGTCTCTAACTTTCCTGTACGCATAGGTTGGATTTATTACGTGAGTACCAGAAGATTCAAGATGCTCCATCATGCTGATTCGTTTGGTTACCTGTTCACATGAGCCTGGCCCAAAAGACCTAAGAAAACACAAATCAACACTGGTTACTTCTTTGTCTCCGCACCAAAACCGTGATTTTTCAGTTTCGACGCATGAAGACATGTCCATGATTCGAGCTAGAGTAGCGCTTCCAATAATCTTCTTGCAAGCAGCATATAACTGTTTGTTATTCTCATCTAAAGATCGTCCATAAACAATAATGGATTTCATTCTGTTTTTCCTCGCAAGCAGTTGAATTCTAGGAGAGTGCAAATTAATATGTATTGGCCCCTAATTTCCCATAACACATTTTCGACTATAGAAAAGCAAAATATACTAATCTCCAGAACTTTGAAGATTTTGACATACTTCAATTAAAATAGAAGAATTTTTTGTATAAACTTTTATTGAACGTGGCAAATTATACAATTTAGAACAATCTAAATTAATTGAAAATTTCAATTTTATAAACTATTAAGATAATAATAACTTTACTTTTCTTAATTTTTAACGTATTTATGTTTAGAATTTCGTGGATATGCTGTTTACTATTTATTATTTTACCTAATTTTCAATGGATAGGCGGGAGAAAGTGTGTTAACTGTTCTATATGTGCTATAAGTTCGCTTAGAAAGTTTTGTAATTGTAGAACTGGGACTATGGGTGTTTTCTCGCAGAATTTGAGCGGACCTGGATACAAAGACAAGATCACTGGAATTAGGACAGCCTTTTCCCAGTTTGCTAATCCTATTTTCTCATGTAGCATAGGCAACGCCTTTGCCAACGCTTCGGTTCTTTTAACTTGTGCCTCAACAGCCTTTATTGTTACTGCTCTTTGCCAACCATGATGCCAGTGCTTGCAATCCACACAAGCGATAACTGATTCTTTTAAGCCTAGAATGTCGATTTCCCATCGCCTTCCAGATGCTGTGAAACGGAAACCCCTCTTTACTGCGAAGTAGTTGGCCTTAAAGGCTGCTACTGCGATGTTTTCGAATTCACTCCATTCTAGTAGACTGCATACTTTTTCAAAGTCCGCGCCCAATTTGATTGCTTGAATAGCCATTGTGATGCGTTGATTTAAAGACGCCTCAACCACTCCATTCTTCAGTTGGATTAGTCCTTCATTGTAGAATTTGGTGAGTATTCTTCCTGTTATTTGTCGTGGGATATGTGCGTCTTTGCTCATTATGTCTTCTTGAACTGCGCCAAGTCTTGTCAGTTTTAGAGTGGAGACGAGAATTTTTCTTTCAAGCGCCATTTTGACTCTCTCTGGAAAGATGGTTCTTGTAAAAGTTAAATTCTTCTGTCGTGATTGAGAGATAGTTCTTTAAGAAACCTGACAATGAATATGATACTTCAAAAAGGCAAAGGAGAGAACCATATTGCTTCAAGATTACATTTCTAAAACTCCGAAATCCCGCAAATTATATGATAAAGCGAAAAACCTTCTTCCCGCTGGAGTCTCCTATTTTATACGGCATTTTGAACCTTACCCCTTCTACACTAAAGAGGCTAGAGGAAGCAAAATCGTTGACGTAGATGGAAACGAGTACATTGACTTCTGGATGGGACATTACACACATATTTTAGGGCATAGCCCGCCTGAAGTTGTGAAAGCGGTAAGAAACCAAATTGAGAAAGGATTTCATTATGGGACATCTCACGAACTTGAAGTTGCTATGGCTGAGCAAATCGTAAAGATGATTCCAAGCGCCAAGATGGTTCGCTTCGCAAACTCAGGAACTGAAGCAGCAATGTATGCTACCCGTCTCGCTCGTACATGTACGGGCAAAGAAAAGATTGTAAAGGTTGAAGGAGGTTGGCATGGCGGATATGACGCCCTTCATAAAGCTGTAAAACCGCCTTTCGATATTCCTGAAACCAGCGGAATAACATCTGGAGTATCAAAAGACACAGTCACAATTCCATTTAACGACTTGGATGGAGTAAGAAGAAAACTGAGAAAAGAGGAATTTGCCGCAATAATGGTGGAACCAGTTTTAGGGGCAGGAGGAAGCATTCCAGCCGAAGAAGACTTTCTAAAAGGATTAAGAGACATATGCACTGAAAGGCATGCGCTGCTCATGTTTGATGAGGTGATTACGGGTTTCCGGCTGGCTCCTGGCGGAGCTCAACAATATTTTCGAATCTTGCCTGACATCACAATTTTAGGGAAGATTATGGGTGGCGGACTGCCAGTTGGCGCAATAGCAGGTTCCAAAGAAATCATGGGATATATGGACCCTACCATTTATGAAAGACCAAAATTCTCTTTTCACGGCGGAACATTCTGTGCAAACCCCATTGTAATGACAGCAGGCTTAGCAATTCTAAAAACACTAGAAGATGGGAAACTTCAACACCAGCTAAATAATAATGGAGACAAAATTCGACAGCATCTTAAAGAAGTCTTTGAGAGAAGAAATGTTGATGCCCAAGTTACAGGTATTAGCTCGCTGTTTCATGTCCATTTCACTAAGGAAGAAATTAAGGATGCTGAAGGAGTGTTTCGAGCTGACCACAAGAAACTAGAAGATTACCATTTATATCTAATGGCAAAAGGAGTATTTTTCTTGCCGACAAAAACGGGAGCACTCAGCAGAGCACATTCAAAAGAAGACTTGGAAAAGTTGATTGCTGAAACTGAAAGCTTCACGCAGAAGCTATAGCCCCCTTGTATAGGCCCCTTATGCGAATAGGTCTTCTTGTTTTGGTCTTATTAGTTGGGTTGCTTTTGCTTTTTCTGATTTCAAGTATGGGTATCCTCTTATTATTGCGGCTGGGATGCCTTCGTTTGCTTGTCCAATTACCAATTCAGCGGCGGATGCTAGTTCGTCTGCGATTGCGGTTCTCTTCACCCTTAAGACGTATCCGAATAGGTCGGTTTCGCCTCTTCTATCTCTGATAGGGTTGATGCCTGCAACGCCGATGGCTATGTTGATTTCACCTTCTCGCAGTGGGCGCCCATGCGTATCAGAAATGATGACAGCAACATCCTTTCCGGTTAGTTTCTTTATTTTTCGCCTTATTTTTCGTGCTGAACTGTCGGGGTTTTTTGGCAGAAGCGCCACGTTGCGTTCTCCTAGAACATTTGAGCGGTCGACTCCTGAATTGGCACAGATAAAGCCATGTTTTGTTTCTGTGATAAGTTTGCCATCATCCATTCGAACGATTCGTTTGGATTCTCTGAGAATGACTTCAACTAACGCTGGGTCTTTGTCAAACTTTTGAGCCCAAGCGTTTGCAAACTCTGAAGGAACAACCGTGTCAAGATTTACGATAACCCCTTCGGCGCGTGAAGCAAAGACATGGGTAATTACGATGATGTCACCTTCTTGGATTGGATTTCCTTGCTGTTTTGCTGCGTCACAGATGAGTTTTGCGATGTCGTCACCTTCTTTTATGATTGGCAAATCTTTCACACCGATTATCTGAATCATAGTTTTTCCACTGAACTATGTGAATTTATTCATGGATGGGGACAATGCATAGGAATTTTACAGTTTTTTCGCCATTGTTCTTGAATTGATGTTTTTCGTTTGGAGAAATAAAGATGACGTCGCCAACTCTAAACTTTCTTTCTTGTTGTTCACTGACTATAAGACCTTCGCCTTCGAGAATGAAGACTTCGTGCTCCCAAGGATGATTGTGAAACGGGCTATAGCCTTTAGGCTTCATCTCGAATAGTCTCATTGCAAAGTTTTCTGCTCCAGTCTCTTTTGTGATAAGCCATCTCACCTTTAGTTTTGAAGCTCCTTTTTCCGCTTCTTTTGCCTTGACGTCTTTATGACTGAGGATTTTCATTTCGTTCACCTCTTTGAAGCAACTCAACATCTGGCAGTTTTCCGTATTAATATAATCTTTATATAAA
>Ga0315306_10000783_pt1 | contig 15287 bp, 11 predicted proteins | sample TDP1_MG_FD_203803 | JGI IMG/M metagenome (GOLD analysis project Ga0315306, IMG submission 203803) | Freshwater sediment microbial communities from Lake Towuti, South Sulawesi, Indonesia - TDP1 | ecosystem: Environmental > Aquatic > Freshwater > Lake > Sediment | place: Indonesia: South Sulawesi... | reverse complement strand
CTAAAACGCTTTCGTCAACCTCAGAGACGGGCTTGTCGCCGTCCACTAACATTAAACGTTGCTCCCGCACCATCTTCAAGTAAACCTCTCGCACCTTCTCTTGATTTCGCTTGGTCTCCATCACCGTTTTCTTTCGCTTGAGCCTCTTAACCACAACATCGGTTGGAACATCAATGAACAAGGCTAGATTGGGCTTCAAAGCAAAACGGTTAATGCATTCTATCCAATCGAGGCTAAGGCCAGCCGCACCTTGATAGGCTAGGGTGGAGTATACATAACGGTCACAAACCACAATCTTATCCCGATTCAACAACGGCCTGATCACTGTTTCCACATGGTCAACTCTGTCAGCTGCGAACAACAACGCTTCGAGAGCAATTGGCACACGTTTTTCACGGTCAAGTACAAAACTGCGTATGAGTTTGCCTACCTTTCCAACGCTAGGCTCAGTTGTGTAAACTGCGTCAAAGCCTCTGCGTCGCAGATTCTTGATTAGTCTTTTGGCTTGAGTTGTTTTTCCGCTGCCATCCAATCCTTCAATACAGATGAAGAAGCCTCGCTTGATTTGTTTTGTCATGGGTTCTCTGCTCGCTTTCGACAACATGTGAAAAACCGTTCAGCATAAATTACTTTCCATACGCGTCCAGAAGAAAATCGATTGCTTTAATAACTGTTGACAAAATGAAACTTGCTAAGAGGCACCGCTTATGAGGCAGTATTGGGGTGAAATCAAAGACCCTGTTCATGGCTACGTCTACATAACAGAGGCGGAGAAACAAATCATTGACTCGTTTCCCGTTCAGCGCTTAAGAAGACTACGACAACTCGCCGGGGCTGAATACGTTTATCCAGGCGCCAACCACACACGCTTTGAACATTGCGTGGGCGTCATGCACTTGGCCGGGTTGATGGCTGAAAACCCCTACCTATCAAAGTATTTCAATGAAGAAGAGTACCAGTTGATTCGCATCGCCGCCCTACTGCACGATGTCGGGCACGGTCCGTTCTCCCATATTTTTGAACACCTACTCGTCAAGTTCCTCCACAAAACGCATGAAGACATCAACGTCTGGATTGTTCAAAAGTCAGAACTGAAAGACATCATCAAAAAATTAAGCTTCAACGTAGATGACGTGGCAAAACTCTCTGTAGGATGGCTGCACAAGCCCAAAAGAGCCTTCATGGACCAGATTATCCGCAGCGCCGTGGACGTGGACAAACTCGACTTTGTGGTCCGCGACACCTATCACACGGGCGCGCAGTATGGTTACGTGGATGTTTTCCGCCTCATCCAAACTCTAGACGTGCTCGACCAAAACTTGGCTGTCGACTTGGGCGCCTTGTCCGCCCTGGAATCATTCATTCTAGCCAGAGTTGAATCATTCAAGAGCATATATTTCCACCGAGTGGGACGAGCCGCCCAGCTTATGCTTGCTATGGCCATGGAAGAAGCAAAAGACGAACTTGGTCTGATTGGTTTCAAAACGCCTGATGAATACTTAGCTTACGATGATTACACGGTTTGGACCATGCTCAAAAAATCAAAGAAATCAAAGAAATTCATCCAAAACCTTGAGAGGCGGAAGCTGTTAAAATGCGCCTACGACCGAACCTTTTACGTTCGCGACAAGACCGTTTCAAGCATCTTCAGCGTGGAAGAGATTCGCAATCAACTGCGCGACCAGATTGCCAGCGAGGCTGGAGTAGATTCCCAATCGGTTGTAATAGACGTGCCCACGCTGCCCTCGGTGCCCTACAGCCACTCTGTTTTGCTTGAACCCATGGAAATCCCAGTGTTCACGCGAACACGTGAAGGCGAAAAAGTTCCGCAGCGACTCAGCGACATATCTGGAATATTCGACGTTCTAAAGGGATTCATCAACATTCTACGCGTGTACACTGATGAGGAAAACCGAGAAAAGGTAGGCGCCGCAGCAACAAAACTGTTAGGCGACATTCCATCCTCGGCAAAGATATCATTCTAAACGGTGACTGTGAAGCATTTGAAGGCAACTAGAAAAATCCTGCGAGGAAGGGGCATAGTTACCGGTCGTTGCAAGGGAATAGCGCTTGTCTCACAAAAGCCTCTCAGTTTCTTGGGCGGAGTTGACTACAACTCTGGCATAGTCATCGAAAAAGGCCACGACTTGAAAGGCGAGTTCCTCAGAGACAAGGTTTTATGTTTTCCTTCTGGACATGGCTCAACCGTTGGGAGTTACGTGCTGTATTCGCTTGTAAAGAAGGGATCGGGTCCGAAGGCGATTGTTAACCAGGTCGCAGATACCGTTGTGGTTGTTGGCGCCATCATCGCTGAGATTCCTATGGTTGACCAAATTGACATCAAACAAATCAAAACGGGTTACATCGTCGAGGTGGATGGCGACAAAGGAATGGTGAAAATTGTAGGCAGAGGAGATTAATCCTGTACCTAACCAGACAAGAAGAGCGCATTTTAGACGGCGAATACGGCTGGGCCAACCAGGTTTCAATGAAGATTCTCGTCCGCCTCGGCGACCTATTCGGCGCCACAAGACTCATCCCAATTCAGTCGACGCATCTTTCAGGCGTATCGTACAAGCATCTGGGTGACGCCGCCATCGACTTTCTCGACGAGTTAGCCAGCAAGGGAGGAAGAGCGCAAACACCTTCCAGTCTCAACCCCTCAAGCCTCGACCAAGAAATCTTGGTGAAACGCTACTCAAAAGACCGCGTTGCCAAACAACAGCACATTATCGAACTCTACAAGAAAATGCTTATCCAGCCCACCTTGACATGCACGCCCTACTACGTTCAAAAGCCTAAACCAACTCAACACTTGGCTTGGTCCGAATCCTCCGCTGTGGTCTACGCCAACTCAGTTTTGAAAGCGTGGACAAACCGTGAAGGTGCTCCAAGCGCCTTAGCCGCCGCCCTCGTGGGTAAGACACCAAATTATGGTATACACCAGCCTCAAAATCGTCAACCCAATGTGCTGATTAAATTGGAAACAAAACTGTCAGCCGAAACAGATTATGGCGCGCTCGGAATCCACTTGGGCAAATTCCTGAAGGAAAAGATTCCAGCCCTTGAAGGACTGCGCGGCTCAGACGACGAGTTAAAACAGTTAGGCGCTGCAATGGCGTCAAGCGGCATGACAGCCCGGTTCCACAGAGAAGCTCCGAGCAAAAAGGAGAAACTTGAAACCATGACGGTGGAAGCAAAAGATGTTGAGGAAACAACATCCAATCTCTGCACCACCGACCAAAAACCAGACTTGGTCTTTATAGGGTGCCCCCACTGCTCCATAAACGAGGTCAAAAGCGTCGCTCGCGCTCTCGAAGGCAAGAAAGTGCGCAAAGGCGCCGAGCTATGGGTTTGCACGTCGCGGCACGTGAAAGAAAAGGCGAAAAACTATGTTAACATCATCGAGCGTGCGGGTGGACGCGTTCTATGTGACACGTGCGTTCTCGTCACGTGGGTAAAAGACTTAGGCGTAGACACGCTTTTGACAAACTCTGCCAAAACTGCATTCTACGCGCCTACTTTGAATGAAGTGGATGCAATCTTGAGACCTCTTAGTCAATGCTTGAAAACTGTTTGCCGAAGCTAAACTTTCTTAAATAGTCGAGTGCTTTGAGGTTTCAACTTCCCGAATCCGCTTTTCTAATATGGGAGATGTAGTTTATAATAGCCAACTCTCAAGAGAAATAGAATCTCATGGAGACAGCCCATGGGCTTAATCGATGCCTCTCTGCTCCTATTAATCGGATTCGCAATAGGTGCGCCCTTGTCTATGGTTGGTCTTGGGGGCGGTCTCTTGATAGTTCCCGCATTGATTCTGATTTTTGGCTTGCCTCCTCAAAACGCCGTTGCAATAAGTCTAGTTGCGATGGTGGGCACAACCGTCTCTGCCTCAATCGGCTATATAAGGCAAGGAAGAGTGGACTACAAACTCGGTCTGCTTTATGACATACTCGACGTTCCAGGCGTAGTTTTCGGCGCGTATTTAACAACGATACTTCCTAAAGACATTCTTACAGGACTCTGCGGGTTCTTTATAGTATTCATCTCGTTGCTCTTAATTGCGAGAAGAGGCCGCGCATCTTCAGCAAGGGACAACGAACAAATTACTGGCAAAGAGTGGAAAAGAAGAAAGATTGATTCATCGAATCAAATATTTGAGTACGTTATACGCAAGCCAAGTTTAGCTTTGATTAGTAGCTTCACTGGTGGACTTGTTACAGGCTTGGTTGGTTTAGGGGGCGGCATAACCGACACTACAACAATGATTCTATTAGGAGTGCCGCCACACATTGCTGTTGCAACGTCCGAGTTCGCCATGGCTCTTACAAATGGAATAGGCGTCGTGGCCCACGGAGTTTTGCAAAACATTCTTTGGGATTACGCGGTTCCTTTGACCACGGGCACCTTTGTAGGAGCGCAAATAGGTGTGTTGACTGCAAAACGTGTAGAAGGAGAGACCTTGACGAAAATGCTGTCTGCAATTGCACTTATTTTGGGGTTAAGGCTAATTCTATTGTTCTTCCAACTATAATTAGGGCACTTCATTATCTCCGTTCAAGGCGCTTCTTCAAATCAGTAATTGACTCTATAACTCTCTTGGTTATCGGTATAGTGGCTGGTTCAAACTTTTCTCTGGGTTTGGTCAAGGGTCGTGTGGCGTCCACGCCCACTTTGGTTGTAAGTCCATTTTCCTGGTCAGCTGAGGGGTCAAGAGTTGAACCTCGCGCTTGAGGAATAACGAGCAGGTCTTCGCTGGCTTGGAAACGTGTGGCTATTGCCCACTCCACCATGTCTGAGTTGTAAACGTCGATGTCGGTGTCAACCACAACCGCGTGTTTAAGGCTTGGGTGTGCACTGAATGCGGCTGCTAAAACGTTTTTAGCGTCTCCGTCAACAAGTTTGTCTACTGATATAATGGCGTGGAGCCACCCGCATCCTCCGCTTGACAGGTTGACCGCCTTGACGATTGGCACAACTTTTGACACGGCTTCCCAAATTCTGGTTTCTTGCGGCAGCCCCATCAATAATTTGTGTTCGGCACCCGACGGCAACAACGCTTGATAGATATAATCTCGGCGATGCATCATGCTTACGAGTTCAACTACGGGCTGCTTGCGCTGAATGTCGTAGGTTCCAGTTATATCAACCAACGGGCCCTCCACAACCTCTTTCTCAATCAAGATCTTGCCCTCCAACACGATTTCAGCCTCGGCTGGAGCGTAGGCGTTGACATGCTCACACTTAACGACCGGCATTCTGTTGTTGAGAAACGCGTTAGCTAAACCGAACTCGCTGACACCGAAAGAAACAGGCGACGCGGCTGCCAACATGACAGCAGGGTGAGCGCCAATCGTGATTGCTACATCTAAATCTTCTTTCTTTTCCTTCGCTGTCTTCCACATCTGGTAGAGGTGCCGCGGCACCAACCGAATGGCTAAATGGCGGTCATCTAAAACCTGGAGACGATGAAGGGACACGTTTTCGATTTTTCCATCAGCGCTACGGGCTGAAACCAGAGAGGACGTTATGTAGGCGCCTGCATCGCGTTCAAAATGGGTCAAAATGGGCAGTTTGGATAAACGCGCCCTTTCCACCACTTCGTTTACTGGTCCGCCTCGCACAACTCTAGGCGGCGTCGACTTGCGCCAGCCTTCGATGATTTTTTGATATAGAACCTCCTGGCTCACTCCGAGGGCCGAGCATATGCGTTGGCGTGTTCCGCAAACCCCTGCGACAATCTTGGTGCGGGTGCCTTTCACGTTGTCGAAGTAAAGGATCGGTCCACCATCGAATTCCTTCATAAAGGCGGAGACCTCGAAGCTTGGCGAAACCTCTTCATCAATCTGCACGAGTTGTGTTTGCTTCTGCATCTCCGCTAAAAAACCTCGCAGGCTCATTTTTCCTTCTCCTCTTGCTCCCTGACCTTCAAAGTCTTGTCAAACAGTCTGAGAAAGACGGGACCGACGTCTTTTTCAGCCACTGTTTTTGCGAAGACAGATGCCAAGGCTATCTTGCCCGTTTTCTCGGCTAATCGTTCAGCTAGAAGCCGCGCTACAATCACGTTTCGGTCACCCAACAGAACTGAAGACATGGACGGACCCAGCATCTTTTCTTTTTGAGGTATAGCCACTGCCAACGTGCCTAAGTTGTCTTCGCCCTCGCTCAGTAAGATTAGGTTGGCGTTTTTGGTTTCCAAACGAAGCGCTAAGAACAGAGTCTCGTTTTCCTTCATCGTTTCCTGAACAACTTTTGCCCGTTGCATCCAGTTGACCTTCTAGGCTATTTTCACCCTTCGCATATTTACTGTTTAGTGCTTTTATGGGCTTTCGAGGCTTCTGAACTTTGGCCAGAATGTTGTTTACTTTGTAGAAGAGGCTTGGTGAGCTATGATGCGTTCATCTTGGGTTATTGCGTCAAATATTTTATCGACGAGCTGCTCAGGCTTTGAGATTCTGCCAACCTCATGATGGCTGCCTTTCGTAATTTTCGCTATCATTTTCGTGATTATGAGACCAGAGCTTTGCCAACCCATCAGAACCGGATTAGTGTTAACCACAACTGTGTAGATTCCCTCTTTCTTGATCATTTCAGAAACCGAAATCACATCGTTTACAGCAGAGTCCTCATATTTGAAGAAAGCTGCGTCAAGAAGATCAATAGTACGAATCTCACCAGTCTGCAAACTCCTCTTGAGTGGAACGTTGGCGTTTCCATCCGTCACAATAACCATAACTGGAATTGTTGACCTGTCTCGCCGTTTGGCTTCCTCCAAGACCTCCCAAGCCTTCAACATCCCCGCGGCTAATGGAGTGAAGCCGCTGACGTTCAGTTTCAAAAGCTTGTTTGCCACAACTCGCAGGTTGGTTATTGGGTGCTGAACAACCTCTGCATTTGTGCCCTTAAGAGCCACAATGCCGACCTTGTCTCTGTACCGATAAGCGTCTCCGTGCAGCTTCAGTACGGCTTCTCTCACCTGTTCAATGTTGTACATCATGGATTTGCTTAGATCGATTACCAAGACTATCGTCATGGGCGCCTTGTAGATTCTAGACTTTTCACGAACATCCTCTGGAAGTATCTGAAGCATGGTCTGTGAAGGCTTCTCCCTAAATCTTTGCTCCAACGCAGCTGCTCTAATCGTGGCAGGCAGGTGAATGTCCCGAGGCTTGCCTTGGGGAAACCTCCATCCGCTTGGTCTGCCCCTGTGAAGCGCGGTCACCGCTTCTGCTCGTTTCCCAACGTGGACGCCGATGCCTGTAACAGGTCTCTGCGACTTGAAAAAGAGGCTAAAGGGCTCAAATAGGCTTCCTCTAATTTTGTTGAGGAGAGGAGTTCCCTCGATCAACTGCGCCTCTCTTGCCGCCGTAGCAGAGCTACTGGGCAACGCTCTCGCCTCACTGGGAAGATCCCCCGTTTTTTTGCCAAAAGACAGCTTTCCTCTGATCAATTCGTCTATCGTGAAAATTATTTTTCTGAACCTTTTTGGAACATAATCACTCTTCTTTTTCTCAGAGCCCTTTTCTTTTTGCTTCTCAATCTTTCTGGGCCAAACAAACGCTTTGAATCTCTTGCCTTTGTCCTCATCAATTTCTGGCTTCGGTCCAAGTTTTTCCCCGGATTGGGCTTCCTTAACCTTCGACTGGAAGGTATGTTTGATTTCGTCCGGTGTGGCTGGCTCCAAGAATCCGCCTTCCCGTGTTCTGTGGCTAAGGGCTAGTTCAGCTGCGATTAAGACGTCGTCAAGTGTGACCGTTGTTCTGTCTTCAAACGCTGCTAAAGTCGAAGCAGCTTTGCTTATGACGATGTCAGGTCTCACTCCATCAACTCTCAGTTCTGCGCACGCATTGCATACGGCTTCAAGGAGTTTTTCAGGCATTTCAACTTTGGGCAGAACCTCTCGCGCGTGAACGATTTTGCTCCTGAGTTCTTCTTGAGCTGTCTCGAATTCTTCATAAAATTTTTCCGGGTCCCTTTCAAACTCGATGTTTCGCCTCACGACTTCCATTCTGTCGCGAACTGAGGAGATTCTTTCAACTCCAATTGACAGGGGGAATCGGTCTAAGAGTTGTGGTCGCAGTTCACCTTCTTCGGGATTCATTGTTCCGACGAAGACAAAGCGTGAGGGATGACTGACCGAGATTCCCTCCCTCTCTACAACGTTCCAGCCTGTGGCAGCGGCGTCTAATAGGTCATCGGATATGTGGTCGGGTAGGAGGTTTATTTCGTCAACGTACAGGATGTTTTGATTAGCCTCCGCCAGAATGCCGGGTTCTAGAGCCTCAACTCCCAGTTTTATGGCTTTTTCTACGTCCAGGCTTCCCACAACTCTGTCTTCGGTGGCTCCTAGCGGAAGGTCGACGACTCTCATTTCTTTCTCTTCAACTGGAAGCTTCTCTCCCTTTTGGTAGCGTTCACCGTCTCGAGAACACATGTTAGACGGATCGTGTGGGTTGCAGTTAAACGAACAGTCTTTCACCGTTCTTATCTTTGGAAGAATGTCGGCTAATGCTCGAACGACGGTTGTTTTCCCCGAGCCCTTTGGACCGCGAATAAGCAGTCCGCCTACCTTGGGGTTTATGGCGTTGATTATGATCGCAAGCTTGAGTTTGTCTAGGCCGACTATGGCTGAAAACGGGAACACTATTCTTCTTTGCATGTGCCTAACTCCACGGCTCGGGGACACTCAACATGTAGCTAACTAAAAACATAGGTATAAGAGCATAATGCTTCGACAAGAGACTGTGACGAATAGCTAAGGGAAGTTTTAAGTTAACGCCTGAACCTCACATTAGGGTGCTTCTGAAAAAGCATCGGCGAACAAGTAATGGACGAGAGAGACAGAGCTAACAAGATTCTGAAAATTCTTAAAGAGAAATACTCGCTTCCGGAGTGGGGAAGCTCTAAGAGAGAACCGTTTCAAACGTTGATTCGAACCGTGCTCTCGCAGGCTACCAACGACAGAAACCGAGACCGCGCCTACAAGAACCTCGCAGAGAAATACGAAATAGCTCCAAAAGCTTTAGCTACCGCTAACGTTAGAGAAATACAAGACGCCATTCGAGTCGGCGGTTTGTATAGAAACAAGTCTCGGAAGATTAGAGAACTATCCAAGGTGGTTCTTGAACGCTTCAATGGTTCGCTTGACTTTGTTTACTCCCAGCCTCTGGAGAAAGCCCGTTCCATGCTTATGAGCATGCCTGGAGTGGGACCCAAAACAGCAGATGTTATCCTGCTATTCGCTGCAAGAAAGCCAACAGTGCCTATTGACACGCATGTGAATCGAGTTTCGAGGAGACTAGGCTTAGCACCACTCAAGGGTGATTATGAGGAGATTCGACGGTCGTTGGAGTCTCTTTATTCACCCGATTATTATTTGGCGATTCACCTGCTGCTTATCAATCTGGGTCGAAGGAATTGCAGAGCACGAAACCCTTTGCATGAGTCGTGTCCAGTCAAGTCGTTGTGTCCAACCGCGAAAGGAGAAGTGCAGCGTCCAGATCTGCATCGGTTACATGGCAGTGGGGATTATCCTTGACCACAGTGGCTCAGCCCAAGCTTCATGCAAGCGTCGAGGGGTTCTTTCCCTATTCTTATGTGAGACCTTACCAAGACTTGTTTACAAACACCATTTTTGAAGCCGTCTGGAACCGCAGACACGTCCTTATTGAGGGAAGCAACGGCTTGGGCAAAACGGTTTCAGCGCTGTCTGGCTGTCTGCCGCTGGCTAAGGAGAATGATTTACAGATTCTCTATGTGGCTAAGACTCATCGCCAACACGAACGGGTGATTGAGGAGCTGAACGCCATAGCTAAGCGGCAAGATGTCTCTGGGCTTTCGGTTCGTGGTAGAACAGACATGTGTTTTCACCCGTTCATAACTCGTCACGCGCCAGACGCCAAATCAGCCATGGAGATCTGTGAACTACTCAAATCGAGGGAGCAGTGTCCCTATTACGTTAACATTGAGAAGAAGGATGAACGTTTCTCCGACTTGAGGAAGCACGTTGCGTCACGACCGTATAAGGCTTCGGAAGTGCAAGAGGTCTGCCGTGCTGAGGGTTTCTGCCCATACGAGCTGGTTAAGAAGGCTTTGGCTGATGTTGACGTTGTAGCCTTGAGTTACATGTACGTTTTCGACCCGTCGGTTCGTGGAGCCTTCCTCAAGCATCTAGGCAGACCAATGGACGAGGTCATACTCGTAGTTGATGAGGCACATAATCTACCCGAAACCGCTGTTGAAATCGCCAGTGACAGCCTCACCGTGTTCGCCATGCGACAAGCACAGTTGGAAGCTGAGCGGTTTAGGCGTCTTGATGTGGCTGATTTTGCGAGCAAGTTTCGAGCGTTGATTGAGAGGTTGGCGGCTCAGGCTGAGAAGGAGAGTTACGTAAGGCCTCAATTGCTAATTGATGCGGTAACAAAGAAGACGGGCATCGACGACCCCCAAGTCTTTTTTGAAGAGATGCATGAAACAGGCAATCTGATAAAGCAACAGTTGTTGACGGAGGGAAAGTATCCGCGTTCGTATATTCACCGTGTCGGCGAGTTTCTCTTGCGGTGGCTTGACACTTCTACTGATGTTGCCTACACGCACATTTTGGGGCGATACGTAGCCATGACGGGGGCACCGTCGGCCAAGTTAGAGGTGGTCGCACTTGACCCGGCAACTGTAACTGAACCCGTTTTCTCCTCGGTTTACTGCAGCGTAAACATGTCAGGAACCCTTCAACCGCTCCAATCGTATGTTAAGATAACTCATCTGCCCAGTTCAACGGTTTGCCAAGCCTTGCCATCGCCATTTCCAAAGGAACACATTCTAAGTCTCGCCTGCTGCGGCGTAACAACTGCCATGGAACAGCGCACTCCAGTCATGTACAAGAAACTGGTCAAGCGTGTCGCGGAGGTAGTTCACAACACGCCAGCCAACGTAGGCGTCTTCACTGCCTCCTACGAGGTGCTGGAAAAGTTGTTGGACGCCGGAGTTGAAAACAGTTTGAAAAAGCCATTCCTTCATGAGCATAGAGGCATGAAATCAAAGGAGAACGACCGCTTGATCAGCAAATTTAAGTCCTTCGCCAAGCGAGGTGGCGCTGTTTTGCTGGGTGTTCAAGGCGGACGATCCTCGGAGGGAGCTGACTATCCAAGCGACCAAATGAATTCGGTTGCCATTGTCGGCGTACCATACGCTGAACCCACGCCCAAAGTCAACGCCCAAATAAAATACTACGAGCGCCGTTTTCCCAGCCATGGAAGAGAATATGGCTATGTTATTCCTGCCCTAAAAAAGGCGGCGCAGGCAGCAGGCAGACCTATACGAACACTGGAAGACAGAGGCGCTATAATATTCCTAGACCATCGCTATGCAACCCCATATTGTCAACACTACCTACCAGCATGGATAAGAAGGGGGCTCAAAACACTGCTGGATGAAGACGATGCTATAACAAGAGAACTCCAAAGATTTTACTATTCCAAACAGAATTGACACCCTAGGAACACAGTGGAAGATAATTCATAAACTCATCAAATCCTACGAATGGGACTCAAAAAAGAAATACTCGTTTTCTCAAATCAAGCAAAGATTATAACAAACGCTTCTTAAATATGCCCTTCAAGGGAAAGCATCGTCATATTGGAGTTGAAGCCGACCGTGAAAAAAACCATCAAACACTTGTCCGGCACGGAGTTGCATTGCAGAAATTGGCAGATTGAAGGCATATTACGCATGCTCTACAATGTGGTTGACCCAGAAGTGGCTAAAGACCCTGAACATCTGATTGTTTATGGTGGAACGGGCAGAGCCGCACGGAACTGGGATTGTTTTCACGCAATAGTTGAGACCTTGCAGAAGCTGGAACCTGACGAAACCATGTTAATTCAAAGTGGTAAGCCTGTGGCTGTTTTTCAAACCCATGAGTGGGCGCCACGCGCCTTGATCGTAAACTGCATGCTGGTTCCGAAGTGGGCAACTTGGGACTATTACTACGAGCTGGAGCAAAAGGGCTTGATCATGTTTGGACAGATGACCGCTGGCTCATGGGCGTACATTGGTACACAGGGTATACTGCAGGGCACGTATGAAACCTTAGCCGCCGTAGCCAAAGAACACTACAACGCCAGCCTGAAAGGCAAACTGGTTTTGAGTGCTGGCTTGGGCGAAATGGGCGGCGCTCAGCCTTTAGCCGTAACCATGAACGAAGGCGTAGCCCTGATCGTTGAAATCGACAGAAGAGCAATTGAAAGACGGCTCAAACACGGATACCTTGAAACGTGGACCCACGACCTCAACGAAGCCGTCGACATGGCTGAACAAGCCAAGGAAGAAAAAACTCCCAAAAGCGTAGGATTGCTGGGCAACGCCGCCGAAGTGCACCCACAACTCGCCAAAAGAGGTGTGGTTCCAGACGTCGTCACAGATCAAACCGCGGCCCACGACCCGCTCAACGGCTATTATCCTGCTGAGCTGTCAAAAGAGGAAGCAGACCAGCTTCGACAGAGTAAACCAAAGGAGTATATTACCAAAGCGAAGAAGAGCATGCACACGCAGGTTAAGGCTATGATACAGATGATGCGGAAAGGAGCTGTTGCATTCGAATACGGCAACAACCTGCGCCAACAAGCCCAAGACGCAGGACTAAAAAATGCCTTCGCCTTCCCAGGCTTCGTCCAACGCTACATTAGGCCGATGTTCTGTGAAGGCCGCGGACCCTTCAGATGGACCTCACTCGTTGACAGCGCTGACGATATCTACGCCCTCGACGACGTCATCTTGAAGGAATTCGCCCACAACACAGAACTGTGCCGCTGGATAAAGAAGGCTAAGGAGCAAGTCAAGTTTCAGGGTTTACCCGCCCGAGTGTGCTGGCTCGGATTCGGCGAAAGGGCAAGGTTCGGCAAAATCATAAACGACAGGGTGCGCAGAGGCGAATTAAGTGGACCAATATGGGTAGGACGTGACCACTTGGATGGAGGAAGTGTGGCGTCACCCAACCGTGAAACCGAGGGCATGAAAGATGGAAGCGACGCCATAGCGGACTGGCCCATACTAAACGCACTGTTAAACGCGGTTGCAGGCGCCACATGGGTTTCGGTTCACCACGGAGGAGGCGTAGGCTTAGGCTACAGTATCCACGCGGGCATGTGTCTAGTGGCAGACGGCACGAAGGACGCAGAAAAAAGAATAACGCGAGTTTTGACAACAGACCCGGGTACAGCCATAGTTAGACACGCAGACGCAGGCTACGAGAAGGCTCAGCAAATAGCCAAACAAAAAGGAATCAAAATGCCCATGCTCAAGTGACAATGTGATTAATTTGAGCGTGTCCAAAACAGACTATTCGCAAGTAGCGGATTATTACGACAAAGTGCGACCTCCGCCAACGGATGCATGGATTTCCAAAATCATTGAATGTGGTGAGGTCAATGCGAATAGCAGTGTCTTGGACGTTGGATGCGGCACCGGCAGGTTTCCTTTAAGCATCTCTCTGTTGACAAAAGCGCTGATTTGCTCTCTAGAGCTATCAATTAATATGCTGAGGAAAGGCGTTGAAAAAGACGATTGCAAAGCCATCTTGTGGGTTCAAGGAGACGGACAAAAACTACCTTTCAGAGACGATTTCTTTGACTGCGTCTACATGACTTTGGTCATCCATCACGTTGAAGACAAAGAGTTAGCACTTCAAGAGATTTATCGCACTTTGAAGAAAGGAGGCAACTGCGTAATCATGACAAATTCTCACTATCGAATAAAGAGGCACATTCTACACTGCTTTCCCGGAGTGGTAGCAATCGATCTGAAACGTTTTCCAACCATACCTCACCTTAAAAGCATGATGGTTAAGACTGGATTCAAGAACGTCCACCATCACGTAGTCAAGTATGATGAAGGCCCTCTGCCAACAGATGAATACATTAACAGAGTCAGGAAAAAATACATCTCAACCTTGACTCTGCTCGCCGAAGAGGAGTTTGAAAAAGGCCTCAAAATCTTCGAGAAAAAAGTGAGAGAAAAGTCTGGCAACAAAATAAGACGAACCGTCGCGCTAGATTTCGTTACCGGAAAGAAATAGGTTCCAAGCTGTCCCCCCATTGTCTCGTCGGCGCATTGCTTGAGTTAAATCTTATATGACCTTACATGTGACTATGATGCTCACGTAAGCTTCGCATAGTGGCGGTGAGAAGATTGTTTGAGGGTTCCAACAGAGTCAACTTGATAAAACCTTCGGCAATCCGAAGAATGCTCGAGCTCTCGACGCGAATGAAGAATGTTGTTCACTTGGAGCAAGGTGAGCCAGACTTCACAACACCTGAGCATATCTTGGAGGCGGCTGTAGAGGCTACTAAAAAGGGTTTCACGCACTATACGGAAATCGATGGGACGTTCGAACTGCGCCAAGCCATAGCCGAAAAACTGGAGAAGGAGAACGGCATTCATGCTGACCCGAAAACTGAGGTGACCGTAACCTCCGGTTCTCAGGAGGCTATGCTGATCGCTGCATTGGGATTTCTAAATTCAGGCGACGAAGCTCTCATTCTCGATCCATACTACCCCGCGTGTTTTGAAGACACCCTAGTAGCGGAAGCGAATCCTATCACAGTCCCGCTTGACGAAGGAAAAGACTACCAAATAGAATTGGAAGTTTTGGAAAGCAAAATAACTGATAAGACCAAGATGATTTGGCTCTGTAACCCGTCCAATCCAACAGGACACGTATTCTCAAAGCAGGACCTCGAAATAATAGCAGACGTAGCACGGAAACACAACCTGATAGTCTTCGCGGATGAAATATATGAGAAAATTATCTACGATGGCACAAGACACATCAGTGTAGGTTCCCTGCAAGGCATGGAAGACAGAACGATCACAGTGAACGGCTTCTCAAAAGCATACGCAATGACTGGATGGAGGATTGGATACATAGCAGCAGGAAAGAAGGTCTCAGGCACCTTGCGCAAACTACACTATTACGCAGTCCTGTGCCCGAACGCAATCTCGCAAAAGGCAGCTTTTGCCGCTTTAGCGGGATCTCAAGATTGTGTTCAAGAAATGGTGTCAGAGTATAACCGTAGAAGAAAGCTCGTGCTTAATGAACTTGAAAAGATTAAGTCTTTGTCATACTCCACACCGAAAGGAGCGTTTTATGTTTTTCCAAACTTTTCAAGTTTCGAACGATCGGATGAAGCACTCGCGTCGAATTTATTGAAGGAAGCTCGAGTCGCGACCGCACCCGGTTCCGGCTTCGGGAAAGCTGGTGAAGGTCATTTAAGAATATCATACTCCGTCTC
>Ga0315306_10000782_pt1 | contig 15296 bp, 14 predicted proteins | sample TDP1_MG_FD_203803 | JGI IMG/M metagenome (GOLD analysis project Ga0315306, IMG submission 203803) | Freshwater sediment microbial communities from Lake Towuti, South Sulawesi, Indonesia - TDP1 | ecosystem: Environmental > Aquatic > Freshwater > Lake > Sediment | place: Indonesia: South Sulawesi... | reverse complement strand
GACCTGGAAGGCATCATGAAGATCCAAGACGAGCTGATAACCTACATCTGCCACACCCTAGGCCGAGAGGCTTCTGAGGAGTTGGAGGAGTTGGGGAGGGATCCGGAGGACCTCCTTAAAATAAGGGCGCCTTTCCAAAGGATGATCTACGACGAGGCCGTGGAAATGCTCCAAAGGGATGGGGTTGAAATCAAGTGGGGGGACGACTTGGGCTGGATGCAGGAGAAGGAGCTAACCGTCAAGTTTGACCAGCCCTTCTTCGTTACCCATTATCCGCGGGGAGTTAAAGCCTTTTACCACAAGCCCGACCCCAAAAGACCTGAGGTGACCCTATCCGCGGACCTTTTGGCCCCTGAGGGCTACGGCGAAATCACGGGCGGAGGCCAAAGAATAGACGACCTAAACGAACTGCTCAAGAGAATGGAGGATGAGGGCCTTAACCCAAAGGATTACGAGTGGTACGTGGACCTGCGAAGATACGGCTCCGTTTCCCATTCAGGCTTCGGCCTAGGCGTAGAGAGAACAGTAGCCTGGATATGCAAACTAGAACACATCCGCGACGCCACAGCCTTCCCAAGGCTCATCAACCGCGTTTACCCCTAATCATAAACTACTTTGTCCCTAAAAGTCGTTCCCATCAATTACGGCTTACGAATTTTTGACTTTCAAACATTTACCATCCTACCGCGTAATATACATCTATCCTGGGCGAAGCCGCGCCGAAAATTACACTCCTTCTTTGGTCAAACATGACTGCTAGGACGTGACTTTGACTCCATTCTCCGCTGACCATTACCTCGTGGCCCTTTTCCCTTAGGGCTGCCCTTACGTCTTCTGGTATGCGGCCTTCGACCACTAGGCGACCTGGATGGGCATCATGGGGATAGAAGGAGCTTGGAAAGTGGAGGCTGTGGAAGGTTGGGGCATCGATGGCTTCTTGGAGGTTCATCCCGAAGTCGACAAAGTTTAAGAAGAACTGGAGGGCCCACTGGTCTTGGCAGTCGCCGCCTGGCGAGCCGAAGGCCATGAAGGGCGCCCCATCCTTCAGGACCAGGGACGGCGTTAGGGTGGTGCTGGGCCTCTTCCCGGGCATTAGGGCCTCCGCATGATGTGGGTCTAGGTAAAACATTTGGCCCCGCGTGCCCAAGGGGAAGCCTAGACCCTCAATGACAGGAGAGGAGGAAATCCAGGCGCCGCTGGGAGTTGCGGAAATCATATTGCCATATCTGTCTATTACGTCTACTTTGGTTGTGTCGCCAACATAAACCTTAGGATTGCCCCTTGGTCCCTTGAATGGGATGGGCCCGGCGTCGCCGGGGCGGAGTTCTAGGGACGCCCTATCTGGGTCAATTAGTTTCCTGCGCTCAGCGGCGTAACCCTTGGAGAGGAGCCTATCTAAGGGGACGGAGACAAAGTCTGGGTCAGCGTAATACTTCTCCCTGTCGGCGAAGGCAAGTTTCGCCGCCTCGATTACAGTATGGATATAATCTGGCGAGTTATGCCCCATCTTGGCTAGGTTAAAGCCCTCCAGGAGGTTGAGTTGCTGCAAAAGGACGGGGCCCTGGGTCCAGGGTCCGCATTTGTAAACCTCATAGCTCCTATAGTTGGTGGAAACAGGCTCCTCAATCTTGGTGCGGTACTCGGCCAGATCCTCCAGGGTCAATAAGCCACGGTTATACTTTCCAGTGGCGTCCAACACCTCGGTTTCTTGGGCAAATTCGGCAATTCTCTTAACGATTTCTCCCCTGTAGAAGAAGTCGCGGGCCGCCTGAAGGGCTACCCTACGGCCTCGGCTACGCTGTCGGCGTTCCGCTTCCACCACCCTCTTGAAGGTTTGGGCCCAGTTCCTCTGCACAAAGGGTTCTCCCACCTCGGGGACCTTTCCGCCTGGCAAGTAAATCTTGGCGGAGCTGGGCCACTGCTCCGTGAACCTCTTGGCGTTGCGAATTATGCTTCCTCGTAGATGGTCATACATTGGGAAGCCCTCTTCGGCGAGTTCAATGGCGGGCCTGATCACCTGTTCTAGGCTCATGGTGCCAAAATGGGCGAGGGCAGTAATCCAGGCGTCAAAGGCTGCGGGTACCGTGGCTGGCAGCAGGCCGTCGCCTGGGATGATGTCTATTCTGTGGTCCTTAAACCATTCTATGGTTGCTGCCCTTGGCGCCGTGCCTTGGCCATTTATTGCAAAGACGCGCCTCTGGTCAGCCGAGTAAATCAGGATTGGGGCCTCCCCAGCTATGCCGTTTGCTTGGGGTTCAAGGACGGCGAGGGCAAACCCCGCCGCCACGCCAGCATCAATGGCGTTGCCGCCCTGCTGGAGCATCTGAAGCCCAGCTATGCTTGCCAGATAATGACCGGTGGCGACCACACCGTGGGCTCCCATGATCACGGGCCGCGTCGTAAACTTCACCATTCCAATTCCCACCTAATCCTATTTAATAAGAGTACAAAAGCCTTTGTTAAACCCGCCTTTACACGACCTTTAATTTTGTAACTAAAGGTATTGGACTTGTGGAGAATAGATTTCTGGTGGTTATTTGAGTTTGCTTAGCTCTTTTAGTATGCTTTCGTTCAGTTTCTCCGGTAAGGGAATCTTCCGTTGGCTGAGCATCTCGTAGAATTCCGCTCTGGAAATGCCCAACATTTCGGACGCTCTGCCGGCGGAGAGTTCACCTTTGGAGTATAGGCTGAAAACTTCGTCTAGAAACCTCTCCCTAATCTTCTCTGGAACGCTGATAGTCATCGCTGTTCACCTAATAAGCGGTAAGCCTCATTTAAAACGTTATCGCTGACTCTGTATCCAGTTTCAATGAGCCTTCTCATAGCCTTTTTAGCCTCTTTTGTGCTGATTACACCTTTCTTGGCGGCTTCTATCAACACACCTATACACCCTCTAACCTTAACGCCGCACTCTTCAAGTAGGTTCCTCACCTCAACTTCGTCTGCGAGGGCAAGTTCAGCTCCATCTTCTATAGCCAATTGAATGGTCTCCGCGTTTCCCAGACTTATCCCATATTCACGCATCAAATCCGTAACTCTAGCTTTATCAGCTATGCTTCTCACTTTAAGCCAATCTTCTTTCACGGCTCTTTCTGTTTCGAAGGAGCCTGGAAACCCCCAACCCCTCTCCACAACCTCCAAGTAAACTCCCGGTGCTATCACGAGTTCCCCATAAAGACTCCTCAATAAGATAGAAGCATCCTACCTTAGCTAGATGTATCAGAACGGAGGCATCTGATATCACCTTCACCGCACGACAGCCCCAGTAAAACTCTCTAGACTTTAATTGTCGCTATATCTATTTAAACAAGATTAAAATATCCTATAGAAGAATGAGTAGGAACGGCATTTCAAATTTACCGGTGAGCTTTCATGTCCCGTGAGAGGCCTTTGAGGCGTTTGTTCTTCAGGTGGACGGCGCCTAAGGGCTTTGCTGCCGTGGCTTCCTTCTTAGGGCTAACCCTCCTCATCGAGTACCTCCTAGTCTATTCCTTCCTATCCCTGGGGTTAACGGATAAAAACCTGCTCCAAATTTCCCTAACCAGCCCATCCTTCATCATAACCATCAGCCCCCTCTTCCACCTAATTCCTCTAGGCGTAATTCTTGTCCTTGCTTCAAGCTGGATTTACCTCGTAAAAAAGGTGGCGGTAATCCCCCGCGGAAGGGAACTCGCCAAAAGGGCTCCAACCGCGCCACGGAAACAGCCCTTAGGGAGGAGATTCCGGAAGGTCAGGCGATCCCTAAGCGGTTTCTATAGGCGAATGGGCGCCTCCGTGCTCAGGATTCGCGGTATATCCTACATGGCCCAGCGTCTCCACTTAGCCAGGGCGACGGTTAAAAGCGCGGTGAACATCCTCGCTATTTTCCTTGTGGCGGCCATCGCCACGTACCTTCTGGGGAATCCCAGAGCTATTCAGGACTCGGTGGTGGGTTTCTATGCGGGAAATCCCTCCTCCCTGGATTTCCTACTGAAAATAATGGGTGGGGCTCAAACCATTGCGCAAGTCCTGTCTCCGCTGGGGTGGGCTGCCTCAGCCTTAAATCAGACGCTGTTGGCTGCGGCGCCTAGCTTCCGAAACGTCCTCCTATCCCTCGGAGCACCCATAGTTAATCCCATGGTCGGGCTTGACTTGGTAGGAAAGTACCTTATTTGTCAGAATGGTGCGGCCTGGGCCTCCGCCATGGCAGCCTTAGCCTATGGGCGTTATGTCTCCAGCCTACATCGTGGTCCAAAACGATGATAAAACTTTTCTCCTTAACTGGGCAAATATTTGCTTAATGGTGGGGTGATAACGTAAATGGCGGATCGTCCCAGGTTTGGACCCGCCGGAGTTCCCCGCGAGTTCAAGGAGCTTAAACGGCCGGTGGAGGAGTTTCCCCTATACCTCCGTGAGGAGGGCCTAGACGCCTTCGAGTACCAGGCGGTGCGTTGGGGATCCAAGCCCCAAATGAGGAGGGAGAAGGCGGAAGAGCTTGGAATAAATGCCAAGAAAAGCGACGCATGGTTAACGCTCCACGGCTCATATTTCATAAACCTCTGCGGGGAAGGGGAAACCCTGGAGGCCAGCAAAAACCGCCTAATGGCCTGCGTCACAGCCGCCCAGTGGATGGGCGCCCACACCACGGTCTTCCACCCAGGAGCCTACGGAAAAGGATCACCCCAAATGGCCCTTCAACGCTGCGTAAAGGCCATGAAGGACGCCGTGGAGCGCATGAAAGCCCTGGGAATCACGGGGGTGCGCCTAGGACCAGAAACAGCGGGCAAGGAAGGCCAACTGGGAACCCTAAACGAAATATTAACCCTAAGCGAAAGCGTAGAATCAACGGAGCCGGTCATTGACTGGGCCCACCTCCACGCCCGCGGCAAGGGCCTCATCAAGGCCAAGGGGGATTATGCCCAAATCCTCAATGAGATTGAGAAACGCCTAGGAACGGAAGGCGTAAGAAATCTTCACGTTCATTACACGCCCGTGGAGTTCACCGACCGGGGGGAGAGGAAACACCACCCCATGGACGAAAACCAATACGGACCAAGCTTTAAGCCCCTAGCCCAACTCATAGCCCAACTAGGCTTAAAACCAGTAATCATCAGCGAAACACCCCTCCTAGACCAAGACTCCAAAAAAATGCGAGACACCCTAAACCAAATCCTAAAACAAACAACTCAATAAAAGGATGAGGGCCAGGTATCTAAGGGTTAAGTACTGCCTAAAGGTTTTTCATAAAGGCTAATTGGGATGGGAATTATGCAACTGTTTGGAGTACGTACAGGGCTGATTAAGCCTGGAGATGACCTTGTTAAAGTAATTCTCGACGCGGTGAAGGGGCAAGGGTTGACTATTGAGGACGGGGATACATTGGCTGTTGCCAGCAAAGCGGTTGCTACGGTTCAGGGCCGTATGGTGAAGTTAAGCTCCATAAAGCCTTCTGAAGGGGCGGAGGAGCTTGCTAGGAGGTATAACATGGAACCCAGCCATGTTGAGTTGGTTTTAAGGGAGGCGGAGGAAATCTACGGGGGAGTTTCCGGATCCTTGCTCACATTAAAGGATAAGGTGCTGATACCCAACGCTGGGGTCGACCATAAAAATGTTCCTGAAGGATACGTTATTCTATGGCCTGAAAGACCCCATGAAACCGCGGAAAAAATTAGGCAAGAAATTCTGGAGAAGACGGGTAAACGGGTAGGAGTCTTAATCGTTGATAGCAGGGTTACTCCCCTTCGTATGGGAACCGTGGGCGTCGCCATTGGGATAGCTGGGTTTGAGCCCATAAGAGACTTTAGGACCAAGACAGACCTATATGGCAATCCCATACTCATCACACGGCACGCTGTGGCAGATGACATCGCCAGTGCAGCCCATCTGATAATGGGAGAGGCAAGCGAAAGGATGCCCGTCGTCCTTGTCAGGAACGCTCCAGCGGCCTTCAATGAAGAGATCAACGCGGGTTCAATGTTTATCTCAGCAAGGGAGTGCCTATTCATGAACGCCTTCTCTCCAAAACTTTAGGAGAAAGGGCGCGTCTTGTTGTCAATATTCAGAGTGAATCGTTTGGTAAACGATTAACGCGATTCTGGCCTACATGAAACGGTCAAGGCTGGTTCGCCCGATTATCTCGTCAAAGTTTAAGCCTAAGGCGTCAAGGACTTGGTCAAAGGTGGATTGAAGATATGCTATGTACTTGTCCACGTCCACCTCGGATTTAGAAACAAGGTCCACGGGCTTTACGTGGGGATCCTTAACCACCTTCACAAATCGAATGGAATCACCCACCTTGATGTCCTTTCCCTTATCTTGAAGGAGCCGCGCCGCCTTTACATGTTGAGGGGTGGTCTTCACGTAGCCCCCGGGCATTTTCCCGAGAACCACCTCGAAGGCTAACTCCTCAGGTTCAAACTCGCGCCGTTTTAACTTTAAGTAATAATCGCGGACAATCCTTTGAATCTCCCTCTTTGCCTCCTGGAACTCCGCCGGGGACTCCACCTTCCCCAACCGATTCACCATCTCAAGGAAGGCCTTCTTTAAGAAGACAGGAACGTGGCTCTTCTTTCCGGTCAATCCCTTTATGTCCACGCTTCCGTCAGGAAAAACTCCCAAGTAATTTTTCTTTCTGGAACTGAAGACCGAGTAGCGGTAAGCCTTATCCAGGTCCAAGTCCATACCCAGGTCCCTTTCAGACCACTTCATCAAGGAGTCTACCTGCTCAGGTGAGGGAGACCTCAAGAAAATGCTGTCCGTGTCTCCGTAAATAACGTTAATTCCCAATTCCTGAGCCGACTTTATGGTTTGCGTTATGGCATGTCTCCCAATGGCCGCCGTTGCTTCGGCCACAGGGGGGCAGTAGAGGTCGAAGGCTTCTGCTCCGAAGACTCCATAGGAGGCGTTTAATATCACTTTGAGAGCGCTCTGTATGACGTTGTACCAGCTTCGCATTTCACTAGACAACGTTTCGTCTCTAGACCTGGGTTTATACCACTCAACCCGAAGGTCCCTGAGGGAGCCGATCAGTAGGCTTTCTAGGGCTTTACGTTTTGTGCAGACCCAGTTGTCCGTCTCTGGAACTTTATTAACCTTACATTCTTGGTGGGGGCAGAGGATAGTCTGGTAGCCTAGGTTATGTACTTTAATTATTGAAGGATATAGACTTGAAAAGTCCATGACAGCCACATTGAAGTGAACCCCAGGCTTCGGTTCAACTACGATGGCCCCCTTATATTTTTTGCCCTTTATGATGGCCTTAGTGGTCGTTCTTCCCTTTAGGGCAAGTATGTCCTCAGCGTTGGGAATTAGCATGTTTCGGCGACGGTGTTCATATTGGAGGAAGCTCTTGATCCATCGGGATACTCCCTGGCGGGTTACGTCTTCCATGGGCATGCGGCTGATCCGAGTTAGGGCTAAAATAAGCTTCATCACAAGGTCATTGTCGAAGGTGGTGAGGCCAAGGGTGATTTCGGCGTCCCGAAGGCAGTATTGGGCGAGTTCAGTGTAGGTTAGTTCCTGAAAGGTTTTCTTCAGTTCAATCTTGGTCTTACCTATAAGGGCTTCCCCAAGCTCGTCTAGGGTAACGCCCCGATATTTCTGACTGAAGGCGTAAACCTGAATGGACCTGTTGAAGAAGAACTTGTATAGGTCCAGGTGGATTCCGTGGGCGAGTAAGCAAACCCTTCTCCCGGCCTCAATGGGAACTTCGCTCCTTCTGAAGTTCAGTTCTGGGTTTTGAGCCCGGCGCCACAGGTATCGGAGGTCAAAATCGTCTCCGTTGAATGTTATGACGAAGGGGTAGTCCCAAAGGGCTTCAAAAACCTTTAGAAGGAGTTCCCTCTCGGAATTGTAAAACTCAATCTTCACGTCTGGGGGCAATTTTTCAGCCCCGTATTCGACTCCTTCCCGTTTTAGGAGTAGAACCCTCTTCCTACCGTCAGACCCCAGGAGGGACGCGCAGATAACGGGATACGCGGCTTCAGCGGGGTCTGGAACCCTGGTGGCAACTGGCGAAAAAACTTCAATGTCTAGGGCCACCCTCCGAAAGTCGGGAACTGGGCACTCCAAAAGCCGCGCCCAATTTTCTATGTGGTGTAAAAGTTCCTTTGATTCATTTTGGAACAACTGTCGGATCTCGTTAACTACGTCTTCGGAGCGTTCGTATTCAACTGGAACGAGACCGCCATTGGCCACCCTATAGATCATGCCGGGAGCCAAATCCTGATCATAAATGTAGCATTGGTAATACTTGATGAAGGCTTCCCAAACCTTCACTTTTTGGTTACCTGCCACTTTAGGATAATCTTCGGGTATGACGTCTCTTATGCAGCCCTTGGCGCGGCCGCCGATGGCTAAGGGGTCTTTAGCCACCACCTTCGTTAAGTTTACCTCCCTATCTAAGAGGAGGTCATACCTCCTAACGGTCTCAAAGTGGTCAAAGCCTGGATGCGACATTAAACGATCAAGTTTTTCAAGTTCTTGGGGCGGGAGGTTTGAAAGACAGTAGGGTCTGTGTTCTGTTCCGCTGTACCAAAAATAGATTTTCGCAGATTTGGGCTCGTACAATTTGATGCAAACAGCCCTTTTCTCACCATCGTAGGTGGCGGAGACAAAATAGGAGGAGGACAGGTTTTGAGGTACGACAGGTCGAAAATTTGCTTTACTTTTTGAAGAGAGTTTAATTGAGGAGAGGAAGGGCGTCTCTTCAACCTCTTCCCTTTTAACTGGAGAAAGGAAAACTTGGAAGGATGCAACCGCCATTTTATTCAATTCCTTCAAATGTGATTTTCCTAACCTATTATAAATATTCTCCGATTAAATTTGAAAGTTGTGTGATTCAACAGATTAGCAAATAGAGGATAGCACCTGAGATATCTCAGGTGTCGCGTTTTTGGAAACACCCGAAGACCGAAGCCCTTGAACTTTTACTCCACGGCTCTTGCCACTATCTCTGCCCGTTTCTCTGCCCTCTCAATTCTGCCGTCTCGGATGTAGAAGATTCGATCACTGACATCGATCATTTTCAGGTCGTGGGTGGCGGTGATGATGGTTACACCCTTATCTTTGTTCAATTCCCTTAGGATTCTGATGACTTCCTGCCCCGTGTGAAGGTCCAGGTTTCCCGTAGGTTCATCCGCCAAAACGATAACCGGGTTGTTTGCCAAGGCCCTAGCAATGGCCACCCGTTGCTGCTGTCCGCCGCTCAGCTCGGCTGGTTTGTGGGCCATCCTGTCGCCGAGCCCCACGGTTTCCAGAAGCTCTGCACCCCTCCGTGTCCTTTCTTCACGGGCCACTCCAGCGAAAATCATGGGTAGCGTCACGTTTTCCGTGGCGGTGAGGACGGGAATTAGGTTGAAGGTCTGGAAGATGTATCCGATTTTTCTGCATCGTAGCCAGGCAAGTTCATAGGCGTCCAGCTTGGCTATGTCCACTTCATCGATGTATATTCTCCCCCTGGTGGCCCTGTCCAGGCCGCCGATCATGTTGAATAGAGTTGTTTTCCCCGAGCCTGAGGGACCCATAATGGAAACGTATTCGCCCCGTTTAATTTTGACGTTTATCCCGTCGATGGCCTTTATGGTAACGGCGCCTAGGACGTAATATTTTGCCAAGTCTTCTGTTTCCACAGTGTACTCGTAACTCATATCCCCTAGCCTCTACAATCTCTTATTTATATATGCCTATTTTAATTTTTTGTTAATAAACCTTTTTATAATTCGACGGAAAGCATATTATCCCAATCGTGTGCTCAACTTATAGTTTTTCTCGTTGAAAAAACAGGCCGCCATACACTTTTCGCAGCTAATGCAATCCTCCTCGACGATGACCCCTGCCCCGGTTTTCTCGTGGAACAAAGAGCAAATAAGTTCGCATCAGCCTCAACCAGAACAATTGTTTGGATCGGGAACAATTGCTCCCCGCATAATGGGCACAACCCCAAATTTGTCTGTTAACCCTAAGTTTTCGGCTTTACCGTATAAGGCTTTTAAAGCGGTTACTTTAAGGTTACCGCCTTTGGCTTCTACTCAGAACTTAAATGGACAGAGGGTTAAATAACCGTGTCTTTGCACAGAAAATGGCTGTAAAGAAGAAATCTGGAAAGATTTGGAACTAGGAGAATTATGAAGTCTAATGCTATTTCCTTAATAGGTTTCAATGTTCAGTTCTGGTATCCTTTTGAAGTGGTCAATGTTTCGGGTTACAAGCGTTAATTTGTAATGCAGGGCAGTGGCTGCTATGATTATGTCCGCAAAGCTGATGCTTATGCCCTCAGAGATGAGAGTGGCGTCAATTTTAGCCGCCACTTTGGCTATATCGTATGTGTAGGGTATTATCTCAAATCTGGAGAGTTCAGCCTCTGCTCTCATAAGCTTTGACTCCAACAGTTTTTTCTCGTGCATGTACAGGTAGTAGACTCCCCGCAGGTATTCGTGCGCAGTAACTATTGAAATGGCCTTGAAAAGGTCTTCAGCGTCCACTTCTCCAGCCTTTTTTACGGCGCCTTCGTCACCATTAATCAAGTCTATTAAATAGGTCGTGTCGAAGAGCCTCAAATTTGGCACCCAACTAGCCTAACAGCCGCTTCCTTCTCTCCTCATCAAGTCTTTTCTGTTCCTCAAATGCTTCAATAACCTTCTTCCAATCTTCCCGGCTAATTGTGCGTGACCCCGCAATGTCCTTTAACTTCATCCCTCTCTTCAGCGATCTGCGTATGACATCGCTGAAGCTCTCATGGGGAAGCTTAGCCTTCACGAGCAGATCGTAAACATCATCGGAGACCGCTATGGTTCTGGCCATCTTGCACACCGAATTTTATTTATATATACATATCAATATAATAAATATTGTGGGTCGCCTGATAACATCGATGACCCTATTATTAAGTAACAAAAGTGCCATATCCTTGGGAACCCCTTAACGCTCCGACCCTATCCTTCCTTGTAATACTCTCAAAAGGAGATCCAACCATCTAACGGTATCGTGGCACTAAAAGGCCTTAACGCCGAATTTTATTATCCTCCGCTTATGAGGGTCATGATGGCGACGCGGTCTCCCTCATGGAGCCTTAAATCGGTTGTGCGGGATATGCCGTTGACGGTTATCACTATGGAGGGGTCCAGGCGGCTTTCCTTATCGCTACCTAAGAGGTTTTTGAGGGTTTCACCATAAATTTCGGTTAGTTTACCCAGTAACTCCGAGAGGAAGGTACCCTCTTTGAGTTCAATTTCCTCCTCCTGTTTTCCAAGCCTGCTCCTTACCAAGCCCAGGTATCGGAGCTTTACCCTCATCTTTCCTTCCTCGAAACCTTTCCCAAGTAAATAGTTTGGAAAAGAGATATATTTATCTATCTTCGTTTACGACATTATTCCACTGAAGTGTCGGAATCATAGGAGGAAATGTCTTGTACGGATACATGGGACGAATCCTGCATATGGACTTGTCGATAGGAAAAAGTGAAACGGAGCCGTTACGGGAAGAGCTGGCCAAGAAGTACATCGGAGGCATCGGCCTCGGAATGCGCCTACTTCTTGACAACTCTAAACCTGGCACCGACCCCCTTAGCCCCGAAAATCCCCTTGTGCTCACGACGGGTCCCCTAAGCGGAACCATGGCCCCTACAGCCGGAAATGGGATAGCCTTCGTGTCTAAATCTCCATTGACAAATGGTGTGGGTGAAGCCAAGTCCCATGGCTACTTCGGCGCCGACCTGAAGAGGGCGGGCTACGACGCAGTGATCTTCAAGGGAAGATCTGAGAAGCCCGTTTATGTTTGGGTTGACGACGACGCCATCCAGTTAATGGACGCTAAGCACCTTTGGGGCAAGTCGCCCATGGAAACGGAGGAAACCGTTAGGGAGGAGTTGGGAGACTGGTACATCCGCGTGGCAGCCATCGGCCAAGCGGGGGAGAAATTATCCAGAGTTGCCGCCATCATAAACGACACGACTAGGGCTGCGGGAAGGACAGGCATGGGCACTGTCATGGGCTCCAAGAACATGAAGGCCATCGCTGTGCGGGGAACAAAGGACATAGGTGTTGCAAAGCCCGATGAGTTTCTGGAGTTTGCAAAGGTGCTTCACGAACGAATGAAGGGACCTGCCGCGGCAAAATATAGAACCTTAGGAACCCCCTTGAATGTCCTTGTCCACAACTCCCTAGGGGCTCTGCCTACTAGAAACTTCACTAACGCTACCTTTGAGGGCGCCGAGAAGGTGAGTGGAGAGTATTTGAATGAACGCTTTGTTGCGAAAATTGAGGGTTGCTCATCGTGCGCCATGCGCTGTGAGCACGTAGCCGTCGTTCCAGAGGGACCATATAAGGGGACGACCGCGCGGGTGGAATATGAACCCCTATGGTCGCTGGGGCCAAACTGCGGTGTCGATCACCTGGACGCGGTTATCAAGGCCATGGACCTGTGCAACATTTATGGGCTAGACTCCCTATCCACCGGTAACATCGTCGGCTTTGCCATGGACTGCTACGAGCATGGAATCCTCACCAAGGAGGACACCGGCGGTCTAGACCTAAGCTTTGGGAACGCTGAAGCCGTGGTGGAGATGGTAAAAAGAATAGGCACCCGAGAGGGACTGGGCGATATACTGGCGGAGGGCGTTAAACGAGCGGCTGAAAAGATAGGCAAAGGAGCAGAGAAGTACGCTAATCACATTAAGGGTCTCGAGATGACTGGCTACGACATTCGAGGTCTTAAAACTGCGGCCATAGGCTACGCCGTCTCCTTCCGTGGAGCCGACCACAACCGTCACGGTGCCTATGGGCTTGACTTGGGTGGGAAAGTTAACCGCTTCAAGGTGGAGAAGGGAAGGGGTAAAATGGTTATAGACATTGAGGACCTCTACACTGTAATCGATTCCCTCATCGTCTGCAAGTTCTCCCGAGGCACCTACTTCGATGGATTTAAGGACTTAGCGCGCCTCTATACCTTGGTGACCGGAATAGACATGACCCCCGAGGAGCTTAGGATGGCCGGTGAACGGATAAGCAACCTAGGAAGGCTGTTCAATACTCGCGAGGGCTTCACTAGGAAGGATGACCACCTTCCAGCCAAGGTGATGAGCACCCCCATCCCCGACGACACGGTTTCTAAGGGAAGTTACATTACCCAGGAGGAACTTGACTTCATGCTAGATGATTATTATGAAGCTCGGGGATGGACGAGGGAAGGCTTTCCCACTGTTGAGAAGCTCAAAGCCGTAGGTCTCGACGACCTCGCCTATATCGTGGAAGACAAGGTTAAGAAGGCAAAGAAGGCTTGAAAGGAGGGAACGAGTAATGGCTGCCCGTCCTAGGAAGTTTGTCGCCGCCGATCCTGACAAATGTGTTGGCTGCAGCGTCTGCGAGTACATATGCTCCTTTGAAAAGGAGAAGGTGTTCAATCCCCTCAAATCCCGAATCCGGGCTGTGCGCCTGCGCCCCCCCATAAACCTTGCGGTGACCTGCAGGCTCTGTGAAAATCCCCCATGTGTGACCGCCTGCCCCAGAGACGCCCTAGAGCAATCAGAGGAAACGGGGGTTATCCTAATTGACGCGGACAAATGCAACGGCTGCGGCTGGTGCATCGAAGCCTGCGACTACGGCGCCATCACACTGCATCCAGAGAAGAGGGTGGTGATAGCGTGCGACCTCTGCGATGGCAAACCCAAGTGCGTGGAGTGGTGCCCAGAGGAGGCCCTAGACTTCGTGACACCAGACACCCTAGCCCAAAAGGCCCGAAGAACCGCCGTGAAGAAGCTCTTCCGAGAGGCGCTGGAAGGGGCAGCGCCCTAATCCCCTTCTTTTTGACCCTTTTATGGCATCCTGTCTAGTTCAGCTTCGACGATCCATCTTCTGTTGTCCCGAAGGATGAGGATCCCCACCTTATCCCCAACCTTTCTTTCTTGAATCACCCTATGCAAGTCTTCTGTGCTGTTTAGGGCTGAATCGGCTAAGCTGAGGATCACGTCGCCAGCGATGATTCTGGCCCTCTCCGCGGGACTACCGGGCATCACCCTCGCCACGAGGACTCCCTTATCCACAGGGAGGTCGTAGTAGGCGGCCACCTCCCTGGTGACGGTGACTCCGCTTACGCCTAGCCAGGGCCTAATAATGGTGCCGTGGACCATGATTTCCTCGGCACATGTCTTGGCGGAGTTTATGGGTATGGCGAAGCCTATGCCCTGGGCGAAGGGTATAATGGCCGTGTTGATGGCAACCACCTTCCCCTGAAGGTCCACCAGGGGTCCTCCGCTGTTCCCTGGGTTAATGGCCGCGTCGGTCTGAACCAGGTTTTCGAAGGTGCCCCTCTCCGAATGGATGGACCTCTTCAACGCGCTTATCACCCCCGCGGTGACGGTGGGGCCTCCAGTTAGGCCGAAGGGATTGCCTATGGCGAAGACCCTCTGCCCCACCCTGAGTTTGTCTGAGTCCCCCAGCTCCGCCGCCGTGAGCCCGCTAGCCTTTACTTTAACGACGGCCGCGTCGGTGCTCTGGCAGACTCCCACAAGGCGCCCTTCCAACACGCGTCCGTCCACCAGGGTCACTCCAATCCTTTCCGCGCCCTGGATGACGTGGTTATTCGTTAAGATGTAGCCTTCCTGATCGAAGATGAAGCCTGAGCCCATGCCTTGAACGGGAACCACCCTATAGAAGATGTCCTGAAACACTCGAACAGTGTTTATGTTGACCACGCTGCGAGTTACTCTTTCAATTACTTCGAGGATCGCCGCCTCGTCATACGCCAACTTTATCCCTCTCTAAAGGTTCTAAATGTTTACTTCGAGCGTCTATATATATATCCTTATTTTCACAGGTCAATAGACGCCTCAAACCCAGTCTCCCATATCAAACCGCCGTAGGGGCAGTAGTTGTTAGGAACCTGGAAGCCCCTTCTCTGTCTTCTGTAGAAGCTCGTCCCAAAGCATCTTCGCCTCCTTCCTTTCGCCCAGGATAACCTCTATGCCCTGCTGAATATCTGGATCATAGGCTGAGCAGTAGTCTATGAAGACCCCCCTGTCAGCGTAACGCTGAAGGCAGTGGCCTACGATGAGGAGTTTTCCTCCCTCCACGGGCTCGGCATTGGGGCCGATGAGAACCGTCATCTGAGGGCCCTTAGCTAGTTTCCGTAATCCAACGGCCTTTATGGCCTTACTCAGCTTCCGTAGGCAGCTGTGGCAGGCATTTCCGTTTACGACCCTAACGTTTTCAAGTCCCGCTACTAGCCTTGTAGGCTTCATCCAGGGCTCCACAAAGTTTCGCTTTCCAAGGTTCTTCCCCTCTTTAACGATGTCCTCAAGCTTAGCGCCCATCAACTCGATCTTC
>Ga0315306_10000780_pt1 | contig 15322 bp, 13 predicted proteins | sample TDP1_MG_FD_203803 | JGI IMG/M metagenome (GOLD analysis project Ga0315306, IMG submission 203803) | Freshwater sediment microbial communities from Lake Towuti, South Sulawesi, Indonesia - TDP1 | ecosystem: Environmental > Aquatic > Freshwater > Lake > Sediment | place: Indonesia: South Sulawesi... | reverse complement strand
ATGATTCTCCCAGAGCCTGATCAACTACTGGGCATAGTCAGTCAAATGCTGGGCTATGATAGACTGATGGTCAAATGTGCAGATGGCCACGAGAGGGTTTGCCGTATCAGAGGGAAGATGAAGAGAAGAGTGTGGATCAAGGCTGGCGATGTGGTACTCGTTGGCCCATGGTCATTCCAACATGACACAAGAGGAGACATTCTCTGGAGGTATACAGAGAGCCAAGCAAATTGGCTCAGGAGCAACAAGTATCTGAACATAGGCTGAGGAAGAACTGAACGTGGCGGCAGAGGCCCTTGAGAAGAGGCTGCGGCTTAGGGAGAGAAGATATGAAGTCGAGCAGCTGATGAAGGAGAAAAGAAGCGAAGAGTTCGAAGCCCTCGAAGAAGTTTTTGACAAGCCTACACTGATGCTGATCTACCGCATGTTGAATCAGGGGCACTTGTCAAAGCTTTATGGATGTGTCAAAGCTGGAAAGGAATCAAGGATCTACTGGGGAAAGGACTCTAAAGGAAAGGACGTTGCGGTCAAGATATATCTGAAATCATCAGGGGAGTTTCGCAAGGGCAGAATGATCTATCTGGAGGGGGATCCTAGGTTCCAGAGGGTTAGGAGGGACACGAGTTCACTCGTGTATCTATGGGCCCAAAAAGAGTTCAAGAACCTTCAGGCTGCCTTCTCGGCAAAGGTGAGCGTCCCGAGACCAATTCTCGTTAGAGGAAACGTCCTAGTAATGCAGTTCATTGGAAAGAAAGGTACACCCGCACCACTATTGAAGGAGCTAAAGCCCGAAAAGCCAGCAATGTTGTACAGGACATTGCTGAAGAATGTCAAGTTGCTCTATGCAAAGGCTGGTCTTGTTCACGGAGATCTAAGCGAATACAACGTCATGATATGGGAGAATAGACCGGTGATATTTGATATGTCTCAGGGAGTCTCCTTGGAGCATCCTATGTCAGACACGTTTCTGAGCCGCGACTTGGATAACTTGAACAACTATTTTCTGAAATATGGTGTTGACATAAGGCCGATTGATCAACTTCGCCCTTGGGTGACTGGAAAGAATGCAAGCTAAAGCCACTTGCATGATACCAAAAGATAGAGTAGGCGTACTCATCGGATTCGAGGGCGAGGTAAAGAAGAGAATCGAGCGCACTCTTGGCGTCCAGCTTACGATTTCGGGCGAGACGGGCGTTGTGGAGATAACGCCTCAAGGCGATAGCACAGATCCCGTTTCACTTCTTAGAGCAAAGGACATTGCGACTGCCATCGGAAGAGGTTTTTCACCCGAGAGAGCCTGCCTGCTATTCGATGAAGACAAGGTCTTGGAACTGATAGACCTAAGAGAACTGTACGGGAAAAACGACAGCGATATCAGAAGAGTTAAGGGCCGAATCATAGGTCAGGAAGGCAAGACACGAAGGACAATAGAAGAAATGACGAGAACGAGTCTTTCAATATACGGTGATACAATAGGAATAGTGGGAGGATATGAGGAAGTCGCCACTGCCAGAGAAGCGGTAGACATGATATTGAAAGGAAAACAACATGCAACAGTGTACAGGTTTCTTAGAGGCAGGCGTCGAGAATCGAAGAGGAAACAAGCTCTGGAGCTGTGGGAAAAGCCTCCCCCGTAGCAATGAGCCAACTATTAAGAAGAGGCTTCTTCTCAATCTCAGATTCGGCCACGTCTTCGACCTAGGAACGAGCGGTGTTAGATTGATCTAAAGCAATCTGGACGTAGAAGCAATGAGGGAGTTAACGATCCTCCGTCATTCACTTTCATCACATAGGAACGGAGGAAGTAGAGCAGACTTGAAAGGACTGGCGGAGGACCTTGACTGAAGTCTTCCAAGAGATAAGCCCAGCGGATTTCTTCTATAGGAACAGGGACATCGCTGGTTTCACAAACCCTTCCAGAGCCATATACTCAACGGTTCGGGAGCTCGTCGAGAACTCCTTGGACGCGTGCGAGACCTGCAACCAACCTCCTGACATCTATGTCCGAATTTCGCAGATTTCGAATTCGGAGGAGGGCCCTGGAATGTACACTGTCAGAGTTCAAGACAATGGGTGCGGCGTTCCACCAGACATGATCCCAATGGCTTTCGGACAGGTTCTTTTCGGATCGAAGTACAAGCTCAGACAAACAAGGGGAACCTTCGGCCTAGGCGGAAAAATGGCGCTTCTCTACGGGCAGATCACAACGCACGCTCCCGCTCGAATCATGTCAAGCACGGGACGCGCGAAGATCCACGAGTACGAAATTGCGATTGACATCCAGCGTAACAGGCCGATCATACTCAAGAGAAGAAAGCATCCAAACCCGACTAGATGGCGAGGCACAGTCATAGAGTTCCAAACTGAAGCAGACTACACTCGCGCAATGTCCAAAATTCTCGAATACGTGAAACAGACGGCGACAGTCGCGCCTTACGCCAATCTGACATTCGTCGACCCGAAGGGTCGCCTCTACAGGTTCATTAGAGCCACAGCGAAGATGCCGAAGCCTCCAAAGGAAACCACTCCTCACCCTCACGGCGTCGATGTAGAAGCTTTGAAGAGAATCATAGAGGCTACTACAGCGCGAACGATGAAGGAGTTCATGAAGAAGCATTTTCAACGTGTCGGAGATGCGATCGCCAGAAGATTCTTGGATAGTGCTGGCGTGAGCCACAAGAAGAATCCAAAGAGGCTTGAATCAAGTGAAATAGTAAGGTTAGTTACGGCGATGAAGAATTTTGAGGGATTCTTGGCACCAGATGCGAGTTGTCTGAGCCCGCTAGGAGAAGAATTACTTGAAGCAGGGATAAGAAAGGAATTCTCCCCAGAATTCGTGACCGTTTACCAGAGAAAACCAGCCGCCTACTCAGGTTTTCCATTCATCGTTGAGGTTGGCATAGCCTACGGCGGGGAGATTCAGAACGTCGAAAGCGTCGCATTATATAGGTTTGCAAACAAGATCCCGTTGCTCTTTGATGAAGCGAGCGATGTCTCTTGGAAAGTGGTGAATTCGCTGATCGACTGGAAGCATTACAAAGTTCCTCCAGATGCCCCCTTGGCTGTCCTAGTGCATCTCTGCTCCACAAAGATTCCATACAAAACTGTAGGCAAAGAGTTCATCGCCGATAGACCTGACGTCGAAAGAGAGATACTGAACGCCGTGAGGGAAGCAGCGAGAAGATTGTCCGTTTTCCTCTCTAAGAAGCAACACTTCGAAAGAGAAAAGAAGAGACTGGACATATTTGAAAAGTATCTACCGAAGATCGCCTCATTCTCCGCTGAGCTCGCAAGAAGGAAGAACGTTCCCGAGATAAAGCCGCTTCTGAGGAGTGTGATGAAATATGGTCCGGAAGACGAAAGTACAGAAGACATCTAAAAGCGTAGTTAAACAAAAGAAGGAGAAAGTTCTCAGTAGTCTGGAGAGCCTGGGAACCCAGATCTGCCAACAGATCGACCGTAGAGAGTTCCCATGGATAAAGATGCCCAGCAGGTCAATACAGAATATTCTCTACGACCCTGAAACGAGGCAATATATCCTAGGGAGCCGGCAGGTCAGGAGGAGTGCAAGAAATATCAGGCACATAAGGCCGTTTACTCAGCTTGTCTGGACAGCCTCTTTTGTAGATGAGTTATCCAAACAAACCAGAACAAGCACATTGAGAGATGTCTTCTATTCTGCTCAGGCATATGAGATGGATTTCATCGACCAAGCAGAGAGCGACGACATTATCACCGATCTGGAGACTCTTTCAGGCATGGCAAGGGAAGACTTCAGTGTCTTCCCTGAGGAAAGATCAGCCATCTTCGGAGATCTCACGATTGAGTACACAGTTCCAGGTTATCAAGGAAAGAAAATGAATCTTGCAAGCCATCCCGACGGTATGATGATCGGCCCAGCCATGACGAACGCCGAGTTCGTCGACTGCAAGGCAAACAAGGTTATTGCAATAGAAAAGGGCGCATTGTTTACGAGATTCGTGGAAGAGAAGGTTCACGACAAATACAAGGCAATCCTAGTTCAGACTGCAGGACAGGCTCCGAGAGCTACCAGAGCCTTGATCAGAAGGTTGAACCAAGAACTCAAGCTTCCGGTACTCATACTGACAGATGGCGATCCCTGGGGGATGCACATCGCCATGGTGATAATCTCAGGATCAGCCAACGCAGCCCATATCAAAGAGCTTAACACGCCAGACGCGAAGTGGGGAGGCGTCTGGGCGAGCGACATAGTGAAGTACAAGCTTCCAAGCGGAGGACTCACTGACCTAGACATCAAGAGGCTCTACGAACTCAAGAAGGATCCACGATACGAGGGAAAGTTGTGGAAGAAAGAGATCGAGACATTCCTGCGTACAAGGAAGAAAGCAGAGCAGGAAGCATTCAGCCGTTACGGCTTGACATATATTGTCGACAAGTATCTTCCAGCGAAGCTGGAAGAAATGAAGATCTAGGACACTTGGCTACCGACACAGTTGCTCTGTCGACGACAAGTTTTTGACCTCGACAATACATGCAACAAGAAAACTGATGACACATTTGGCACACCAGAAAGCTGATAGAGTCTTGGATTGCATCGGACTCTTCTGTCCAGTTCCAGTATTCAGAACAAGAGAGGCAATCGACAAGATGGCTGTAGGGGAAGTTCTCGAAATACTAGCTGATGACCCAGCCGCTGAGGAAGACATTCGCTCATGGGCAAAAAGTACAGGCAACGAGATACTGGAGCTAAAGAAAGAACCTGATCACATTCGCATATTGGTACGAAAAGCCAAGCAGGAAAGAATCGTATGAAACGCGTCTGTTTTGACTACCAAGCCGGATCGCCGGTTGACCCCCGCGTCTTCGAAGCAATGACCCCATACTTTGGAACCATGTTTGGAAATCCCTCGTCAACCCACGCCTTCGGTCAAGAGGCAAAGAACGCAATTGAGGAAGCAAGAATGAAGATCGCCTCATTGATCGGAGCTAGGAAGAAAGAGGAGATAATCTTCACTTCTGGCGCAACTGAAAGCAACAACTTGGCCTTGATCGGAACCGCCCAAAGAAACAAGGAGAAAGGAGATGGCATCACAACCTCAGCGATAGAGCACATATCCATCTTGAATGTCTGTAAGTATCTCGCTAGACAAGGATTCAGCGTCAAACATGTCCCAGTCGATAGCTACGGTCTTGTCGATCCAACAAGCGTTGAGAAGACCGTCTCAGAGAAGACCATCATTATCTCGATCATGTATGCGAACGGAGAGATAGGAACAATAGAACCAATAGCAGAGATAGGCAAAATTGCACACACTCATGGAGCGGTGTTTCACGTAGATGCTGTCGCTGCGGTGGGCAAGATCCCAGTAGACGTGGAAAGAGAGAATATCGATCTGCTTTCCTTATCCTCGAACGACCTGTACGGACCGAAAGGGGTGGGCGCACTCTATGTGAGAGAGGAAACTCGAATAGCCCCAATCATACTTGGAGGAGGACAGGAGCGAGGATTAAGGTCCGGAACGGAAAACGTGCCCGCAATCATTGGAATGGGAAGAGCGGCAGAGATCGCTGCCAAAGAGATGGCAGACGAATCAGTTCGACTCGCGCGGTTAACAGATAGGCTCCGTGCAGGAATTACTAAGGAGATCCCATATTCCTACCTGAACGGACATCCGACGGCTCGCCTACCGAACAACCTTAGCATGAGGTTCAGCTACATAGAGGGAGAATCCCTTGTGCTGAGCCTTGATATGGAAGGCATAGCGGTTTCCTCTGGATCAGCATGCTCCTCGAAGACTCTTGAACCTTCGCACGTGCTCAGAGCGATCGGTCTAGCCCATGAGGAGGCTCACGGCTCGTTGCTCTTCAGTCTGGGCAGATGGAACACTGACGATGATGTGGATCAGGTGCTGAGTGTTCTCCCCGGCATTGTTAGCAGACTTCGAAGAATGTCGCCTCTTACTCCGAAGAACTTGCAGGTGTGAGAGAATGTACAGCGAGGAGGTTATGGATCACTTCAGAAATCCGAGAAATGTTGGAGAGATTCCTGACGCCGACGGTGTTGGAACAGTTGGGAACCCGGTATGTGGCGATATGATGACTGTATACATAAAGGTCAAGGACAATAGGATTGCTGACATAAAGTTCAAGACTTTCGGCTGTGGCGCCGCAGTGGCGACTAGCAGCATGGTCACTGAGCTGGCCAAAGGCAAGACGCTGGAGGAAGCTATGAAGATCACGAGGGGTGACGTGGCCGAGCATTTGGGAGGTCTTCCCCCAATAAAGATGCACTGTTCAAACCTGGCGGCTGACGCTCTTCACGGCGCTATCGAGGATTACTGGAAGAAGAAGGGGTCCAAGTAGTCTACTGTATTATGATGGCCCCGCTCGGGCAATTCCTCACACACGCAACACAGCCAGAGCAAGAGATATCTGATTCGGAACAGCTGGAACATGACTGAGAGGCTCTTCCTCCAAGGCATGCATTTTCATCTTCGATGCTCACAGCTCCGCCGCGAAGCGTCAATACGCCCACAGGACATACGTCGACACAGACTCCACACGTGTCACAGTTACCCTGATCTATCTTGATCTTGGGCAATTTCGTTTTCAACACCAATCTGTCCGGGATTATGGTTTTGGATCTCTTCAAGTTTTCGTACATATCGAAGTGGGATAACAGGGATCAACCGATCCTCGATACGTTTGCCAGCAACCTTAACTGCTTCTTGATTAAGATAGGCAAAAAGGTGATTCAATGACCGGACAGAAAAGCTGGACCTGGGAAAGCGCGATCGATAGAGCCATCTTGATGGAGGAGCAGTCGCATTCTCTATATTCCTCTGCTATCAAGAGAGTCGTTTCACGAGGCAGCAAAACCCTTCTTGCAAATCTGGCTGATGATGAGCTTCAGCATAAGGCAAAGCTGGAGGAAGTCAAAAGAACGAGATCCTGGAAGCAACTTGGTGCAAAATCGAATGAGGTAATAGATCTTCAGATCTTGGACCGAGTGGAGGATGTTAGGCTTTCTGAAGACGCAACCTATGAGGAAATACTGATCTTCGCAGGGAAGCGCGAAAAGGAGACGCGTGAATACTATCTTGAGCTCAGTACTAGGCTGTCAGACACTGCTGCTGGTAAGGTATTCAGGAAGTTGGCGGATGAGGAGCTAGGCCACAAGAACAAGATAGAGAAGGAATATGAGTCAATAGTGATGAAAGAAGGCTAGTAGGATCCAGTCTCTTCAGGTTTCTTTTTCTCCTCTGCTTCTGGTATGGAGAACTCCTTCAGTTTCTCCGCCATAGCACGAAGTTGCTTGTCAACTCTATCGTTGATCGATCCGGCCTCAAACATTCCGTCCGGCAGCTTTCTGCCGGCGTTTGCACCGGTCAGGGCCTCGATTCCTTCATCGATTGTCTTTATGGGATATATGTGGAACTTGCCTCCGGCCGCAGCTTCAACTAGCTCCTCTTTGAGCATGAGGTTCTGAACGTTGCTTTCCGGAATCAGTACCCCTTGATCACCTGTCAGTCCTTTTGCCTTACATATCTCAAAGAACCCTTCGATCTTCTCATTGACTCCCCCGATGGCTTGTACCTCGCCTCTCTGGTTGACGGAGCCTGTGACTGCTAGTCCTTGCTTAATTGGAACATTTGCCAACCTTGACAGAATCGCATACAACTCTGTGCTTGACGCACTGTCTCCTTCAACTCCTTCGTAGCTCTGCTCAAAGACAAGCCGAGCGGATAGAGTCAGAGGTTTGTCTTGCGAATACTTCTGGGTCAGATATCCCGCCAGGATCATAACCCCTTTGCTGTGTATCGGGCCACCTAACTTCACTTCTCTTTCAATGTCAATGAGTCCTTCCCGTCCAATTCCAATACTTGCCGTAACCCGAGATGGCCTGCCGAATTCATAGTCTCCCATTGTCATTACTGACAGGCCGTTCACCTGGCCGACGGCCTCTCCAGAGGTATCGATGAGGAGAACGTTTCGCTCTATATACTCTCTTATCTTCTCTTGAATAAGACTTGACCTGTATACCTTCTCGTCCATCGCTTTCTTTACGTGCTCGGCTCTTATGGATTTCGACTTGTCTTGAGAAGCATAGAAGTTGGCTTCTCGAATTAGGTCAGCTATGATGGCGAACCTGGTCGAAAGTTTCTCCTGATGATCAGCTAGCCTCGAACTATATTCTATCACCTTTGCGACTCCAGACCTGTCTAAGTGCTTCAGCTTTTCGCGGCTGCAAATTGCACAGATAAAAGATACGTAACTCTTGATGTTCTCCTCGGTTCTCTTCATGTCAGTGTCGAAGTCAGCCTTGACTTTGAAGAGTTCACTGAAGTCCGGCTCATATGCATACAAGAGCTGAAAGACGGCCGGATCACCGATCAAGATCACCTTCATATCCAATGGAACAGGTTCAGGGGAGAGCGTCTTGGTTGCCAGGAAGCCATAGCGCTCCGCCGGGTCCTCGATCACGATCTGACTATTCTTCATCGCTCTCTTCAGCCCGTCCCAAGAGAATGGATTCTTGAACAGCTCCTCGATCGGTATGACTAGGAAGCCGCCATTGGCTTTGTGAAGCGATCCAGGAATAACAAGAGTAAAGTCAGTAGTCAGAGCGCCGAAGACCGCTTCCTTCTCGATCCTTCCGAAGAGATTCGTATAGGTCGGGTTCAGTTCCATCACAACGGGGGCACCTTTCAAGGCTGAGCAATCAGCTATGACATTCACCTCATATTTTCTGAGAGGAAGTTCTCTCAGCCACGGAGCAGCAAGTGGCATGGTGGCCTCTACGCCTGGTTTGGCTATGAACTGTTCATAATGCTCAATCATGTCATTCTGCACATCCTTCAGGTAGGCTGTGACCCCAGCGAGGTCCTTGTATTTCTCGACCAAGTCAGCAATCATATGACCGATCGCGTACAGAGCGATCTCCTTGTCCGCTCGGGCCAGTTCTTCGTTCAGCTTCTTCTCCAGTTCGCGGGTGTCTCGGACAGCGTCCTTGAACCGCGCTTCCAATGTTTCTCGCTTCTTGAGGATTTCCTCACGGATTCTTTCACTCAGGCTCAGGAATTCTTCGTCTGTTAGAGCTTTCCCTTGGATCACCGGGACAAAGATCGGACCGATCTGCGTAATCTGAAAGAGGAAACCGTCTCTTCTGGCCTTTTCCGCTAGTTCTGTTAGAAGATCCTGCCGCTTCTTCTCATATCCCTTAGCAATCGCCTCTCTTTTCTCCTGATAATCTTTGCTCTCGAAGGTCTTCTGAATCGCTCTTTGAGCCTCTTCCACAAGGGACTTCATGTCCCTCTTGAAAACGTTTCCCAGTCCTGCGGGCAATCGTAAAGCCTTTGGCTGATACGTATTGCGGAAGTTGTTTACATAGCACCAGTCAAATGGCAAAGGCTTGCTTTTGGCAAACTCCTCAAGGAAGCTTTTCACGGCCGTTGTTCGGCCTGTTCCGGGCCAGCCTGCAACATAGATATTGAAGCCTCTTTCTCTTATTTCCAGACCGAACTTCAGCGCCTTTACTGCCCTCTCCTGACCTACAATCGTATCTAGAGGAACCACACTCTCCGTAGTTTCGCACGTTACGACGGAGGCTTCGCAGGGGCACCGAAGTTGTAGAGGCTTAAGCTCACTGACCATCAACATCACCGATTGGGACGTCCACGTAAGGATATGGATTCGATCCAAATCAGCTTTTCTAGCGTGTTCGCGCGAAATGTCTTTGCCAGTATCGGTCAGCCCTCGGTAACCATGTTGGCATCAGATTTTGCTCGAGAAAATGTCTTTCCAGCTACGGTCCTGCCAACAGAATCTAGCATGACATCAGCCTCGAATGTACGGTGCCTCCCGTCTCCTCTTCGACTCAGATAGCTTGACAACCGATGGGAATATCTCGTCTGCAGCTCTCAACTGAAGAGCCCCTGCTTTGGCCGCTGATTGCAGGAGATTGCTTGCCTCTTGAGTTCGAGTTATCACCGTGCACCAGCCCACTTCGGAGCCCTCATGTCCAATTGAAATATCTGCCAGTTCAGCAGTGAAGTCTTGGCACTTGCTGCATCCGAGGAGCGTGTAAGATTCTAGGTTTCCGACTGGGACATCGAGCCTTGCTTCGGCCCCATAGTAGGCTTTGAGGCGTCCGCTCCGTATTTCGATCTTAGTGATCTTCCCGAGATCCAGCTTTTGTTGTTCTTTGATGTAGCTAACGAAGAGGGGGCCGTACTTGTAGGTGTTGTAGCAGAAGAGGCCAATCGCAAGCTTAACTGGTTCTGTGAGTTTTCGAGCGCCGTGAGGGGATGTGGCGACTCTTCGAAGTGCTTGGATTTGACATGGCATCCCTACGAAGGCAAGTCTAGAATTGGGATATCCAACCGTCGCCTCCGCAAGTCCACCAAGTGAACCTGTCGCAGAATATTTCGAGCCAGCGTTCAATAGTACCTCATCGTCCATGCTAGCAATCGTCGGAAAAGGCCTCCAAGGCTCTTTGGAATCCTTTCCTACTAGTATCGCGTGGTCGATCAGTTTCTTCTCAAGGGCGTATCGCAGTAGTCCAGTGACAACGCCCCCGTCTTGTGATTTCGCAAGAATTTTCTCGTCCGTGGATCGCGCAGAATAGATGCCCACCTTCACTCCTACAGGTTCGTCAGCATCCCGGGTCCTTCCAAATGTTGACCTCTCAACATCTGCGAGAGGGAACTCAACCCTGGGACACCCGTAGTAGCATAGTTCGCAGAGGACGCAGCGTCCGACCAAGGTGGGCTTCTCGTCATCTGTGTAGCTAACGACATTTACCGGGCAAGAGGCGATACAGGATCCACAGTACATGCACAGTCCTGTATTCACTATCTCAGTCAAGAGGGAGCCAAAGATCTTCGGAGGCTTGCTCAAACTTCACGTCTCTCCAATCGTCATTGGGTTGAATTAGCGCGCCTTCAAATTCTTATGTTTTCGCAAGCGTGTTGACGAAGAATTTTGAGCCATTTCAGCGATCGTCATGGAACCGGTACTCAGATTGGCCTTTGAGTTTACGATCTAGACGAAAAGGAGGGATAGTTTTGCCTCTGGAATGGATTTGGCGCCGCCGGTCCGGATCGAACAGACGACCAACGGGTCTCTGCGGTTCAGATCGGAAGGTATAACAGCTTCAGCCTCAGCCGGGGAATGACGGTTGAGTCCGCTGCTCTACCACTGAGCTCTCGTCCGTGCTTTACTATTCACGAACGGCGGCTCATTTCTCGGCGGCGAGATTGACTGTCAAGGAAAGTTCCTATTTAAGGATTCATCAGTTCAGTGCAGATGGTCCGCTCGAGTGTGTCTATGCGAATCCATTCGGTAAATTGTCCAAACTGTCATCGAGCCGAAGAAGGGTTGGAGAAAGCCTTAAACAACCCATGCTCCTCAAGGAGAGAAGCGAGTTAATGGGGCCCGTAGCTCAGCCAGGTTTCGCAGAGACTGATAGAGCAACAGGCTCATAGCTGACCAGTCGGGGAGACCTGTCGGTCGGGTGTTCGAATCGCCCCGGGCCCACCAACCATTCTTGAGAGCTTGATCTCGATGCTTGGCTAGGTTACCTTAGAGTTCTACATAGTTAACGGAGAGACTGATAAAGAAAAGAAAGGGGAGGTGTATGTGGCTACTCGGGTGGTATCTCGGAGAGCAATGTCTTCAGGTCTATGCCCATCTTCTTGTTCTTGTACGCGTAGTACACGTACAGAGCCAGCCCTATCCCCAGGATGAGACAGGATATCGAAATGTCCATTGGCGCCATCACCGTTGCATTAGTAGCGAAGAAGAACAGGCCTAGGCCAAAGGCTACGACTCCACACAGTGAGGGAAGTGGCAACCCTCCGACTTCAACCTTGATGCTCTCGTAGATCTCTGGTTTGACAAGTGGGAGCAAGGCCAGTGCAAGCCCTGTGAACAAGTAGCCCAGTAGATACATGAACGTCGCGTTGATTCCTCCTGCCAGTGTTCTCACCGGACCGAGAACAGGTGACGATATGATTATGCCTATGATTCCCCCGACGACCATGAATACGATCGCCCATGTCGGTGTGTGGAACCTCTCGCTAACGTTGGCGAACCTTTCTGGGAAGAACCTGTCAAAGGCGAGAGAGAATACCCGTCTCGTTTCCATCATCAGTGCTGAGGGCTGGACGTGATAGAGGCTGAATGCGCCGGCTGTCGCCACTAGGAATGCGAGAAGCACATTTCCTCCTGCAAAGATCGCCCCAAACATCGGCAGTACCGGTTCGATCCTGGGTGTGATCTTCCATAGCGCCCTGTCTCCTCTGTAGTATGCCCAGTTGTATTGTGAGATGAAGTCGCCGCCTGCGTAGAATGCCGACGCAGCCAAACTGATGTATATCACCGCTGTGATAAGGGTACCACTGATAATTCCAATTAGCATGTTTCTCCTCGGATTCTTTATCTCGCCGGACCATTGGGCAGGGTTATGGAACCCAGAGTAGGCGAAGAGGGCTGCACCCGCCACGCCTCTAATTGTTGCGTCAAAGTTCGGAGCCGTCACTGTATACCCGCTAGCCTTGGCGATGGTCACGATCTCATTGTATGATCCAGTTCCCCAGACTGCGTCCCACGCCTTGGTGAAGGAAGTTGGGTTGAACGGGTTGCCAAAGTTCAGAAGGATGCAAATGATGCCGCCTACGAGGGGAATGAACCATATGAGAGTTATGTACGCCTTGAATACAGTTCCTCCTATTGTCAAGAAGAACCAAATGGTCAGAAGGAGGAGTATTGCCCCCGCGATGACTATTGTTGGATCGGCGGTTGACAGGAACGTGCCGAAATCTGCGAGAGCGGCGTTGCCCGTACCTTTCCCGAGGATCCTCATGGCGATACCCCAGAGTCCCACATCGGTTACGAGCAGGAAACCTATGGAGAACCACCTGCCGAGGAAGTTTCCGATGGTTGCGACATAGCCGAGCGCCGGGTTAACGGTTCTTGATATGAAAACGTAGTCTCCTCCGGCTCTTGGCATGCAAGACGCAAGCCATGCGTAAGCGATCGCGAAGAAGAAAGCTGGGATCAGTCCTATGATGAAGGCTAGCGCAGGATCCGAGCCTGGATAGGTGTACGGCATTCTTATCGAGAGTCCCCAGATTCCCGCACCGATCATGTTGTTCATGGCCATCATGAGCGCCATGAAAGGACCGTACTCTCTGACAAGCCCAGTAGCCTCTCGGACAAAAAGAGTCTTAGACATTTTCTAGTCCCCGAGAGATGAAGCGACCCATGTCCTATATAAGACCTTCAATCATCCAGGGAACGCAGAGATCCGAAAGCTCAGAACTAGCTTGCCACCCGCCAGTGCCCCTGAACCTTCTCGCCACTTAAGAACACGAGGTAGCCTCTCAATACTCCCTCAGCGTATTCAGACCCAGGGTTGACACATAGCGTCCTGCCGAATCTTCTGAAACCCGCTGACTCATGTATGTGTCCATGCAGTCCTAGAAGCGGCTTGTACTTTTCTATTATGTGCCTTACGGCCGTGCTGCCCATTGGCGCAAGCTCTACTCCCCCGACGCTGACTCTGACTGAGAAGTCCTCCTTCAGTTTCGGTGCAATGTCCAATCCTGAGTTGTACGGAGGCGCGTGAAAGTTGCAGATCAGTTTCCCATAGCTCCCGGCCATGGCCATCAATTCCTCCAGCATTGGCTCCAGCTTCTCGTCAGGCGCCTCTCTGGTCGTCTTCCAAGGAGTGGGGTTGACCCAGCCACATGTCACCATGTCATATCCGTCAGGAAGATCGACAAGCTTCTTTTCGCACGCCACTACCGAGTCACTCTTCTCAAGAATCTCATCAACAACTAGGCGGTCATCGTTTCCTGGAGAAACGTACAGCTGCGATTTGCCTTTGAATCTCTCTGAGGCAAGGTCGACCCACCTTTGCATGCGTTCAGCCATGAGTTCATTGAATTTCTCCTTCTGTGCCTCCTCGCTGCGGCCTAGTCGCTCGTACTCTTCTTTCTCGCAAGGGTAGGGGTAGTATCCTGAGTTCGCTATTTTCACACACTCCTCATCAAGCTCAGTCTTCGTCAGTTTGGCATCCCTGCCGAAGAGGTGATACGAATAATTGTCGCCATCTCTGACAATAGGGATCACCATTTTCCCAGTTAGGTCTCCGCCCAGAATCGCAATGTCGACCTTGTGATAGTCAATCACCCTCAGGAATTTTTTCCAGCATATGTCGCTGCCATGAACGTCAGAGGAGAAAAAAAGCTTGAGCGTCATTCTTCATCACAGTTTTTGAGCCCACTATGATTTACGGCTGTAGATATAGATTGCTGGACTAATCATTGTCATATCTAGGACTGAATGCAGACGTGTTGCTGATCCAAGGTTATGCTTCTCACAAGTTCCTAGCGGATCACCACATCCGTTGCTTTCTGAGACATGTTTGACCAAGGTCCTCAGAATGCTACCCACTTGACAATTCACCCGTAACTTTTTCTACTCTCTCAACGACATTGCATCAGAGAGATAGGGCTTGCCGCGTCGCACGCTCTTTCAAGACTATGACGGAACCACCTATGAAGTTGACACGCCCCTAACTTCAGATGTCGACTACGGACAGATTACGGCAGACCTTGGGGTCCCTAACTACGTTAACAGGTCAAACTTCCATATTGAGAGAGGTTTGGTCACAGTCTGGGCTGGACTGAACGCTCACCGAATGGAGGAACTCTTCCCGGCGAAGGCCACCCAGAGGCTCGCCAAGGAACCAATAGCAGTGCTATTCTTTGGCGGAGCAGCAGTTCGCATGCTGTGCCCGAGCGCAAACGAGCCCTCAAGCCCATTCTTTCGAGAACTGAATGATATAGACCTGATCGCTCCTAAGAGCCGAGCACAAGACTTGTACAAGCTCCTACTAGCTCTTGGCGATCTTTGTGGAACAAGATACTACTATTTTGTGGCACGATCTGATCGTAGGTTCAACGCGATGAGAGCCGGTAAGCGGTATCGAGTAAGAACGATCGAGAAGATCCTTGAAGACGGAGACGTCCAATGTGGTGTGCTTGACATATTCACCGACTCGGTTGACCTAAGACACAAGGTCGACGTTCGAGATATGTTCGGACTCTCAAAGAACAGCCTATACACAATCGGAGTGCACAACATCATTCTGACGAAGTGTCAATACATCTTTGACGTTCCGGCGAAGGCGAGAGAGGAACTGGCCCGTCAACAGTTGGACTATAGAATTCTCAACTATCCTGACTACAGGACCGATCGCCTTCTGATCGGCATTGAAGAGAAAGACATGAGGGATCTGTGCGCAATATTCCTTGACCACGAACTTGGAGAA
>Ga0315306_10000779_pt1 | contig 15333 bp, 13 predicted proteins | sample TDP1_MG_FD_203803 | JGI IMG/M metagenome (GOLD analysis project Ga0315306, IMG submission 203803) | Freshwater sediment microbial communities from Lake Towuti, South Sulawesi, Indonesia - TDP1 | ecosystem: Environmental > Aquatic > Freshwater > Lake > Sediment | place: Indonesia: South Sulawesi... | reverse complement strand
GCAACAAATCTTCAACACTCAATTTCTTGACATACTCAATGTGCTTAACCAGCTCGCCAACCGAAGCCTCAAACACCTTCTTCCCATTCTCCGAAGAAGCGGTTGTAGCCACTCCGAAAACGCCGGAACCCGTGTAATCGGCGGTGTCCAACCCATAGCTCACGCCTGCCGACTCAGCAAAGCTACAGCTTTCCTTTTCATCCACAGTCCTAGCCATCTCAACCAGATGCGGATGGAGGGCTAGATTCACAGAGGTCTCTTCAGCCCCAGCGTGACCCCTCTCCTCAGAGTCAAAGAGGTCGGGCAAGAGTTTTCCAGACGCTCCCCACCACTGAAAAACCGACATAAACAATCCCTGTTCTCTCAGTTCTCTCGCTAACATCAGGAGGCTGCTCGTGTTTCCGCCGTGCCCGTTCACAACCACAACCTTCCTGACGCCATAATACATCAGCGACAAGCAGACTTCCCTCACGTAATCCCTGAAGACACTAGGCGACGCATGCACGGTACCCCAGAACTGACGGTGATGAACACTCACACCAAACGGAACCACAGGCAGACACAAGACCCCAGCCCGTTTGGCGGCTTCCTCAGCCAAAGCCCGAGCGATTAGATGGTCTGTTCCGAGAGGGTTTTGCGGACCGTGCTGCTCCGTTGAGCCCACGGGCAAGACAGCTACGTCGCTCTGGGCGAAATACTCCTTTGCCTCAACCCAACTTATCTCGTATAGAAGAACCTTGGTCAAGTCAATCACCTAAACCACCTAATTAAGCGGTTCTGAAATAAAGTTTTATACACGGGTTTCCTCCAGAGATACGTCTCGACACCATCTCGGGTTGGAGCAAAATCAGCTTGAAAGCCCTCGTTCTGGCTGGAGGCTTCGGAACAAGACTGAGGCCACTCAGTTGCACAAGACCAAAGATGCTCTTCCCCGTCGCCAACAAACCCCTGTTAGACTGGACGCTAGAAAGACTGGCAAGGAGCAAGACAACTGAGGTGGTGCTCGCCGTGAACTACATGGCGGAAGCCTTCAGAAAACGCTACGGACGAAAAGCGTACGGAATGAAAATCCACCATTCGAGAGACGCTCCTCCAACGCCCAAAAAAACCACATCGTTTCGTGGACCACTACGCACAGCAGGACCAATCAAGAGAGCCGAAAAACTTCTGGGACGCGAAGAACCGTTCCTCGTTCTAAACGGCGACATACTCACAGACATCAACTACAAAGAACTCATGAAAGCACACCGAGAAGAGAGAGACGCAACCGCAACCATAGCGCTGTACAAGGTTGAAGACCCCAGCCGCTACGGGGTCGCGGAAGTGGCTAGAGACGACCGCATCAAAAGATTCGTGGAGAAACCTCCCCGCGAGAAGGCTCCGAGCAACCTCATAAACGCTGGAATCTACGTTCTCAACCCCGAGATATTCAATTACATTCCCGAAAGGAAGCCCGTATCCATCGAACGCCAGGTCTTTCCAAAGCTCGCCCGAGAGGGAAAACTGTACGGACACGAGTTCAAGGGCTTCTGGATTGACATAGGAGAACCCACAGACTATCTAACGGCGAACAAACTCCTATTGAGCAAGCAGAAGAAGAACAAGATAGGTGAGAACGTCGTCCTAGAAAGCGGCGCAGAAATCCGAGAGCCCTCGGTTGTCGGCGACGAAGTGAACGTCGGAGAAGAGGCGAAGATTGGTCCGTACGCGTCTCTGGGAGACCAAGTCTACGTTGGAAAGGGAGCTCGAATAGAAAACTCCATAATATTTCCCGGAGCCACAATTTCAGAATTCACAATAATCAAAGAAGCCATAATCGGTGAAGCAGTCACTGTTGGAAGGCGCGTGAAAATCGGGGAAGGCTGCATCATCGGCGACCAAGCGATTATTCAAGACAACGTGACCCTGACGAGAGGCGTCACCGTGTGTCCCTCCAAAGAGGTTTCAGAGAGCGCTCTCACACCCAAATGCCTGATGTGACAAAGCCATCCACTCAAAAATCGACACCGAGTCACGTCAATATTTAAGTTGGAAACCCCACTACCTAAAGACACAGCGTGAGGAGTAGTCGTGAACATCCTCATAGATATCTTAACTCCGAAGCAGTGCATGCTGTTCTCTAAGCTGTCAGAGCTGTTGAGAAAAAGGGGTCACCAAGTCACTTTGACGACACGCGAATACCGAGAGGTAACCCAGCTCTTACGCATGAAAGGCATCGAAGCAGAGGTCGTCGGAAAGCACGGCGGAGGAAAACTGCCAGACAAGCTTGAGGCAAGCGTGAAGAGAACGCTTCAACTGGCATCCATGATGAAGAGGGAAAAACCAGACGCAGCCGTTTCTTTCTCCTCACCCGAAACCGCTCGGGTTGCCTTTGGTTTAGGAACCCCCCATGTCTGCGTCAACGATTCGCCCCACGCCGAGGCAGTTGCAAAATTAACGCTTCCTCTTTCGGAGAGGCTGCTGACACCGAGAATAATACCCAAGAGAGCTTGGACAAAGTTCGGAATAGAAGCCGAAAAAATCATTCAGTACAACGCCCTCGACCCGTGGGCTTGGCTAAGAGACTTCCGACCAGACGAAAACGTGTTGGCACAGCTTGGACTCGACGAATCGCGACCAATCCTGACATTCAGAACCGAGGAAACATACGCGGCGTACCTTCTAGGAAAAACCGCCAAAACCCCGTTAATGATTCCAATCATCAAGAAACTCGTCGAGAAGTTCCCAGACTCTCAAGCCGTGGTTGTGCCAAGATACCAGATGCAAGTCAAAACTTTGAAGAGAGTTCTTGGACGAAGGGCAGTTGTCTGCCAGTCTGTCATAGACGCACCCAGCCTTCTCTCCTTTACATCCGTGTTCGTTGGTGCGGGAGGCACCATGACCACGGAAGCCGCACTGCTGGGTGTGCCAACTTTTTCGTGTTACCCTGACAAGCCGTTTCTGGTTGAGAAATACTTAATAAAACAAGGATTAGTCGCCCGAGAAACCAGTCTAAAAAAGCTCAAAGCAAGAGTGGCGGAGGCTGTGAGTAATCTTGAAAGAGTGAAGAGAGAACAGACTCAGAGAGCAAAAAAACTGACTGAGAGTTTTGAAGATCCGGTCAGCGTGATTGCCGACGCTCTAAACAAAATTTCGGATAGCACAGCTTAGCCTGTCTTCGAAAACTATTATACAAAAAGGCAGTTAAAATACATGCGCACAAGCTTTCGAAGTTAATGGTGAACCAAGATGTGTCCTGCAATGGGTTGGGAAAAAAGCGACGTAGACACCCCTGGAGAACGCGAAAGATACACAGTCAGCGTTGTGGGGTGTGGACGAATAGGCTTGCCAACGGCTCTTCTTTTTGCAGACGCTGGCTTTAGGGTTGTAGGCGTTGACGCAAACCCGCAGGTCGTTAATCTCCTAGCCAGAGGAAGAGCGCCCTTCGACGAGCCGGGGATGGGTGTGCTCCTAAAAAAGCATGTAAAGAACGGGCGTTTCATCGCCACCACAGACATCAGAAAGGCTTCATCGGAAAGCGACGTGGTCATCTTTGTGGTTCCAACACCCATAGACCAGAAGAAGAAACCAGACTACTCCACCGTCGAAAAGCCTTGCAAAGATGTAGGAATGGGGTTGCGCCGAGGGTCCGTGGTCATAATCGCGAGCACGACTGGTCCTGGAGTGGCTGAAACACTAGTTAAGGAAACCCTGGAAAACTCCTCGGGACTGAAGGCTGGGGTTGATTTCGGTTTAGCGTGCAGTCCGACACGTGCGGCTCCTGGCCGTGTTTTGAGGGACATCGTGTCCTATGCGAGGGTTGTTGGAGCCATCAACACGGAAAGTTTGAGGGTTGCAGGCATTATTTTGGGAACGGTAGTGAAGGGAGGCATAGTTGAGGTGAAGGACATGAAGACGGCTGAAGCTGTGAAGTTGTTTGAAAACGTGTACAGAGACGTCAGCATCGCGTTGGCTAATGAGTTTGGTCAATTCTGTGAAAAAGCGGGGATTGACTTTCTGGAGGCACAGAGGGCTGCGAACACTCAACCCTACTGTCACTTGCTCATCCCAGGCGTTGTAGGGGGGCACATTCCAAAGGACCCCTACCTCCTTATTGAGGAGGCAGAGAATGTCAACGTTAAGCTGAGCATGCTGTTGTTGGCGAGAAAGATAAACGATGAAATGGTGGCTCACACCTTACGTCTAACAAAGGACGCTCTGAAGCTTTGTGGAAAACCATTGAGGCGAGCCAAAATAGCTGTGTTCGGAGTTTCGTACCGAGCTAATACAAAGGAGCCGCGTGGCTCTTCAGCGAGACAGCTTGTAGACTTGCTCAGGGCTAAGGGCGCCACCGTCCGTGTTTACGACCCCTTCTACTCCTTCAAAGAAATGAATGATATGGGTTACCCAGCTGAGAGGACTTTGGCGAAGGCTGTGGAGGGCGCGGACTGCATCATCTTTGTTGTTGGTCATGACCGTTTCAAGCGGTTAAACCTAAGAAGAATCAAGTTTCTGATGAGAAAGTCGGCTGCCTTAGTGGATATGGGACACGTCGTAGATGTTCCACTTAAGGCGGAGAAGGAAGGCTTCGTTTATCGCGGTGTTGGAAGAGGAGTGTGGTCCAGATGAGAAAACTAGGCGTTGCTGTCATTGGAACGGGATTTTGGGGAGGAAGAGTGTCCGAGCGACTCACGCAACTGCCCAACACAGAGCTGATAGCGGTCTGCGACATGAACAAAGAGAAAGTGCAACCAGTCGCTGAAAAACTGGGCGTGCGTGGATACACCGACAGTCTAGAGCTTTTGAGAAGAAAAGATGTGGAAGCCGTGACAATTTCTGTCTGGTCTACTAATCTTGCCGCAGAGTCTCTGAAGGCGCTGAGAGCTGGGAAACACGTTTTGGTTGAGAAGCCCATGGCTAGCACCGTTCAACAGGCGAGGAAGACTGTGAATCTGGCGAAGAGAAAGAAGCGCCTTTTGATGGTCGGCTTCATCGAGAGGTTTAATCCCGGCGTTCAACACATCAAGGAGACTGTTGACAAGGGCGAAATCGGGACCATTGTCTCAGCTACCGCTAGGAGAGTTTCGCAGTGGCCCGAAAGAGTCGGCGACGTGGGGGTTCTGAAGGACACGGCTATCCATGACATCGATGTTATGCGGTATCTCTTTGCGGCTGACCCGTTGGCGGTTTACGCTAAGGCTGGAAATCTGAGGCATACGAGGTTTGAAGATTACGCCCAGATTATGCTGACCTTCAGTCGGGGGAGAACAGCCTTCATTGAGTCGAACTGGCTCACGCCTTACAAGGTTCGGAGCTTGATAGTCACCGGAAGCGAGGCTATTATGTCGCTCAACTATCTCACGCAGGAGATAACCATCGAAACCAAGGGTCAGACATTGACACCACGTTATGAGTGGACCGAGCCTCTGAGGTTGGAGCTGCAACACTTTGCCGACTGCGTGTTAAACGGCAGAGAAACCGTTGTCTCTGGGTTGGATGGTCTGAGGGCTTTGCAGATTGCTGAGGCTGCTTTGAAGTCGGCTAAGAAGTGTAGCGCTGTCAGGCTCAGGTGACTAACTCTTTCTTTTCGGTTTTGCTTCGGTTTTTAGGTTGAAGGGTTTGCCTTCGGCGAGTATTCTCTGAGGGATTTTGCTCTTCCACTTTTGTAGGAATGGCAGCTCGTCTTTCTCTTCTCTCAGCTCATCGGGCAGCATCTCTGGGATTTCGTCTCTTATCGGGTACCAGCGTTGGCATTTCGGACAGATGATTACTCCCTCAACTATCTCCTCCTTCTCTTCGAAGACGTGTAACTCCAGCGGGTAGTGCTTGTCGATTGGACACGCCAGAATATCCATCAATTTTCTCTTGATGCCGAATCCCTCCGCACTCTCTATGTTTGACGGGTTATGGTTAATAAAAGATTTGCCAGAGCGTGTGTGAGACCTCTCTACCTAGAGAGATGAGGAGAGGTGCGTATGGAGAGGCGGATGAGTGCGGTCTCGGGTGAGGTAACTCCGCCACACACTCAGCACTTAGAGCTAGCATTTTCAACATGGCTCCCCCTCCCCTAGGTAGGTAGTCTCACACGCACGCAGGCGCACCGCTAGCCAACATGACTATCTTGTTGGACTTACACTAAGCATTCCTTAAGGTAGTCTTCTAACGTTTCGCCCGGAACAACCTCGATGGCGTAGTCTCGTGGGTCAACCGAATGCTTATAGTTCTTGGCTGGAATGACAACCCTCTTGAAGCCCCACGCCTCAGCCGCCTTTATCTTCTCGTGAAGTCCGCCCACGGCTGTTACCTGTATCACTCCGTCTACTCCCACGTTGATTTCTCCGGTCACAGCCACGTCTTGTCTTATGGGGCGTCCCTCCATCAGCGAGCAGAGGAGAATGGCCATGGACACGCCGGCGCTTGGTCCGTCGACGCCGTAGGATTGGGCGAAGTCTATGTGAGCGAAGTAGTCTTGGGCTATGTCCACGCCGTACTTTTGGAGTATGACGCTTCTCACCTTTGCCACGCTGTCGGCTATCATCAGTTGCTTCCCGCTTTTGGCTATGCCCGTGACTTTGTAGTACCCTCTCACCGGATTCGACTTCATGTTGCTCCGCTTCTCCAGAAGCCCCTTAACTGTCAAGACGTTGCCAGTCATCTCTCCGCTGTAGGGGTCTGTCACAATTGCAAGACCGTAGATTTGACCGTGTCTCTTTCCTTCAGGGCTGATTTCGAGGAGTTTTCCCCTCTCGCTCAGGTGATGCTCCAGAATCTGTTTCTGAATGGTCTTGCAGTGCTTCTCTATGGCTTCTTTAACGTGCGCTCTCTCGACGATGTTAGAGCCCTCGTTCATGGCTAATGTCGCGGCTGTCTTGATTATGGCTATCATGGGTCGGAATTTCGTGGTCAAAGCGTCTTTCTTGTTGCTGCGCCTGCGTCCTTCGTCGATTATCTCCTCGCAGGCTTCTCTGCTGAAGGGTATTAGGTTGAAGCGTGAAATCTCTTGGGCTATGAACTGCACGTATCTTCGGCGGTTCTCAACGGTGTTGGACATGTCGTTGTTCATTCTGACAACTTTACCGTAGCCATAGATTCTGTCCATGAGCGCCGGATGCATCTGCCCAATGGAGTCAAAGTTTCCAGCGCCAACCAAGAAGCACATGCACGGGACGGGTTCGGTGGCTACAGCCATGGCTGCGGTTGCGCCTTGGTCCCAACGGCTGCGGAGGGTTATTGGCAGTTGACCCTCTTCCAAAACCGTGAGCAGCGTGACAGCCTCATCCTGTTGGAGGTTCTTGATCTCGTCTATGAAGAGTATGCCCAAGTTAGCTCTGTGAACGTCTCCAGCCGACACCCTCTGGTGTTCGGGAGTGCCGAGTCCGCCCGTCTGCAACGGGTCCCAAGCGATGCTTCCGAAGAGTTGAGCCGAACCGTGTCCAGTGGCGTCTATGAAGGGCGCAACCCTCCCTGAGTTGTCGACTATGAGCTTGGGCACGTTTGTAGCCTTTGCACCGCCAATTCCCTTGGCGCCAGACAGAATCCCGAAGCGTCCGAGAAGGCTCACTAGAACTATGAACATCAGCATTGTTCCGGATGGGAGAAAAGTGGTCACTCCGATGTTTATGAAGGAATCGAGCATGAACTTGTAGAAGTTGCCCCCGTAAGCCATTTGAACGGTTTCTCCGCTTAGTGTCAGGGCGTTGGTGTCCCAGCGGATTTTTTGCTGCCACAGGTACAAGAAGCCCGCAAACAAGAAGACAGAGGCTACCACTATCATTAGATAGGTCACAAACTTTATTCCAGCCCTCTGAAGAAACAGCTTCTTTGATTCCTTCAGCTTCTCCCTGAAGATTATTCTCTTTCCTTCACCGGCTAGGTGACAAGAGATTCTGGGTTCGCTGGGAATCACGTCGTTTTGCCAGCAGACAACGTCCTGAAGCTGAATGGCGTTACTCTCGTACATCTCGGTGAGATGGGCTGCCAAAGCCCGCCCAATGAGAGACTTGCCTGTGCCGGGGTCTCCGAGCAATAGAAGGTAAGGACCAGGAGCCGTGGTTTTGGTTCTACTCGGTTTGTCGTTTTTGGGGTCTTTCCAAGCCTTGTACCATTCGTTTTTTTCGAGGTTTTTGAGTTTGTGAACCCACTCTTCCAGACAGAGGTAGCACTCGTTTAGTGCGCGTTCTTGACCTATTACCCACTCGAGGAGGTTTGAAGAAACCGGGTAGCCCTCCGTGGATCGGAAGTCCTTCCAGTACCACTTCATGCCTCTTATAGTCTCGGTTTCTTCTCCGAAGTAGTCTATGGGGGAATCTCCCAACTTGCAGCCCTTCGAGTGTGTGGTCTAAACGCCTCTCTCTCAAGTGAAATAAGCGGTTCAATGTTGATATACGGCTTATTTTCGCGTGTTGCATATGTCCCAAACAGAAATATTCCCTAAAACTCTGGAAGAAAACAGCCTGTAATCTCTACAGTTTTCTCTTTAGCACCTTGTCGACTTCTTCGAGTCCAAGTCTTTTCAGTACACTTGATTTAGGAACTCCGTCCTTGTCCCAACCAACCGCTCTGTAATACTCCTTCTTTGACTTCTCGAACTCCTTCTTGTCAACGGTTTTCCCAGTGTAGGGTCCTGAGGGTAGTGGTTCAAAAAATCTCGGAGGGTTAGTGTCGTGAACCTTCGGGTTCCATCTGTGGTCTGGTCCGCCCAGAAGCAGCATGGCTCTCTGCAGCTGGAGTATTCCTAGTCCCTTTACATCGAACCATTCGTCTGGTGTCATCTTCCACCCCGTCACAGCCTCATAAAACTTCCACTTCAAGTCTCGAGGAAGGCTGAAAGTGTTAAAAAAGCAGTACACGCCTGAATCGTAGAAAATCGTTGTGAGTTCACCATGTTTTCGAATAGGCAGATTCGCAAGAGAGGTGTGGTCGCCCGCCTGCACTGAACAGGCGTAGCCCGTTTCTTTCGCAAAGTCTTCGCCGCTTCTAATTCCGTGGGCGCCTATGGCTACGCCTTTCTCTTGGATTGCGTATTGAGTCACATCTTTTCGCTTGGTCTCTGTTAGTTTTATGGCGGCTCTGTATGTCCCTTCGGCTAGCAGGTCGCCGATTCCCTCTCTCTCGGCTATTTTCTTTGCCAAAGCCGCGAAGGCGTTTGCGTCTCCCCATTTTAGCTCAATGCCTCCCAGGTCTTTCTTGGTTAAGATGCCTCTCTGGTAGAGTTCGGCGGCGAATCCGAGCACGTTTCCTCCTTGTATACCGCAGATTCCTAGGTCGTCTATCAGTGAGGCGAGGTAGACGTTCTCTTCTGGCGTGAACAAGCCCAGGTTGGCTCCTAAGTAGGCTTCGAGTTCGTAGTCGGGGTTGTCTGTTATAGCTCCTTTGAACGGACCAACTCTGGGCATAGCTATTTTCAAGCATGTTGTTGGGCAGCCGAAGTCACCCCAATACTTCTTTGTCCAAACCCTCTGCTCGAATCTGTCAACCCCGAAGCTCTTCTGGTCGTGCCACTCCTCTTGCCAGTTTCTCACAGGTTCGGAGCTGGTCTTGTAGCCGAAGTAGTAGCCTCCACCACCTGTGCCATGTCTTCGGAAGCCGTCGTCCTCGTAACATTTTCGTGAAACGTAATCGATTAGTTCGCTGACCTTGTCAATATTGTAAACTTCGGGTAGTGGCCCTGTGCCCTTCACAGCCACGGCTTTTAGGTTTTTGGAGCCCATTACGGCGCCGTATCCACCGTAGCCAGCCGCGTGCGTCCATTTCCCTAACACGGCGGCAACTCTCACCTTGTTCTCGCCTGCAGGTCCGATGTAGATTGCGGCTGGTTCTTTCCACACACCGTAGTTTGGATTTCTCCTCTCTAGTTCGGCTCTTCCCTTTCTCGTGAGTGTTTTTAGGGTCTGTTTTCCGTTTTTGCCCCAGATGTGGCTTGCATCTTTTATTTCGACATGAGAATCAAAAATGAATAGGTAGCTTGGTTTTTCCGCCTTACCCATAATAATTATGCCATCCCATCCAGCGCACTTGAGTTCTATCCCGAACTCGCCAGCTATGGTCGAACCGATCACGCCGTTGCTCTGAGGAGACTTCCCAGACACGCAGATTCTGCCGCCTGGAAAGAAACCAGTCAATGGGCCAGTCAAGACCAGCAGAAGGTTTTCGGGTCCGAGTGGGTCGATTGTTTCCCATCTTCCGCCGAGGTTGTCCCACAGGATTTTTGTGGCTAAGCCTCTGCCGCCGATGTACTGTCTCAAGACGCTGTCTCTGAACTTTGCCTCGCTGACCTTCTCGGTTGAGAGGTCGACTTCCAGAAACTTGCCTGCGTATCCGCGCATTTTAGAGAAACTCCTCCCCGTGCTCGCCGTAGAGGTTTATGACTAACTCGCGCGTGATGTCTTCTGGTTTGCGCGAGAAGATTCTATAAAGCCCGTCTCCTCTGTCAACGACTTTTAGGGCGTTCCACCCTCCCTCTTGACAGACCTTTGCGCATTGGGGCTCTCCGCCGCAGAGGTCGCATATGACCGCGTAGTTATCCCTCGGATGAATGTGTGGCACTCTGCCGGGACAAGCCTCAATGCAGTTGCCGCAAGCAGTGCACTTCTCCTTATCAACAAGCACAGCGCCTGTTTCTTTGTCAACCGATAGGGCAGAGAACGAGCAAGACGCAACGCAAGGATAATCCTCGCATTGAGCACAGAAGTGCGGAACCTCGGCGCCGGGAACCAGCATGAAAACTCTTATCCTTGAGGCTTCGGGCCAGATCCTTTTCTCGTGGAAGAGTGAGCAAGCTATCTCGCACTTTCTGCACCCGCTGCATCTGAGGTAATCTCTAACTATCCATATTGGCTCTTTGGGAGGCATGGATGCACGCGTCCTTTAGAGGAGAACCTTACTTGTCAAAACTAAGCTAAAAGGTTTTCAAAGAAATGGAACAGGGTTGCTTACTGAGAAACCTCCTCCGAAGCAGACGGGGCAGCCTTCATGATGGGGGCTCCGTCTCTGTAAGAGCACCGAATCCCATACTTTCTGACGCATTCGAAACACAAAACGGGGTCGCAGAGCGTCGTGCTCAGGTATTTCTCGCCTCCGTCCGGAGCCATAACAACCATGACTCCTCTTTCGATTTCGCTCGCCTTCTTCAACGCAACGTGCAGTATGGCGCCTGAGCTCGGTCCCACAAACACGCCTTCCTGAAGGGAGAGAAGCCTGGCGGTTTCTTCAGCGTCCTTGGGATTCACCGTGTAGATTTCGTCAACCATTTCGCGTCTCCATATCGCTGGAACATACTGCGTCTGCAGGTCTTTCAACCCTTGGATGGCTGTCCCTCGTTCAGGCTGTACAGCAATGATTCGAACGTCGGGGTTGTACTCTCTGAGCCTTTTGGACACTCCCATGAGGGTGCCGCTGGTGCCGATTCCAGCGACAAAGTGTGTTACTCCACCCTTCGTATCCCTCCAGATCTCTTCGGCGGTGGTTTCGTAATGGGCTAAGACGTTGGCTGGATTGGCGAACTGGTTGGGCATGAAGTACTTTTCGGGGTTTCGGGCAATGATTTGACGCGCCATGTCTTCTGCCCCATCCATGCCCTTCGAACCCTCGCTCAGCAAGATTTTGGCTCCCAACGCTATTAGTGTCTGGCGCCTCTCCAAAGTCATGGTCTCAGGCATGACTAGAACGAGGTCGTAGCCCTTGGCTCGGCAGACGAGAGCGAGCCCGATGCCGGTGTTTCCGCTGGTCGGCTCGATGACGGTCTTGTCCCTCGTGAGCTGCCCGTTCTTTTCAGCCTGTTCAACCATGTATTTGGCTATGCGGTCCTTCACCGAACCCCCAGGGTTGTGCTTCTCAAGTTTAAGGTACATTTCTAGGCGTGGGTTGGGGTTCAAACGGTTCACACGGACCATGGGAGTGCTCCCGATGAGGTCCAGGATGCTTCGGGCTATCATTCAGCGCACCGCCAAAGTGTTCGATTTATAACGTTGTTATAAATCTTCCGCCATCAAGCCTTTAATACCCCACCATTCTCTATGTAAAAACCGTGATAAATCAACACCATCTGAAGGCTCTCAGAACCGTATGCGAGAAACTCAAGGATGCGGATGTCAACTGGGTTCTGGGCGGAAGCACCAACCTCGCTCTTCAGGGAGTCGACCTTAATCCTAGAGACATCGACATTTTAACAGACAGAGAAGGCGCGTTCACCATCGAAAAGCTGATAAAGGATTACAAAATCAAGAGCGTGGAATTCACCAAATCCGAGAAAATCGCGTCTTACCAAGGAAAGTTCAGGGTAGAAGGCGTGGAGGTGGAAGTCATGGGTGCGCTTCAAATTAAAACTGCTAAGGCGTGGACAAAGCCTCTGAAGCCATGGCGAAAGAGAATCTTGAAAACCGAAGGAATAGAAATTCCTGTTAATCCGCTCGAGATTGAGTTGAGGGCTTACAGAAGACTTGGCAGAATGGACAGGGTTCGAAAGATATTAGAGGTTATGCCTTAAACCACTTGAATATTAAGTAGCGTATCATCTCTGTCTCGGGATCTGGCACGGCTATTATGAACCTCTTCCGCACAGTGGTCGCTAGTCTTCCAGCCTTCACGATTTCCGTGGCGGTCACCTCGTCTTTCGTCTTTTTCACCGAGACCATGTAAGGGGCGTGTTCGACGCCTGGTCCGTGCTTGTAAACGGCGAAGTCGCACCCGTATTTTATGCCCGGGGTCACAATCAATCCGTGGTCTCGGAGGTCTCGGTAAACGGCGTATTTGAGGTCGAACTCTTCGTAGAGCTTTCTGGCTCTGCTCCGCAGTTTCTCTAAGCCAACCTTCCTGTTTTTCTTGCCCTCTCTCACCACTATGAGTTTCTTCTCGGCTAGATACAGTCCTTCCATGAGGTCGAGAATGAGTGGCACGCTGAACTCCGCGATTTTTGGCTTCGGAATGCCCACAGGTTTTCCGTAGTAGCCCATCTTGTAGAGTTCGGAGCCCTTCTCCGGTTCCCAAACCACGAGAAAGTTTTCGATGAACTCTGTCTCTATTCTTTTTGGCATCTCTTGAACTCGCTCTCGCCTACATGGCGAATACCAATATGCGTGCAGCGTCCGACGCGTCCTCAGCCTTGTCAGCCGAGTCTTCGAGGAGTTGAATAACGTCTCTCAGTAGGAGAAGCGTGGGAATTTCGATTTCGCTGTTGAGGATTTTGACCTCCAGTTCCCTGTAGAGGTCGTCAACGATTCTCTCGGCTACCTCCACCTCTCGAGCCTTCTCTGAAGCTTTGGCTGCGCCGTAATTGAGTGTCATAGCCGTTTCTCTGAGCTTTGAGACCGTTTCGAACATGGCGTCGGTGAGCTTCGCCAAGCCCTTCTTGATGTCGGTTGGCACCTTCCACCCTCGCTCCATTATTTCTAGGAGTCGGAAGGCTATGCCCTCGCAGAAGTCGGCTATCTCACTGGCGAGGTTGGTGAACCGCAGGAAGTCTTCTCGACTCATCAGTACGGCGCCTATTTCGGCGAGTTCTTGGGCTACGGTCCTCCGAGCTATGTCCACCTCTTCCTCAGCCTTGCGGATCTCAGCGTGTAATCGTCGAACAGAGGGTTTGTCTCCTTTGACGAAGCTGTCGACCAGCAGGGGTACCTTGCGGGTGATTTCCATAACCTTGCGAAGGTGGTCTTGACAGAGGGTTAAGGCTCTGCGTTTCACCCGCTCCTCCGTCTCAACAGGGAAAACCATAGGCTCCGCCCCTCAAAAGTCCTCATCGACCTCTCACCATAGAATGCTGCTAAGCCTTATTAATATTTAAGGAAGATATCGACTGGACCAAGAACTGTAAAGCAACAGATGTGTTGGCATTTGACGATTAAGGCTGTGCTGTTCGACCTCGGAAACACCCTCGTTTATATGCACCCAGAGAAAACGTTTCAGAAAATACTGAAGGCTCATGGAATAGTCAAATCTCTCAAAGAGATCAAACAAGCCATGATTAAAGGGAATAAAGAATTCGACATTGATGAGCACTCTCATCTTTCGGCACACGAATTCTACACAAGGTGGAATATGGTTGAACTGAAAAACCTAGGAATCACTGAACCATCGGAAGCGAGAAAATTGGCGGAGGACATAGATTTTCAATGGTTCGAGTTCGCCAAGATCTATGTTTATCCCGACGTGAAAGAGACGCTGCAGAGGCTCAGACAGATGAGGTTGAAGCTAGGAATAATTACGGGCGGATACGAGGAAGACATCGAGAAGATACTGCCCAAAGTCAGTTTGGAAAGGTTCTTCACCGTGCGCGTTGGAGTAAACACAACTGGAAAACGAAAGCCCCACCCAGAGGCTTTCAAGTGTGCGCTCAAACGGCTGAGTGTGAAGCCGCAGGAAGCCGTCTTTGTCGGAGACAACCTTGAAGCTGACTATGTTGGGGCGGAGAAGGCTGGGCTGGTTCCTGTTCTGATTAAGAGAGAAGGCTCACCAGCCTCAAGTGCGAGATGTATAAGACGGCTGGACGAAATCCTTCAGGTCTTAGAAGAAGTCAGCCCTTGACAAGTCGACCTAAATCTTCAAACTCCTTTTTGTGTTGGAAGTAGTCTCGAAGTAGGTCGGCTAGTTGACCGATTTGGGTTCTGACCTGTTTCCATGAGTCTCTGTCGCGTATAGTCACAGCCTGGTCCTTCAATGTGTCGTAGTCGATTGTTATCCCCAACGGCGTGCCAACCTCGTCTGCTCGGGCGTAGCGTCTCCCAATGGAGCCCGACTCGTCGTAATCCACCGCGAAGCCTTCCCTCATCAAAGCCTCATAAACTTCTTTCGCCTTCTCTGGCAAGCCGTCTTTGCTCACAAGGGGGAAGACACTAACCTGGGTTGGCGCCAACTCTCTCGGAAGACTGAGCAGGGAGCGCTTGTCTCTGGTTCTGTGGGCGTATTCCACGGCTATATAAACTAGCCTGTCAGAGCCGAAGCTGGGCTCAATCACGTGCGGAATGAAGCGTCTTCCTTCCTTGAAGACTCTCATGTCGACGCCGCTGAACTCCATGTGTCGCTTGAGGTCGTAATCCGTGCGGTAATTGTGCCCCGAGACTTCTTCCCAACCCCAGCGCTCTAAGTAAATCTCTTGGTCGAAACCCTGCGTGGAGTAGTGCGCTCTCTCCCAGTCGAGCTTTTCGATGAAACGTTGCCTGTCTTCGGGCACACCGATCTCTCTGAGGAAGAGTTTGGCTAAGACCATGAAAAACGCTTGCCATTCAGTCTTTATGTAGCCCTTGCGCAGGGCTTCTTTCACGGTGACCTCGATGGCTTCTTTCTCACCTCTAAGCTTCGCTTCAGCAAGCAGCAGTCTCAGCTTCTCGTTTTCCATCTCCTTTAACCTCTCGCAGCTTG
>Ga0315306_10000778_pt1 | contig 15338 bp, 20 predicted proteins | sample TDP1_MG_FD_203803 | JGI IMG/M metagenome (GOLD analysis project Ga0315306, IMG submission 203803) | Freshwater sediment microbial communities from Lake Towuti, South Sulawesi, Indonesia - TDP1 | ecosystem: Environmental > Aquatic > Freshwater > Lake > Sediment | place: Indonesia: South Sulawesi... | reverse complement strand
GGACGGGATAGTCAACGTTCCACTCGAACATCCGCTCTCAGCTTTCACACGCTCGGCTTTTTCGAATCCAGCTCAGGCAGACTCCCTAGACATCGCCCATGTTGTCGCCAAAGAAAAGATTCAGACCATAATTGTGAACACCGACCACCGCGCAGAGGAAGTAGCTCAGCCCAGCGTGGTGACTAAGGCTGGCACTCGCTGGTTCACTCCGACTGGCTTTCTGATTGAGTTGGCGAAGGTGACAAACGGCTACTACTGCGGTCTTCTCGCGGGTCGAGAGGACTTCGGACTGGTTCCCAGATGGAGAAGATTGAGAGGCAAGCCCTTGAGAGAGGCACTCGCGGATTAACTTTGATAAGGGGCACAGACAATTAAGAGAAAGGAGGAAAAAGCGTGGCTGAAGAAGACAAGCGAATAAGGAAGATGGCTGAGTACAGAGCTCTCCTAGAAAAACGCGTGCAAGAGGTGGAAACCGAACTAGAAGGACTACGCGCCCTGCTTGAACTCATCAACACCACCCTGTTGGAAAAAGGGTTCAAAAGAGCCGAGATTACGAAGCCTGTTCCCGCGCCCTCGTCCATAACCACTGAAGAGGAGTTAGCGCCGCCTCCCGCACCTCCAGAGACTGAGGCTCCGCCAGTTTTGGAATACGAGCGCGCCGTGCCCATAAAGACTGCCATGGGTGATTTGCTCGCCAACCTCTACATCAGCGAGGATTCCATGCGCGTCGTGCTCGCCGAGGACAAGCGCTTTGACATCAACACTCCACCCTTCATGACCTTCCTAGTGGACAGAGTCCTAGCCCGAATGCAGGAGAAAGACCGTGAAGCAGCCGGCACGGGAGAAATTGCACCTGACAAGATTCTTTCCTACAGCATCTTGCGCGACGGAGACACTCTGCGTGAACTCACGATAAGGAATGTCACGCCCGATAGGTCGCAAGAACTCAAATCAACGATTCGCTGGACACTTGAAAAAATGTATGAGAAAGTAAAAGCCGAGACTGGGGCTTAGGGCGGCCACTTTCTGTCGAAGTATATGTTCTTTCCTCTCGCTGATATTGGAACGCCCATGATAATGCTGGCTTCGGGCAGTTGTTTGAGGCGTTGAGCAGCCGTTCCGACCCTGTACATTATCCGATTATCCACGTTTAACATGCTGGCTGTCTTCACCGCCGACCCTAAGGCTATTCCCAAGTCTAGGATTTTGAAAACGCAATTGGGTCCCACGAAGTCTTCTCCAGCCTTTTTCTCTGCCTTTTCGAACTCGGTGCAGTTTGGGTAGCCACAGGCAGCGCACTTTAGTCCGAAACTTCTTGTTCCGACTACACCGATGAGCACAACTGCGTCGGAGTCTCTCACGTTCTTGGCGTCGCGGCGAAAGCCCTCGATGCCTCTTTCCTCAGCTATCTTTTCCATTACTGTTGCCAGCTTATCTTTCTGGGCTCCCAAAACCGTGACGGCTATGATGTCGTCAACGCCTCCTGACTTTGGAGCTGTTCGGGCAGAAATCAGCATCAGGTTCGCTGCTTGCACTGTGCCTTCTTTTTCGCCTTTCCGACTGGTAATTATTGGCATGTTCGCTCACTCGCCTTTATTCTGAAACCAAGCTTTATAAGACATTACACAAAACCGAAAAGCATTTCAGCTTTACGGGTCTGAAGTTAAGGGGCTCCCGCAACAGCCGCCTCAAATATCCTTTTAACTATTTCAAAAACTGTGTTTAATTGTCCGCTGTAGAGTCCTGCAATGAGGAAGGTTATGCCTGACAGTAGCAGAAGTGAGCCTACGACCCTTCTCTCAGACGTGTCCATCAATGCTTCTCCTTGACACTCAAATGTATTCGTTCCAATGCTATTTAAAGACGGCGATTTTCCGCTTATCTCTCCCTTTGAGGTTTTGTCCGATTCAGATGCATTCTCCGATGCCTTATGAATCGTTAAACGCTTCCTAATGATATCTTAAGCTGTCACCGAGCTTGCTCTCAGAGAGGCGAACGAAAACTTGGAAGAGAGCGTGTCAAGGTCTAGAAAGTCTTGTTTCTCTTTCCGATTTGACACATTTCGCGAGTTTGAATCCAGCCTAGAGGAGATGTTCTCTCCCTCGGCTGCGTTCGTAATTCTATACACGTCGGCGGGCAAGTGTGGAAAAGACGCGTGCAAAAAAGTAATGAAGAGAGCCAAAACAAGGAGAGAAGCCCTTCTCCACCTCTCAATGTTGAAACGCTGGGAGAACTGGGGCAAGCTCGCCTTTGAAGGCGTGGACTTCGAAAACGGAACCGGAAAAATAATAGTCGTCAACTCCTTCGAAACCGTGAACCACAGGTCAAATCAACCATGCTGCCACTTTCTCAGGGGGTTTCTAGCAGGATTCCTTTCCGAACTGTTCTGTAGAGGGATAAGGGTGTACGAAGAGAAGTGCGCAGGGAAGGGAGATGAATACTGCGAGTTCACTTTTGCCTGAGGTCAAAGGTGTTCTTGTTCGTCGAGGCGTTTGCGCTCAATCATCATGCACCTATCCATCACAACCGTCAGACCCTCGTCCTCTGCGCGCTCAGCAGCCTCTTTACTGACTATTCCAAGCTGCATCCAAATCACATTGAGAACGCCGTACTTCTTTCTCAGTCGAATGGCTTGCTCCACAATGAGCGGCACATCTTGGGCGGGTCTGAAGATGTCTACTACTTCTATGGTCCTTTGGACGTTTTCGGGCGCGTCTAGAAGCGACTTGTAGCACTTCTGACCTAAAACCTCGTCGGCGAAGGGGTTTATGGGAACAACGCTAAAACCTCTGGATTGGAGATATTTCGCCACTCTGTAGCTGTCTTTAGCTGGGTCTCTGGAAATTCCAACAACAGCTACGGTCTTGTGCTTCTCCAAAATGAGTCGAATCTTCTCTTCCACGCCCTTTCACCATTCGCCTGTCCAAGCGATGTGTTCAAATCAGAGCTTTTGGTTATTTTAATCTGAGCAGTTTCTCTCCGATTCCTTGAATGGCAACTACGCCTTCTGAAGCCCTTGCGTGTCTCAGTGGCGTCTCTCCCCGCACATCGGCTTGGAAGACCTCTTCGTCATAGGGGATTAATCCTAACAGAGGAATGTTGTTACGAGCTGCAAATTTCTTGACTAGGGCGCCTTCGCTTGGGTTCGACACCTTGTTTCCGATCACGAACACCCTTTTTATTCCGGCTTCAGCAGCTAACTTCCACAGCTTTTTCTCAGTCTCCATCGACTTGAGGCTGGGGTCTGTGACAACGAGCATCGTCTCCACGTGCTCGGCTGTCCCTCTGCCCATGTGTTCTACGCCGGCTTCCATGTCCATGACCACCGCTTCGTCTCGTTTCACGAGCAGATGATGAAGCAGGGCGCGAATCACCGTGTTGGCTGGGCACATGCACCCGGCGCCGGCTGACCTGACCGTACCCATGACGAGCAGGTTCACGTCGTGGGGAGTTTTCACGCTGAACCGTTCTATAATGTCTTCAACTGTGAAGGAGAGGTTGTAGACCCCTCTGACCCCAGTTTGAGTTTTCTCCTCTATAAGTTGGCTGTTCTCTGAAATCGGAACTATCTTGTTGGCTTCCTCCAAAGGAACGCCCAGCGTTAAGGCAAGGTTCGGCGTGGGGTCGGCGTCAATAGCCAACACCTTGAAGCCCTTTCTCACCAAAAACTCCGCTAAGACACCCGCGATTAATGTTTTGCCGACTCCACCCTTGCCAGAAACCGCGATCTTCAATTTTTAACCCTATTTTTCAACTCTTTAATCGGTGACAAGGTGAGGCGTTCAGAGCGCACGTCTATTTCGGCTATTCTGCAGTCTTCAAACACTTTGGAAATTCCTAACACGTCTCTGACAGTTACTTTGTTTCCCTCTACTTTAGCGTAGATGACGTCTTTAAACACGGTTTTGCCTTCCCTGTGTACGGTAAACTCGCACATAAGCGAACCCTTCTCTTATGCTTGTTGTTTGTTCATGAAGAAATCCCAATCATATAAGGCTTCTCAACTTCTGTCCGGCGAGCTTTAGGTCTTCGCGCACCTTCCATCATTTATAAAATTGAAGAAAGGAGCATCATTTCTTGATTAAGAATAATTCTTTTTCGGGCATGGAAGCAACAACTCGTGCTATTTCCTTCAACCTCTCGGGCGCCATAGCCTTTAGTATTGCCCTTCTCAACTCCGCCAACCTAGCTGGGTTGAGCGTCACGGTCACCCGCTTTCCACCCGAGATCTCAAACATGGTTGATATCTCTTTGGGCGATTTTCCTAATTTCAGCTTGCTGTTTCCGATTGTGCACTTGGTTGTCACTTGGATTCCGTCTATGACGCAAGAGAAGGGAACAGCGGGCTTCACAGACACGGTAGCGCGCAGTGAAGCGTCACTAGGTCTCACCTCTAGCTTCTGGAGTCCAGCAATCCCCATACGAACACCCACCACGAGAAAAGGACCCAAGTGTCCGTGAAAATCCACCGCCTTCTCTATGGCTGCGTCTAATTCCTGTTTCAATTTTTGTTCGGAAGAAACCATCTATCTCACCTTTTGTTTATCAATATTGAATCTCGTCAGGTTGAAAATGGTTTCGCAAAGGCTTTGTCATTAAAACTTCGGATAATTTTGTCTCTTACTTCTTTCTCTTAGAAGAGGGGTGACGCCTTAGGCTGGCTAGTTCTTGCTTGTAGGAGTTGGCGCAGTGGGTGCAACAAAAGGTTGTTTCTTTTCCATTTATTACCTCCCTGTAGCCACCCTCGTACACCTTGCAGCCGCAGTGGGCGCAGATTTCTAGGCTGGGTTCTATGGCGATTGAGATTAAGCCGGCGAAGCGTTTGAACAGTCGTCTGCATAGTTCTTTTCCCTCTCTTGTGAGCTCGAAGACCTTCTTCTCCTTCTCTCCCACGGGCCTAACGGTGTGTCTCACTAAGCCTCTCTGTTCGAGTTGCTGGAGGAACGGGTAGACAAGGCTGGGGCTGATCTCTTTACCTATTCTTTTCTTGAACCTGTCGATGATGCTGTAGCCGTGGCTCGGTCCCTCGTAGAGAAGGGTGAGTATGTAGAAGCGGGAGAAGTCTGAGACGAACTCGTCGAAGTCTTCGGTCTTCGCGGTTCTGGTCATTAGGCGTCTCCTTCTTCACGGATACTTGGTTGTGGCGCGAATATAAATATTATCCCAAAAGATATATCTAAATTAGATACATTTATATGCACGCAAGCGCACAATATCCAAATTGGAAAACAAGCCGAGAAGTGAAAGGAAGATGCCCAGAGACCCCGTTTGCGGCATGGTGGTAGACGCCGACAAATCCATAAAGAGAAAGATAGGAGACAGAACCTACCACTTCTGCAGCGAGAGCTGCGCCAGAACCTACGAGGCGCCTGAAAGAGAACTACGGGCGATGAAGCGGCGAGTCGCCCTCACACTGTTGGGCGTGGTCTCAGCCGCTGCGCTCCGTGTTGTGGCCCTCTTAAGCCTGGCTTTTACTCTCATGACGCTAGAAATTGTAGGCGTCAAGATTCGTGCCTGGGACCTGGCTCTCTTCGTTGTGTCAACACCGATAGTGTGGATAGCGGGCTGGAGCATCCATCGCGGAGCCTACAACTCACTCAAGCAGCGGTCTGTAAACATGGACGTGCTCATCTCCACGGGCGTAATCGCTGGTTGGGGGTTCGGCGTTGCCAACACGCTCTTTCAAGGAGCGGGGGTTGAAGGATACGGATATCTGGAGATAGCCATCGGAATTCTAGCCTTCGTGTTGCTGGGAAAATTCATAGAAGAGACCATCAGGCGGAAGTCAGCCGCGGCGATTAGGAGACTGCTTGAGCTTCAGCCAACAATCGCCAGAGTACTGAAGAACGGGAGTGAAGCGGAGGTTCCGCTTGACGAAGTGAAGGTCGGTGACATACTAATAGTAAAACCCGGAGAGAGGATTCCTACAGACGGCGTTGTCGTATCCGGTTATTCTTCGGTCGATGAGAAAATAATCACAGGCGAGAGCATCCCTGTTGAGAAGAGTGCTGGAAGCGAGGTCATCGGCGCCACCATCAACAAAACGGGGTTGTTGAAGGTCAGAGCCACTAGGGTGGGCGAGGACACGGCACTCATGCAGATAGTGCACCTAGTTGAGGAAGCACAAGCCTCAAGCGCGCCTGTCCAAAAGCTAGCGGACCGCGTTGTCGGGTACTTTGTGCCAGCGGTCTTCGCAGTCGCCGGAGTAGCCTTCGTTTTCTGGTTGTTCACAGCGGGCTTTTCTTCTGCCTTCCTCGTGCTCTTAGCCATTCTGCTCATTGCTTGTCCGTGCGCTCTGGGAATAGCGACACCAACGGCGATTTTGGCTGGTGTTGGCAAGGGAGCCGAGTACGGAGTGCTGCTCAGAGGCGGCGAGTACGTCGAAAACGTGAGGAAGCTACAAACAATAGTGCTCGACAAGACAGGAACCTTAACGAAGGGTGAACCCTCAGTCACGGACATACTGACATTCAGAGCTCACGACGAAAACAAGGTGCTAGAACTAGCAGCCGTTGCAGAGAAAGGCTCAGAACATCCTCTAGCCGAAGCCGTCTTGAAAGCGGCAAAAAACGCTGGCTTAGATGTCTCAGACGCTGAATCCTTTGAGGCTCTCCCAGGGCACGGGGTCAAAGCAACCTTTAGGAGCCGTGTGATTCTATTGGGAAATCGCAAACTCATGAAGGACAACAAAGTGAAGGTTGGACGACTAACAGAGTCTAAATTGACGAAACTTGAAGAACAGGGAAAAACCGCAATGCTCCTTGCTTTAAGCGGTGAAATCATTGGAATAGTTGCGGCTATGGACACGCCCAAAGACAGCGCGGCTGAAGCCATAAAACAGTTCAAAGACATGGGACTCGAAGTAGCTATGCTCACAGGAGACAACGAACGAACAGCAAAGGCTATAGCCGAGCAACTGAGCATCGACACGGTCATTGCAAACGTTCTGCCATGGGAGAAAGTTGACGTCATAAAGAGGCTGCAGAGTCAGGGCAAGGTGGTTGCCATGGTGGGCGACGGAGTCAACGATGCTCCCGCCCTCGCCCAAGCCAACGTTGGAATAGCCATCGGCAGCGGAACAGACATCGCCAAAGAGACGGGAGGCATAGTCCTCATCAAGGACGACCTTCGCGACGTAGCCCGTGGAATTGCGCTCAGTAAGGCAACCGTGAGGAAGATTAAGCAGAATCTATTTTGGGCTTTCATATACAACACGGTTTCGATTCCCATAGCCGCCATGGGGATGCTCACTCCGATTATAGCTGCGGGCGCCATGGCTTTCAGCTCACTCTTCGTGGTCAGCAACTCCGCAACGCTGAAGTTTCTCAAACTCTAAACCTGAAAAATGACGGGAGGTGAAAGAAGGCGTGGCTAAAGATCCTATCTGTGGCATGAGTGTGGACGAGAAAACCGCCAAGTTCAAGTCGGAGCACAGGGGCAAAACATACTACTTCTGCAGCAAAACTTGCAAGGCAACCTTTGACAAGAACCCAACGAAATACGCTGGCGGGCACTTCAGAACTTGTTGCTAAAGGCTCCGAGGCAACTCTATATAAGTGAACACGCAATTCTGAAACTAGGGTGTCTGCCCATCAGCGCTCTTGGTAGAGTGGTTTGCCTCGTTTCGGGCGGGATCGACTCTCCAGTGGCTGCTTGGCTCGCCATGAGGAAAGGCTGCGTGCCAATTTTCCTCTATTACGATAACTCACCCTTCACAGACGAGACAACCAAACAGAGGGCCATAGACGCAATAAAAAAGTTGAGAGAGTACGCCCCCGAAAAACGAGTCAAGCTGTACGTGATTCCCCACGGTAAAGACCTAGCCGAGATTCTGAAAAACTGTCCCAGAAACCTAACGTGCATTCTCTGTCGCAGAATGATGTACCGAGTGGCGGAAAAGGTGGCTCTGATGGAAAACGCCGACGCCATAGTCACGGGGGAAATAATCGGCGAGCACGCGAGCCAAACGTTGAGAAATCTGCGAGTGGAAAATGAAGCCATTTCGCAAGTCAGCATATTGCGCCCGTTGGTGGGGTTGGACAAATTGGAGGTTGAAAGACTGGCAAGGAAAGCTGGAACCTTCGATACTTCCACGAGACCTGCATCTTGCTGCAGCGCACCACCCAAAAAACCGCGAACCCGCGCCAAGTTTGAGGAGGTGAGAAAAGCAGAACAGCGCCTTAATATTGAAGAAATGATTGCAAAAGACTTGAAAGAAGCTGTGATCCTAACGGTTTAGTCATTCTTTCTTAAAATTGTTTGCCAGACTCGGCACGCAACCAACGTAGCCTCGTTTGCGTCTCTGACCTGTTTAATCAGCATCCTTCCGTCCTTGCTCAAGGTCACCTCTGCCACCCCGCACCTGAGAACCAGAAGATGGGGAGTATAAACTACGATTTTGTAGTCAGTTGCCTCCTCCAGTCGCCTCTTGGCGTCGTCCATGCTGAAGGCAACCTTACGTAAGACGAGCGCCTCAAAAGCAGCCTTGTCTGCGCACAGTCGCACTGACAAGGGTAATGGTGCCGCCCTCGACCTCGCTTCAGTCACGCTTTACCCATCCGACGCTATCTGAACTAGGCATCTCGGTTTACTAACCTTTCTTCTTCCACCGTCAAAGGCTTCAAACCCCTGGTTCTACTGAGTTTTTGTAGCGAAAGTAAATAACTCGAACGCGGCATAGAGTAACTTTGCCACGTGGCGACCTTGAAGGTGAAAGGAATGGTTGATGGTTCAGTCTTCAAGCCCGACGAGTTCTACAGCAGACAGATCGTACTTCCAGAACTTGGACGAGAGGGGCAGGAGAAGCTGAGGCGCTCCAAGGCAGCCGTGATAGGTCTGGGCGGGCTGGGAACAGTTTCTGCTCTGTATCTTGCCTTGGCGGGCGTGGGACACCTCCGACTCGTGGACCAAGACACAGTGGAACTAAGCAATCTGCATCGGCAAGTCCTGTACAGTCTGGACAACCTGAGGTATCCGAAGGTTGAGGCTGCTGCGCAGAGAATTAAAGAGATTAACACTGAGGTGAAGATAGAGCCTATCCCAGAAAACGTCAGAGAAAGCAACATCGACCGAATTGTTCGTGGCATGGATTGCGTTGTCGACGGCTTAGACAACATGAGAACCAGATACTTGCTGAACCGCGCCTGCGCCGAGCATAGAATTCCCTACGTTTTCGGGGCAGCCATCGGAATTGAGGGGAACCTCTCGGTTTTTGCTCCTCCCAAAACCCCCTGCTTAGAGTGTGTCTTGCCCAACCTTGACGACCGTTATCTTCCAACGTGCGACGTTCGAGGTGTTTTGAGCGCCACAGCAGGCATCATCGGCACGATGCAAGCCATGGAAGCCATAAAACTGCTGGGGGGCATGAGCAACTCCCTAAAGGGTAGGCTGATGGTCTGCGACTTCCGAGACATGTACTTTACAACCATCGAGATTTTCAAGAGACCAGACTGTCCCGTCTGCTCGGGAAAGCCCACTAAACTAGTCGAAGAGGAAGAGAGACTAACCGCTCTCTGTGGGCGCAACACTGTGAACGTCAACCCAGCAAAACCTCTTGAAGCCAGCCTCAGTGAAGTCTACAAGGGTTTGAAGCGCCACTTCAAGATACTCGTGAAGTCTTCCCTTGTGATAGTTTTTGAGTACAACGGCGGCGTGGAAGTCAGTCTCTTCAACCGTGGACGGATGCTTATAAAAAACGTGAAGAACGAGAAATCTGCTCTGGATGTTCACACAAGCGTGATGAGAAAACTCAGGATGGAATCATCCGTCGACTAGTCAGTGTTTGCAATCGTTGGGCTAGAGCTCTTTCATGTGTGTGTAGAAGGCTAGGGCGAAGAGGATGTAGCCCCAGTGAAAGAACAGTTCCAGCGGATGACCCTCGTAGTATGCGCCTTGGAGAGTTGTGTAGCTGAACAGCATGTCAGCGACTACGTTCATCAATATTCCACCGTTAATGAAGAGCCACGCCACCCCAATTCTGCCCTTCAGCTTGGTCATGGTGAAGATGAAGAGTCCCAGGATGGCTTCCGAGAACAATATCAAATCTAGAACTGGGTAAGCCACGCCCACAATTGTTGTCACAAAGTCTTCCTCCGCCATCAGGATTGGCGGTGCCAATACGATGAGGAGTGCCAAGCTCAGAATTGAAACGAGGGCTGCTCCGACAAAATACATCCGTTTGACTATCACTCGTCTGAAGAGTCGAGTGTACAGATGCAAAGCAATGGACAACGGAATGTAGCCACTCAGCCAAAAAATGTCTGCAATTGAGGGATAAGGTATTTCGATGCCAAGGACAAGCACATAGATTGCCCACCCCAGCTCACCCAAAAACCAGAGAATCATTCCAAAGGTGAAACCAAGCCAGATTCGAGAAAGCCTGCTGCTCAAAGTGTCCCAATACCTCTTTAAGGCGAAAAAAGACGCGGCTACAGCCGTGCCAGCCATTAACGGGGCAAAAACGTTGGAGAGAACAACCATGAAATCTAGATAATACCCTTGAAAAGCGTAGACAATCGCTACGGCTGCAGCGACTGTGATTCCAGCCCGATACGCCTTTCTCAAAACAAACCAACGATTCTTCTGTTAGGAAAATCCGCGCGCGCTTTTAGATTATATGGATGTGTCTGAAACCGAAACTGAATAGTAAAAGCCTGTTTGATGCGTAGTAATTGTTTATAAGGGTATAACAACGTTATGGAGTTTTGAAGAGGAGAACCCGATGAGACCACCGTGCGAGCCAGTTGTGCGCTTCGTTTTGCCCGCCTTTCGCTCCCTCGTGGCAAGAGAGCTCACAGAGAGATATCACTTTTCGCAGACAGCCGCGGCTGACAGACTGGGAACCACGCAGGCTGCCGTAAGTTACTATCTAGACTCCAAACGAGGCGACAAGAGAATGAAACAGCTAGAGGCTGTACCCGCTGTCCAGTCAGCTGCCAAGGAGGTCGCGAAGAGCATAGCTTCCGAGGGGTTTTCCGCCGCAACCGCCATGTCCATGTTCTGCAAGCTGTGCGCAGCCTTGAGAAGGAGCGACGTTATCTGCGAACTGCATAGGGACTATGTGGCGCTTTCAGAAGACTGCGACATCTGCCCTGGCATCTCTCGGAGATAAAGATTAAATGTTCAGTTTTGCATGATGCTCTCTTGGTTCAGAGCGAGCCGGGGTGGCCGAGCCGTGAGGCGGCAGCCTGCAGAGCTGCTCTACATGGGTTCAAATCCCATCCCCGGCTCCAGGCAGCCTAATTTTAGGGTTGAGTGCGTGCACAGGCGCTAGAGCCCTCTCTATTCGGCTTCAAAGTGTCAAACTATGTAAGGGCTCCAATTTTTTTGACGAGCATTTAACCGAGGTTGGGCGTCAGTTTCTTGATTATCCCTTGCGCTCTTTCGAAAATTCCTGTGAGTGTCTGTGAGGGTGTGAGCGCTTGTGGTATCTTATCGGGCGCTAAGAAGACGAGAGAGATTAACAGCATTAGGCTGAAGAAGTAGAGGGCTTTCCTCGATTCGGTTGTTTCATTTTCTAGGCTCGTTACTGCCATGACGCCTTTGACCTGAGAGGAGATCTTGACGAAGCCCTGCTGCAGCTCGGACTTGACTTTAGTCATCGTTCGTCTGAAGGGTCTTTCCAAGCCGAACACCAGCCTCGTGAAGTCTAGAAGACGCGCAACCCTGCCAGCTTATAAAAAAAGCAATGGTTTGGGATACTATAACCGTTATGCATACAAAATACGGATTTCAAAAATTTGTAACTTAGATTCTGATAGAGAATGTTTTGTAAGGGTTCCTTACGGGGTCTTGAGGCGTCTTGTGCATCGCCGTAATAAGAACTGCGTGATTCACCCTTGACCGTAGGCTTCCACTGTACCTTATTCCCTTCTGAGCGCCTACGTCAAACATCCTTGAGATGCCTCTGTTGCTGATGTCTCGCCAACTCTCAGACGCATGCTTGTGAATTCCCTTTTTTCCACTAAAAGCTTTGGAGTCCGTGTCAAACGATAAATCGCACCTTGTGCATCAACCTAGATGTGAGGCGCCCTCGTGACTTTCAAAACGCCTAAGGCACAGCTCAACACCGTAATCATTCGATTGGCGGGCGAAATAGGGATCAAAGCCGCTTGGACCAGAAGACTGTACGAGAGACGCTTAATCAGCAACGTCAAAGCCGCCCTGAAAAATCGCGCCCTCTCTTATAGCGCTTTAACCCAAAGATTCGGCAGACTCTACCTGCAGACTTCGCAGGCTAAAGCTGCCTCCCAAAGGCTAACAAACGTGTTCGGCATATCCTCGCTTTCGCCGGCACTTCAAACGACCTCAGAGCTTAGTGACGTTGTGAAGAGGAGCGTTTCTCTGGCGAGTCAAAGGCTACGAGAAGGGAACAGCTTTGCGGTGAGGTGCAGGAGGATTGGAAAGCACGCTTACACTAGCACTGAAGTTTGTCGGGAAGTCGGGCGTCAGATACTAAGCGCCCTCCCAAACTTGCACCTGAGAGTGGACCTGAAACATCCAGACGTGACCATCGGAATCGAAATCAGGGAAAACCAAGCCTTCATTTTCGCGGATGTTATTGAAAGCATGGGCGGCTTACCCCTCGGCACCCAACCCAAGGTCGTCTGCCTGCTAAACGAAGATGTCAGCTCCTCAGTGGCTTGTTGGCTGGTTATGAAGCGAGGCTGCCCAATCATTCCACTCTACTTTGACAACACCCCCTTCTCCGACGAAGAAGCAACCACACTAACGCTAAAGGCTGCTGGAATCCTCTTCGACTGGGCGGTTGGGTTTTCAAGAAAGGTTTACGTTGTCCCAAACGGTCAGAACCTGGCTGAAATCCATCGGAAATGCTCAGAAGAATTAACCCGTGTTGTTTCTAGGCGTCTGATGTATCGCATAGCCGAGCAAATAGCGGAGGCAAAAGGCGCAGAGGGCATAGTCTCAGGCGAGTCTTTGGGCGAACCACCCAACCAAGGAGTGAGGAACATACACCTTCTCGATGAAGCCGTAAAACTCTATCCAATTCACAGACCCCTCCTAGGCCTAACCGAGACGGAGGTCGAACAGTTGGCGAAGAAAATCGGAACGTACGGAACTTCGCTCAAAAAAATGAGAAGACGCGAGAAAACTCCGAGAAAAGCCGCTAGAACAATTGCGCTTAAGGATATAGAGGCGGTTGAAAAGAGATTAAACATAGACAAAATGGTGGAAGCATCCGCAAAATCGCTTCGGATTGTGAGCCTGTAGAGGTAAAGAAGTCTTAAATGACTCAGCCGCAGTCTTGTTTCTCTTGTCATGTCAGCTGTTGACAAAGCGGTTCGAGTGTTTCGCAAACTCCAGACAAAAGACTTCCGTGTGCTGCAGGTCATAGAGGCTACTATGAGGCGCCACCGATACGTGCCGGAAGAAGCCATTCCCAGACTCGCCAAAATCACCAAGCGAAAAGTGGACTTCCACCTCTCTCGCCTAGAAAAGTTCAGGCTGGTTCAGCGATGGACAGGACCATACACTGGCTACGCTCTCTCAACCGCGGGCTACGACAGCCTCGCCATCAACGCCCTCGTTAAGGCTGGGGTTCTCGAAGCCTTTGGAAAACCACTCGGCGTCGGCAAAGAAGCCGATGTCTATGACGCTCTGACGCCGCAGAGCAGGCAAGTCGCGGTTAAGTTTCACCGACTCGGCAGAACGAGTTTCCGTCAGACACGAAGGGTTCGTGGCTACATCGCTCAGAGGCGTCACATCAGTTGGCTTTATCAGTCTCGACTGGCCTCCGAGAAAGAGTTCGAAGCCTTAGAGCTCTTACATCCGCACGGGGTGGCTGTTCCAGAGCCCATCAGTCAGAATCGACACGCAGTTGTGATGGGGATGATTGAGGGCGCCGAACTCGTCGAGTACAAGGCTATTCCCAACCCTAAGGAAGTGTTGGATGAGGTTCTCTCCAACCTGCGCAAGGCATACTTGGAGGCTGGCGTGGTTCACGCGGACCTCAGCGAGTTCAACGTCATCCTCCAACCCGACGGGCACATTCTCCTCATCGACTGGCCCCAGTACGTGAGGACAACCCATCCAAACGCTGAGCAGCTGCTCGAACGAGACGTCAGAAACATAACGCGCTTCTTCAGGAGAAAATTCAGAGTGAAAACAAGATTGAAGGACGCGCTAGCCTATGTGAAAGGCAACCTAAACAGGAAGTAAAAGGGTATTGGAGTAAGCCAACGTAGGATGTGCCGCAAAGTCGATGGGAATTCTTATATGTAAGAGATTTGTTATGGATATGAAGATGTGGTGAGCGCTTATGAGCGATGTTGAGATTCATGTCAGGGCTGTTCGTGAAAAGAGGTTGGCGGCTTTGGAGGAGTTTGAGAAGGGAAGGTTTATGGTTGTTGGTGATTTGGCGGTCAAGGCTGTTGAGCAGGCGATTGAGGCTCTAGCCGCCTTAGAGGGAAAGCATTTTCATCTGCGTCCGAGGAGTGCGCACACTGAGAGGATGCGGTGGATAAAGGGGAAGTTTCCGTCTTTGTCGAAGGATGTGGACGAGTTGTGGGGTGCTTATGGCGCTTTGGGGTATGAGGGTATTAATGGAGAGAGAGGTAGGAAGGCGGTTGACGCTATGGAGCGTGTTTTGGTTGAAGTTGAAAGAGAGGCACGTGTCCGATTTAAGTAAGATCGTTGACGCGGCGTCGAAAATTGAGGGTGTGATCGGAGTTTTTCTTTTTGGAAGCCTCTCCAGAGGAGAGGCCGATGAGTTTTCTGATTATGATTTGCTTGTGGTTTTTGAGGATAAGGCTGTGATGTGGCGGAATTGGGACGCGCTGTTCGAGGCTGTGGGTATCCTCAGGATGAATTTGCACCTGATTCCTGAGACGGTTGAAGAGCTTAGGAGTGCTAACCCTGTGTTCTTGGACGATTTGTTTAGGCATGGTAAGGTTCTTTTTTCGAGGTTGCCGTTAGAAGTTTTTCCCCAGCCGATGAGGCTGGAGCCTTATTGCCTGATTGTTTATGAAATGGGTGGTTTGAGTTACAGGGATAAGATGAGAGTTGTTTATTTCCTTTTTAGGAAGGGTGGCGTGGGCGCGGTTGCGAAGAGGGGAGGAATCAAGCTTAGTGAGGGCTGCCTTCTGGTTCCAAGCAGTGTGGGCGACGAGATTGTTAATGGGCTGAAGGCTTTTAGTGTTGACGCTAAAAAACTAGAAATATACGTCGGTTCAAACATGTTAAAGCATTGTTTAGGTTAGGTATGTATTCAAGGCATCATTTAGCATGCGCGCTAGGCTGTTTAGAAATTAATTTGTTGCTTGGGCTATCTTATGTTAGGAAGAAGCTTTGAGTATTAAGCGAGTGCTTGATTCTTTGAA
>Ga0315306_10000776_pt1 | contig 15380 bp, 13 predicted proteins | sample TDP1_MG_FD_203803 | JGI IMG/M metagenome (GOLD analysis project Ga0315306, IMG submission 203803) | Freshwater sediment microbial communities from Lake Towuti, South Sulawesi, Indonesia - TDP1 | ecosystem: Environmental > Aquatic > Freshwater > Lake > Sediment | place: Indonesia: South Sulawesi... | reverse complement strand
TGGTATCGGCGGCAAGCATCATCGCCAAGGTGACCAGGGACCGTGGAATCCGCGACCTATGTGAAGAAGTCGGCCAGCTGGGAACCGGCTACTGCTCTGACAGGCGGACGGTAGAGTTTCTGGTGAGTTGGTTCGACTCCAAGGGGAGCTTTCCACCGTTCGTCAGGAGGACCTGGCGCACCGTGGACAGGATAAGGCAGGGGGGAGCGCGCAGAAGAATCTCGGACCGCGGCCTATAGCTTCCAGAGGTAAACGAAGATCGCCGCCACGATCGCCACTTCGATCACGAAGGGCGTCACCAGCGGATACCAGTTGAACCCCTGGAAGTCGCGCATCTTGTTCTGGAATAGCACCATATAGAATAGGAAGATGAAGAGCGCGGTCCCGATCACGGACAGAACCGAGTACTTAAGGTTCCGCGCGTAGATGCACAGGAAGGCGAAGAAGCCAGCCACGGCGAGGAAGCCGAACGTCGCCAGCGCAAGCAGTATGGTCCAGATCCAGGTGAGGATGTTCGTCAAACCGCCGTTTTCCGAATTGGCCCACACTGGAGCGGCCAGCAAGGAAAGCGAAATGATCATGACAGCAATGCGTAGTCCGCGGCTTTGAAGAACATCTCTCACCGGATCACCGGGGGCCTAGTGGCTTGACTTTCTTAAAATATATTTCGGATTCCCTATCAACCTTCGTTTGGCCCTCTTTCAGGCATTTCGAAACCGTTCGTTCACGGTCTTTGGGCCCATCTCCGGGTCAGCGAGAGGGAGAGGGAGTTGGCCAGGAAATGAAACGTGACCGGAAAGAGGATGTTCGGAACCCATGCCTTGAAGGCGTATCCCAGGACAAGCCCCGTGGAGACGGCGTAGATGACCTCAAGCACCGACTCGTAGCCAATGTAGTGCATGGCACCAAACAAGAGAGCCGAGGGGATCACCCCGATTAAGCCAACCAGGAGGCCCCTGAACAGAAGCTCCTCGCTCCAACTGACCGCGAAGTTGAGCAATAGCAGGTCGGTTGCTTGGAGGCTGAGGGCAAGAGCCTCTTCGAGCGGGTTTCTAACGTGGAAGTATCTCGGCACACACAGAAAGGGCACGGCGGCTAGGAACAGGATGACCCCCCATCCGATCGCCCCCTGCCAGTTCGTGAGGGTGAGGCCAATCCTCCCGATGTCCCCGACACCTACTGCGTAGGCCAGGGAAATGGCGAGGAAGATCGCGGCCTGGAGGAGGGTTATCCTGACTACCGTGTCTCTCTCCATCGGGATCTCGGGGCGCACCGTCATCCGGATCGACACTGGTCTATACGCTGGCGATGACTCCCTTCAGGTACGAGAAGTCCTTTGCCGTCTGGGACAGTATCTGCTCAACAGACATGGCCTCGTACTCGCTGTGAAGGCTCACCGGGCCGTCGAAGGAGATCTCTTTCAGGTACCGAAAGACCTCGGGCCACGGGACCATGCCCTCGCTCAATGGCATCAGCACCGCCCTCCACTTCTTCGGATCTGCCGGGTCCCTCTGCCAGCCGAAGTCCTTGACGGCCACAACCCTGATGGCATAGCTGAGCAGGTCCATTCCGAGCTTCCAGCCCGACTTGCCTCCCTCGATCAGCATGTGTCCCGGGTCAATGTAGGCGGCCACCTGATCGGGGTCAAAGCCCTCCAGCAGCCTGCTGACCATGTCGGCGGTCCCGCTCATGCAGTCGCCTGAATGAACGTGCACTGCCGCCGTGACCCCACTATCCGCCGCCAGCTTCTGGATCCCCACGAGCTTCTCATGGACCTCGCTCAGCTGCCTGTAGACGTTGCCGAACCCCTCGTATCGCCAGTACCCCAGCTTCAGGTACTTGACCTCTGAATCGCCCGCCGCCGAGAAAATGTCCTCTGCATACGGCTCATCGGCCCCTGTGACGGCGGTGGTGATCATCGGGACATCCAGACCGTATGACTTCAGGGTCCCGACGGCGATCGGCAGCCTGATCCCCGCTTCCTCGGGAAGGACATGGCCTGATGGCCTCACGGTGAGATCCACGCCGTCCAGCCCCAGCTTGGACACGGCTTCCCCCACTTCCTCTATCGCCAGCTCCGCGAGCCTCTTGCTGAACATCAGGAATAACATGGCAGATCAACCGCCCGGGCCACTGCGCAAAGGCGCCCTTCGGCCGCAAGGCGCTGGATGAGCGCTGTAACGCTATGCAAATACATTTTTAAGGTTTCTGGAGGGCGCAAGGCCAGAGGTTTGCCCTAATGTTCCAGGTCTTCGGCAACGTTGGGGTCGTGCTGGCGCTGATATCGTTCGGGATTGCGATCCTCAGCCTAGTTCTGATCCTTTACTTCGCCAAGTTCGTTCCGTAGTGCTGCACGAGCAGCGCCTGGGCCTTGGAACGGTCTGACCTTCTACTGGACAATGATCACCTTAACGCGGTCTGGCCTCTCCATCGAGTCAAGGGCCCTCTGGATATCGTCCAAGCGGTATCGGTGCGTTACTATGCGGCTTGGGTCCACGAGGCCCCTTTCCATTAGCTGAAGGGATTTTGTCATCACTCTAGGAGTGATGGAAAAAGACGCGTCGACGCGCACCTCGCTGAAGTGGATTTGCCTAGGAGAAACGCCGATTTCCCCGGGAACGATGACCCCGAACATGTTCACCCTGCATGCCCTGCCCGCCAACTTGAACGCGAGGGACGCAGCCTCCAGGGTGCCAGCGGCCTCGACCACCACGTCGGGGCCCTCCGGCATTATCTCCTGAACCAGCTTGACGGGATCCTCGATGCTGGAATTCACGACATGCCTCACCCCGACTCGGGAGGCCACCCGCAGCCTTTCCGCGATCCTGTCTATCACAACCAGCCTCCCGGCTCCCGCCGCCATACCGACCATCGCCAGCAGTAGTCCCATGCTTCCGGAGCCGATGATGACGACATCCTCCCCAACCCGGAGGTTCGAATACTCGATCAGGCCTTTGTAGGACCCCGCCAAGGGCTCCGTCAAGGCCGCGGCTTCGAACGATAGGGTGCTGGGCTTGGAGTACAGAACGGACTCGGGAACCTGAACGAACTCGGCGAATCCCCCGTTCATAACGACGGGCTGTCCCTCGCCGCCTATCACGATCCCATTCTCGCAGTGGTTGCTCAGCCCGAGGCGGCAGAACCTGCACCGACCGCACGCCACGACCGGGCTAACGACAACGGCATCCCCGGGGCCGACTGCCTTTACGCCCGAGCCAATACCCTCCACAACGCCGGATATCTCATGGCCCAGGATTGTGGGGAATCTGACGCCGCTGCGGGCGCCCGTGTACGCCAGGTTATCCGTCTGGCATATTCCACAGGCATGGACGCGAACGGAGACCTCGCCTTGCCCAGGGGAGGGGTCTGGAACCTCCCTGAGCTTCATGGTCCTCACGCCCTCTAGGACGGCCCCCTTCATCCGCTCTTACCGGGCCATCGCGATGGCACATATCTATTAACTATTATGAACCGGGGACCCGCCATGGCCAGCAGAGGCAGATCAGTGAACAGACCCAAGGCGTGTCTGAAGCTCTCGGCCTACCTGACGGCGGGTGATGTGCTGGAACACTTCTCGGCTCCCCGCAGGAGGCAGGCTGCGATCCGCAGGCTCCGGGGGATTGGCATACGCAAGGCGTACGTCGAGTTCTACCGAGGTGGCGCGTGGGTCGACGAGGCCAAGTTGAGGGAGATCCGGGACGACCTGCGAAAAGCGGGCCTTGAGGCCTGGGGAGGCATCTGCACAACGCACGGACAGAGCCTCACCGAACCATCGACCCACGGGCTTTGGTGGATGTGCTTCAGCTCTGCGAAGTCCAGAAGCAGCCTCGAGCGCTTGATGAGGATGGGCGCTCGGGTCTTCGATGACATAATAGTGGATGACTTCCTCTGCACCGCCTGCAGATGCGGGCGATGCAGAGCAGCCAAGGGACGGCGGGACTGGTCGACCTACTACCAGGATCTGATGGTGGAGGTTGCCCAGTCCTGCATCATCCGGCCGGCCAAGGAGGAGAACCCGTCGGTGAGGCTGATCATAAAGTACCCGCAGTGGTACGACCGATTCCACGTCTTCGGGTACGATGTGGTCCGCCAGAGCGCCGCCTTCGACGCGGTCTGGGTGGGGACCGAGATCCGCGATCCGCGGGTAGAGTACGTGCACCAGTACGAGGCCTTTGCGAACTACTCATACCTGACCTCGGTTGCCGGCGAGAAGGTGGAGGGGGCTTGGTTTGACTACTACAACTGCTATCCCGAAATCTATCGCGAACAGGCCTATCAGAGCGTCCTGGCCGGGGCGCCGGAGCTGATACTCTTCTCCTACAGCCCGGTCAAGTACGACAGACGCGATCCCGAAACCTCCGCGCTCCTTCAGAAGAGGAAGGTCCTCGAAAGGATCTGTTCGACCATCAGGGACAAGCAACGCGTGGGCATAGAGGCATACAAGCCCCCAGGAAGCGATCCCGGGCGCGAGTCCTTCATCTTCGACTACCTCGGCGTCCTCGGACTTCCCGTGATCGTCACCTCCAGAAGGCCCTCAACCGAGTCGATCTTCCTCCCTGTCCAGTCGCTCAAGGATCCCGGTGTGGCGGACTTCCTCATGGAAATGAAGGCTGGCCGAACGGTCCTCGGCACGAGCGGGCTCCTTGAGGGTCTTGCGGAAACCTCCGTGCCCAAGGATCTCTTCGGACTCCGCGGCGATCCTGTGGGCTTCAAGGACATGTGCACCTACAGGTTCCAAGTTGAGGACAGGGAGCACCTGGCCGAGGAAAGGGTTCTGCTCAGGTCGTACCTCAGACCTTCCAGGGCAAAGGTCCTGGCCGAGGCCGTCGCAGGCCGCAGGTATCCAATTCTGACGGTCAACCGCATTGACTCCGTCACGTACGTGGCTGCGTGCCTGGACACCTTCCGGTATCTGCCCTACCACGGGCTGGCGAAGGTCACGGTCGCCGAACCGGTCTCCCTGGTGCATCTCCCCCAGGCCCACCTAGACCTGCTGAGGGGGCTTGCGCTGTCCCCGCTGGGGCTTTCGTTCAACGCGCCCGCCAAAGTTGGGCTCTACCTGTACTCGGACCAGGGCCACCGAACCTTGACCCACCTGGCAGTGGAGAACTTCTCCGACCAAAAGGCCAGGGTGACGGTGAAGGGCGTCGAGAAGCTTGAGCTCATCGCAGGCAGGGCGGCAATGACCCTGGGGCAGGAGGGCACATCGATCCGCCTTGCCGGAAGGGATCTGGCCTTCTTCGGGGTCGTCCACGCCCAGATCGATTTATAAGACCATTGGGCGCGTGCGTCGCCATGGAAGTCAGAATAGGCTACTGGACCCCGTTAGAGGGATTCAGGGAGCCCACGCAACTTCTCGAACTGGCCGTCCGAGCCGAGAAGAGCGGGTTCGAGATGACCGCCGCTAGCGACCACTTCCACCCGTGGACCCACCAGGGCGCCCACTGCGTTTTCCCTTGGACCTGGCTTTCATCGCTCCTTGCAAGGACGCGCAAGACGATCGTTGGGACCGCCTGCACCACCCCGACCATGAGGTACAACCCCGCAATCGTCGCACAGGCCTTCGGCAGCATGGGGGCCATGTACCCGGGCAGGGTTTTCCTCAGCCTGGGAACGGGGGAGAAGCTCAACGAGGAACCCGTCGGGTTCGACTGGCCTGAGTTTGAGGTGCGCAAGGAGATGTTCGAGGAGGCCGTGGAGATCATACGCAAGCTATGGACGGGAGAGTTCGTTGAGTACAAGGGACGCTACTACAGGCTGCGAGTCGCCAGGCTCTACGAGGTCCCGCGCGTTCCGATCCCGCTGATAATCGCGGCCAGCGGCAAGAAGATGTGCCGGGTGGCCGGAAGGCTCGGGGACGGCATCCTTACCGTCGCATCCATCCCGGAGTTCAAGGACCTGGTACTGCCGAACCTGGAGAAGGGTGCAAGGGAGGCCGGGAAGGATCCTACGAAACTCGTGAAGATGGTGGAGCTCAAGGTGTCCCTGGATGAAGACTACGAGAGGGCGCTGAAACTGTGCCGTTTCTGGAGGACAACCGGCATTCACGGACACATCGGCCTTTCGTCCGATCCAAGGGAACTGGAGAGGATAGCGGATGAAGAGGTAACCGAGGAGCGCATCAGGGAACTGTGGTTCATCACAAGCAGCATGGACGAGGTAACCGACAGGGTGGAGACCTACATCAAGGCCGGCTACAACTGGATCATGATGCACAGCTGCAGCCCGAACGAGGAGCGCTTCATCGATGAGTTCGGAAGGCAGTGCATGCCCCACATCCGTGACAGCCGGGGTTAGGTCCGGCACATACCTGAGGACACGCCGTTGGCTTCCAGCTGGGACAGGTTTTTCGCGGCCATCCGGCTTGAGGAGGACGACCGTGTTCCGGTATCCGATGTGGACGTTGACATCGGAGTCCTCGAGGGGTGCGTCGGCAGGAGGCTCTCATCGGAGGGCGAAAGGGCCAGGGCACTGGCCGGCATCGGCTTTGACATGGTGGTCGCAAGGCACAGGATCCTCGGGCACGGCCAGCACATACTCGGCCCGCGGGATCAGAACTGGGAACCGGAATGGATCGACGAAGCCACGTACAGGGGGGAGTGGGGCGAGATCCGGAAAGTGACCCCGGGCATGGAGTCCCCCGTTGACGGCATCATCCGGACCGCGGACGATCTTGGGGATTTCGATATCCCCGATCCTTCAAAGGAAGGCCGGAGTGGCCCCGTCAAAGAGGCTTTGCGGGCATTGGGTGAGGAGACGCCGGTGTTCGCCCTCGTTCACGATGCCTTTGAGCTACCTTGGATGATGCGAGGGAGCATAACCCGCCTTGTAGCCGACTACCGCAGACAACCGGAGCTTGCCAGAAAGCTAGCCCGTATCTCGACGCGCTTCAACATCGAGATGGCGAAGATTCTGCTGGACGAGGGAGCCGCAGGCATCCTGACCGGGGACGACTACGCGTTCTCCACGGGACCCTTCATGAACCCCGAGCAGTTCGAGACCTTCATCTACCCGTACCTTCGACAGCTGATCCGCGCAGTCCACAGGAAAGGCGCCCCATTCATCAAGCACACGGATGGGATGATATGGCCCGTGATTGACCCCATCCTCAGGGCCGGACCCGATGTCCTGAACCCGATCCAGGGCGAGGCCGGCATGGAACTCACCCGAGTCAAGGAGGCGTTCAGCTCGCGTATAGCGCTGATGGGAAACGTGGATTGCGGGCCGACCCTGCACTTCGGATCCGTTCGCGATGTCGAAAGGGAAGTATCCAGATGCATGGACCAGGGGGCGTCAGGCGGAGGTTTCATCCTGAGCTCCAGCAATACGATTTACAGGGGGACCCGCCCTGAGAACCTCCTTGCCATGACGCGTGCCGCGAAGCGCACTGGGCGGCACCGCCCGTAACATATAAGCCCGCGTCCGTCCATCATAGGATGGACCATGGGCGTCGAGCTTGGGTCGCTTGTTCTCATAGAGGAACTTGATCTGGAGGACTTCAGAGGAAAGACCCTTGCCGTCGATGCGAGCAGCATAATCCATCAGTTCCTGGCCCTGGTCAGGTACCCCACCGGCGTACCCCTGATGGACAGCCAAGGCCACATCACATCGTCTCTAGCGGGGCTGTTCTACAGGTCTACGAAGCTGGTCTACAAGCACGGGATTGAACTCATCTTCGTCTTCGACGGGAAACCCCCGCCAATCAAGTTCTCCTGGCTCACCAACGAGGAGAGGCAAAAGAGGAGGCAGAGGTTCGAGAAGAGCCTGAAGGAATGGAGGGAGGCCTTGGACCGAGGCGACATCAGAACGGCTTTCTCCAAGGCGGTCACCACGGGCATGATTGACTCGGACATAATCAAGGACGCAAAGCGGCTTCTGCACCTTCTCGGGATCCCGATGGTGCAGGCCCCCGGCGAGGCCGAGGCGCAAGCCTCCTACATAGCAAAGAAAGGACGGGCATGGGCGGTCAACGGCCGCGACTTCGACTCGCTGCTCTTCGGGGCGCCCAGGATGGCGAGGTACGTCTCGATCGCAGGTGTGTACCGCGGGGTCGGGATGCCAAGCAGGCCCGAGGTCATCGACCTCAAGAGGACTCTGCAGCACCTGGGCATAGCCCACTCCCAGCTCGTTGATGCCGCCATCCTGATGGGGACGGACTACAACCGCGGCTTGAAGGGCATCGGGCCGAGGAGCGCACTGAGCCTGGTGAAACGGTGCGGATCGCTAGAGGAGATGCCAGCCGACATAGCCCTTCGCCTGCCCGACAACGTGGATGAGATCAGGCAAAACTTCAAGGAGCCGCTCATAGACAAGGACTACTCGCTCATCAGCGGCGAGTTCGATCCTGAGGGCGTGGTCAGACTGCTGTGCAAGCAGCGGGGATTTCGGGAGAAGAGCGTCCGGGCGACCCTTGAGCGAATGGTTCGCTCGGCAGCCCGGGGGAAGCAGTCCACCTTGGATAGATGGGGGTAGCCTAGCGCTTGACCGACTGGACTATGGCCGGGTTCAGCCCCTTGAAGCTGGACAGCCACTGGACCCTTTCCTCCACAAGGTCCCTCACGTACGCCTCCGCAAGCTCCTTGGTGTAGAACCGCTCCAAGTCGTACCTGGACATGTCCATGCCGGGGACCTCCTTGGGCACAAGCATGTCGAAGTACTCGGACTTCCTCCACTCTATCTCGCCCCTGCAGATGGCCCTAATGATCGCTGCAGACTCCGGAATGCCTATCTTCTCGCCTTTCTGAAGGATGATCCTCTCCCCCTCGGGCGTCCTCTCGGCGACCTCGCCCACCGCGCCGGTGTTGAAGAGGTAGAACTGGAGCTTGTCCGCATTCTTGCGGGCGAAGTCGTAGATGAACTCTCCCTCGTATGCCGGGTCCCCCACGATGAAGGGGTTCGTGCCGATTTCCCTGACCGATTCCCCTGCCCTAGCTGGATCGCTCCCCGTGGTCTCGATCGATTCCCCAAGCATGAAGGCGGCCGCGGCCTGTTCGGCATTCAACTTGGCCACCGGCGGTACGACTGTGTTCCTCCTAGTGATGAAGAGGATTATCATCCCGTCAAGTTCTGAGAGCGGAGGAATGTTCAGGCTCTCGCTGCATTGCTTCCCGAAATCCGCCCGCTGCATGATGCCCCTGCCGTTCCCAGTGAGCGTCTGGTCCCCGAAGGACACGTTCCCGCGGTAATCCACCAGTACGTTCTCGAAGATCGCTGGAGGGCGGGTGGCCGCCTTGTATATCAACGGCAGGATGCGGGAATCCACCCCCTCGGTCTTCAGGTAGAAGCCCCTCTCGGTTCCAAGGGCCAACCCATCGGGCCTGAGGAACACGACGTCATCCTGCACTATCTCCACGCCCTCGCCCTCCCCGGTCAGCCCGTGGTCGTGGCAGGTGTGTGTGGTCTTGCCCGTCGCGGTCAGGCCAAATATGACCATGCTGTATTTCTTGATCTTGCCCGTTGCCTTATCCTTCGCCCTGATGATCTTGGTCCCCGCATGTAAGCCTAGCATGCCCCGCTGCTTGGCTTCCCACATGGCCATCCTCAGCAGGCCCTTCTTGTCCTCCCCGTAGTAGTCGGACCCGAGGACGTACGTGATGCCCATCTCGGGGAAGACTAGGATCTGTCGATCCTTCTCCTGCCACTCGGGTATGTGGAGCAGCTGTAGCAGCGGCTTGCCGGTCCCCTTGTCTGGCAGCAGCGTCTCGCCCACCATGTAGGCTAGGCGTAGCATCTCCTTTCTGTGGGTGGAGACAAAAAGCCTGCACGTCGGCATGAAAATGTCGTTCTGTCCCATCGTCCTCTGGACGCACACGAAGGGCGCCTTCTGAACGTAGTCATGAACGTTCTGTAGCGTCTTGGGCAGGTTCTTCAGGATCTGCTTCTGTCTGTCGTTGAGCTTGGCGACCATGACCCTCTGGCTTCCCACCGCCACGGTCAGGTCAGCGCTTCGGTGCTTGACGCTGGAGACGAAGTTGTAGTTGCCGAACTTGGTCTTGGTGCCGTATTCAACCGCCATCGCCCTCAGTGCTTCCGCGTCGGGATGCGCCACGTTCTTGCTCTCGAACAGCTTCGCCATGGTCTTTCCGACGGACTGCAACTCCTCAGGCCTGATGATCTCCCCGACCTGTAGGGTGTCCTCGCCTTCCCGGACCTGGATCAGGTACTCCTTGGACTTGATGATCTCTCTGATGCGTTTCTGCACCTCGAGCGTCTCGGCCGCCGTGTTCACCCGGTAGCACGCTGCGAACTGGAGGATGTCCTGGAAGAACGATGTCTGAAGGGCCATGCGGTCCTCGGTCCTCACAAGCCAGTGCGGGTTGAAGAACGGGTCCGGGGCATTCCTCAGCAGAGCGATCGCCTCCCTCTGGGGTATCCGGGCGCAGACCCAGCCCTCGCTGGGCCTCCTCTGCAGGATGAAGATGATCTTGATCCTGGTCGTGTCCACGAACTTCTCCTGGCCGCCTATCCACCAGGGATCGAGGATGAAGAAGCCGTCGCGGGACTTGCACTTGCCGATAAGCTCCTTGATGCGGGGGCTTATCTGGGCCACGGTGCTTTTCACCAAGAACTTCCTTTCCGACACCAGGGTCGATATCCGCCCCCTTTCCCCTCCGAGCCTCTCAACGTATATCCAGTCATTGGAATGGACCCTGGCACGGTCAAGCTCCAGGAGCAGAAACGTCTGGGTGGTCTTGCCGGAGTTCATGTCGCCGGTTATCACAACGCCCTCGCCGTTCACGTCGATCAGGGCACCCCTCATGAAGTGCATGTCCTTCTGTTCTTCGGATACGTCCGTAGCTATTCCCAGGGCTACTGACCTGATCACGTCATAGTTCGTCTTGTTGATGACGATGGCCGTCTTCGTCCCACCGTGGTAACAGGCCTTGGCCTCGGTCTCGGGGACGTTCGTGACGGCATAGATGATGCCGTGGGGCCGGGTCGTATGTTCGTGCTCGATGCCCAAAGCCGGGAACCAGTTCTCCCGCCAGAAGTCATCCAGATGCGCATCGTTGGTCCTCAACTGTATCAAGATGCCGTTTATGTTGGCATTCCACACGAAGATCTCATGCCCCATGTACATCTCGGCAAGGCCGACCAGCTCGTTTCTCTCGACGAGCGATATTCCGGTCTCAACTAGGTTGTTGCGCCCTACAGGCATCCCTTGGATCTCCTTTTTTGCTGCCCAGGGCGGGCGAAGCTGATAAAAATATAGTTCCTTTCCCTCAGGCCGTGGCTATGAGGCGATCTTCCTGATGGTGACCTCCCTCAATTCCCGAGTCTTGCCGCTCTCGTATATTGCCTCTCCCCCCAAGAGCAGCTCGTCGTACTCCCTGAACTCCTCGCCCAACCAGGGATGGAAGACCCCGGTGAGGTTGAAGCCGTATCTTGAGTCGGCCGGCACGTCTTTTAGTTCGATCCCGGCCAGTCCGACTACCTCCTTGTATGGGCCGGTGCTCTCAATCCGACCCCTTCCATCCATCCTCGTCGCGTTTTGCCACATCATGAACGGGACGCCTGGCGTGCCCACCCAGACGCCCGTGGGCTTCTTCTCTTTCCTGTCCCATCTGATGATGAACTTGCTTGGTATGCGGAGATGGGAAGTCTCGTTCTCGTACAAGCCCAAGTAAGCAAAGGCCTTGGAGAGGTCTATGGATATCTGCTTCATGTTTCCGCTGGGTGATCCTCCCCGCTTGATCAGGACCATGTCGGGCGGCGCGCCGCTTGCCTTCTCCATGGAGGCAGCGACAACCCCGATGCTCTTGGCGAGCTCCAGCAGGTCGCTTCCAGTGTAGTTGGTCTCTGCGGGGTAGCGGAAGTACCCTGAGAAGGCGACGGTGAAGACGTTCACAGGATGATCAAGGCGATTCCACAGCGTCATGCCCAGGGTCTTGGGCAGATCCTCAGACACGTTCGCCGGCACGGCGTACCTCGTCACAAAATCCGGCCGCCTCAACAGGTAGACCCGAGCGCCAAGCATGCCCGCCGTGATGGCGACCGCGACAACCAAAATGGCAATCGTCCTCCTGTCCAAGATCAGCGGCTCGCCCTTGGTCATCTGCCTTATGGTGGATATCTCCCTGAGGTCCCTCCTCAGATTCTCCCTCAGCCCCGACAGCCCGTGTTGGACGGCAACGCCCACGATGCCGAAGCAGGCAATCGCTGCGGTCCAGATGATGCCGTAGATGTTCGTCTGGTAGATCAGACCGGTGCCCAGCAGATCCAGCGCGACCAGCAGGCGCATGATGATATAGAATCCAATGATGACCGCCACTGTCGCGATCCACCAGCCGGCCCGCTGGGAGAGCTTGCCGATCATGCTCTGAAGGAACAGCGGAAGTACCAAACCCGAGTAGATGATGGTGTACGCAACGGGAAACAAAACCCTGTCAAGTCGATAGCGGGTCGAAAGAATCACCAAGATGATTATGGCCAGGTAGACGAAGACCATCTTCTGGTATCCTGGCACATATCTTAGGGACTCAAGCCATCTCCTTATTCCGCTCAACAGCCCCCCACCCGAACGGGGCTAGTTCTCTATCTTGACCCTGGTGTCCTCGCGGACCACCACGCGACCCCCTGGAGAGGATCCTACCAGCCTGAACTGGGTGCCCAGGGATGGGTATGTCTTCCCCAGCAGAAGCTCCTGCCCAACCATATCGCTCTTGACCTTGTCCGTGATCTTCCTCACCAGGGCCGAGGGAAGGTTGAAAGGTGACTTCAACACGACCACCTTGGCATCGGATATCTCCTTCCCGGCTTCCTCCTCCACTGCGCCCTTGGCAATCTTCAGCCTGCCCCCGCACTGAAGGCAGTACCTCTGCGTCTCGTCAAGGCATTCCGCGCAGACCCTCTTGTCGCATTTCAGACACCGGAAGCCCTTGGTCGGCTGTCCGCAGATGGAACAGGTCGTGCACTCGATGCACCTGGTATCCTCGGCTTGGACGTTCCCATATTCATTGATGAACTTCCCCTCGCACCCCGGTCCGAACCACTTCCCGCACGAGAAGCACTCCTGCAGGGCCAACTCGACGTTGCAGATCTCGCAGACCTCGGCCGCGCCGAAGCTGCCCATCATCTTCCTCGATCTGAACCTGAAGAGTTGTCCGCCGAGCGCGATGCCGACTCCGAACAGGATAGGGAGCCATATCCTCGGCGACCATACCTTGACCATGCTGAAGAGGAACAGGCCCGTCCCAACAAGGGCAATGCCCAAGAAGAGTAGCAGCCCGGGTATCGTGGTCTCCAGAAGCCCCATGGGGCCTCCCTGCTCACCGGCCTGGCCCTCGCCTCCGGCTCCCATGCCTCCGAGCCCGCCGAATCCGCCGAAACCGCCTCCTCCAAAGCCCATCCGACCCACCTACACAAAGCCCAATCATCTGCGGCTCAATAATCTTCACATAATGTGCCGCACGGAGCTACTCCACGACCGCCATCTTCGTGTCCCGCATCACCCTCACAAGGCCCGACGGCTCCGTGGTGACTATCTCGAACTGAGCGTCGAGTAGCGAGATCTTGTCCCCCACCTTGACCTTCCTTGCGTACAACGCGTTGTGCAGATCGCCATGGATCTGGTCGAGCATCTCCTGGGTCATCTTGGTGCTTGCCTTCAGACCGATGCCCTGGGCCTCCCCCAGATCCTCACGCTGCACGGACTCGCCTATCACCTGGCCATCCCGCAGGTAGGTGATTATGTCTACCACATCGGCAACCTTGGGGTCGTGAGTCGCGACGATCACGGTTGTGCCCTCCTCCTTCTGCAGCTCCTTCATGAGGTCGATGATCTCAAGGCCGGTCTTGGTGTCGAGGTTGCCCGTGGGTTCATCTGCAAGGACCAGATCCGGCTTGTTAACCAGGGCCCTCGCTATTGCTACCCTCTGTTGCTCTCCGCCGCTGAGCTCCGTTGGGCGGTGATCTATCCTGTCGGCCAGCCCGACCCGCTTCAGGAGCTCCAGAGCGCGCTCACGCCTCTTCTCCTCCTCCACGCCCGCGAATACCAACGGCAGCTCAACGTTCTCGATTGCCGTCAGCACTGGAATCAGGTTGTAGATCTGGAAGATGAAGCCCACGTTCTGCTGCCTCAGCTTGGACAGGTGCGCCTGGTCCATCTTCGTGATCTCCCTTCCCGACATGAACACCTTGCCCGACGTCGGCCTGTCAAGGCCAGTTATGACGTTGAGGAAGGTGGTCTTGCCGCTCCCGGAAGGCCCCATGAAGGCGACGAAATCCCCCTTGGCTATCCGGGCGCTCACGCCGTTGAGAGCCCTGACCTCGATCTTCCCGCCGCCCATTTCGTAGATCTTCTTGACATCCATCGTCTCGACTACGAACTGCTCCACACCCTCCTTGGCCTCAATGGGGACGATCACCTTCTCCGATTGGGGTTTCTTCTCTGAGGCCTTTTCATCTTCACCAATGTCTTTGAGCTTCTCTTTACCACTCATACTTGAACGCCTCCACCGGCTCCATCTTCGCGGCACGCCTGGACGGGTAGATCCCAGCGAGCACCGCAACGGCCACGGCCAGGAGGATCCCTCCAATCCAACCCAGGACCAAAGCCTCCATGGGCAGGTTCAGACCCTTCCTTCCGGCAAGAAATGCGAGCGAGGTCGCAGTCCCCAACGCACATCCCAGAACCCCGCCAATCGCCCCGATGATGCCAGCCTCGGAAAGAAAGACCTTCATAACCTCTCCGGGCGTCGCGCCGACTGCGACCATGATGCCGATCTCCTTGGTCCTCTCCAAGACCGAGGTCAGCATCGCATTCGTTATCCCGAGCGCACCGACCACGATCGCGAAAACCACAGCCTGAATCTGATACGCCCCGACGCTGTACCCAGGGGTAAGCTGCCGCTGGAATGCCGATATCACAAGAAGGTTAACCAGCATCCCGATTCCGACGGTGATGCCCAAGGAGGTCAGTATGCTCCTCAGCTTCCTCTTGCCCAGATTCCTTGCGGCCATGGCGGCATAATACGACCTCCTCACCCACTTGGAGATGCTGCCGAAAAGTGCCCCCTCCGAGGGGCTGATCGCCCATTCCCCCGCGATCGCCTTGATCGGGTCCAGCGTGCCCGCAAGCCTCGCCGGGAAGATGCCCGCGGCGACGCTCACCAGCGTCCCAATCGAGACGGACGCCATTATCCAAAGGGGATTCACCTTCAGCGGGATGTTCGGGACGTTGGGCAGCACGTGTGTCAGGAACGACATCAGGGTCCCAATGAGGTAGCCGCCCACGCCGCCCAACAGGCCTATGATCAGCAGCTCGAACACGTACATGTCCATGATATGCCAGACCTCAGATCCCATCGCCCCCATTATTCCCACCTCCCTCACCCTCTCGTATATCGAGAGGACGGTTGCGTTCATCACAACGATCACGG
>Ga0315306_10000775_pt1 | contig 15403 bp, 15 predicted proteins | sample TDP1_MG_FD_203803 | JGI IMG/M metagenome (GOLD analysis project Ga0315306, IMG submission 203803) | Freshwater sediment microbial communities from Lake Towuti, South Sulawesi, Indonesia - TDP1 | ecosystem: Environmental > Aquatic > Freshwater > Lake > Sediment | place: Indonesia: South Sulawesi... | reverse complement strand
GGACTCTGGTGGTTGATAACTAGTATAATAGCGTATGTTAGTGGAAAGGCGCCTCCGCTCGCGGTATTAGGCGGGCTATTTGTAGCCATATTGACATGGATCATCATGTTTCTCTTGCATGCGCTCTACAAAAGATACGTGGCATAACGTCGCCTCAAAGCCCTCGATTTTCGTGCTCTCCGGAAAAGTCCAGAAAGTATCAATTATAAACCCTCAATTATCATATGATTTAGCACCAAGAGAGGTTAGTAATCATGCCTAAATTATCAGCTAAAATTGGTGTAAACGGATTTGGAGTCATTGGTAAACGAGTTGCCGATGCTGTTGCCCTTCAAGACGACATGAAGCTTGTTGGAATCTCAGACATAATCGCGGATTATCGTGTCAAAACCGCGGTGGAAAAGGGCTACTCTGTTTACGCTTCTGTTCCAGAAAAAATCGGAGAAATGAGGCAGGGCGGGGTTGAGGTTGCCGGATCCCTTGAAGACTTGTTAAAGAAGGTTGATGTGATTGTTGACTGCACTCCTGCTGGAATTGGCGCAAAAAACAAACCCCTCTATGAAAAAGCTGGAGTAAAGGCAGTGTTTCAAGGTGGAGAAAAACATGCTATCGTCCAAGCCTCTTTTGTGGCTCAATGCAATTATGAAGAGGCGTTAGGCAAAGACTTCGTCAGGGTTGTCTCCTGTAATACCACAGGAATCTGCAGAAGCGTTGGAGCCATTCACGAAAAATATGGCGTAAAGAAAGTTAGAATAGTTCTAGTGCGGCGCTCAGGGGATCCGTGGGAAAGCAAGACAGGCCCAATAAATGCCATAGTTCCAGAAGTCCACGTGCCCTCGCATCAAGGTCCAGATGCCCAGACAGTACTTCACGACCTAAACATCGTCACAGCCGCCTGCAAAGTTCCAACAACTCTGTCCCATGTACACTTTGTAATGCTAGAGCCCAAGCGCCAAGTAACAAGGGAAGAGGTAGTTAAGGCGTTTGCAGAGGCTCCACGCATAAGGCTGTTCAAAGCAGCTGACGGCTTTGACGGTACGCAGGCTATAATGGAGTACCATCGAGACATCTTCAGACCTAGAGCTGACATGTGGGAGCTAGCTATATGGGATGAGTCCATCGCAACAGTTCCAGACGAAGTTTACTGGGCAATGCAAGTACACCAAGAAGCTATCGTTGTTCCAGAAAACATCGACGCGATCCGAGCGATGCTTAAACTCGAGACAAACAAGAGGAAATCCATAGCGAAAACCGATAAATCCCTGGGCCTAGCCAAATAGTCCTCCTCATTGACAGGGGTGTCAACTTCGAGTGAACACGAGTTCCTAACTTTAGACGACTTTGACTTTAGGGGAAAAACTGTTCTACTTAGAGTTGACTTTAATTCCCCAGTCGATCCAGAAACAAAGAAAATCCTAGACGATAGCAGAATTCGGGAGCATGCTGAAACTATACGGGAACTGTCCAGCAAAGGGGCTAGAATGGTCATACTTGCCCATCAGGGTCGACCGGGGGATCCTGACTTTATCCCACTTGAACAGCATGCTAAAATTTTAGCTAGGATCCTAAAACGTCAAGTCAGCTATGTGAACGATGTATTCGGCGAAAAAGCCGTGACTGCGATAAAGTGGCTGAAGGACGACGAGATACTTGTCCTAGAAAATGTCCGCACGTATGAGGATGAGACTGTTGAGAAGCCAGTTGCAGAACAGGCGAAAACACCTATGGTGCAAAGCTTAGCGCCGCTAACAGACATATTCATCAATGACGCGTTTGGAGCTGCGCATCGTGGACACGTATCTATGATAGGGTTTGCAGGAGTTCTGCCTACGGCTGCTGGAAGAGTTATGGAGCGGGAGTTGAAGGCACTTAAAAAGGTTGTTGGAAAGCCGGAGAAGCCCTGCGTATACATACTTGGAGGAGCGAAGGCTAAGGACTCAGTTGGCATAGCAGAGTATGTTCTGGGCAAGGGGATTGCGGATAATGTCCTTACAGTTGGATTGGTCGGGCACCTCTTCCTCTCAGCTCGTCGATATGACGTAGGCAGCGCAAACAGAGCTCTCCTTGAAAAGAAGGGGTTTATGGAGCAGGTGTCCAGAGCTGAAGATTTACTGAATAGATTTGGGGGACAGGTCAAAACTCCCGTGGATCTAGCGGTTGACATCAAAGGTAAGAGGTCAGAAATCTCGTTAATGCAACTACCTACAGAACACCCTATCAAAGATATAGGCGCTAAAACTACAGAAGGATTCCGCAAGATCATCGGGGATGCAAAAACAATAGTGATGAATGGGTCTGCAGGAGTATTCGAAGAGAAACCCTTCATAAAGGGAACTAAAGCAATCCTCACTGCTATATCGAAGTCGAAGGGCTTTGGAATGGTTGGTGGCGGACACACATTAGCCGCTGCCCACAAGCTCAACTTAATTAATAAAATCTCATTCGTAAGCACTGCTGGTGGTGCGCTGATAGACTACTTAACTGGCAAGAAGCTGCCAGCAGTCGAGGCCTTGAAAGAAGCTGCAGTTCGCTATAGGAAGGGCAAGTGATTCTCACTTCTGCCTACCTTTTTTCTTAATGTGTAGATGTAGGAAGTCAAGCCCTCAATATCTTTTACATCATGCTTAACTAGACCGCTGATCTCTTTCCAGTAAAACAGGTTTGGCTTTATCCTCATATTTTCTAACATCTTTTTCAAGCGGCTGGCTAGCTCTGTGCCACGTCTATCAAAATCTGTTAAGATAACTGCCTCATTCCCTTTAATGTGTTCTAACAGGGAATGCAACGGCTTAAGCGAAGCCTTAACGCAAATAAATTCCCCCTTTACGCCTAATCGGCGTAGTGCATCTGCATCCGACTTACCTTCAACGATTATCGGGGTATCCTTCTCAGCGAACTTAGATAAATTTTCCAAGAGGCTGATTAGGGTGTCGAGCTTCCTCTCTAAGCTACTCACAGGATTGGCACCTATCGCGTGACTTCGATTCTTCTCATTGTCTTAAGCGGCTCGGGATGCTTGTCGAAATACTCTCTAACTGGCTTCAGAATTTCAATAAGTGATTCAGCAATGCCGTTCTTCAAGTCCAGAGGATGAATGCCGCTCTTTTTATAGGCGGCTTCAAGTTTGGCGTAACTCGTGAATTCAATTGGACCTCCATACTTTGGGGGCCTTGAAATTTTCAATGATTTGCTCCATGAAAACACGATGTACTTCGCGATTTCTAGAACTGGATTTCCCTCTACTTTTTTAGGCGGACAGAAGGCTCCCTGAAGCTTCGTCCGAATTTCTTCCGGCGAGTCGTGAATGAATATGGCGCTGGATGGAACGCTTTTGGACATTTTTGCACTTATCTCGAGGTCCACTGCCTTATCCTCGTCGAAAGTTGTCTCCATTTTCTTCCCAAGCCCACTCAGCCCCATAAGGAGGTGGGTATGGATGCTGACTGGCTTAGTCCAGCCAAACTTTTCAGCCACATCTCTGGCCAACATATGCGCCTTTCTCTGATCGATACCCGCGCAAGCTACATCAAGATCCATCTGAAATATGTCCGCTGACTGCATACATGGATAGAACACCCAAGCGGTCTCAAGATCTTTTTGGGTCATCTCCCTCCCCATTATGGGAAGCGCCCTCCAAGTTCGCTGGAGAGTTATGCCCTTCGCAATCCGAACTACCTTTTCCCAGTAACTTCGGTTTTTCACCAGATCTGAAGCCCAGAGGTACGTTACCTTAACTGGATCGATTCCTAAGGCAGTGAAGCAGTGTTTGAAATATTCGCCAGCAGTCTTAATCTTACCCATATCTCCGCCCATTTTGTTATTAATCCAAGAATGCCAGTCAGCTAAGAAAATGATGAAATTAAACTTAGCATCTAACATGTCCCTTATCTTGCCGCCGCAAATGAGTCCCATTCCCAAATGCATTAATCTGGGTGGATGTCTTTTAATCGACACTCACTATCCAGAGCATTCGAAGCCCCAGTAGGCTCTGGGCCGAGCGTTTACCTCAAGTAAAGCTCGTAGCTCATCTTTGGTTATTATTTCATCGGTATTTCTTGCCACAAGGCTTAGCCTCTCTTCCAGATCCAAGTTCTCGCCTCCTATCTTCCCGAGAGATTTGTTCAGACTTCTTTTTCAGTTAATTCTTAAATAAGCCTTTAACTCGCCTGCTGCCGAGTGCTGCTAATGATGGGTTGTTTGGATAAAACTAGGTATTCTTTCGTATCGGTGGGCGTGTGTGTCCCACGCGACTAACTCCACAGCCTCACTGACGGGACGATGCGTCCCCCTCGGCTGGGCTCTCTTAACACGCGGGTTTTTGACGCCGCACCGCCCCTGCGAACGTGAGATTTTCATTGTCCCACGTGTGGGTAAACTCCAATCTTCATCGAAAGACGGGCGTCATTTCTTGGTTGGAGCCGTCTACGTGGGTCTCACGTAAGCAGAGGATTCAGCTCAACTCTTCATCGCCAAATAATAGGAATTTGCCAGCTTCGAATTAAATCTTTAGAGGACGATTGCGCATATGCATGCAAAGAATAGTCAAACTTTTTATACAAGAACCTGAAGTGGAGAATGTAGTTCACGCTTAAGGTGTTGAATTAAGGTGTTGCGTTTACATGAGTTCATCACAAGCATCTACTACAAAATATGTAATTTATGCCAAGTTTGAAGTTGATGGAGTCGTCGAGAAGCCCGATGTGATTGGAGCTATTTTCGGTCAGACTGAGGGACTTTTTGGTCCTGATTTAGACTTGCGCGAGCTCCAGAAAGGCGGGCGGGTTGGCAGAATAGAGATCGAGATGGAGTCGAAACAGAATAAGACTGCAGGCGTTATCACAATACCCTCCAGTCTGGATCGTCCTTCTACAGCCCTCATTGCCGCTGCGATTGAAAGTGTTGAAAGGATAGGTCCATGTGCAGCTAAGGTAGTTTTGGATAGGATTATTGACGCCCGTGAGGAAAAGAGAAAAGCGATAATTGATAGGGCAAGGGGATTGCTTCAAAAATGGACTGTAGAAGTAATGCCGAGCACCGACGAGTTCGTTAAACAGGTTTCAGAAGCAATAAAGCCGTTGGAAGTTGGCACCTATGGACCTGAGCAACTATCAGCAGGACCCGATGTTAGTGTCTCAAGCTCGATCATTGTTGTGGAAGGCAGAGCGGATGTTGCTGCTTTACTGAGGTCTGGCTTTAGAAATGTGATCGCCCTAGAAGGGGCTAAAGTCCCAGAAACCATCGTTAAATTAAGTAAAGAAAAGGAGGTCGTAGCATTTCTCGATGGAGATCGAGGGGGAGATCTGATTCTTAAAGAACTGCGTCAGATGGTTGATGTTGACTTTGTGGCTAGGGCGCCTCCTGGTAAAGAAGTGGAAGAGCTTACTCCTAAAGAGGTTATCAAGGCTCTACGGGAAAAAGTTCCAATTGAACAGCTAGAAATACCTAAGAAATTTAGAGGTAAATTAGAGGAGAAAGTGGTAGTTCCAGCATCGGTTTCGGAAGCTGCTGCTGAGTTGAAGGGGACGCTTGAAGCCGTCATCTTTAACGAGATGATGGAGAGAGAGGCTAAGATTCCGGTGAGTGAACTGGCAGAAACACTTCAGCAGATGGAAAATGTTCATACTATAGTGTTTGACGGAGTAGTAACGCAGCGCCTAGTAGACGTAGCCAGCAAAAAAGGCGCTAAAATGATTATAGGGGATAGAATTGCGGAGATCACTAGACGCTCAGGATCTCTTCAGCTTCTAACATTTGCCAGCATCGAGGCAAAGGAAAAGGAGAAGTCAGAAGAATTTAGTTAGTGAAGGCTGTTTCTCTTTCTTTACTATGTTTTCTTCGGTGATATTGAACATCTCGAGGATTCTTAATGCTGCTGGGAGAATTTGATTTGAGATGTAGTAGTCAAAGTCAATATCGTCATAGGTGGCCAGCGTGTAAGGTTTTGCTTTTTCATAGAGTTTCCCAACTCCTTTCGTTATGACATAGCCAATCTTGTCCCCAAGAGTCAACTGCCAACCTGCTTTCATAAGTAGCCTAGCTGCTTCAACATGGGGGGCTCTGACCTCATATTCCTCCAGGGGCTTGGTCAGGGTCTTCCAAATTATGAGATCTCTGTATGGAAATTTTTTATTTCTAAAATCAGAGATGCATTGGCGTACGTATTCTGCTGCCTTCTCAGGTGAGCCCTCTTTCAAAATTATGCCTAAAATATTTTCTTGAGTATCCTTTGCGATTGTTGCCCAGTCTCCTCGCACAACCTCTAAACCAACTATGTCTAATCGCCCATCTGGCATGAGCCCAGCATATCGTTTTTTGGCTTCGGTGAACAGAATCCGCGTGTATATTTTCTCAGGTTTCACCTCTAAGCCTAGTTCTCTTTCAATTTGTTTTGAGAGTTCCTCAATTTTCTTGGGGTTATGTTCAACAAAGATGCTGTCGGTATCGCCGTAGATTATCTCAAGCCCGAGTTCCTTGGCTAGTTTAACCGTGCTCATGATCGTGGCTCTTCCCCAAGCAGCTGCAGCCTCTGCTATGGGTTTAGCATACCAGCGAGCGCCTATCCAACCAGCATAGCCATATGAAGCGTTTGTTATAATTTTGACTGCACGTTGCCTTGCGTCTAGAATCCGATACTCTATGCTTTCGGGAGATAGCCCCCTCATCTTCTTCCGAATATCGTCTCTAACTTTGATGAGGCTCGAAAGCTCCTGTTTATAGAATCCCGGGGGCTCTTTTCTGAATTTATATCCAACCTCGGGTGCGACGTTTACACCGCCTGGAGGAGCTGGTTCACCTGGCTCTACATAGGTATCGGGCGATAGGTTATTTGCTATCATAAGGTTTGGATACAATGCTTTGAAATCTAATACTGCCACTTTCTCATGTATTCCCGGCTTTGGTTCAAGTACGATTGCCCCCGCGTATGGAAAATAGGGGCGTTCAATGCGTCTTGGTGCCAGTTCTCCTAGTTTACGCGATTGACGCATCATGTATGATTCAACACGAAAGCCCACGGCCGCAGTACCAACATGGTCAAGGGGCATTCCGACCAGATTGGCCAGCTGCATGGCAAAATCTAGGAGGTCGTCAGCGATTCCCATGATGCTTTGCGTGTTTTCGGCGGAGTATTTGAGGAGGGTGGGGCGTTTCTCCTTGTCTTCCCAGTATGCTGGAATGTCTACATCCTCGATTAGAATTCGTTCTTCTAGCTTTTTGACATCGAGAAAGTCTGCCATGCTTTCGAGTGTTTTCACCTTTACTTCTGGAAAATCTTCAGCGAAGTCGTAGAAGTCAATGTTCGCCCTTCCAGTTACTGAAACATGGCCATAGACGCTCGTATGTGGTTCCGTCTTTGATCTATCGATTTTTAGGGGGATTTTGAGTTTTTTTGCTCGGATGAGTAGATATGGCCAATCATGTCGGTTTGTGTTGTAGCCTACGATTATGTCCGGGTCAAATTCTGTGAGAAAGCCGATGAATGCTTGCAAAACTTTTTCTTCTGAGTCTTCAGCTACAAACTGCTTCTCCTCTCCTGTATTTGTCGCAACAGAGATCGCGACCACTGGGTTTTTCTCAGGCGTAGAGGTTCCCATTTCACTATAGCTAATCATAGAAAATCCGAGTACCCGTATTTTTGGCGGTTTAGTTTCCTCAGATGGCTTGGGAAAACTTTTGGCGAGATATAGTTTGTCTACTTGCATGCCTAGCTCATTTTTGATTTCTTCAACCTCAAGCTCATGCCAACCACATGGAGACAGATCATTGTCTAATAGGTATTGAGATGAGAACCGGATATCATCCTCAAAGTGGTCCTTTATCCCACTTAGTTCGGCAAGTTCCTTTGCGTATTTTGTGACTATGTCTGGATTTTTGCAAGTGACTTTGATTGCCTCAACTGGTTTTCCAATATACTTCCTGTCCACAACTTCAATGTTGAGGATCGATGAAAATTGCGGTATTTTGGCTATTATCGCTTCAGAAACTGTTTTAGGATCTGATCCCTCTTCCAGTGTGAGGTAGAAATAGGGATTGAAATTGCGGTCTATCACGAGTATGCGGTTTTCTTTTGCATCAATTCCCCACAGTCTGATCTCCGGCGTATCATTAACAAGTTCGTAGTTGATGTCTAACAGCCATAGAAGAATCTTCATGCTTGGACAGCTCTCCAGTTTTCGACTATTAGAAAATCTTGGTTATTAATTAGTAGTCTTGATCATGACTATGCAGTCTTCGTCGTCCTCATAGTAACCCTTGACTTCGTATGCCTTCTTGAAGCCGAGTTTTTCGTACAATTTTTGGGCTCTACGATTTTTTCTGCGGACTTCAAGTCGTATGGATGAGGCGCCATGTTTCTTCAGGATTTCTATCATCCTATTGACAAGATTGGTGCCAACTCCTTTACGGCGATGTTTTCGGAGAACCGCTATTGAGAAGATGTGGCCTAGTCCTCTTCCTTCGAGAAGCGCTGCAGCATATCCGACTAATTGTCCATCTTTTTCTGCAACCAAGAAGGTGTCGGGGCTAAGCGAGGCTAGAGCATGGATATATGATGGGGGATAAGGGTGTTCGAATGAAAGCCGCTCAATTTCGCATACGTGGGGAAGATCGGTTGGTTTGGCATGTCTAATTGCGATTTTGACCATGGCCAGGTCACGGAGATTCCTTTTTAGCGGCTTCTTTGATGAACGCGTCTAAGGGTTTGCCAGAGAGTAGGGCTTGCCTACGAGTGATCTTGTAATTTCCGGTTTTGGTGGGTTTGAGTTTTTGTGGAGGGATAAATATCCAAGAAATTTTTTTGAAGCCTTTGAATTTGATGGCTAGCATTGGCTGGCAGCCGAAGCGTTTAGCGAACTCTAATAGCTGGTCGATGGACTGCTTGGAGATGTAGATGGCGTTCTTCCAAGTGGTTTTGGCTTCTAGTGCGAGTTGCAGGCCTAGCCTCGAGTTTCCTGCGATTATGTCCGGTCTCGCCATTTTTGTTGCTGAACCTGATGCTGGGGCGCGGACTACTGCGAATCCGTATTGCCACAGACGGTTAACAAGTTCGCGTTCGTCGCGTATTCCTCTTAGCAAGTTATTGCCCCTAGTGTGAGTATACAGAGTTTTTGTCTAGTGTGAAATTTAGAGGTAATGGTTTTAAACCTACGTGAAAACTTGCTATTCGCTGTTTGAACAGAGGGTTGCTGGTTGAAGATTTTAAGGAAGGATCTAAAGCGGGGATACGTAACTGTAGCTCCTGAAACGCTTGATGATCTATGGGTTTTATACAATGTGATCTTGCCTAAAGATGGCGTCTATGCGAAGACCACGCGGGTAATTAAAATTGAGAAAATAGGCGCCCGCCCAACTAAGGGAGAGCGCGTTCCAGTGTCTTTAGGGATCATTGTTGAGAACGTGGCGTTTGATAGGGCGATAAACAGGCTTAGAGTCAGGGGCATCATAGTTGAGGCACCAGAAGATGTAGGAATTAAGGGCACCTACCACACGATCGATGTGGTTGTTGGTAAATCTGTCACAATAAGCAAGGTAGAGTGGCTTAAACATCAGCTGGATAGGTTGAGAGCTGCGAGTGAGTATAGGGCCACCTCGATAATTGTCGTTGCGTTGGATGATGAAAATTGCGGTATAGCGGTTTTGCGCCACTATGGTTTTGACGTAAAAGTAGAGATAGACGCAAAACTCCCGGGTAAACGTGAAGCTAAGAAAAGAGCAGAAGGCTTTCTTGGTTACTTCAAAAATATCGCAGACAGCCTAGTTGGCGTGAAGACTGAGATAAAAGGTCCCATAGTTATTGTCGGCCCAGGCTTTGTAAAAAATGAGTTCAGCAATTATTTGAAAGAAAAGTATCCGGATTTAGCGATGCGGGTTATTGCAGTAAAAGGAGTGGGTAGCGCGGGAGTGGCTGGCGTTCACGAGGCTTTACGATGTGGACTATTGACCTCTGTAGCCAAGCGAGTAAGGGCCGTTGAGGAAACTAAAGAGGTGGAAGAGGTTTTTAGCAGACTTGGTAAAGGGAGAAAAGATGTCGCGTATGGTCTCAATGAAGTGGAGAAAGCAGTAGGCTATGGTGCCGTTAATTTATTACTCATCTCCGATAGCCTTCTAAGAGAGGCTGTTGATGAAGATAGAAAACGGTTAGAGGCAACAATGAGGAGCGCTGAGAAGATAGGCGGCAGAGTGATTCTTGTCAGCACTGAACATGAAGCAGGTGAAAAACTTCTCTCGTTAGGAGGAGTGGCAGCACTTCTCCGGTTTTCGATAAGTTAAGTTTTCTAGCCGAGCATTGGCATTATACATTCGATGAAAAATGCGATCATCAGCGAACCGAAAATTAGGTCACGCCCAAGACGCTTATCGTATCTTGACATCCATGCGAGGAAGCCTATGGTAGCCATTAGCGAGTAGATTGAACGTGCGATGTGTATCGTAGTTGTTTGGATCAGGTTGATTAGAGTTTCAAAAGCGTTTGTAATGCGTTGTATTGAATTAATGAAGTTCTGATTTAGGTCATATGGGTTGTCGTTGGCTTTGAGAAGTGGAAGTGGAAACATGGTGAGTCCTAACGAGATTAATACCAGCACAATCATGATGCCCTTTGAAGACATCGAGCCCCTTCTTCATGTGGTTTAGTTCTATATTTAAGAGCCCCTTATTTTTCTGATCTTATACGCCTGCGTACAGCGGGAATCTGATCAACTAGCTCTTTTAATACAGCCTCAAAGCTTTCGTCCGGTGTTAGTTCTCTATTAATGAAAACCCCTGTTCTGCCTATCTTATCCCTTCTAGAAAGAGTTCTGACACGATCCATGACTGTGTCAATGCTAATGCCAAGCAGTTTAGCAACCTCTTCCTCCAGTCCAGTTATAGTGCTCTCTATATGCCCATGTTCAGTAGGCTCGATTAGCATGAGCCTCTTGTCTACACCTGGCACACGTTGGTTTAACTCTAGCATTGGAAGGGCTAGTTCACCTCCGAACTTGTAGAAGCCTCTTTCAACATCCCTGAGCTTGGTCAATGAGAATGAAACGGTTCTATGCTCATCGATTTCTATATGCCCCTTAACTGAGTAGGATGGAGTAGCTTGGACGAGGGAACGTCTACTTATAGGAAACTTAGATTTTTCTAAAGCTGTTTCAATTAGAAATGAGGATGTTGAAGTTGGTATGAAAACATCAATGTCGCTTTTTGCTGAAACATCACCTCTAGCGATACTTCCATGCACAATCGATTCTATGTTAAATCGCCTAAGCGCAGCCATCAGCTCCATAGCTTGAAGCCTGAATTGGCGTAGAAGAGCCCACCGCTTATTAGTGTAGGTCACATCGATGCGTTCACTGCGTAGCAGGGGTTTCTTAGCCACTGTTTACACCTTTCGAATGGAAGCCCTGATCCAATCTAAGTATGAAGCTGAACCCTGAGCTATTGACAAAGCGATGATTTCTGGCACTTCATAGCTATGCAGTTTTTTAACAGTCCTAGTCAGCTCGTTGAACAGTTTCGAGTGAGTTTTCATGATGACCAGAGACTCGTACGAGTCTTCGACTTTTTTATGCCACCAGAACTTGGAATGCACTTTTTCAATGATATTTGCACATGCAATGAGTTTCTCTTCCAGCAATTTATTGACAATTTTTAGCGCCTCATTCTCACTTGGCGTAGTCACAAGAACGACGATAAATGGCATGTTCACACCTCAAACAGTAAAAGGACGGATCAGATAGAAAACTATTAACTATTCGTCAACCTCTTTCCTCTCCATTAAGAGGCGTAGATAGTGGATATAACTCCTCTGGAATTCATTGAATTTACAGCCGTCTTCTGGGCAGTAATCTACATCATAAGCCGCATCCTACCGCTAGAAAAATATGGATTAGAGGCGAAACCCCTTTACCTAGTTTACAAAACTAAGCACTTTAACGCAGCCCTTGATGAAATTACTCATAAGTTTAAGCGATTTTGGCTAATCATGTGGAACATAGGCGTGGCTTCAGCAGTAGGGCTGATTATTTTCTCACTCTACATTCCTGTTAGTAATTTAGTCAATTTTTTTTATGCCCCAGAGAAGGCGGGACCAATGTTTCTGTTACTTCCAGGAATTACGGTAGGATTCCAAGCGCTCCCATTTTTCCTAGTTGCCATGGCAATTGTAATGGTGACCCATGAAGTTGCGCATGGCATAGCTTCACGGTTAGAAAATATCAGGGTCAGATCCATGGGCATAATGCTTGTTTTCTTGATTTTCGGAGCATTTGTAGAACCGGACGAGAAGCAACTGAGCAGAGCAAGCCAGGTGTCAAAAGCCCGTATTTATGGGGCTGGGTCTTTAGTTAATTTCTTAGTCGCCATACTCGCCATTATAGCCTTAGGAACTATTGGATGGCAATCGCTACCGAGGCAGTTGGCATATTATTTGGGAAATCAACTTTTTTGGATAGGGCTATTGGGTATCAATGTCGCTATATTCAACATGCTTCCGCTGTATCCACTTGATGGCGATGGGTTTCTAATGACCTTCGTAGAAAAATTTAGGAAGAAGAGAATGCCAACGGTACGGATTATTATCAGCACATTATGTCTAGGGATCCTCGTGATGAACATTGCGTTAACATTCATTAAATTTGGTCCTTACCTACTTTAGCCAAGGGACTTGCATTGCAAAAATGCGCGAGGTGTAAGGATGCGCCACCAATTTTCTTCAGACCATACTCTGGGGAGAAACTATGCCGAAAATGTTTCACTAGCTCAATCGGAGAGCGAGTTGGAGAAACAATTTCGAAATATAAAATGTTCAGCCCCAATGATAAAATCGCGGTAGCTGTCTCAGGTGGAAAGGATAGCCTATCCCTTCTCCACATCCTTGCAAAAATTGAGAAAGGTTTCCCAGAAGCCAAGCTTGTCGCAGTTACAGTTGATGAAGGAATATCGGGATACCGTTCTGAAGCCGTCAAGATAGCCAGTAAGAATTGTCGCCAGCTTGGAGTTAAGCAGCTAACTTTATCGTTTAAGGGGCTATATGGGCATACATTAGATGAGATAGTCGAAATTGCGGAGGGGAGTGGCGAGCTAACCCCCTGCTCTTATTGCGGAGTGCTAAGACGAAAAGCACTAAATGTAGCGGCAAAAAAACTCGGCGCATCTAAACTAGCAACCGCCCATAACTTAGACGATGAGACACAAACAATCTTTCTCAACTTGATCCATGGAGATGTCATGCGAATGGCACGCGTTGAACCAATTATCGAAGATGTTGTACCCGGTTTTGTACAGCGAGTCAAACCACTCTCTGAGATACCTGAAAATGAAATAGCCCTCTACGCGCATCTTAAAAATATAGAGTTTCAAACAAAGCCGTGCCCCTACATGCACACGGCAATGAGAAGCGACATACGGAATATGTTAAACCGATTAGAAGTGCGATATCCTGGGTTAAAATTTACAGTTCTAAGGTCGGTTGAGAAGATTAGACCGATACTAAGGGCGGCTGCCGATAAGGCGAAATTGAGAAACTGTGCGATGTGCGGAGAACCCACCGTCAGCGAAGTCTGCAAACCATGCGAGACGCTTCAAAAATTGGGACTTTAGAAGAAGGCGATGGATCCCAGGGTTCGGAGCCCAGTGTTCACCAGCCCTTTCCTACCTCCACGCTCTTATCCGGGTACCCCCGAGCGCCGTTCGTTCTGGCTTAGGTTGCTCTCTTCCGAGCCTGGCCGGGTTCACCCGATAAATGTGGCTACGGCTTCCCTCCGGAAACCGCTCCACAACCGTCAGCCCCAGAGGACGGATATTCAACACTAGAGGCAGGAGAGCAGATGAGCTTAAGCCCCTTACCTTGGCTTCGGCCCACCATATAGAGGATTTGCAGTCGAGGCAGAGCCTCTCAGGGAACCCCTAGCTCCCCACCTAGATCCACCGCCAAAATGTTAAGGAGAAATTGGAGAACTATAAACATTATGAAAAACGGAGCTGTCTAATCTAGGGTCGGTGAAGGGGGCTTAAATATGGATTAGGGGGAGCTTGTAGGTGTGGACCTAGTTGGATGCGGTTAAGGCAGTTAAGTTCCACTACAGCCCTAGAGAAGATGTTCTAAGTCTTCTCAGAACTTTTAGGGATATGGTCAACGAGGCGGTTAGGCTAGGTTTTGAGAGGAAGCCTAGAACACGGTTTCAGCTCATCACTATGGTTTACTGTGACTTCAAGGAACGCTACGGTTTGCATACCCACTACATTCTAAACGCATGTGAAGCTGCTTTCGCTATGCTGCGGAACAGGAAATGGAAGAAGCTGCCTTATGCCAAGCATCTCTTCTTAAAGCTCGACAGCCAAACTTATCGCCTAGACTACATGATGCTCAGAATTCCCATAACCCCTAGAAACTTTTTGGTTATACCGTTGCGGGGAGGCAACTATCAGCTTTCATTTCTACGCGACCCCAGTCTCAAGAGGGGTTCAATCACAATAACCGAGTCCACGGTTGTTCTAGCTGTCAGCAAGACCGCTAGGGTGGTTGAGCCTCTGAGAAAAGCGGTTGCATTCGACATCAACGAGAGGAACATAACTTCATCGGAGGGGGAACGCTACGATTTATCCCATATCGCCAATATTAAACATCAATATTCCAGAATTAGGGCTTCCATCGCCAAAAAAACGCATAGGGATAGACGCGTGAAACAGAGGCTTTTGTCGAAGTATGGTCGAAGGGAGAGACAGCGGGCAATTCAAGCTTTGCATAAAGTTTCTAAAAAGATCGTTGAAAAAGCTAAGGAATCGAAATCAGCTATTATTCTCGAGAAGCTGACCAACATTCGCAATTTAGCTCGGAAAGGTAACGGTCAAGGCGGAAAGATGCGTGGTAGACTTAACCGCTGGAGTTTTCGTGAGGCCCAAAGACAAATTGAGTATAAGGCTAAGTGGGAAGGGATTCTCGTCCAGTATGTGAGGGCTTCAATGACATCGAAGACCTGCTCTCGATGCGGATTTTTGAATAAAGCCCTCCGATTCGAAAGAGTCTTCCAGTGCCCTAGCTGTGGCGAAAGACTCGACCGAGACTATAACGCTGCTCTAAACCTGTTGTGTCGGTTCAAAGAGCCGAGTGTGGTTCGCTCGGTAGATGAAGGTCTAGGTAATGGAGCGATGGTGCAGTTTGCTGCTGTCAGCTAAACCTAGAAAGCCCAACGAAAAGGGTCACCGACCCTAGAATGGACAGAACCTGAAAAACACCAAACCTATTTAATCGCTTCACTAAAATTGATGAGGGTTAGACTAAGCCGAGGTCTCCTAGCCTGGTAGGGAGCAGGTCTGCTAAACCTGTGGCCCATTAGAGGTATAAACTACCGAGGAAGGCCGCGCGGGTTCAAATCCCGCCCTCGGCGCCTAACTTCGGGTTCGACGCCCATCCGGTTCTGCG
>Ga0315306_10000774_pt1 | contig 15405 bp, 21 predicted proteins | sample TDP1_MG_FD_203803 | JGI IMG/M metagenome (GOLD analysis project Ga0315306, IMG submission 203803) | Freshwater sediment microbial communities from Lake Towuti, South Sulawesi, Indonesia - TDP1 | ecosystem: Environmental > Aquatic > Freshwater > Lake > Sediment | place: Indonesia: South Sulawesi... | reverse complement strand
GATTAGGGCTTGGGAAAGTCTCTGATGTCATTGCGCAAAATCGGCTCGAAGGTTGGAACGTTGAGTTCAGCGTCTTAAAGGGCTTCGTTGATTGTTGCTTTGAAGGCGTGGGTTAAGTCTTCGGTAAATCCAACGAGCAATATTTGCTTTAATGATGTGCGTTTGTCGATGTGTTCTTTTATTTCGTTTATCATGGTTTTGGCGGCTTCCTCGAAGTTGAGACCTCCAACGCCCGTGCCCATTCCGGGAAAAGCCACACTTTCAATTCCCAGTTGTTCGGCGCACTTTAACGCTCCCCTCATCGCCAACCGCACGTTATTCTTGTTAATATGCATGGCGGGCCTTTCCATGGTGGGTGCGTGAATCACGTGTTTTGTCTTTAATCTTCCAGCTCTTGTTGCTACAGCTTCTCCAATAGGGACCGGCGCGTGCTCGATAGCTTCGTCCTCGATCTCCTTTCCTCCAACCCGCTTGATGGCTCCAGCAACTCCGCCACCCATAATCATTAGGCTATTTGCGGGGTTCACAATGGCGTCAACCTCTTGTGCTGTAATATCGCCGGTGATAACAGCGATTTTAACACCCTTATAGGTGCTTTCAAAACTGCTCATCTACCTCACCCTTAAGGGTGATATCCATTCAATTATCTGATAAGGCTTGTTACGGTTTAGCATTTTCAAGGGAAATTGAAATTTTCTATGGATTTTGACGATAGCTGGGAAAGTCTATTTGCGCGAAAGGGGGTTTTGAATAAGAGAGATGAGGGTAAATTGGCAGATCAGGCTGTCGAGGAGATCTTCCGGGATGCTGAGAAACTCTATGAGGATGCATTAAATGAGCTTGAGGGTGGGAGAGTTAGGGATGCGGCTGAGAAGGCATGGGGTGCCACAGTTAGGGCAACGGATGACTTGATATTTGCAAGAATCGAAGAAAAGCCAGTGCGCACAGACTTAACGACGAGAAGGCTACATGAACTGGCGTTAAAGGATCCTGAGCTTGATGAAAAACTGCTAGGGAGATATCACACTAGGAAAGACTTCCTCCATGGCATCTGCTTCTACATGGGAGTCTGCGAACCCCTAGATAGCATAATACGAAGGATTAAAGAAACTAAGGACTACATAAACGACGCAAGAAAGCTAGCTAAAAAAATTAATGACCATACTTTGGTTTTTAAATAATCTAGTAAAGCTCATAAACCACGCGATCGTTGCTGACGGCTTTCAGTTTTTCTCGTTGGCTTGCTTCGAGGATTTGTTGGTGAACGGCAAGTTTAAATCTGTGTATTTTCTGTGTATGGATGGTGTCGTTGATGGGATACAAAACGATCAGTCTCTCTAATGAGGCCTACAAAAGGCTTGCTTCCTTAAAGAGGGAGGGGGAATCCTTCACGGATGTAATCCTTAGACTTTGCTCTAGGGTGGCCAAGAAACCGCTGGTGAGCTTTGCTGGATCATGGAGTATGAATGATGAGGAAGAGAAGGAGGTCTTCGGCGAAATTTCGGAGTTGTGGAGGAGATATGAGGAGAGTTTGCTTAGACTCAGATTTTCTAGTAGCGCTATTAAGAAAACATCCGGAAGCCGCCAAAAGAGCTGAGGAGTACGACTCCATCGGAGCGGAAGTTTCAACCACATCAATGAATGCCTTCGAAATTTACCTAGGCGCCTTTAGATCGAGGGAAGCTACTAAAAACGTTAAGAAAGCCGATGACCTACTGAACTCAATAAATGTCCTTGATTTCACTCTGGAAAGCTCGAGAAGGTCCAGCGAAATCCTTTCGGAGCTACTCCACAGAGGAACACCCATCGATTTAAGGGATGCAATCATAGCTGGAATAGCCTTGGTTGGTGGGTATACTGTAGTAACAAGGAATATAGAGCACTTCAGAAGGGTTACGGGATTAAGCATCGAGACATGGTAAAGAAATTATCTCTGCCTATATGATCGGGAAACGTTCAAAGAGTTTGAGGAAGCGCTACAAATCATATCCCTTTCTGATAAGGTTTATTGCGAAAAGCACGCTTTTGCTGGATAGACAATGGAATTTTTCATGAATGATTTATTAGATTCGGAGCTAAGGCCATTCTAAATGTGCGGGACGAGTCAGTTGCCATGTCTAGGGATGTATTTAAGCCTAAGCCCTGATTTATATAGTTTCAAGGAAGATTATATATTAATTAGTATGTGGGGGAGCATGGCTAATGTCAGTATTCTAACAGACTTGTTGAAAGAGTTGCAGAAAATTCCCACAGCATCGATTTCAGATGCTTTAGATAATCCTTTCTCATCCTGCTCTTTTGTTGAAACCTTGGCATAACCAAAGCATTCTTCATAAGGTTTTTCGATACTTAATCTTAATTTTCGTTAATCCCTTTTAGTATCTTATGAATTTGTTTCTTGAACTGAGGGAGTTTGTTTTTGATAGTTTCCCAAACCAATTCCAGATTGACACCGAAGTACTCATGGATTAACTTATCTCTCATACCAGCAATATCTTTCCATGGAACTTCGGGATGTCTTGTTTTTAACTCCTTACTCAGATTCTTTGTTGCCTCACCTACTATCTCAAGACCTCTCAAAACTGCATACTGCTTTTCCTTATTTTCGAAAAAACCTTCTTTAGTTATGCCTTCTGTAAATTTCTCTATATCGGTGATAGCATCTAAAATATGTTTTAGATAAGCCTTATCTTTTTTCATAAATAATCTGCATCTCTTTTTTTACATCTTCTATTATGTAGGGATTTATTGTGCTGAAAATCCCGAGGTCCACTTTTCTTTTAAATATTTTGCTCAATTCATCTTCTATTCGAACCAAATCTAAAAGGCTCTTCCCTCTATTTTCATTAAACTCAATTGCTATATCGATGTCGCTTCCCTTCTTTTGCTCTCCTCTGACAAAAGAACCAAAGACAGCCATAAAGACTATGTCATTCTTTTGGCAGATTTCAGCTAATTTCTCTTCCAAACCTCTTTTTCTTAACTCTTTTGGCCAATTTTTAATTTCAATCTTCATATTTCTTTATTGAAGATTCCTCAAACTTAAGCCTTTTCTCATAAAATTTTGAGACCTAGAATTCTTCAGCTAGTTCTGGGATTGGGTCTGGTGAATCTTTAATCCATTAAATTGTCTCGTGATGTCGCCAGTGACGACAGGGATCTTAACATCTTTATAGGTTCGTTCAAAATTCATTTGGGTCAGCCTCGTTCATTTTATATAGTTTCGAATGAAGATTATATATAAATCAGTATGTGGAGGAGCATGTGCTAATGTCAGGTAGTCTAACAGACTTGTTGAAAGAGTTGCAGAAAATTCCCACAGCATCGATTTCAGATGCTTTAGATAGGTTGGGTGTTAAAGGGTTCATGTCTAGTAAAATTAAGCCAGCCTTCGAGTTTCAGAGAGTGGCTGGTCCCGCCATCACGATCAAGCAAATCCCCACACATGAACGTGAGATACCGTTGCGAGCATTAGAAGCCATAGATTCGGCGGAGCCTGGATCTGTGATAATCGTAGCCGTTGAGGGGGGGAGCGCAGATGACATAGCCTTATGGGGAGGGCTGATGGGCTTAGCTTCTAAGGTTAGGGGCGTCTGCGCCGCTGTTCTGGACGGTGGCGTCAGAGACCTAGTCGAGATCAGGGAGATAGGATTCCCGGTTTTCGCAAGAAGCATCGTGCCGTCAACCTCTGTGGGCCGTATGAAGGTTGTTGGAGTAAACGTACCCGTAAGTTGCGGCAACGTACTCGTAAAACCAGATGACATAGTCGTTGGAGACTGGGATGGAGTAGTGGTTATACCTCTCGATAGGTTGAGCGAAGTAATGGAAATCGCCAGACAGATCGATGAAACTGAAAGAAAGGAAGCTGAAGAACTTAGGAGGGGCACGCCGTTCACTGAGGTAATAAAGAAATTCGCAAGGGTATAACGATCAGCTATGCTTAAATATGGCTGTGACCAGATTCGGCGGTGAAACGCACCTCATGTTTGATCGTCTTATACCATACTTTTTAATATATGCTCTGTAAACTTCCAATGCCTTTTCAAAACTTACTGCTTCGAGAAGCGCTACAGCACTCCATTCGCTTGATGGTGCGAACACTCCCTTAAAGTCAACGCCCTCTATTCCATCGCATATGCTCTTCGTTCGACCAACGTATTCCTTAAGCTCTTCAGATGTCCCAACCCATCTGAAGATTAACATGGTAAAATGTATCGAATGAAAACACTTAATGAAAGTATTCTGCCTAAAAATAGAAAAAAATTAAATATATTAATAACAGATAATTGATAGAGGTTCTTTTAATGAAAATGGAGGTGAGGTTGTGGGTAAAATTCTGGCTCAAACCGTAGGGGAAGTGCCAAAGAAACCATTGGTAAGAAAAATTCACATAGCGATTCTGTTAATAGTGATTGTTGTTAGCGCTGTAGCTTCCTTCTGGTGGCTTGTATTACGTGTTCCACCCGTTGAATACAAGACATATTCAAAATATGGTTTCTCCTTTCAATATCCTAAGGAAATGACTATGATAGAGAAAGGATTACTTGAAAGCACGGCTACCGATAATTCAGGAATAGTTTTGGGTCACCAAGAAAGGGGGGGTTGGGTTGGGTCGAATACTGAGTTAATTATCGCAGGTTGGTTGAAATCGGCAAAAGCTCTGGATTTGGAGATATCCTTGAAGGATGCTTTTGATGCGCTGGTGAAGTCAGAAGAACTAGAAATTCGTGGGAAAGGAAAACTGGTAGAAACAACTAAGGCAGGGCATCGAATGATATACCAATATTACACTACGTATGGTACAACTACGGCTGGACCATCTTATTATAATTTCCCTCCGAAAGAGGTATACGGCATCTATGGAGTTTGGTACTGCGATACTAAACAAAGACTTTACCAGTTAAATCTTATGTATATCGAAGAAAAAGATATCCTTCCGATATTCCAGAGATACTTAGATTCCTTCGTTTGCCATTAGCTAGAGCTTTGCACTAAGTTGAGGAAAGAGAAGACTTGACTTTAGATTTCCTAAAGAAGGTAAAGTATTTGAAATTCAAAGATGGAGATGTAAAGAGGTAGGCTGGAAAGTTGATGAGGTCGCGAAAGCAAGGGAGTATACTTTTTCTTTGACCAAGGAGATTTGAACTCTACGAGTTTAAAGATTACTGGCATTAATTCAATAGAGAAGTGGAACGAATTTTAGGGGGTTTTATGCGAAAAAGTGATCAGTTATGTCCCGTTCGCGCAAAAGTCTGCGCTGCCATGTTTTTACATGAGGAACAGCGTATGGAAGGAGTTTTAAGGTGTAATACGGCGGAAGAGTTGGGATTCCCAGCATATCACCCATCGTGATTAACATGAAGAGATGCTCAAGATGCATCCGGGTTCGCAAGGCATAGGTGACCATGCCGTGTACTGCTGCCCCGTAGACGAATTCTTTAGCCGCCTTAATGGCCTCGTCTTTCATTTTACCCTTCTTTTCCTTTTCTTCCTCTGGCACCGATATACACCAGCTATTTTCTTGACACGCAGGAACTTTTAAGTTTTTTGATTCACTCCAATTTTTCGAGGATATCCCTCTCTCGATGCATTCTTAACGAACAGCTTTCGATACGCTGAACCCAGTGTGGTAGGACCTTAAGCTTATAGTACGACGTAAAAATGGGGAGCCCAAGCACATCGCCAATTGTTACACTCATAAGCGTATACTCGTAAAGCAACTTTTCTCCCTCGACCCTTTGTATCATGCCGTATACTGTTGCACCATAGATGAAGCCCTTTATCGCTGATTTTAATTTCGTTAGTTGTTTTTTGGCTGTTTTCGTATTGATGTTAAACAAAGTTGTCTCACCTTAGAAACAAACTAATAATAGAATCTTTAAAGTGCAGTAACGCTTAAGGAATGCAAACTCTCGTTATAAGCTCCTTTAACTCTTCAAAGCTGGGAACACCAATCATTTTATGCTTTCCGTTAATTATGAAAGCAGGGTAGCGACTAATTCGGTATTTGATGGACCTCCATATTCCAAGGGGAGTTGTGGGATCCACAGCCTCAACCTCAAGGTGATCCCCAAAATAATTCATCAATTGCTTCACTAGATCACAGATGTCTTTATACGTTTTACTTACATCATCCGCGTAATCTTTTAGAATATCATCAGTTATTGAGAAGCTGCAAGCGGATGTAATGAGACGACGTACGCCCTTACAAGGAGAATAAAACGTGGGAAAAACCCCAATAATCTCTAATTTAACCTTAGAGCTCATATTTCGTTTCCCCTGAATCACTAATGTTCATGGATATCACAACCCTCTATCTCCGCTAAATTCAACTATACGGTCCCCTAACTCGACGACTAGATCGAGAATTGTTGGAATTGTTTCCTCCTTTACCCTGCTGATCAAATACAATGTTTCCTTATCCTTGTCGATTGAAATTTTCTTAATCATTGTCTTCATACCAACCAAATCATTCCATAGCTTTTTATTTTGGAATAGTGCCTTTGGATAGGAATCGCTTTCAGACATTACAGAGTATTCCTTGTTCCGATCCCAGTTTATGGAAACTGTTTTCATTTTCTGAGGCAACTTGACGGTTTTATGATATGTTGATGGCACGATTTCAATTGTGTTGTGGGGCTTTGTCCTTGGGTAAGCCCAACAAATTATGCGATCGTAGTCATGTGTTATCGGTGCGAGTGGATAGTGCATAATGTTTTGTCGGTCTACGAGGGTGATGGCAACCTCGATTTTCTTAAGGTTTTCATTCTCCTTCATTTGGCATAAGGCCCTGAAGCCTCTTGAGCCGAATGGTCGGAAACCGGTGAAGGTGCTTCGTGGAGACATATGATCTTTTATAGCTTTGGCGTATGCTCGCATCAATTTTCGGTTTTTAAAGCTTCCGATAAAGTAGACTATAATGTAGAGGAAGGCCATGGCGAAGATTAAAGTTACTCCATAGGCTTCGAGAAACTCGGTTATCATCAGTAATCCCTGTCAAAACTAAAACTTATTAAGAACTACTTAAGTATTTTATTATTAGCGAATTTGTAAAAGAGAGGAAAAAACTATGCTGTCTGTTGTTGTTATCCTAATAGGTCTAATCGGATATGCTCTTGCCTACCGTTTCTACTCCAAATGGTACGACAAGGCTATCATCGAAACCGACCCAAAGAAGACGACTCCAGCGCACATGTACATGGATGGGGTTGAGTTCTTCCCCACGAGCAGGTATGTCCTACTAGGCTATCAATGGAAGGGCATCGCTGCCCTAGGACCCGTTGTTGGCCCGATCACCGCCATCGTTTGGGGATGGCTCCCCGCCTTTCTATGGCTTCTCTTCGGCAACATGTTCATCGGTTGGCTTCACGATTATTCGTCTATGATGGTTTCGGTGAGGCATGAGGGTTCATCTTTTGGTCCCATAGCCCATGAGTTAATCAGTCCTAGAGCTAGGACAATTCTGCTATGGTTCTTGCAATTCTACTTGATTATCTTGTGCGCGGCGATGGGTTACACGGTAAGTACTATCTTCTGGGGCTATCCAACCACAGCTGTGCCAGTGCTCGTTGTCACCATTATTGGCATCGCATCCGGCTTCCTTCTATACAAGCTTAAGATGAACGTTGTATACGTTACTGTGTTAGCGATCGTTGTGATGTTCCTCGGGGTTTGGCTCGGTTCGTTCATTCCCTTCTCTGTTGATGTAGCGATTAGAGAAACCTTCTGGCTTTTCTTTGTATTCCTCTTTTGCTTCATTGGCGCGGTGACACCGATATGGTCCTTCGCCCAGCCAATCATCTACATAAGCTTTTACTTGGTGTACTTTGGCATTGCGACGATGATCCTCGGCGTCTTCGCCGGGCGGCCAGACTTCTACCAACCCGCCTTCACATCCTTCTTCGCCCCACCCATCGGAGGGATGGCTTACCCAGCCCCATTATGGCCATTACTATTCGTGGTCATAGCATGCGGCGCCATTTCCGGCTGGCACAGTTTAGTAGGCTCATCAGGCTCTTCAAAGCAACTTGACACCGAGGCTGATGGATGCCTTATAGGGGCTGGCTCTATGTATTTGGAGGGGATCATGGCATTCATAGCATTAATCACCGTCGCTATTTTAACCCCAGATTTGTTCAAGGCGACACCGGCTGGAGCACCAAGGTTCGTTGCTGGCGGTTCTCAATTGCTTACTTTCATTGGTATCCCGGTAGATTTTGCCAAGGCGTGGGCGGCCGTTATACTCGTTATCCTAGCGATCACGGTCGTGCAGCTAAACTTACGATTTGCCCGTATAACGATGGGGGAGATCGCTGGCGCGAGATTCGGTGGTATCTTCAAGAACCCATATGTTTCATCAATTGTCTGCTTGATAGTTGCTACTGTCCTCTGCCACAGCTATTTTGGTGGCTTATGGTTCTATATATGGGCAATCTTCGGCAGCGTAAACCAATTGATGGCGGGCCTAGCCTTAACCATCATCACCCTATGGCTACTTACGATGGGCAAGCGGTGGATCGTTACCGGAATACCCATGGCATTCATGGTCGTAACCACGATCGTGGCTCTTTTCCTTATGGCACACAGCTCCTACATAAGAGCCACCACATTGACGGGCGTAGCCATTGTAGGCAACATCGTTGCTTTAGTCTTCGTATCGGCGTGCATAATCTTGGCGCTTCTCCTAATATGGGAGTCCGCTAAAGCCTTCGGCAGAATAAGAGCCAAAAAAGCGGCTGAAGTGAAGCCAGCCGCATAATCCCCTTTTTATTTTGCTAAAGCTTCAGCAACCTTTGCAATCATGCTGACTCCATGGACCTCTGTCTCAAACAGCGGTATGTAGCCCCTAAGGAGGTCGCCGAACTTCTGATGAGCAAGGTTGAGATAGTGTTCTTGCTCACGGATCTTATTCACGATGTAAGATGACGCCGTTTCGAGGTCCACACCCTCTTTAGGTATAACCGCATTCACAATGACGCCTCCCACAGGAATCTCAAAGGCCCTAACCCATGTGATGAACCGTTCAATCACCGCAATTGGCAACGCAAGCGGGAGCGTTGTGAAGAAGAACGCTGTTTTCGTCGGGTCCATGAGGAGCTTCCTTGCCTCCTCTGTCCGCTTCCGCATATCGAGAAGGTCGGCGAGTAGCGGGTCCTTCTTGATCTCCTCCAGTATCTTCTCTTTCCTAAAGGATAGCTTCACCCTCGTGGATAGGGCCTCTTCACGGCTTTTTATCATCCTCCTAAGCCATAGATCGTAGACTTTAGACATCCCAAGTAATCGGTAGGTGTGCGCCACAGGGGCTGTGTCAAAGATATAGATGTCGAAATCCCCCGTGAGTATGAGACCTATCATGTCTTCAAACATTGCGGCTTCCTCGAACGCTGGATTTGTCGTGGCGACTTCGATAAATGGTTCCGGGTTTAGTGGAATGTCCGCACTCTTGAGAAAGGTTAACACCTTGTCTCTGACGCCGGTCTTGTATCGTTGCACTGTGTCGGAGATGTCGATCTCAATAGCATAAAGGTTATCAACACCCTCAACTTTACAGATGCTTCTGCCCCAAAAATCCTGATCGCAGAGACTTGAAAGACTGTGAACGGGGTTCGTTGATGAGATCAGCGTCTTTTTCCCCATCTTTGCAAGGTAGCAAGCCGCTCCAGCTGCGATAACTGTTTTCCCAACGCCACCCTTTCCGCCAAAGAATAGGTATTTAAGGCTTGGCCTAGACTCAATGAAATCCTTGAATGTTTCAGGCAACAGTCACCCTCCTACCAGCACTTTCGCGACCTGTGCAATCATCTCTAAGCCCTTTGGCTCCCTATCAAACATAGGGATAACAGCCCTAAGCATCGACCCAAATTTCCCCTGGATCTCCTGCATATACTCTTGCTGCATCAGAATTCTGTTTTTAAGGTATTGTGGGACATTTGATTGTTGCAGTAGTTCCGCGGGGTAAACCTGGTTAACAACGATGCCGCTTAAAGGGACTTTGAACTGCTTGAAAAGGTCTAATGCTCTTACAGTATCAAGAATAGGCATCTTCTCAGGGATCAGAACGTAAAAGAAGGCGGTGCGTTCCTCGTCCCGCATCATGTTGCTGACGAAATCCAATCGTTTCCTTATGTCTTGAAGTTCCTTGAACACAAGGTCCTCCTGGGCCAGACCACCCTTAGCGCCCTTTAAGGTGGACGCAAGCTCTTCGTACTCAGCGGCTTTCGTTCGCACATCTGTGATCTTGCCAATCCATGCATCGAGAATCTCTGCCATGCTCATAAATCGGAGCGCATGACCATGGGGCATCATATCGAAAATGTAGTAATCATACTTCCCGCTGAGGATCAGGTCAACCATGGCGTCGAAGGTCGCCGATTCCGCCATCGCTGGCTCGGCTGCTGAAGCCTTAATATAGTCCTCAATTTCGGGTGGAACCTCCTTGAGCCCATACATATCCTTGATCTTTTGCTTAATCTCGTTTTGATAATCGGCAATTCTTCTATCCGCATCGATCTCCAAGACGTAGAGGTTAGGCATGATAAAGACCTCTCCTTTCCCGAAGATGTCTCTCTCAAAGATGTCGGTCAAGCTGGCTTGAGGGTCCGTGGAGAACACCACCACCCTCTTTCCTTGAGATGCCAGCCAATAAGCCGTTCCAGCGGAGAGGGTTGTCTTTCCCAAGCCGCCTTTACCACCGAATAAAATGTACTTCAACTTGGGTTTTGATTGAAAATAGTCTACGAATGACGACGCTACCTGCAAATACTTTCCTCCATATTAATAGTTTTTTATATGCGACTTAAAACCTATTAACATTTTGGAGAAATTTCCATTTAAAATGTCTCCATTGTCTAGGACTGCCTAAGACTGCCTAGTCCCCCTCCCCCCGGTATATAGGGTCAAAAATTTATTCAAAAACAAACAACACAACAAACTCGTAAACCTATCCCTCTATAAACCAGTGGAAAGACTGCAGTGAACTTACATCGAGTTAACATGTTAGTATAAGCAGCGTTTTAAAACACACCTATCTCCATCCAAAGTCGCATTTATCTACTGATTTACGTAACTCTTGCCCCGTTCGCTATTTCGCGGTCCACAGATAGGAGGGTAAGCTTGTCCTCCTTTTCAGCGGCGAGAAGCATGCCCTCTGACACTTCGCCAGCAAACTTCGTGGGCTTTAAATTCATCAAGAAGATGATTCTCTTTCCCAAGAGTTCTTGGAGGGTGTAGTATCCCACGAGGCTGGATATGGTTTGTCTCCTGCCCAGTTCCCCCAAATCCACAATTATCTTGTACAGTTTTTCTGTTCTCTTCACCCGCTCCACATGAACGATCGTTCCGACCCGCATATCCAACCTTTTAAACTCATCGATGCTAACATAACTGGTTTCCATATCTAATTCCTCCATTGAATTTCTGTACAAACGCTTTTAAAATCTTGTCCATAGAGGTATCGAGAGAGAGCTTTTCTCCGAAAAAATTATAACAGTGTTATTACACGTATTTGTGTAAAAATCTCTGGAGAGCGCTATGGATGTTCCACGTAGAAGAAGTAAGAAAAGATTTTCCGATTCTAGAAACGGGCGTAATCTACTTAGACAACACTGCCAGCAGCTTAACCCCTGAACCCGTGCTTCAAAAGATGCTGGAGTTTTATCGTCAGTACCGGGCAAACGTGGAGCGGGGAATCCACCGCCTGTCTCAAAAGGCGAGTGAGGAGTATGAGCGAGCCCACGCTAAGGTTGCAGACTTTATCAACGCAAAATCTGATTCGGAAATCGTGATGACTCGAAACACCACTGAGGGAATAAACATCGTTGCGAACGGCTTAAAATGGAAGAAGGGAGACAAGATCGTTACCTCCCTCATCGAGCATCATTCGAACTTCATCGTTTGGCTTCGAGTGAAGAATCGATATGGCGTCGACTTAGAAATCGTTGAGCCCAGCAAGCCGATCGTGCATGGGCTCTTGGACCCAGCAGACTTCGAAAAATTGATCGACGACAAAACAAAGTTGGTGACTGTGACCCACGTTTCGAACGTCCTAGGGGTGATTACGCCAGTTAAAGAGATAACCGAGATAGCGCACGAGCACGGTGCCTACGTCCTCGTCGACGGCGCCCAATCAGTTCCACATATGAAAGTGGACGTCCAAAAGATTGGATGCGATTTCTTAGCGTTCTCAGGCCATAAGATGTGTGCTCCAACCGGGTCCGGCGCCTTATACATCCGGGAGGAACTAGCCGAAGAAGTCGAGCCTCTATGCATCGGTGGAGGAACCATAGCTGACGTGGGTCTTGACTACTACAAGCTGGAGAAGCCCCCCACACGATTTGAGGCTGGAACTCCCGCCATCGCCGAAGCTATCGGACTCGGAGCGGCTGTCGACTATCTAAGCAGAATTGGAATGGAAAAGATCGAAAAACACGAGAAGGAGCTTACAAAACAAGCCTATGAAGGTTTGAGCGTTCTTCCAAAAGTTGAGGTTTATGGCCCCAAGCCCGAATATAAAATCAGCATCACCTCCTTCAACGTGGGCGACCTAAACCCCCACGACGTGGCTCTAGCCCTCGATGTTTCCGCAAACATCATGGTGCGCTCAGGGCACCACTGCGCCCTCCCTCTAACAAAAAGCTTGATCCGCAAGCCGGGGAGTGTCCGAGCCTCCACCTACTTCTACAACACAAAAGAAGAAATCGACAAACTCATATCCACTGTGAGGGAAATCGCCGAAACCCTAGCAAAATAATTGAAAACTGAATGGAACACAGAACACTTGGAAAATTACCGCTTATATTTGGCGCCGCACAATTCTGGGTCCATTTGCGCAGGCAAGCCTCGGAGCAAAACACGTGAAGCTCGTTCACACAACAAGTCTTCCTCGTAACCGGACTACCCGTAATGAGTTTCCCACACTTGACGCCTCAATTCAGACTACCATAAAATAAAACCATTATAAGTTGTCTATATACTTAGATTCAACGAAGAGGGTGATGAGCGTTGGTGGCTAAAAAAATTAGGGAGGTAGAAGAAACCGCCATAACTCGTGCGATCATTGAGAAAGCGGCTGAGGACTGGATCCGCCTAGCCGAAACCGATGCGATCGTAGTTGGTGCGGGACCTGCCGGCCTAACCGCAGCGATGTACCTTGCGAAGGCGGGATTAAGAACTGTGGTATTCGAGAGGAAGCTGTCCTTTGGAGGCGGAATCGGCGGTGGCGGAATGCAGTTTCATAAGCTGGTGGTGCAGTCTCCCGCTGATAAAATCTTGAAGGAAGTGGGCTGCCGCCTGGAGCCCTTAGAAGACGGCGTGTACGTGGTGGACACTGCAGCTATGATGGCGAAGCTAGCTTCGGGAGCCATAGACGCCGGCGCCAAGATCCTCCTCGGCGTTGTCGTGGATGACTTAATCTATAGGGGTTCTCCGACTGAAATCACCGGTGCGGTCGTTCAGTGGACATCCGTGATCATGTCCGGTATCCATGTTGATCCATTGGGCATAGGGGCAAAGGCAGTTATCGACTGCACGGGTCACGATGCTGAAGTCCTCGCCGTGGCGTCCAGGAAGATTCCGGAGCTGAACCTCCTTGTCCCCGGAGAAAAGGCGATGTGGGCCACCCTTGCCGAGCAGCTCACTGTTGAAAACACTAAAGAGGTCTGTCCAGGGCTATTCGTGGCAGGAATGGCTGTAGCAGCGCTGCATCAAACGCCACGGATGGGCCCAATATTCGGCGGAATGCTCCTCAGCGGAGCCAAAGTGGCTCAACTGGTGGTTAAAAAATTGCTGGGAGAAAAGGCACCGAAAGTTGTGCCTTCAGACCTTGAATAATCGGCGGGAAACTAGTGAAAGTTTGCGGTGTTTGCGGCGAGAGAATAGCGAGTAGTATTTGTAGAAGGTGTGGGCGTCCCATATGTGCTCGATGCCACTTTCATCACGGACTGTGCAGATCATGTACAAAGGATTTAGGAGGGATTAGTTAGAATGGAAAACGGAGTTTACGAAATAAATTTCATGGAAACACTTAATAACGTTATAACGTTGTTATAGATTTTGGAGAAGCTAAGTTGCGACCACCCTGCGAACTCGTCGTGCGGTACGTGTTGCCCGCGTTCCGGTCTCTAGTGGCGAAGGAACTCATCGAGAAGTATGATTTTTCCCAGATGAGCGCAGCGGAGAAGCTGGGAACCACGCAAGCCGCTATTAGCTACTACCTCTACTCGAAGCGGGGAGACAAGAGAATAAAGCAGCTGGAGTCCATACCCTCGATTCAATCTGCAGCAAAGGATGTTGCCCGAGGAATAGCGACGAAGAAATTTTCTGTAATGGACGCTATGCTGAGTTTTTGCAAGCTATGTGTGGTGTTAAGAAATCGAGACGTCATCTGTGACTTCCATAAAGACTTCATCTCTGTTCCAGACGCCTGCGACGTATGTCCAGAAATTTCGCGAAGGTAGGGCAAAATTTATAACGATGTTATAGAACTCTTGTTGATGAAAAAGAGGAAGGCATTAACAAGATTTATAATAGTCCATAACGCTCTCAAACTAGGTCTGCCGGGGTGGCCGAGAGGTGCAGGCGGCGGGCTGCAGACCCGCTACTACGTGGGTTCAATTCCCATCCCCGGCTCCAAAATCAATTTTATGTTAAGAGATGCTTGGAGTCGATAACCGTGACAAAGAAAATTGTGGAAAAAACTTTCGAAGCCTTATTTGCCTTAGAAGACCTACGAGAGGTTTTAAGGAAGACAACGCCGTTCTACAACTTAACCGAGGAACAGAAGGAAGAGGTGAAGACCATCGTCCTAAAGGTGCGAAAGGCATTGGATGAAATTGAGGAGAAGATATGAATGAGTCAAGGTATAAAACTAGAGTGGCGAGCACGAGAGGAGCTCTTTATTAACTTGGAGCCTCTACAGCGTGGCGGAGTAGTACCGGCGGAAGCTAGAAAAATTGCTCTCTCCTACATAGATGGCTACTCTACGTGTGACTATTGCCTTGGGACTCTGCACATCTTGAAGAAGCCGCCGATCTGCGACTTTCTCGTCGAAGTCGCCGATTTTCTGGGAATGGATAGGGCCATTCTAACCCATGGTTGTAGAGAGGCAAAATTCGCCATCATGCACGCAATAACCAAGCCTGGACAAGCCATGGTGATGGATGAAAATAAACATTACACGAGTTATGTTGCTGCGGAAAGGGCTGGGCTCAAAATATATGAGATCCCCAGCAATGGCTATCCTGACTTTAAGATTGAGCCAGAAGAGTACGTAAACACTATTGAAAACGTGAAGAAAGAAACTGGAGAGTTGCCTGCGCTGGTTTTATTGACTCATGTGGACTGGACCTACGGCAACTTAGTGGACGCTGAGAAAATCGGAAAGATTTGCCGAGAATACCACGTGCCATT